>Ga0082335_1001413_pt1 | contig 51154 bp, 58 predicted proteins | sample Subgrocontami58m_FD_72375 | JGI IMG/M metagenome (GOLD analysis project Ga0082335, IMG submission 72375) | Subsurface groundwater microbial communities from S. Glens Falls, New York, USA - GMW37 contaminated, 5.8 m (SPADES assembly) (version 2) ... | reverse complement strand
GCAACATAAAATCTATTGGCATTGGGAATTGCCGTCTTATCTCGTCACGAAAAGCATCGCAGGCGGCATCTTCATGCTCCTCAGCCTCGGCGCGGGACTTGGTATGTTTGCCTTCGACTCGCTGACTTTCCTCGCCGCAGGTTTCACCGCGATGGTCTTTATGCTCATCACGACCATCCTGCTCATCAAGGATTTATCACAGCCAAAACGATTCTTAAGTATCCTGCTTCGTCCGCAATGGAAATCCTGGGTCGCGCGCGGCGCGTACATTATGGTTACATTTACTGCCGTAGCTGGACTTTGGTGGTTACTCGAAAGCGCGGCATATCTTGACTGGCTGCCTGCTGAATTTATTACAAGCATCCGCCCCATCGCCGCGTGGATTGTCTTTCCCTTTGCATTAGGTGTCGTTATCTACACCGCCTTCCTGCTCGGTCAAGCCGAAGGACGTGACATGTGGCAGAGTAACCTGCTCCCATTCCAACTGTTTGCTCAATCCATGATGGTTGCCAGCGGCATGTTCCTGATCGTGAATGTATTCGTCTCCTTTCCCGCTGACTTGCACACGCTTCTCATTGGACTCTTCCCCGCCAGCATCGCGATCAACCTGCTCCTGACACTTGCTGGAAAATTCCCATCCTTTGCCTCCGAAGTCGCCATGCTCGCGCACCGCGAAATGACCCACGGACGCTTCCGCAATCACTACTGGTGGGGCGGCATCACACTGGGACATATCATCCCGTTGGTGCTGTTCTTTGCATTCAGCGCCTTCGCATTGCCAGTCGCTGTTGCATGTGCCGTCGTTGGCTTATTCTTTTATGAATACGCCTTCGTGATGGCGCCGCAGCATATACCGAATTCGTAAATACCCTGGTGGTCGAGTAGTCCCGCGCGCTCTTCGCGGGACGTATCGAGACCACCAATTACAAGTACACTTTTCATCGTTGGTCTCGATACGAGCGAGAAGAACACTCGCTCTACTCGACCAACAGAGTCTGAGAAAATATCGAGTAACCATGACAAAAACAAAATCTGTCCCCCAAACCTCCGCAGGCACTTCCCTCCCTCAGTTCACCGCGTCAGACCGCAAACCCGTCAAACTGACCGAAGTCGTCCATCCCGATGGGCGCATCAGCCAGTACCCGCCTCCTGAAGTATGGGATGACTGGGTTGAATGGGACGGTAAAGAATGGCCAAAACGTGTTGCGCGCCGATACACGCTTGTGCCAACCGTCTGCTTCAACTGCGAAGCCGCCTGCGGACTTCTCGCCTACGTGGACAAAGACACCTACGAAATTCGCAAATTCGAAGGCAATCCCGTCCACCCTGGCAGCCGCGGACGAAACTGTGCCAAAGGTCCCGCCACTCATAATCAAGTCTATGACCCTGAGCGGATTTTATATCCACTTAAAAGAGTCGGCAAACGCGGTGAAGGAAAATGGGAGCGTATCACCTGGGATCAAGCCTTATCTGAGATTTCGGAGAAGATGCGCGAGAGCCGCGCCCGCCGCCGCGATGGGATTGTTTATCACGTTGGCAGACCTGGCGAGGACGGATACACCAATCGCGTCATCCAGGCCTGGGGTGTGGATGGTCATAATAGTCACACCAACATCTGCTCATCGTCTGCGCGCGCGGGCTACAACTTTTGGGCGGGACAAGACCGTCCCAGCCCTGATTTTGCCAACGCGCGCGTGATCCTTTTAATTTCAAGTCATCTTGAAACAGGTCATTACTTCAACCCGCACGCACAAAGAATTATCGAGGCAAAAAGCGATGGCGCGAAACTCATCACCTTCGACCCGCGCCTCTCGAATACAGCCAGCATGAGCGATGTCTGGCTGCCCACATGGCCTGGCAGTGAGAACACGATTCTGCTTGCGATTGCGAATCATTTAATTCAGAATAATCTTTATAACAAAGAATTCGTCCGCAAATGGGTCAACTGGAAGGAAACGCTGAATGCAGTGATCAGTGGTCAGTTATCAGTGAACAGTGAAGAACTGGCGAACGAAATACGCAACCCTGCCCTGAGCGAAGCCGAAGGGACGCAACACGCACCACGTTATGAGAACTTCGACCTCCTCCTCAAAGATTTATACAGCGAGTACACCTTCGAACGCGCCGCACAAGAATCGCAGGTTCCCATTGAGCGTATTCAAGAAGCCGCGAAGTACATTGCGAATTGCGATGGAAAACTTGCCGCGCATGTCTGGCGCAGCGCCAGCGTTGGCAACCTCGGCGGATGGCAGGTGGCGCGCTGTATCTTCTTCCTCAATGTGCTCACTGGAAGTGTTGGCACGGAAGGCGGCACATCTCTCACCAACTGGAATAAATTTGTTCCAAAGCCATTTAAGTCACCACCCGCTGTCAATGCGTGGAATGAATTGCATTATCCAAACGAATGGCCGCTCGCACATTACGAAATGTCCTTCCTGCTCCCGCATATGCTCGAAGAAGGCCGCGGCGACATTGATGTTTATTTCACCCGCGTTTACAACCCGATGTGGACGAATCCCGACGGCTTCATGTGGCTCAAGGCGCTCAAAGACGAATCGAAAATAAAATGTTACGTCGCGCTCACACCCACCTGGAATGAAACCGCGTGGTTCGCCGATTATGTATTGCCAACGGGTCACGGCCCCGAACGTCACGACCTGATGAGTCAGGAAACACATTCGGGACAGTGGATTGCCTTCCGTCAGCCCGTCCGCCGTGTGGCGATGGAACGCGCGGGCATCAAAGTTGATTTCACCTATCAAGCCAATCCCGGCGAAGTCTGGGAGGAGAACGAGTTTTGGATTCAACTCTCCGCCCGCTTCGACCCCGATGGCAGTTTGGGCATTCGACAATATTTCGAGTCACCCTATCGCCCAAATGAGATCATCACCGTTGATGAATACTATCAATGGATTTTTGAGAACTCCGTGCCTGGGCTGCCCGAAGCCGCCGCGAAAGAAGGATTGACTCCGCTGGCTTATATGCGCAAGTATGGCATCTTTGAAGTCAAGAAGGAAAATTACGTACCCTATGAAAAGGTGATTGGCAAATTGGTGGATGGTAAATTGGTAAGTGGTAATTTGGTAAATGGGAAATTCGTTGAAGGAAACCCCCAATCTACCAATCCCCAACTTACCGACGGCGTGCTAGTGGATGGCGAATTAAAACTTGGCTTTGACACACCGAGTCGTAAACTCGAATTCTTCAGCGATACATTGTCCAATTGGGGCTGGCCTGAAAAAGAAAACGTCATCCCGTGGGTGTTGAAGAGTCACGTAGACCTTGATAATATTGATCTCGAAAAGGGCGAGATGGTTTTGCTGCCTAATTTCAGATTACCAACGTTGATTCACACGCGATCTGCCAACGCAAAATGGCTGTATGAGATCAGTCATAAGAATCCGATCTGGATGAACCCCGGTGACGCAAAACGCATTGGCGTGGACACAGGCGACCTCGCGCGCGTAAACACCGAGATCGGCTATTTCATTGACAGCGTCTGGGTTACCGAAGGAATCAAGCCCGGCGTGATCGCGATCAGCCATCACCTCGGACGCTGGCGTTTACAGGAAGATTCGGGCGTCAATCGCGGCGCATCGAATCTCGTAAATCTCGCTGACGATGGCAAAGGCGGATTCCTCCTGCGCGTGGTTCACGGCGCGACCGCGTGGAAATCCAGCGACCCCGACACGAGCCGCATCTGGTGGAGCGAGGTTGGTGTGACGCAAAACCTCACCCACGCGGTTCATCCCGACCCCGTTAGCGGTGTGCATTGCTGGCTGCAAAAAGCAACTGTCCGCAAGGCGAATGCGGATGAAAAGGCTGGCGATGTTTTTGTGGATACAAACAAATCCATGGAAAACTATCGCGAATGGCTAAAGCTTGCGCGCCCCGCCGACCAGGTCAGCCCGGATGGGAACCGCCGTCCCTATTGGCTATCTCGTCCACTCAAGCCAACGAAAGAGGCGTATAAGTTGAAGAAGTAAATATTTTGATCGCCGACCATAGACGACAGACAATGGTCGGCGATCAATGGTCAATGCTCTGTCGTCCGCCGTCCATTTTCAATCAGGAAAGAAAAACATTATGCCAGTCAAATCTGCGAAACCCCAAAAAAATCCCAAACAAGAAGTGCCCGAAGAACCGGTCTGGACTTATCGCGGTTATAGGCTTCAGACCAGCGAGTTCGTCACGGCCATGGTGCATCTCTTTCGCGCAGAAATCCAGCGCGCGAATGTATGGCGCCAAAGATTGGATACCACCACAAACTGGGCAGTGGTATCAACAGGCGCGACGCTCTCGATATCGTTCGGCCAGCAAAATGTTCACCACGCCATCCTCCTCCTGAATACAATTTTGGTAATGTGGTTTTTATTCATCGAGGCGCGGCGTTATCGTTATTATGAACTGTGGAGTTATCGCGTGCGATTAATGGAAACAGATTTCTTTGCGGCCATGCTCGTGCCCCCTTTTCATCCATCCCCGGATTGGGCAGAGAACCTGGCAGAAAATTTGCTCACGCCAAGTTTTCCGATTTCCATGTGGGAGGCCTTTGGCCGCCGTCTGCGCCGTAATTATTATTGGATATTTCTGATCCTCGGCGCTTCGTGGTCTGCCAAGATCTGGCTTTTCCCCGCCGCGCCCGTTGACCTGGCTGAGTTCGTCAGCCGTGGTGCGGTAGGACCGATCTCGGGTCAAATCATGATTGCGCTTGGCTTTGCCTTCTATATTTTCCTTACCCTCATCGCGCTCGCCACCGTCACCATGACGCGCGCCACAGGCGAGGTGCTTCCGCGCTTCGGAGATGAATCTGCAGCCGCCGCTCCCTCCGGGCAGGGCAAAACAAAAGGGTTGCGCGCCCTGCTCGCGCCGCGTCAACGCCGCAGACAATTGCTCGCGCTGGTCATCACTGATAAGACTGAGGCCGTATCCAACCGCATCCTGACCGACCTCAAACGCGGCGTCACCGCCATCTCCGGCAAGGGGATGTACACTGGCAAAGACCGTTCGATCCTGCTGTGCGCGCTGACCGTCACCGAAGCGCATAACCTAAAATCTGCTGTCGCGAAAGAAGATCCAAAGGCTGTGGTGATCGTCTCGCCTGCGCAGGAAATTCTTGGCGGCGGCTTTGCTCCGCTTGAGGAGAAGTAATGTTCAATGATCTTCTGCGCGAGAATTCATTACGCCTCCAATAATGTTATGGAGGGACGAGGCCTTCTTGGCCGCTGGAAGAGTTATTTCCCCGATGAAGAGATTTTGGAGAAGTTGCTGGCGTTGAATTTGGAGAGAAGCAAATCCAGGTGACAGTCACTTTAAAAGTGACTGTCACCTTAGTTGAGGAGCAACCCATGCCCTACGCCCGAAAAGACCTACTCATATGGCAAAAAGGAATGTACTATCACATCTATAATCGCGGCGTGAACAAATCCACCCTTTTCCGCGAACCAAAGAATTATCTTTTCGCCATTTCAAAAATCAAGGAATACAGCCTTGCCAATCACCTTGCCATGATTGCCTATTGCCTTGAACCGAATCATTATCATTTCCTTGCACGGCAGGATGGGGACGAACCAGCGGGAAACCTGCCACAATTCGTATTCAACAGTTACACCAAAGCTTACAACAAAATGTACCAACACAGCGGCACATTGTTTGAAGGACGCTTTCACGCAAAGCCCGTTCAAACCAAAAGTCACTTATTACATTTATGCCGCTATATTCATGGAAATCCTGTCAAAGATGGTTTGGTTGCCGACCCTGCCGATTGGCCTTATTCCAATTATCTCGAATGGATCGGCGAGCGTGATGGCACACTCGTTGACCGAGATTTTATCGAGAAACAATTTGAAAATGCAGAGGAATATAAAAAATTCCTCTTTGAATATTTAAAGTCCCGCCAGTTGCCTGATGACGTAAAGAAGTTTTTGGATGATTTGGAGAAGTAGGATAACCCAGGTGACAGTCACTTTGAAAGTGACTGTCACCTTTCGCCTCACAGAGCATCGGCGTTGATTTTAAAGATGAGATGAAGTCAAATGATAATCATCTCCCGCCCCGCGGACGCGCATAACCCAAAAGTGACAGTCACCTTTAAGGTGACTGTCACTTCACTTGACCCAGAGCCGCACGCCATCTCCCCGCATGGATAAATGACACAGTATAATAAAATCAGAAAAAATGAAATAATGATGCGAATCGTTCCACAGTATTTCAATTTGTCTGATTAGGAGATTTTGGAGAAGTTGCTGGCATTGAATTTGGAGAGAGGAAATAAAAAATAAGGATAGACAATTGCCCATCCTTATTTTCTGCTATGCCCATTTGCAATATCTTAATTTATCAAGATTATTGTCTGATACGGCATCAGCCGATGAACGAATGTGGTATTGTTGGCAAGAACTACACAAATATTTATCTACATTAGCAATCTTTTCAGATTGCTCGCCTTTCGTATAAAACCTGTCACCAGCGTCAATCTTTCGGATTACTTCCGCAAGAGTAAATCTTGTAGTGGCCTTACTCGTGTCATCCCCTACACCAACCGCCACAATATGTGCATGTTGAGGTGGTTGTGAAGCAGGTTTTTGTTCCGTGCAAACGATTCGATAGGTTGACATAATCCATACTCCTTTATTATTATCCCTCTGGCGGATAAGGATCCTTGCCATAGGTGTGCTCAGTCTGAATTTGACCATTCTTCCTATGAATTACTACTTGCGCTGGTCGTTGTTTCTTTGCAGTAGAAGCGCCACTCTGAACGGCGTTATCTTTCTTCCGATGGTTGCTAATCACTTGCCCACCTTTCTTGACGGACCAGTTTCCTTTGTTGGGAACTACATGAATCGTGCTTCGAGATTTAGCCATTTGAACTCCTTTTCAGTTTCGTCTACTAACTAATACCGAAGAGCTCAAATTTTTCGCCAAGTGGCAAAAAACTGACTTGGCTCGGTATTAAGGAGTGTCACTACTTCTTGTTGAATAAGTAGAGGAGCAATGCACTGAACTCAGAAACGTTTTTACAACTCCAGCAAACAGACTGGGGAGAAATATATAAAAGACTGACGCTATATGCCATTAAGCGGGCCCAATTTTATGGTTGGTATGATAGTGATACGCAGATGTTGCCTGGAAGAGACTTCACTGTTGATGATATTGTTCAACATGTTATTGAGAAAACCTTCAATGGCGAGAGAAATTGGGATCCAGCACAAAGACAACTCCTCCCTTGGCTGAAGTATCAAGTAAAAAGTGTTATGGATGCTTGGATAAAGCGCGAATCGGGAAAATACGAGATATCCTTTGGGGACGATGAAATAAATAAAGGTCGTGTTTCTGTTACCAAAATAGAAGACACTGCTGATGTTAATTCACCACAGCCAGAAACAGCATTGAAGGAAAAAGAAATAACAATTTTACAATCAGAAGTAAGCAATCGCGTTTTTCAAGCAATTTCAGGAGATAGAGAATTGGAGGAGCTTTTTGATGCGATAACTGAAACAGGTGACACAAAGCCGATCATTCTCGCTGGTTATCTAAAAGTAGAAATCGGTGAAATTAATAATCGAAAGAAACGTTTTCAAAGGCGTCTTTCTAAAATAGACCCGGAACAGGGCCAAAATGAAAAACAATAAACGTATAGAAACCGAAGAGAAACTCTTACAGATTCTTGAGGAATTCTTTTGTGATGTAACCGAAGATGAATCAATCGAGAATGTTGAAAGTGAGCTAAGAGATTTAGGCTATGATCTGGCTAAGTTAGAAAAAAAAGGAAGGGAAATTGCTAATTTTCACATAATCAATTCGCCATTGAACTGGCGAAATAAGGCTAAAAAAGAAATTGAAGTTGCCAGAACCGAACTTGAAAAAGCAAGGTTTAGTGAAGATCAAAACTTAGACCGACAATCACTTATAAATGAAATTCGGAAAATTTTGAATAGTTCGGGGCAAAAAAACTCCGAGTTTGTACCCGCTCACTTTAGAAATTTTGAAGCCGCGTCTGAAGGTGATTTACTTAGCACGCTTAACCAACTACGATATCTCAATTCCGACCGAAGAAATCAGGAGGAAGAATAGTGTCATATCCTGAATCAGTAGCCGAGCGAGTTATAGACGCTCTCAATATTATTGATAAATCTGATTTGTTGCGCGTTGAAGAAATTGCCTGGGCAAGAGGCATCCTTGTAAAAGATGATGAACTAGAAGGTGCCGAGGCGCGATTAGTAGTAGGGCAGGGCCGAGGAGTGATCACAATTGCTAATGCCGTACAGGATCAAAGGCGGAAAAGATTTAGCATCGCTCATGAGTTGGGACATTTTGAAATGCATAAAGGTATTCAGGAATTGTCACTTTGTTTAAATCAAGATATCCATGAATTACCCTATAAAAACGCAAGCAACAAATCAGAGCAAGAGGCCAATGAGTTTGCTTCTGCACTACTTATGCCTAAACGATTTTTTGCTCCTCTCTGTCTTAGTGAAGAACCATCCTTATCACATATAACTAGTCTTGCAAACCAATTTATGACATCTCTTACAGCAACCGCATTGAAATATATAAAGTTTTGCAATGAGCCTGTTGCTATAGTTATGTCGCAAAATAGCAAAATACAATGGTTTCAAAGTTCTTCTGATTTTGACAGCCTTAGAGACGAACTAAACTTCTTTATTGAACCACATACTATTCTTGAGTCCGATACCTTAGCAGCAAAATTGTTCAGGGACTCAAATTATCCTAAAAGAAAAGCAAGAGTGTATGCATCAAGTTGGTTCACGCCAGGAAATTACAACAAAGATGCTACAATCCAAGAACACTCAATTGCAATGCCAAATTATGAAACAGTGTTAACATTACTTTGGATAGATGAAGAAATAGAGCTAGATGACTATGACATTAGTGAGGACAAATGAAAAAGAATATTCGCAAAACTCCAATCGAAGTCATTCAAAAACTACGAACAATGAAATCGAAAGAGGTAGTAGTTGGTTGTGCCATAAAATTCAAAGCTGCTGTATTGTCAAGTGGCAGACTGAAACACCTGGGCGTCACACTCACGAGTAAAGGACTCCTTCTACCTATATCAATTATTCCCCCTGCCACTCAGGGAAAGTACTCCAGTAAGAATGTCAATGGAATTGAGATAATTCGGAAAGACCTTCCTATAGAGACACATTACAATACTGTTGAAGTTCCGAACTGGGGGGATGATTACAATGGTACTCATACTGTCGATCTTCCTTACGAAAAGTACCCACGTGAATTTATCTTTCCGCGTGAACTCGAAATTACGATAAATTGCAATAACACACAGCCGAACCAACCGGAATACATCATAGCATTCAAGGTTAATGAGGTTCTTGAACGGAAGCGCAGAAATTTCAAGGATAAATTATTCGAAAATCTCAACCTGTTACAGGAAAATATTGGCGCGTGTGGCGTTGAGCCAGCCGAAATGGCATTGGATAAATACGAAAAGTCACTTCACGTTTCTTGGGAAATTCTTCCACCTGGAACGCGCGAAGAAACTATAGAAAGAGTCTTCAAGGGCAAATCGCCTACCGTTGACGAAAAAAATGTAGCTGGTGAACGCTACGACTTCTTCATAAGCCTTAAGCCTAAGCGCTTTGTTTTTGGCAGTAGTGGTTTTAGACGATATTTCGGAGCGCTTATCGAAGACGATCTAGTTGTCTTTGAAAACATCCAATACGGTAACGCAGTTTATATTTTGTTTGACAATTGGAAAGAATCAAGCAGGAGAAGTCGACTTGATTTGCTTTCAGGAAAATACGGCAAAGATTTTGAGCGAATCATTCATAATCCAGGCTGGAAAAAAGAAGTAAGAACTATAGTAAAGGGTAAGCAGGCAGAGAAGAAAGCCCAGAAAGGTTAGGAAAGTGATAAAGGTTGTGGAAGCGAAGTAAATCTGCGTATAATGTGCCTGCCCGTCGTTAGGATGCCCCCCTCATCCTGGCGGCGGGCAAGTGTTTTTACTAACTTCTTTCAGAAGCATCTACAAATTGAAAAGTATATAAATTTCCGTTGAAGCCGTAGTTGACCTAATACTTTAAAGGTGACAGCATTTTCACAAGTGACTGTCATTTTTTTAAACTTTTCAACTTTCAAACCTTCAACCCTTCGACACGGTGAGCCGCGAAGCGAGTCGAACCGTCAGGGCAAGCCTTCTAACATTCCGAAAACCCACAAGCGTAGCACTTCCTGCAGCCTTCTTCATTCACAACCGCCGCTTCGCCGCACTCGGGGCACAGGTCGCCGATCTTCATGGCTCGCGCGGCTTCGTTCTCGATGGTATGTCCACTGCCGTTTCCGCCGTTGGATTTCTCCTCGACAGCGGCTGGGATACCGGATTTCTCGCGTAAATATTGATCCAATATTTGCCCAATGCCGTCGGGCAGGGATCGGACGCGGTTAATGCCAAAGCCCAGCGAACGCCCTCCGCCGATGCCGATCAGTTGAACGACGACTTCGCGCAAGCGGTCAACTGGCACAATGGGCGAAGCCATGCGCAAAATATACGAGATCAACCGTCCGATCGCCTCCGAGACGGCAGCGGTCTCGGAGCCGGCCTTGGCTGTATTGACAAAGGCTTCGAATGGTTGCGTCCCGCCGTTCTCATTGATGGTGATGAAAGCTTTTCCAGCGGGAGTCTCGATATTGAACGTGCGGCCGGTCAACGCTTTGGGACGTGGCTTCTTTGTGTCGTGCCAGATGTTAGGTTGAGCAGGAGCAGGCTGGGGCGTCGTGCTGAGCGTAGTCGAAGCAGGCGCTTTCTTGTCCGCAGTGGCTTTTGTTTCCAGCACAACGACATCGCGCGAGCCAGTCACATAAACTGTAATCCCCTTGCAGCCGAGTTCCCATGCCATCATGTAGGCTTTGGCAACATCTTCTTCGGTGGCATTCTCATGGAAGTTGACGGTCTTCGAAAGCGAGTTATCCACAAAAGCCTGGAGCGCGCCCTGCATCAGCACATGCTCCTCGGCAGAAATATCCGCTGAAACCACAAAGGTATCGCGCACGGCTTGCGGAATTTCAGTGATGTTCTGGCATGTGCCATCGTGCATCACCCGTTCGACAATTTCCTGCCGCTTTTCTTCACCGAGCCCAAGTTTCTTCAAGGCTTCATCGAAGCGCGGGCTGGCGTAAGTTAATTTCAGATCCTTGCCATTATCGTTGACGTGTCGAATATATGCGAGCGCGAAGACGGGTTCACAGCCATAGCCCTCACAACCTGCGACTGTTGCGATGGTGCCTGTTGGGGCGACAGTGGTCTGCGCGGCATTGCGAATACCGTGACTCTTGATTCCTGTGACAATCGCATCCCACTTAACCTCGGGCCTGCTCCAGTTATTCTGATAGTCCACCAGCGCTTTGGGCGCCTGCCATTTCATATCGTCCATATCATAGATCGAGCCTTCGATGGCGGGGAAAGGTCCGCGTTCTTCGGCGAGTTCAACACTGGTCTTCATCGAGTGATAGCGGACGAATTCCATGATCTGCGCGCCAAACTCCTGACCTTCCTTCGAGCCATATCGAACGCCCACGTGATACATCAAGTCGGCGAGTCCCATGATGCCGAGCCCGATACGACGAGCCTTATGCGCGGCTTCTGTCAACTGCGGAACAGCAGGCACATACGCATTGGCTTCCACCACATCATCGAGGAAGCGCGTGGAGGTGACAACACTCTGGCGCAAAGTTTCCCAATCCACTGTGTTGTCGGGTCCGCAGTGCTCATTGAGATTCACAGAACCGAGACAGCAGTTTTCATAAGGTCCCAACCATTGTTCGCCGCACGGATTTGTCGCCTCCAACGGATACAAATGCGGAACTGGATTTCCGCGATTAGCCGCATCGAGGAACAACATACCAGGCTCGCCATTATGGTGCGCCTGCTTGACGATTTTATTAAACAACTCACGCGCGTTAACTTTTCGATATGTATTAATGGTGATCCCGGCAGTTTCGGCCTGTTCCAATGTACCGCTGAATCCGCGCGACTTCATTTCTTTCATATCAGGGAAACGCAATGCCCATTCTTTATCTTCCTTCACCGCGCGCATGAATGCATCGGTAACTCCAACGGAAATATTGAAATTGGTAATTTGATTCTCGTTGACCTTGCAAGTGATGAAATCTTCCACATCTGGATGATCCACACGCAGCACAGCCATATTCGCACCACGGCGTGTGTTATGTGTAACCATACCGTAAGCAAGATAGGTGTGATTGTCAGCAACTTCCAAGTCAAGTGTGAGAGATCTGCCCGCTTCTTCAACACCGCGAACTTCCACAAACCAGTAACCTTCCACAGATGGCGCATTCTCGAAGGTTTCAGGATAATCCTGTTTTAATAGATCATAACCTGAACGAGTCAAATTACGCTCATCGCGTAAATAACGCAACACTTTGCGGCGTAGATTTGGTTCAGTTGCGCGGAAATTAATATTTCTACCACGTCCCTTCTTATCCATTTGCCCAAGGGTTATCTCTTCCAAAATCGGTTGAAGCCAATACTTTGCATTTGGCAAAACATAGGATGTCTCACGGCGCAGATCGCTTTCCCATGAATAAGCGGATACGAAGCGCGAACGCTGGTCACATCCGATCTTCTCGCGCCACGCCTGCAAGCCAACCGTGGATGTGATCTTTACATAATATGTATCCGAATCACCCCAACGATCCAGCCCTGCTGAAGTCGTTCGCATTTGCACAGGGCAGCCCAATCCAATCAATAAAGTGGAAACTTCACGCGCTAAACGAGCAGATGATGTGCCAAGCGTAGGATATCCGAAAGTTACTGAACCATCCGCTTCAAACAATCCGCGCAGGTATGCGCCTACAATATTTTGCGGAGATTGACGGATCAATCGCGGAACGGCCACATCGCGGCTTCCTTGTTTCTCCAAACCGTTCAACAACAAAAATTCCTTGATCGCGCGATTGTCCATAACGAACGTCACAGAACGATTATTCGGCTTTTGCATTTTATGAACATTTACATTGAAGAGCCTTTCCAACATTGCAGGCATTTCTTCCATAAGATAGGAGGAATGAGCCACGCTGACTCCCACACGATGGTCATCATCGCCCTTTGCCATAAATCCATCGCCAGCAAGACAGCCCAGAAAGAAGGCAAATTCTTCGTCCAAAATGGATGGAAGTTCGGGCATGACCTGATTTCCATGTTTCTGTGTCAACTTCTTCAACACCTGTAATTTACCCGTATGTTCACCCAAGCGCATCACGATCCAATCGCCTTTTGCCAAATCCTGGATCTCCTTCCATTGTGGACCAAAAACGGTCATCACTTTAACTTTATGATTCGGCGTGCCTGTAATGCTTAAACCCTCGCGGGTATGCACGCGTAACACTTCCGCCATGCCATTATTGAAACCGCGCAGCGAGTCTTTCACACCATCATCAGTTGGCACAGATAAATCAAGTTCCTGCCAGCCCTGAATTTCTGAATTGACAATTTCATCAAGGCGCAAGAGGCCTTTGTTTGTAAACACCAACGTGTCGGGCAAAAGACAACCGCCCTGCGCGATCTCCCCAAACGCGTGATCATATACTTTCAAGAAGCCGACGGGTCCAGTTGCCTGCCCTGCGGAGGTGAGCACCATCGAACCGCGCGGGCGCAAACGTGAAAACGAGAAGCCATTTCCACCGCCGGTCTGCTGGATCAAGGCGGCGTCGCGTAAAGTTTGGAAGATGCCCGCGCTGTCGCGTCCCATGTCATCGGTGATCGGGAGCACGAAGCAGGCCGCAAGCTGACCTAAAGGAGTTCCCGCACCGGTAAAAGTAGGAGAGTTCGGGAAAAACTTTTTACTGGATAATAAATGGTAATACTCAATTGTGCGCTTCTGAACATCCGCGCCCCATTGTTCTTCCACTTTCGCAACGTGATACGCAACGCGCCAGAACATCTCTTCCACATTTTCGGCAGGCTTGCCATCATCACCGCGGCGAACGTAACGCTTCATCAATACCTGACGCGCGTTATTTGTAAGTGCCGCTTTTGGCAATCCCTTCTGCATAACGGGCGTGGGCAGTAGGCCGTTCTTTATTTTTGGTTCAGCAGATTTCGCAACCATTTGGTACTCTCCTATAAAATTTGGTGTATTGAACAAAACAGGCAAAGATGGGTCTCCGCCAGCAACGGAGACATCCCTGCCTGAAAATTAATCCTCGAGTAACTTATCTATTTCGGTGCGGATAGACTTTAGATCATCGAATCCCAAATACACGATCGCATAACGGACATAAGCGATCAGGTCGACTTCCTTCAAGGTGGCTATGACAAGATCCCCCACAACTCGTGAGGAAACTTCGGCTTTGCCCAGCCTGGTCAGTTGAGTCTCCACCTGCCCGATCACACGCTCGATATCCGCGGCAGAGACCGGACGCTTGGCACACGCAATGCGGATGCCGCGTGCCAGTTTCTCACGGTCAAATTCCTCCCGCGCGCCATCCTGTTTGATGATGAGCGGCGTAGCCAGGATGGGGCGTTCATAACTGCTAAAGCGCTGTCTGCACTTCAAGCATTCGCGGCGGCGGCGAATACCCCCATGGCTGTCGTGGGAAGTATCCAAAACTTTGGAATCATGATGTTTACAATACGGACAACGCATCCGAAGAGTGCTCCATTTTTAGAACAAATGTAAGAGCCATATATGGGCATTTTAACCGTTTGTCCCCGTATATATGGTCAAAGTGATTGGCATTTTAGCATCAACCCAAAGCATTGGCAAGGGATGAAAGGTATGCGCGAATCTTAAAATATCGCAGACATTTCCCCCGCTTCATTCTTAACTGAAAATTGACCCTGTTTCAACAGGCGTTCAGAAAACAGCATACCTCGTGAGGTCGTGCTCTTCACGCTGAAGAATCTCCTTTGACAAATCCCCCCTGCCCTGCTATACTCGTGCCAGTTTGAGTTGACTTTTACTGTCACAGGGTTGGCAGTTTGTTTGGTAAGGCGTTTGTGTTTGAAACCTGCACAGGGACCTCGCGCGAGCAAGTCAGCGGAGGTCTTTTTTTATTCGAAGTTGGCGTAAGAAAACAACTACCACCAAAATATTGACCTTATCCGCCACAGGCGGCTTAAATAAATCTATTGATCAAAGAGGTATATAATATTATATGAGTAAGAAAAACAAGTTAAGAATTATCCCGCTCGGGGGGCTCGGCGAAGTGGGAAAGAACATGATGGCCTATGAGTTTGGAGGCGACATCATTGTAGTTGACGCTGGCATTATGTTCCCCAAGAACGACATGCTCGGTGTGGATTACATCATCCCAGATTACGAGTATTTAAAGAAAAGAGCCAGCCGAGTGCTGGGGATTTTCATTACGCATGGGCACGAAGACCATATCGGCGCAATCCAACATGTGATCGCGGATATTCCTGCACCCATCTATGCCACGCCGCTCACACGCGGATTGATCGAAGGCAAGTTATTACGAAATAATTCACAACTCAAAGTCCAGATCAAAACCATACAAGCGGGCGAATCGAACAAGATCGGTCCTTTCACGATTGAATATTTCCATGTCAGCCATTCGATACCGGATGCAGTCGGGCTTGGCATTACCACGCCTGCGGGACTGGTTATTCACATGAGCGATTTCAAATTCGATCATACCCCCGTGGACGGCTGGCCTACAGATTTTGCAAAACTGGCAGAGTTCTCCACTCGCGGCGTAGACCTGCTCCTTTCGGATTCGACCAACGCGGAACGCCCAGGCTGGACTCCGTCCGAGTCTGTGATCGGGCCCGCCTTTGACAAGGTTTTTGCCGAGGCAAAAGGCCGTGTCATCGTAGCCACATTCGCTTCATTGATCTCCCGCATTCAACAAGTCGCAGATGCCGCCGCTAAACATGGGCGCAAAATGACCTTTGCAGGCCCCAGCATGGTGGATAACGTAAAGATCGCCCGTCAAATGAAATATTTGAATATTCCCGATGACTTGATCGTGCCGATTGACCAGGCCTTGCAAATGCAGGAACACAAAGTCGCCATCATGTGCACAGGCTCGCAGGGCGAACCTTCATCCATTGTCGGGCGTTTATCGGCTGGCACGAACCGTCAATTTGACCTCAAACCAAACGATACGGTTGTGCTTTCCTCACACCCCATCCCCGGCAACGAAGAGACTATCAGCAAGACCATCAACCGCCTCCTGCGCCGCGGCGCGAAAGTTGTAGATGACAGCGTAGCGCCCATCCATGTTTCCGGTCACGCCGCGCAGGAAGAGCAAAAACTGCTCATCAACCTTGTGCGCCCAAAACATTTCATGCCGATTCACGGTGAATTACGCATGCTAAAACGCCACGCTGAGCTTGCAAAACAAATGGGCATTGACGAAAAAAACACCGTCGTTGTCGAGAACGGACAAATCGTTGAACTCGTCGGCAATAAAGTACAACTGGGCGAACGAATTCCAGGCGATTATATATTTGTCACCGGAGAATCCATAGGCGATATAGACGACGATGTGATGCGCGAACGCAACCAGCTTGCGCGCAATGGTATTCTGTTAATTGACATCAGCGTGGATAAATTAACAGGCCGCCTGCTGCATGACCCCGAAATTATCACGCGCGGTTTCGTCTCGCCGGAAGATGCTGAAGAACTTCTCCCAGAGGTTCAAAAACGCGTAATGAATGTCGTCCATGACGGAAAACTGGATGATGAAAAAGACATTGTCAATGCGGTAAAAAGCTACCTGCACCAGGAAACAAAACGCAGGCCGATGGTCTTCGTTACATTGAGCAAATCATAGGCCTCGATACGGGCTTGTGATGATTGGACAGCGTTCTAAGCGTGTTGGACGACACCCAGCGCCTCTTTCTTATAAGAATACAACCGATTTATAAAACTAATGACGGGAAGCATCCCAGCCATGTTTCCCCCGCAAAGGCACAAAGGCTACTTCGATCACTTCATCACAGTCAAAGTTATCTCCATGCCGCGTCCAAACTTCCAGCACCTGATAGCCTCTTGTGCCAACAGGTATCACTAACCGCCCGCCATCCTTCAATTGATTCAACAAATCCTGCGGCGTTTTAGGCGCGGCGGCAGTGACGATGATCGCATCATATGGCGCGGCTTCCTGCCAGCCGAGCGAGCCATCACTAAGGTGGCAAAAAACATTCGAATAATCGGACAATAAACCCTCCGCCTGCGCAGCTAACTCCGGCACAAATTCAATCGTATGCACTTCCTTCGCCATATGCGCTAATATCGCCGCCTGATAGCCCGAACCCGTCCCCACTTCCAGCACACGCTCAACCCCTTTCAATTGCAGCAAGTTCGTCATTAATGCAACAATATAAGGTTGTGAAATCGTCTGCTCAAAACCAATAGGTATGGGGCCATCCGCATAAGCGAGATGACGATCCTGCTCCCGTACGAACAAATGCCGCGGCACAATTTCAAATGCGGCTAACAAGCGCGGGTCATGTAATCCCCTTCCAACGATCTGCGTTTCAATCATATGGTGGCGGTCAAATTCAAATTGATCTCTGATAGTTCACCTCAACCTCAAAATTTTGCGTGCAATCTGTCTGTCCACCTTCCCCATCGGGTAATCATCGAGTTCAGCCAGTCGCACCCATTTCAAGTTTTTGTTTTTGGGGATTGGAGCACAGTCACAGCGAAAGACATGGACAGTCACTTTGAAATGAGTATACGCGTGTTGGATAGTACCGAGCGCCTCTTTTCTTTTAACTTTTAGCCTGTAAGCTGCGTTAAGGACATTGCTCAACTCTTTGGCAGGATCGGCTGCGACTCTCCCATTCGGGAATTCCCACATCCCACCGAGCAATCCATCAGGAGGTCGTTGTGCCAACAATGCACGTCCTCTATATATTATCACTCCCGCCGCATGGACATAATGCGGCGTTTTCTTTTTCGGTTTCAAGACAGGACGCAACTGCTGAGTCCCATTTTCATGCGCCTTGCACATCGCCATTAATGGACACAGCAAGCAGATCGGATTTTTCGGCAAACAAACGGTCGCGCCTAAATCCATAAGCGCCTGGTTGTAGTCACTAGCATTTCCTTTAGGTAAATTTTGCGCGGCATAAGCCCATAACATTTTTTCACCCGCTGGTGAATCCGCGAATTCTGTGACATCGTACAAACGGGAGAACACGCGCCGCAGGTTGCCATCGAGAGTCGGTTCGTCCATTTTGAAGGCAATTGATGCAATGGATCCAACAGTGTAGCGGCCAATCCCTGGCAGGTTTCGCAGATCATCCAAGTTATGAGGCAGCTCGCCATTGAATTTTTCCGCGACTACTTTGGCGGCTTTATGTAAATTCCGCGCGCGGCTGTAATAGCCAAGCCCCTCCCAGGCGTTTAGCACATCCCGTTCAGATGATTTTGCCAGTACTTTCACATCCGGAAATAACTTCATCCATTTTTCAAAATAGGGAATGACCGTATCCACCCGCGTCTGCTGAAGCATGATCTCAGAAACCCACACTGCATACGGATCAGGATTGTCGCGCCAGGGCATCGTCCGCCCATGCTTGCGGTACCAGTGGAGGAGTTTGCGGGAGAGTTTCAATGGAAATCAGTAAATTGGTGTTACTTACACGATTGTGAAAGTGGTGCGCTTTGAAAGGACTTGTCCCCAAAGTCAATCATACGGACCTCAAGAACACCATCAATTTCGCAGGCAAGCAGGATTGCATCCACACCTTGGGGAAAATCCAGCACGGTTTTTGTAGGGAAGATGAGATGATGGGGGTTGTCATTGATCAGGATAAACCCGATGCGCGCAAAATCCCTTTCGGCATAGGCGGGCCAGGGATTCGCCGAAGAAAACCCTTCGTTGCGGCGATACATACGCGGGTATAACAGACGTCCTTCCAAAATAGCGCTATTTGGCTGTGAAAGAAAAGATTGAATTTCTTCGCGGTCAAATCCGTTTAATTCCAATTTTGCAATCAACTCATTTCTGGCGGATGTGTAGCGAGGCTGGGCAAGTCCCTTCGCAAGCCAGGGCAGTACGCCAATAAAAATGAATGCAAGAAGAATGGGAATATATTTGAAACTAAATTTATATTTTTTGTCAGACAGTGAGCTGTCTGACTTCAGAGTGGTTGACTCTAAAATCGCGGGTTTTGCGCCAAGCAAAAGCGCGAGTCCGCCTGTTATTTCAATTATGCCAATTGCAAAATAAAAATAGATCACCCAATCCACTGGCAGGTTGTAACGCCAACTGGAAAAGCGGGCAGTGCCATTCGCAAACGCATATCCCAAATTGAAAGCCAGCGGCACAAGTGCGATCCATTTCAAACGATGCCATGCCGCACCAAGCCCAACAGCCAGAACTCCAAGGTAAATAATAACCAGCGCAAGGTTATACCATTCCAGCGAACCATCCCAACTTATCCAATACAGGTTGACAGGGGCAAGCAAACCGCCAAACTCCTTTATGAGGGGAAGCGCAAGCAGTCCGCCAATTTCCGTATTCAAAAAATGGGCGGCAATAAACCTGGCAACATAAGCTGGATTCTCAAGGGTAAACGAGAGGATGCGCTGACCCGCACTTTCCTTTTCAGGGTCAAACTGACTTAGGTCTAAATTCCCTGTAAAAGAATATTGACTGTAGATGACCGCCACCTGTTTCGGATCGTCAAATGAAAATTGACCCGTGATTGTGTAATTGTGAATCAGCCACGGCAATACAGTGAACGCCATCATCACGGCAAAGGCCGCACCAGCCATGATCCATTCTTTGGTTTTGCGTTGATAGGCAAACCATGCCAAAATAAACAGGACGGGCAAGATCAGCAAGGATTGGGTGCGGAAGAGCAACAACAGTCCAAATGCTCCGCCTGCCACAAGCGTAGACTTGAAATCTCGTTTCTCCAGCCACCAGACTGCAACCAGACACATAAATGCGATAGCCATTGCAGTGGGAAAATCTGTGGTGAACATTTTTGAATTTGCCACGCGCGTATTGGATGAGATCCACAGCGCCACCAACTCACGAAAAATGGCGAACAAGGCAACGGTCATACCGGCGGCAGGGGTGTGCAGTTTTTTTGCAAGAAAATATAAGGCAACCGGAAATAATGCCAGAACGAAGGTCTGTGCGGCGATGATGGCGGGATAATTCTGCCCAAAGATGAAATGCAATACCGCAAGAAAAACTACATAGAGCGGGCGCGGTGGAATACCGCTGAAATAACCTGTACCGATCAGCAGGCTTTGAGAAAGGTAATCGTAGAAACCCGCATCCGAATTAGGAAAGGGAACGCTTGCAGGCAGGGAAATTGGCGCGTAGAAACTATTTTGCAATACATCCACTGGGACGCCAAGCCAGAGAATGAGGGCAATGATGTAGAGTGCGAGGGGGATTATATAATTCGTCCCTTCGACTTTGCTCAGGGCAGGGATTCGGGATTCGGGATTTGAGATTCGTGTTGTAGCCAGCAAGGTGATGAAACCTGCGAGGATTGCAAGCACAAACTGCCAGCCTTGTATGACGACGCCAGGTTCACCCCAATAACCAGTGTCTGGTTTTACACCGATTTTCGTTATGGCAACGAAGAGAAGAATGGCAAGCAGAAGAGAGAAGGCTATTAGTGCGGAGAGATAAACTGATTTGCGTTTGGAGATTTTCTGGGGATGGAATCCATTTTTGACGAGCAGCAGAAAAATAACAGATTGAAATGCAATTGCAATAAAATACCACAACAAAGGACTCAAGCGTTCGTAATATGGCTGGAGTCGCTCAAAGTTGAGATAACGCAAAAGAAACAGGAACAGGCTTGAAGTCAGAAAAAGAAGCGCGCAGGAAAAAATTATCGGTGTACGCGCAAACTTATCGAAGCGGGTCAAATTGCGGCGGGCAAGGATGCTCCAACAAATTCCTATTAAAAAAAAGAATAATAGGATGGCTAGCAGGGCCATGCGGGCAAGAGACAGCCCACCTTCCGACGGAATCAGCAAAAGCGCGAGAACGGCAGCGAGGGACTCAAAAGCCGCGGTAAAGAAAAACCACGGCCAGAGTTTCGAAAATTTTTTTGAAGTTGGTTTAGAACTGGAAGCCGCCACGGACAAGCACTACCTTGTATGAATAATTTTTTACATAACTGAAAAGGCGTTCCTGCAGGATCGCCCAATCGGCGGAGGCCAGGATGCGCCGCGCCTGGGGGCCATCGGTGGCAAGCAGACCAACTTGAATTTGCGGGTAGGAACCGTAAATGGTCGCCCACGCTTCGGCGGGCCGTAAGCCAAGCCTTTGCACACCGGGCACAAATTCGCCGATAATGAATTCAAAATATTCCTGATCGCGTTCCGCGGCGATGTCCCAGGTCATGATAACTTTGACTGGCATGTTAATCTTTTTGATAATCCAATACAACAACTTTTGTTTCGTCAGGCAAGCCTGAGCGGGTTACTTTCAAGGAAGGTTGGGAGTCGATCCTGCCAAGACCCATTTCCTTTAGGAACTTGTTAAGCGACTCGAGATTTACCTTTGCATCGGGCGTGGAATAGTGCATGGGGATGACGATATTCGGCTCCAGCAGGCTGACAACCTCGGCGGCTTTAGCGGCATTAAGTCCGCTTCCGCCTCCTACTGGAATTAGAAGCACGTTGACCGTTCCGAGAGCCTCCACCTCGCTTTGAGTGGGTGTATCTTGCATATCGCCGAGATGAGCTACGGTAATGCCGTCATAATCATAGACAAAAAGCGTGTTGCGGGCCTTGTCCTTGCTTTTCTTACCGCCGCTTGCAGTTTGAATGGCTGTGATAAACACACCGCCAATTTCAAATTCACCCGCACCCGTGAGGAGGTGAGTAGTGCCTTTGACCGCCTCACTGTAGCTATGACCAGGCGCATCGTGGCTGATGGTGACGATTTCAGCCTTGAGTTTAAGCGCATCATATCCAACTGTCTTGTGATCAAATGGATCCGTCACGACAGTGGCAAAATTGCGCTCCGTGAGACGAAAACAGGAATGTCCATACCAGGTAATTTCCATAAAGGTGGTGCCTCCAAGCCGTAATTATACACGTAATAAAAGCCGCTCTTGTACGGAATTTATACATGCAGCTTGTTTTGAAAAATTTGATTTTTTTGTGGATCGTATGGCGCGAGTTTGTTTGCCTCGTTTCTTGTTTATGGAATGGTTCTTTGTTAATTAATAATCGCCACCATTTCCATCCACGCAAAGGGGACAGCCTGTTTCATCGCGGAGGAGTAGGTTTGAGCGGTCAGCAGGCTGAGGTCTGAAATGAAGCGGGTTATTGGTCGCCTGCTTGCGCAACTGGTAATTCAAGATCTGGCGGGAAAAGTGCAGCACCTGATCCGCCTGGTGGAAGACCTTTCACTTTGTTCTGTGGAAGCGTGCCTCCGCAGCGTGCCAGATATGGTCAACCGTGCTTTGCGTAAACTTGCGGAAAAGGGAATGATCCGTGTGGAACTTTATCAAATCAAAATTTTAGACAAAGAGGGATTGAAAACTGTCGCACAAACGATTGAGAAGCTCGCGATTGTGAGGTCCTCGCAGGTGGGAAGCGTAACATCTGGATTTGTGATATCCGTTATAATATTTTTATGACAAACTGTACTATTTCTTTAGACTATAGTATTTATCATTAGAGTCAGAATTTACCGATTAATTCAAGATTTCGATGATCCGTTTTAACCATTAGATTGACTATGCCATTCGCGTCTCGCTTGCCCTCTCCATGCGCAAATTGGAAAATCACCTTCGATCAGTCGGCAGAAGCGTCCAGGGCGTTGAATGTATATTTTCGAAAGGCAGGTCAACCCCCAACCAGATTTGAAGCGAGGAGAATGTTCAATAAGAGCATCGATCTTATTTGCGTATTACACGCTCAAATTTTTCAAGGAGAACATTTATGGATCTAATCACACTTTCTCGATTGCAATTTGGGTTAACGACCGTCTATCACTGGCTGTTCGTCCCGCTAACATTGGGGCTGGGTTGGTTTGTGGCTTATTTTCAAACCCGTTATTACCAAACAAAAGATGAAACCTGGCATAAGATGGCCAAGTTCTGGGGCAAACTGTTCCTGATCAACTTTGCCATTGGCGTCGTCACAGGCATCGTGCAGGAATTCCAGTTCGGTATGAACTGGTCTGAGTATTCCCGCTACGTTGGCGATATCTTTGGCGCCCCACTTGCGATCGAAGCCTTAATGGCATTCTTCCTTGAATCCACCTTCCTGGGTGTGTGGATATTCGGTGAAGGCAAAATCCCTGAGAAAGCGCATCTGGCCTCCATCTGGATGGTGGCAATCGGCTCAAACCTGTCTGCAATCTGGATCTTGCTGGCAAATGGCTGGATGCAAAACCCGGTCGGATACGCTATCAACGAATCCGCTGGCCGCGCCGAAATGGTGGACTTTTTTGCAATTGTTTCAAACCCCAAAGCATGGATTTTTGTCTGGCACACACTCGCAGACGGGCTGGCGATGGCGGCCTTCCTGATCTTGGCAGTCAGCGCATATCACCTTGTCAGAAAACAAAATCTGGATTTTTTCAAGTGCTCCTTCCAAATCGGCGCGGTGATGGGACTGATTGCCAGCGCGCTCGTTTTCCTCGGTGGTCACACCATGGGGCAATTCATGTACGAATCTCAACCCATGAAAATGGCCGCGCTCGAAGCCGTTTGGAAAACCGAAGAACCCGCTTCGTTCTCCCTGCTCACCATCGGCGACCTGACAGGCAGGCAGGAAGTCTGGTCCATTCGCATCCCCTACGTCATGAGTTTCCTGGCCTGCAACAACTTCACCTGTGAAGTAAAAGGCGTTAACGAACTCCAAGCGCAGTACGAACAGCAATACGGGCACGGCAATTACGTTCCGCTGATGGTCATCACCTACTGGACCTTCCGTATTATGATGGGCTTTGGTTTCATCATGATGGGCGCGGCCGTGTGGTTCCTATATGCAACCCGCCGCCCTGATTATGAAAATGCCAAATGGTTGAAACTGGTGCCTTTCGGCGCGCTGTTTCTGCCTTACCTCGCCAACGCCAGCGGCTGGATATTGACCGAAATGGGACGTCAACCCTGGATCGTCTTCGGCCTGCTCAAGGTGCAGGATGCTGTTTCCCCGAACCTGACCACTGTAGACCTGCTTATCTCCCTGATTGGTTATACTGTTGTCTATAGTTCACTGGCTGTTGCCATGGTGTACCTGATGAAGAAGTATGCCATCGCCGGCCCGGATGCCACCATGCACGAATCAGTTGATGTAGCTCCTGCGCTCGTGGGCTCCCAAGATTAATTGCAGAGGAACAACATGTCTTACGAATTCTTACAAATCCTTTGGTTCATTCTCATTGCCGTACTGTGGATCGGTTTCTTCTTCCTAGAAGGTTTCGACTTCGGGGTGGGTATGCTCCTACCCTTTCTTGGCAAAAAAGACGAAGAACGCCGCGCCATTATTAACACGATCGGTTCTGTGTGGGATGGCAATGAAGTCTGGTTACTCACTGCAGGCGGCGCGACATTCGCAGCCTTTCCTGAGTGGTACGCCACCATGTTTAGTGGATTCTATTTGGCCTTTTTCCTGCTGTTGGTCGGCTTGATTATGCGCGGCATTTCATTTGAATATCGCTCGAAAGACGCCAACCCTGCCTGGCGTAACCGATTCGACTGGATGATCGCCATCGGCTCCTTCCTCTCTGCTCTTTTGCTCGGCGCGGCCTTCGCAAATCTCGCGCGCGGCGTTCCGATCAATGCAGATAAAATGTTCACCGGCAACCTGTTTACCTTGCTCAATCCTTATGGACTGCTGGGCGGCGTGACGACAGTCGCCATTTTCGTTTTGCACGGCGCGAACTTCCTCGGGCTCAAACTCGAAGGCGAACTACGCGAACGCGTTAATGTCTTTGCAAAGAAGTTGTGGATTGGAACCACTGTATTGTATATCGCACTTGCCATCTCCACTTACATTGCAGGCTTCTGGTCACGCGGTTTCGTAAACCCCGGCGTTGTGCCAATTGCAGCACTAGCGGTCCTATTGGCGGCTGGATATTTCATCAACCGCAGGATGGAAGGTTGGGCTTTTATCATGGTCGCACTGAACATCGTGTTGACTCAGATCACCTTCTTCTCGATGACCTTCCCCAACGTGATGCTCTCCACCACGAATCTTGAATGGTCGCTCACCATCTACAATGCATCCTCATCGCAATACACGCTCGGCGTCATGTCCATCGTTGCGCTTACCTTCGTCCCTATCGTCCTCGCTTACCAGGGCTGGACATATTACATGTTCCGCAAGCGCATCAGCACCGATAAGAAGAGTCTCGTGTATTAACTCTGGAGTCGGACAGCTTGCTGTCCAAATTTCCAGAACCACAAAATACCGGAAGGTTGAAGGGTATACTCCTCTCGACCTTCCGACTTTTTTAACTTTACAACTTTCAACCTATAACCTTCAACCTGACTTATGCATCGTAGACTTCTAACTCTCACCCGCGATACCCGCCTGCCGCTGCTCTTGACGGTTCTTTCCGGACTTTTAGCTGGATTGCTGACCATATGGCAGGCCTGGCTCCTCAGCACTGTGATCAACGCCGTCTTCCTCGAGAAGCAAACTCTCGTGCAGGTGACTCGCCCTCTCTTCTTCATTCTCATCGCTATCAGCGGACGTGCATTCCTGACATGGCTCAACGAAATCTCCGCCAACGCCGTCGCCGTAAAAATAAAAACAGACTTACGCAATCGTCTCTTCGCGCACATCCTCAAACTCGGTCCCGCCTACTCGCGCGGACAACGCACAGGTGAATTAACTGCCGCCGCTGTCGAAGGCATCGAAGCCCTCGACGCTTATTTCAGCCAATATTTGCCGCAACTGGTTATCACTGCTCTTGTTCCGATTTCAATCCTTATTTTTGTTTTCCCCATCGATTTGCTCTCTGGCATCATCCTTCTTATTACTGCGCCGCTGATTCCCTTCTTCATGATTTTGATTGGCAAAGGCGCGAAGATTGTCACCAACCGCCAGTTTGAAACCATGCGCCTGCTGAGCGCGCACTTCCTCGACAGCCTGCAAGGACTGACCACCCTCAAACTCTTCGGACAATCCAAGGCGCAGGCTCGCACCATCGCGCAGGTCAGCGACAAATTCCGCGATACGACACTGGGAGTGTTACGCATTACTTTCCTCTCCGCGTTGGCGCTCGAATTACTCGCCACCCTCAGCACCGCAGTAATAGCAGTTGAGATCGGTTTTCGTCTGCTCTACGACAAAATGGAATTCCAACCTGCGCTATTTTTGCTGGTGCTGGCGCCTGAGTTTTATATACCCTTACGCGCACTCGGCGCACGCTTCCACGCGGGCATGTCGGGGACGACTGCCGCAAAACGAATATATGAAATTTTAGATACGCCGATACCAGAGTCAAAAGTCGAAAGTCAAAAGTCAACAGAATTGGATGTCCGACCTTCGACCCTTCGAGAACCTCAGGGCATCGGCTTTGACATTCGACTGGAAAATATTTCTTATATCTATCCCAACGAATCCACGCCCGCGCTTGAAAATATCAACCTCACCATCCAACGCGGACAGCAGATTGCATTAGTTGGCAAAACAGGCGCAGGCAAATCAACGCTTGTAAACCTTTTACTTGGATTTATTCAACCAACCTCAGGTCAAATCACTGTGCAGCTACACGCTTCGCGTGAGCACAGTCAGAAAGACACAACATGCAACACGCAACAACCTGGTCTTGATATGTCCGACGAGCACGGGCAACTCAACCATCCATTACCAAGTACGAATTACGAGTTACGCAATAATATTGCCTGGGTCCCGCAAAAACCATATCTCTTCCACGATACACTCGCGGCCAATATCCGTCTCGGCAATCCCAAAGCGACAGATGAACAGATCATATCTGCGACGTGGGCCGTGCACCTGCATGAATTCATCGAATCGCTTCCGCAAAAATATGAAACCGTCATCGGTGAAGGCGGTGCGCGCCTCTCCAGCGGACAAGCCCAACGGCTCGCTCTTGCGCGAGCTTTCCTGAAAGATGCACCTGTTTTGATTCTCGATGAACCAACCTCCAACCTCGACCCTGAAACCGAATCACTCCTCGAAGAATCCACACGCAAATTAATGCAAGGGCGCACGGTCCTCACCATCGCACATCGCCTAAACACCATCTTCCAATCCGACCAGATCATCATCCTTAAATCAGGCTGCATCATTGAGCGAGGCACGCATTGTGAACTGCTTGCAAACAACAGCATATACGCGAGCATGGTAAAGACCTATCAAAACCAAGTCAAAGGTCGAAAATCAAAAGTCATTGAAGACTTTCGACCCTTCGAGAACCTCAGAGCATCGCCTTTGACTTTCGACCTTGTTGAACCTTCAATCAATCGTCAATCAAAAATCGAAAATCGAAAATCGAAAGCCCTCCCCCGCCTGCTCCAATTCCTCGAAGGCAATTGGCATCGCGTCGCCCTCTCTACCCTTATCGGCTCAGTCACCATCGGCTCCAGCGTCGCGCTCATGGGCACGTCAGCATGGCTCATCTCGACCGCCGCGCTTCATCCTTCCATTGCTGACCTCGGCGTCTCGGTTGTTGGCGTACGTTTCTTCGGGATCACGCGCGGAATTTCCCGCTACTTTGAACGCCTGGTCTCGCACGATGTCACCTTCCGTTTACTTTCCCGTTTGCGCGTCTGGTTCTACGAAAAACTCGAGCCCCTCGCCCCTGCCCGCTTAATGGAATTCCGCGCAGGTGACTTACTCGCCCGCATTATCGGTGACGTGGAAACATTGGAAAATTTCTACGTTCGAGTCGTCTCGCCTCCTTTGACTGCCATCGTCGTTGGACTCTTCACTTCGATATTTCTCGCCTCTTTCCACCTGCCGCTTGCTCCCGTTTTCCTGATTTTTTTCATCAGCCTCGGACTTGTCCTCCCCGCCCTCGCGCAAATTATCAGCCGCCAACCCGCCGAACAGACCATCTGCCTACGCGCTGACCTCCACACCCGTCTCGTGGACGGCATTCAGGGTATGGCAGATTTACTCGCCTACGGCTGCACCGACGAACGCCTCACTCAAATCTCAACCATCGGCCTTGACTACGGCAATGCCCAACGCCGCATGGCGCGTGTGACGGGTTTCCACTCAGGCCTCTCCACCCTGCTCACCAACCTCGGCCTGTGGACAATCCTGCTCCTCTGCATCCCGCAAGTGATATCAGGCGACCTCGCCGGCCCCATGCTGGCATCTCTCACATTGCTCACCTTCGCATCCTTTGAAGCCGTCACTCCCCTGCCCCTCGCTGCCCAAATGTGGAACGCCTCCCGCGAATCTGCGCGGCGATTGTTTGAAGTCGTAGATACTGTGCCTTCGATTGTTCCTGTAAATCGAGAATCGGGAATCGAAATTCGGGAATCGGTTTCGTCCAACTCACGAATCCCGAAGCCCGATCCCCAACTCCCAACTATCAAATTCTCAAATCTGTCCTTCACCTACCCCAACCAATCCATTCCCGCCCTCCAACATGTGACCTTTAACCTGCAACCTGGTAACTCGATTGCCATCGTCGGTCCCAGCGGTGCGGGGAAAAGCACACTCGCCAATCTGTTACTACGCTTCTGGGACTACAGTTCAGGAGAAATCACCCTCGGCGCCGAGTCGCTCAAGGTGTATGAGCAGGATGAAGTCCTCGCGCGAATCGGTCTTGTCTCTCAAAATACCTATTTCTTCAACACATCCGTTCGCGAGAATTTACGCTTTGCGCGGCGCAAAGTCATACAGGAGGAAATTGAATCTGCCGCGCAGGCCGCGCAAATCCACGACTTTATTCTGAGCCTGCCGAAAGGCTACGACACATTGATCGGCGAACAGGGACTGCGTCTTTCAGGCGGTGAACGTCAGCGATTAGCCATCGCGCGCGTACTCATCAAAGACGCGCCGATATTGATTTTGGATGAACCCACCGCCAACCTTGACCCACTCACTGAAAAACAAGTGCTTGAAACGTTATTCGGCGTGATGAAACAAAAAACTTCAATATTGATTACGCATCGCCTGATCGGTCTCGAAAATGTGGATGAGATCATTGTGATGAATCACGGTCGCATCGTGGAACGCGGCGCGCATGTCGAATTAGTCCAACAAGATGGTTTGTATCGCCGTTTATTGGATTTTCAAAATCGTATACTTGACGACATAGTTTGAAAATCAAGAAAGATTCCTGGAGGTCAAGGTTGCGAAGTTCCCGAAGGGGGAAGCGTGACTATGCAGGAATTTGTCCGCCCGTCTCCAGCTCTACGACCAGCGCTTGAAATTCGGTGTGTCAATTAAGAATTGCGGTTTGGGACCATTTGGCAAAAAGACAGCCTTTGCTTTTGTATCTGTGAAATAGATCGGTTTGCATAGCTTGCCAAGCATGAAAGTATCCATCAAAAAAATAGGTTCATTGGGAATCGCTGTGATGCTCTTCCGCAAATGTTGGCTAGTTGCCAATTCGACCTGCGCCGCTCGCCATATAAAATGGTCTGTTACGCCAACTCCCAATTAACCTTACAAGAGATGCCCATAAGTGTCAACGGGATTTATAATTCGCCCATTATTTTCGCCAAAGGAAATCCAATGCCCAAATCAAAACTTATTCCCTATCTCGAAGCCACCTTTGCCGTTGTTTTTTGGGGTGGAACATTTATTGCCACCAAAATTGCTCTGCAGGAAGTCTCTCCAGCTACGATCGTTTGGCTGAGGTTTGCAATGGGCATCGTCATTCTTGGCGCGGCTGTTTTTTCACGCAAAGAATTTGCATTACCTGATAAAAGCGAGTGGCTATACTTGGCTTTGCTGGGTTTTCTGGGCGTCACTTTTCATCAATGGCTGCAAGCCACAGGCCTGCAAACTGCAAAAGCAACCACCACCGCCTGGATCGTAGCAACAACGCCTGTATTCATTGCCATTCTTGGCTGGCTGGCTTTAAAGGAAAAACTTAATTGGATTCAAACCAGCGGCATTGTAGTGGCGGCATTCGGCGTGTTGCTCATCGTCAGCAAGGGGAATTTTTTTGCATTATTTTCAGGAGCAGAAGGCACAATCGGCGACCTGCTGATCTTCATCAGCGCGTTAAACTGGGCGGTATACACCATACTTTCACGGCGTGAATTGGCGCGTCACTCCGCGGCGCGCATGATGTTTTTTGTGATGCTTCTGGGCTGGCTCTTCACCAACGTTTGGATCTTCGGCTTCGGTCCCGGGTTAAGTGAAATCAACAATCTCACATCCTCAGGCTGGGGCGCGATCCTTATGCTTGGTATATTCGGTTCGGGGCTGGCTTACATTGCATTTTATGACGCACTTCAAGCCCTGCCCGCTTCGCAACTTGGCGCGTTCTTTAATATCGAACCACTTGTCACGGCCTTGCTGGCATCTGTAATGATCGGTGAAGCAATCACCCTGATTTCATTGGTCAGTGGCGCCATCATTATTTTTGGTGTGTGGCTTGTAAACAGAAAAGGATAAATATTGAGCGAGGTCGAAATGATGAATGAAAAAGCGACGCAAGGTGCAAAAATTGAAAGGATAAAGGATGGGTGGAGATTGGGAATACAAAAAGGGGATTCCCTAAGCTATCGGGATGCCCAACTCGATGACTATTCTCTGCTTCCCCGGCATAAGTTTCCGCATCGGACTCTAAGCCTGAGCCTGCGTGCAAAAGCCTCAAGCAGTTCCGCCGCTGGGACCTGGGGCTTCGGGCTGTGGAATGATCCCTTCGGCAACGCTCAGGGCAGGCTATTTGGATTGTCACTTGGGTACGGTGGGGGTCCGTTTCGATTGCCTGCGCTGCCGAATGCGGTTTGGTTCTTTTATGCGTCGGAGGAGAATTATTTATCGTTCAAAAGCCCTTCGACACCCCTTGGTTTCGATACGGGCGAGAAGAGCGCTCGCCCTACTCAACCAGCGGGGGCGGCAAATGGATTTATGGCGCAAACATTTCGTTCACCAAAATTTCATTCATTGCTTTTTCCTGCGGGATTGGCGCTGCCCTTTTCACGAAAGACAACCAGAAAATTATTGAGCAAGGTTATTGACGAGGACGGAGTCGCTCTCAGCGTGGATGTCACTCAATGGCACGGATACAGGCTCGAGTGGGAAGCGAAGCGCGTTGTTTGGAATGTAGATGATGCTCAAGTGTTTGAGTCGCCCGTGAGTCCGAATCCGCCGCTGGGAGTCATCATCTGGATCGATAATCAATTTGCGGCATTTACGCCTGAGGGAAGAATCTCTTTTGGGGTTTTGGATGGCCCAGAAGCGTGGATTGAAATTGCGGATGTCGAACTGCGTGACCCGAAGGGATAAAATATAAAAGACCCCGTAATAAACGAGGTCTTTTTTCGAATTACAAATTACGTATTAGAACAAGCCCGGCCAGAACTGCGGCAGAAAAGCGCGTAGAAGCGCATCAATGATCAGGCCGAGGATCAGATAACCTCCGAATTTTCGGTTGTGCTGGAAGGCAAAGCCAGAGAACCAGACGGGCCAGGCCGGCCAGCCTGCGGGGGCTTGCGCGGGGCGCGGATTGTTCATCACCTTAAGAACGGTCAGCGCTTCCTTGTAGGCAAGGAAAACGACCAGCATGGCGGGGGTGAAATACCGCGGCACAAAAACCAGGTAGGCAATGACAACATAGATCATGACGATCGCGATCTGATCCACGCGGCGGGCAATGGCTTCACCGACGCGCACGGGAAAAGTGCCGACGCCCTTGGCTTTGTCATCGTCATGCTTGTCAATGTGCTTGGCTACGTTGATGCTGGCAACGCTCAACCCAAACGGAATGCCTGCGAGCACAACGTTCCAATTCCAGATGCCAGAAAGAACGAAGTACACGCCCGCGATCATGATCGGGCCCCAGATGAGGAAGATCATCAATTCGCCCAGTCCCCAATATTTGAAGGGATAGGTGTATGCGAGCAGGACAACTGCGCCGAATGCAAACAAGCCGATTGTGGTTATGGAAAAGTTTGTATAAATTATTGCATACGCACCAGCCAGGGTTGCCAGCACACCGCTGACAATGAACCAGCGGATCGAGGTGGCGTTATCCCAGAATTTTTGGACGAGAGGATGCACGCCATACTGTGTGCGGAAGTAGTTGTCCTTATCCACGCCACGGTTGTAGTCGGTGTAGTCGTTGAGGATGTTGTTCGTGCCGTGTGCAATGAACAGACCGATGGTTACAATGAGGAATGGAAGCCAAGAAAAATATCCATCGCGAGCGGCGAGGATTCCCGCAATGACGCAGGAATATACGGTGACCAAAGTCACTGCAGACCGGGTGGCAATCAACCATTTGGAAACGACATCCAGTGCATCCCACTCTTTTTTGTCATCCATCTTGATCAGTTGCCACGAGGCTTTACGCCACATTGCGAAGTTAATATGCATATGATCTCTCCTTGAGTAAATATTGAACGGCTTGCGCCGCAGTAAAAACGATCAAAGCGGGATTATACAACCATTTTGTGAAATACAATAATTTTTGTCTCAGACTCCCGGATTTTTGGAAATTTTTATTTTGAGACACCATCCGGGTAAATCATAGCTTACTTCCGATATCAGCTATCAGTTGTATTACATCCCCAGTTTCTTTGCCTCATTCCACAAGGTATTCATTTCATCCAAAGTCATGTCGGATAAATTTCGTCCATCCCGGTTTGCGCGTTTTTCAACATATGCGAAGCGCTTTTTGAATTTCAAGTTGGCACCCCGCAGGGCAGACTCGGCATCCACTTTGCGCCAACGGGCGAGGTTGACCAGCACAAAGAACAAGTCACCTAATTCGGCGGTCACTTCATCAAGATTCTGCGTTTGTTTAATCTCTTCAATTTCCTCGCGGATTTTATCCAACACTCCTTCTATTTCAGGCCAGTCAAAGCCAACCCGCGCGGCGCGGTCTTGATATTCCTGCGCTTGCGTTAATGCGGGTAATGCCAAAGGGACTCCATCCAGCAATCCTTTACCTTTATTCCTCCCTTCGACACCGCTCACATCGTCCTGATGCTCTTTCGGGAGGGCAAGCGCTCCTCTTTCTTTTTCTTTCAACTTTTCCCAATTTTGCAATACACCCTTCACGCCATCCAACTTCACATCCCCAAACACATGCGGGTGGCGGCGCACGATCTTGTCGTAAATACCTTTGAGGACCCTTGTGATTGAAAATTCATCGGTTTCACTGGCAATTTGGGAATTCAATAAAATCTGCAAAAGCAGATCGCCGAATTCCTCGCTCATCCCAGAGGAATCATTTTCATCCATGGCAGTTAATGTTTCGTAGGCTTCTTCGAGCAAATGAGTCCGCAGGGTTTGGTGAGTTTGCTCCTTGTCCCATGGACAGCCATCCGGTGCGCGCAAATGTGCCACGATTTCCGCGAATGACTCAAACGATGTCCCCTCCCCCAGAGACGGAAGATACAGGCAGATTGAAGGTTGAAAGTTGAAAGTTGAAGGTTGAAAGTCACCAAGCCTCTCGACTTTTGACATTTGACCTTCGACAAAATGCACCTCATATCCCTTCGGATAGACCACCAGTAAAACTTTTTCCACCTGCAAAGCCAGTTCACGCGAATCGATTCCCGTCAGCAAAGCAGGCATATCTGGGGGGAAGGGAGGATAATGCACGGATGAAAGGGTCCGGGCTTCGAGCAGAATCAGTTTTGAGGGAGGTGTGAGGCGCAGTGTCTCAAATGTGGAAGCGATCATATTAAAATCCATGGAAATCTCCGTTTAAAGCGTAATTGGTAATTCGTAAAAACCGAATTACCAATTGCGAACTGAGTTCGAGTTAATAAAAAAACTAACGCTTGGTGTATGTAGGAGCCTTGCGGGCTTTCTTGAGGCCGGGTTTCTTGCGTTCCTTCACGCGGGCATCGCGGGTGAGCAAGCCCTTCTTGCGCAGGGTGGAGGTCCAGTCCGCATTAATAATTTGAAGCGCACGGGCAATACCCAGACGCACCGATTCGGTTTGCCCGGTTGTGCCACCTCCGTTAACTAGTACGCTCACGTCGTATTTCGTCGCTTCCTGACCCACCGCGCCGAATGGGCGCATTATATCTTCGAGATCGCCCATGCGTGTAAAAAACGCGGCGAAATCTTTTTCGTTCACGGTAAATTTACCGCTGCCGGTCGTCAGGCGCACGCGGGCAGTGCTTTCCTTGCGACGGCCAATGCCTTCATAATATTGAGCCATATTCACTTACCTCTTTATTCCGAAACTTTCGGGGTTTGCACTTGGTGTGGATGATTGGGACCGGCATAAATCTTCAAATGTTTTAGGGTGGAGCGTCCCATGCGATTATGAGGAAGCATACCCCAGACAGCCTCGCGCAGGGCGCGATCAGGGTGCTGGGCCAATTGATCCCGCAGGGAAATGCTTTTCAAGCCGCCCGGATAACCGGAGTGACTATAATAGATCTTGCTTTCCAGTTTACTGTTCGTTCTTGTGCCGGTTACATTAACCTTCTCGGTATTAACCACAACTACAAAATCTCCCATCTCAACGCCGGGTGTGAAGGTTGGTTTGTGTTTGCCAAGCAGAAGATGCGCTATGCGCGCAGCAAGGCGGCCCAGGGTCTGCCCTTCGGCATCTATTACAACCCAGTCGCGCTGAATTTCAACGGCTTTTGGATAATATGTTTTCTGTTGCACTTTCGTCACTCCGTTTCATAACCTAATCACGTGATCCATACGATACTTCAACCAGCGTCAGTCCGTGCGCGGGGGCCAGCCCAGCGAGAAGTACTCCCTGCTTCGATAAAGCATGTTGGACTTTCTCCACTGGACATCTTCCCTGAGCGACAGACACCTGCACAAAAACCAATCTTCTCACCATGCGATATAAAAACGCATCTGCTCTAACCTCGAACTGCCACTCACCATCCGGCATTTTCTTCCATTCGGCTTTGGTCACCGTGCGAACGGTGGTGCCTTTCGGCGTCGTCCGTGAACCAATGGCGGCGAAATCATGCGTCCCAAGAAACATGCTGGCATTCCACTTGAGGGCATCTTCATCCACGGCGGGCCATGTGCGCCACAGGAATTTCTCTCGTAGTGGATCACGGATCGGTTCGAAGAATACCCTGTAACGATACTCACGCGATGTTGCATCAAAACGTGGATGAAAATCCGCCGAGGTTGGGCGCAGGCTTCTTATAACAAGGTCCGATGGAAGTCCCGCATTGAGCGCCCAAAGCAGTTTGTCTGCTGAGTGCATCCATTCTAAATCGAATGCGGCCACCTGCCCGGTTGCATGAACTCCTGTATCTGTCCGGCCAGCCATAAGAATCGACTTTCCAGTCCATCCCAGACTGCGGAGCGAGATTTCAAGTACGCCTTGCACAGTGCGTGGTGTTGACAAACCTAAAGGGCCGATCGACCCGCCAACCTGCCGCTGACTGCCAGCAAATTGACTGCCGTCGTAAGCAAGGATCACCTGGTAACGTGCCATGTGCAGTAACCAGTGATCAGTGAACAGCAATCAGTGACTGATCACTGGTTACTGATGACTGATTACTGAACTACTCTTCTACCAACTCAAGCATCACCATCTCAGCCGCATCGCCGAAGCGCGGGCCAAGTTTCGTCACGCGGGTGTAGCCGCCGGGTCGTGTGGCAAAGCGCGGGGCGATCTCGTTGAACAGGCGTTTGATGATCTGGTTGTCGCCTAATTTGGAAATGGCAAGGCGGCGGGCGTTAACTTTCTGCTCGGCACTGCCGCTTTCGCTGTTCTTTGCAAGCGTGATCAAGCGCTCAGCATCACCACGGATTGCAGCGGCTTTGGCTTTGGTGGTTTGAATACGCTCGTGCGTAAAAAATTGTTTGATTAGGTTGCGGCGCAAGGCAATACGTGCGCTCTTTGTGCGTCCCAATCTGTAACCTGCTATTGAATGTCGCATCTCTTTTCTAACTCTCCGACGATGATTCGTCTTTCATGAAGCCCTTCTCACGCATTTTCTCCCGGAGTTCATCGAGACTCTTCTCGCCAAAATTGCGAATGGACATAACCGCGGTCTCGCCTTTTTCAAGGAGGTCGAGCACGTCACCAACGGTGGTGATGCCGGTGCGCTTCAACGAGTTGAAGACACGCACGGAAAGGTCCAGGGCTTCCACTGGCGTTTCTGCCAGTTCGCTGCTCAAACGGCTTCCGGTTGATTCGCGTTCCAAAGGTACTGCAAGCATTTCTTCATTGATTCCTGCAATGTACCGCAGGTGGTCAATCAAAATGCGGGCGGAGGAACTCAGCGCTCGTTCAGGAGAAATGGTTCCGTCTGTCCAGATTTCCAAAATTAATTTGTCGTAGTTGGTGCTCTGTCCCACGCGGGCAGAAACCACTTCCCAATTGACGCGCTTCACCGGGCTGAAAATGGCATCCACCGGCAGTTCTCCGATAGGCATGTGCCCAGCGCGTTCGTTGGCTGGGGAATAGCCGCGGCCACGCTCTACTACGAATTCAATATCGTGCTTGGTCTTTGCGCCGTCCACAGTGAAGAGATATGTGTCGGGGTTAACGATCTCGATCTCTGCGGGAGTGATGATATCTGCCGCAGTGACCGTTCCCTCGCCACGCACTTCAAGCTGCATACGAGCGCTGTCAACGCCATCCATCTTGATGCGGATCTGTTTAACCTGCAACGTGACCTGGATGACATCTTCGCGCACACCTGAAATGTCGCTAAATTCATGCAGGACATCAGCAATGCGCACCGATGTGATTGCAGTTCCCTCCAGAGAAGAGAGCAATACGCGGCGAAGGGTATTGCCCAACGTCACGCCGTAGCCACCCTCTAGCGGGCTGATTGTGAATTTGCCATAATTTCGAGCTTCTGCTTCGCGCTCAATTTTTGGCATAACCATGTTCGTAATGATACCCGTCACGGTCCACCTGTCCCTTTTGATTAAGCGCCGGGTCGAGTACCAGATTTATGGTGCGACCCGAAGCGCAAGTTGGAGGATTAGCGTCTGGAGTAGTATTCGACGATCAATTGTTCGTCGAGACTTCCGTCAATTTCAGTACGTTCGGGCATGCGAGCCACGGAACCAGCCATCGATTTAATATCACGGCTGAGCCAGCTTGGGGCGTTACGCTTTTCGGTATACACGGTCAGATCTTTAAAGTAGGTCAGTTTGCCCGAGCCTTCCCGCATTGCAATGACATCACCTTCGCCAAGCAGCATTGATGGGATATCAGTTCGGCGCCCATTTACTGTGAAATGACCATGAGTAACAAGCAGGCGGGCCTGTGAACGGCTGGATGCAAACCCAAGTCGGAACACCACGTTGTCGAGACGGGACTCAAGGATCTGAAGCAGGTTCAAACCTGTAATACCGCTGCGCGCAATAGCGGTGTCATAATAGCGGCGGAACTGGCGTTCCAGCACACCGTAGATGCGGCGAGCCTTCTGCTTGGCGCGCAACTGACGGGCAAAGTCGGAGACGCGCCCCGTGCCCATCCCTTTACCGCCGCCGCGGCCCGCGGTGCGGCCATGTTGCCCTGGCGCGAAGCTGCGTTTTTCAAATGAGCATTTGGGAGTAAAACAGCGCTCGCCTTTTAGAAAAAGTTTTTCGCCTTCACGCCGGCAAAGTTTGCAAACCGGACTTAATAATTTAGCCATATATCAAGAACCTCACCTGTTACACGCGTCGCTTTTTCGGAGGACGGCAGCCATTATGTGGCACTGGCGTAATATCTGAAATGGAGCGAACTTTTAGACCCATGGACTGAACAGCACGGATGGCATTCTCGCGACCGGGGCCAGGACCCTTCACATACAATTCCACTTCCTGCAAGCCTAACTGCTGGGCAGCTTTCAAAGCCTGCTCAGCGGCAAGACGTGCAGCAAAGGGGGTGCTTTTTCGTGATCCTTTGAAGCCTGCAGAACCTGCAGATCCCCAGGAAATTGTGTTGCCTTCTGTGTCTGTAACAGTCACAATGGTATTGTTAAAGGATGCAAAAATATGGACCTGTCCAGAGGACAGGGTCCGCTTCCCTTTTTTCGCGCCACTGGGGCGGCGGGTGGATCGAACACTCTGAGCCATTTTTCTATTTTACCTTTCGGACAGGATTATTTCTTGGCGCCCTTACGACGACCGCGACCTGCAACTGTTTTCTTGGTGCCTTTTCTGGTGCGCGCATTTGTCTTGGTGCGCTGGCCGCGAACGGGCAGGTTGCGACGATGGCGCAAGCCGCGATAAGAGCCGATTTCAATCAAACGCTTGATGTTCATTTGAACTTCGCGGCGCAGGTCGCCTTCGACCTTGAAATTTTTGGAGATATATTCGCGAATTGCGGAGACTTCCGCTTCGCTTAAGTCTTTAATGCGCGTATCGGGATTGACTTTGGTCTGAGCCAAAATCTTCTGAACCCTTGTTGGTCCGATACCAAAAAGGTAAGTCAGTCCAACTTCAACCCGCTTATTACGGGGTAGATCAACACCTTCAATTCTCGCCATAGGTCACCACACTACCCCTGTCTCTGTTTATGTTTTGGATTTTCACAAATGATAAAGATTATTCCCTTGCGCCGAACAATTCGGCACTTGGCGCAACGCTTGCGAATGGAGGGCGAAACTTTCATGAAAAATCTCCTTACTTGCGGCTGCTATTAGGGCAGCCAAAGGTCTAATTATACTGTTTATCTTACAAATCGTCCATATATTACGGTGCCTGTGATGTTCACAGGACAGTCAGGATGAGAGGTTCTCCTTCGGTGACGGCAATCGTGTGTTCAAAATGCGCCGTCAACGACCCATCAGCAGAGACAACCGTCCACTGGTCTGGCAGGACGCGGGTTTCGTGCGTCCCGATGAGCACCATAGGTTCCAAAGCAATGGTTACGCCCGGGCGAAGGAGAACGCCGCTTCCCGCCGCGCCGATATTTGGCACTTGCGGGCCTTCATGCATTACCTTGCCGACGCCATGCCCCGTATATTCACGGGTTACATGAAAGCCATTGCTTTCCACATAATTCTGTATCGCAGCCGAAACATCACCTGTGCGTTTGCCTTTGCGCATATTTTCAATTCCAGCAAACAAAGCGCCTTCGGTAACTTCGAGCAGTTTCGCAGCTGCGGGAGAGATCTCCCCTACTCCGGCAGTGAAAGCGGAGTCAGCCACAAAACCTTCAAAGATGGCGCCACAGTCTATTGAAACAATATCCCCTTCCTTCAACTTGCGTTTCGGGTGAGGGACTCCGTGCACCATCTCGTCATTGATACAGACAGTAATGGATGCAGGAAACGGTGGGCGGCCATACCCTTTGAATGGCGATATACAGCCGTATGACTTCAGCACTTCCTCAGCAGCCGCGTTGAGGTCTGCTGTTGTCACACCGGGTTGTATACGTTCTCTTACTGCGGCCAGAGCAGTTGCATTAATGCGCCCTGCTTCCCGCATGATCTTGATTTGCGCAGGGGTTTTGATATTGATCTGGCGTTCCCTACTCATTCAGACCTACTTTTCAACAGAGCGTTTTTCGGCTCTGCATACTCACAATAAATTATTTATAGAGGGCGGAGAGCAGTTCGTTTGTGACCTGCTCCACGGTTTGTGTTCCATCAATCTCGAGCAATTTACCACCTCTACGGTAATGCTCAACGAGGGGCATGGTCTGTTCGAGATAAACGCGAATTCGTTTTGTGACCGTTTCTACCTTATCATCATCGCGTTGATATAGTTCCGAGCCATCAATATCGCAAATGCCATTTTTTTGGGGCGGACTGAATATTTGATGATAAATATGTCCTTGCTCGCGACAGGTCCAGCGTCCGCTAGCACGCTCAACGAGGGTTGACTCTGCCGCCGTGATGTAGGGAACCGCTTTGACCTCACCGTTAAATTCAGCCAGCATCTCTTCCAGTGCATCTGCCTGAATCGGAGTGCGGGGAAATCCGTCCAGAATTGCACCAGCACCACAGTCCGCACGAGTGATGCGGTCACGGATCATGCTGATGGTCACATCATCCGGCACAAGTTCGCCTTTGTCCATGAAGGACTTGGCGAGCCTGCCGAGTTCTGTTTGATTTTTAAGGTTCTCACGAAAGAGATCTCCCGATGAGACGTGCGCGAGTTTCGTTGTTTCAGCCAAAATCTTGGCCTGGGTTCCTTTACCAACACCGGGGGGCCCGAGCAGGACGATAAAGGTTGCCATGCTGGTCCTTAGCGAACAAGCAGTGAATCTTGATAACCGTGTAGTTTAAGTTCGGCATCAATGTTTTGGAAGGTATCACGCACCACGCCTACGACGATGAGCAAGCCGGAGGATGAGACGAGAAAAATGCCGGTTTGCGAACTTGCAGCGGAAAGGTTGAAAAGTTTCAACAATAAACCGAGTAAAAAGGGCATGATCGCAACTATGCCGAGGAATACTGCGCCAACCAAAGTAATGCGTCTTTGAACCGTGCTCAAATATTTTTGGGTCGGGGCACCCGTGTGGACGCCTGGGACCGTTGCGCCAACTTTCTTCAGGTTATCACCATAATTTTGTTGATCGAACAAAACCGAAGTATAGAAGAAGGTGAAGACAACCACCATAAAGAAGTAGATTGTCCAGTAACCCCAGTTACTCGTACCCGTAGCGCCAAAGAAATTTTGAATTCCAATGAAAAATTCAGCCACGCCAGCGTTTTCACTTTGGGTAAAATAGCTCGATAGGATTGTTGGAAACTGTAAAATCGCGCTTGCGAAAATCAGCGGGATCATCCCAGAAAGGTTTACCATCAATGGAAGCGTGCCTTTAACCGGCATGGACATACGACTGCCCATGCGCCGTCCAGGGTACATGACCGGCACATTGCGGCGTCCCTGTTGAACAAAGACGATGGCGAATACTGTCAGCACAATGATCACAATGGTGAAAATGAGCATGAACCAGCGCGTCTCTTGATCCGCCAGCAGCGAGGCCAGGTTTGAAGGCATTTGCGAAACGATACCCGCAAAGATGACCAGGGAAAGCCCCTGTCCGCGAATTCCATATTCTGAAATCAGTTCACCCAACCAGATGGCGAACATGGTACCGGCTGTCATTGCGATCAGGACCGTCAAGGATTGCAGCCATGATTGCGCTGAGAAGGAAAAAGGCAGGATGGCCTGTCCGATGGCTTGAATTGACAGGGAGTTGAAAATATTGATCTGACCGATCGCAGAGAGCGCAGCCATCGGCACGGCAAGATAATATGTCCATTTTTCCTGCCAGCGGCGACCTTCACGAGGATCTTCCTGCATCTTGCGTTGTAAGGCAGGGATGATGGGAACTAACAATTGTAGAATGATCTGGGCGGTGATGTAGGGATAGACACCCATTGATAACAACGAGAAATTTGAAACCGTACCGCCTGAAAGCAAATCCAGGAAGCCAAGGAAATTTCCCTGACCCGTTGCCGAGCCACGGAATGCTGCCAGAATTTCAAAATTCACGCCGGGAGCAGGCACATTCGCTGCAATTCTGTAAATTGCCAGAATCACGAATGTGATAATCAACTTGCGACGAATATCTTCCGACTTCCATAGGTAACGCCAGCCTGAAAAGGTGTTCTTCATACAAAGTATCCTTTAAGTACGGATTAGGCGATCAATTCAACAGTGCCGCCAGCCTTTTCGATCTTGGCTTTGGCGCCAGCACTGACGCGATGGACACGAATCTTGAGAGCGATGGTCATCTCACCGCGGCCGAGTACAACTACGGGGTTGCGCGAATCGCGCAGAAGATGTGCTTTTTCAAGGGTTTCCAGTGTAACTTCCCCATTGGCTTTAAAGGCCTCGGAAAGCTGATCGAGATTTACCTCGTTATAGAAAACCTGATTGGGTGGAGTAAAGCCTTCACCGCGGATGAATGGCAGTCGGCGGAAAAAGGGAAGGTTACCACCCTGGCGATAGGCATGACCGCCTTCACCCGAGCGTGAACCCTGACCCTTGGTACCGCGTCCAGCAGTCTTGCCCTGCCCCGCTGAAATACCGCGCCCCACCCGTTTTCTATTCTTTTTAGACCCAACATTGGGTGTGAGATCGTGTAGTTTCATTTCTAATATCCTACTCTTCGATCTTGAGCAAATGGATAATCTTGTTCAACATACCGCGCAAAGCGGGGGTATCCTTGTGCTCAACAGTTTGATGTAAACGACGAAGACCCAGAGCTTTGACCGTGGCTTTTTGATCCTTGGGGAAACCAATATCACTCTTAACCCAGGTCACCCGTAAAGTTTTTCCGGAAGAAGATTCTTTTTTAGGCATGCTGTTTCCTTCGTTCCCAGAATGGCATTAAATCTTCGACGCGCTTGCTACGACGAGCCGCTTCAAGAGCAGGTGAACGCAAACCATCCAGAGCACCAAATGTGGCCATAACTACATTAAGAACATTAGCGCTTCCCATGGATTTGGTGAGGATATCACGCACGCCAGCCAATTCCAATACAGCACGTACACCACCTGCCGCAATCACACCGGTCCCAGCAGATGCCGGTTTGAGAAAAACCTTTGCTCCAGCAATTTTGCCCAATGATTCATGCGGAATGGTGGTGCCAGAGACGTTTACCAACCGCAAGTCCTTGCGAGCACGCTCCGAAGCCTTTCGCATCGCATCAGGAACTGCATTGGCCTTTCCAACGCCCATACCAATGGTGCCTTTCTTATCGCCGACAACAACGGTCACGCGGAAACGGAAGCGGCGACCACCCTTGACCACTTTCGCGACACGGGCAATTTCAATGACGCGCTCTTCAAAAGCGTCCTGTGTCTCAAATTGTTGCTGCTTTTCAGTAAATTTCTTTTCTGCCATATCTTTCTCCAGTAACATAGTAACGATTTAAGCCTGCACTGAGCGCCTGCCGAAGTGTCGTTACCACAACTTCTAGAATTGCAGGCCGCCTTCGCGCGCGCCATCAGCCAATGCCTTGACACGCCCGACATAACGAAAGCCACCCCGGTCAAACACGACGGAAGAAATTCCCTTGGACTTGGCCCGTTCAGCAACTGCCTTTCCAATGGCTTTCGCCTGTTCTATTTTCTTCAAACCCTTCATCTTTTCGCGCATTTCTTTATCAATGGTCGAGGCGGAGATCAAAGTATTGCCTTGAACATCGTCAATGATCTGGGCATAAATGCTGGTGAGACTTTTGAATACGTTCAAACGAGGACGACTCGCCGTGCCAGAAACATGCTTGCGAACGCGTACATGACGGCGCTCACGAGCGAGGGATCGACTCTTCTTAGCCATGGATTACTTGGCTCCTTTCCCGGCCTTGCCAGCTTTGCGGCGAACACGCTCGCCAAGGTAGCGCAACCCTTTACCGTGATACGGTTCCGGGGGGCGTACCTTGCGGACATTCGCAGCCACCTGGCCGACCAGTTCCTTATCGAAGCCCAATACCTTGATCTGGCGGGTCTTCGCATCTGTTTCAAATGTCACACCGGCTGGGGGTTCCATCTTAACCGGATGTGAATAACCGACAAACAGGGACAAGTTCTTCCCTTCCATTTCAGCGCGGTATCCCACACCTTCCACTTCCAGGATCACTTCAAAGCCCTTATTGACGCCGTGAATCATATTCGCGAGTACGGCGCGAGTCGTGCCATGCAGGGCGCGCTGGGCAGGTTCTTCAGAATTGCGGGTGATGTTTAGCTGATTATTTTCCATCTTGATGCCAATCAAGCGGGAGAATGATCTTTTGAGTTCACCCTTCGGGCCCTTCACGCGGACGTCAAAACCGTTAACATCCACCTGCACGCCACTGGGAATATCTACTGGCAATCGGCCAATTCTAGACACTGGAATCCTCCTACCAGACCTTGCAGATGATCTCGCCGCCAACGCCCAACTGTCGAGCGCGTACGCCGGTCATAACACCCTTGGGGGTTGAGAGAATGGCAACGCCAATTCCCGATAATACCCATGGAATGTCCGTCTTCTTGGTGTAGATGCGGCGGCCTGGCTTGCTGACACGTTCCAAACCAGAGAGCACTGCGCGGCGTTGGCGGCGTTCACCAACATACTTTATCTTTACACGCAGGACTTTTTGCGCTTCGTTTTCACCTTCCACCACCTCAAAACCTTCGACAAAGCCTTCATCTTTTAGGATCTTGGCAATCTCTACTTTAATCTTTGAGTTGGGCATTGCAACCTGAGCATGGCCTGCCAGCACAGCATTGCGAATGCGGGTCAACATATCAGCGATCGGATCAGTAAGTGACATGATCTACCTCCACCTGGGGCTACCAGGACGCCTTTACGACGCCGGGGATTTTGCCCGTCAAAGCCAGTTCACGGAAGCAAATTCGACACAATCCAAAACGGCGGATAAATCCGCGCGGTCGTCCACAACGCTGACAGCGATTCCGAACCTGCACAGCATAACGGCGGCGCAGTTCACGATATTGCATACATTTCTTTGCCATAGGTTAAGCTTCCTTCTTGCTGCTGAACGGCATTCCGAGCAATTGCAACAATGCGCGCGCCTGATCATCATTTTTGGCGGAGGTCACAATGGTGATCTCCATACCGCGCAATTTATCAATTTTGTCATACTCAATCTCAGGAAAAACCAACTGATCCTTGAGACCGAGGGTGTAATTTCCACGACCATCAAAGGCATTTGCTGATACACCTCTAAAGTCGCGCACGCGGGGCAGGGCAATATTCAAAAGACGGTCCAGGAAAGCCCACATCCGCGCACCACGCAGGGTCACCTTGGCGCCAATCAAACGGCCTTCGCGCAATTTAAAGTTCGCAATACTCTTGCGGGCTTTTGTTTGCACCGGTTTCTGTGTGGTGATCTGCATCAAATCTGCCGTCGCGGCATCGAGAGCCTTGGGGTTATCCATCGCCTCTCCAAGCCCAATGTTCACCACAACTTTTTCGATACGTGGAACCTGCATCACGTTCTTCAATCCAAACGATTTGAACAGGGCTGGTGTCACTTCTTTATTATAGAGTTCTTGCATTCTGTTCATCTTTATTCGCTCCACGGCCTAGTCAATCGTAGCCTCGCAATTCTTACAAACACGATGAGCGCCATCGTCATCCCGTTGAACGGCTACGCGTGTAGGCTCACTGCATTTTGGGCAAACCAGCATAACATTCGAGATGTCCATTGGAACTTCAAGGTGAATACGACCTGGTTTTATGTTGCGACCCGCCTGGGTCTGCACCTGCTTTTGGTGCTTGATGCGAATATTCACACCTTGCACAACCACGCGGCGGTCATTCAGGTTCACATTGATGACCTCGCCGCGCTTGCCTTTATCTTCAAGGCGACCGCTGATCACTTCCACTGTATCCTTTATTCGAATCTTAACTTTCATTCTTTGCTCCTACAGCACTTCCGGGGCCAGCGACACGATCTTCATATAACCCATATCGCGCAGTTCGCGCGCCACCGGCCCAAAGATACGAGTGCCTCTCGGGTTTTCGCCATCAGCATCCAGAATGACCGCGGCGTTATCATCAAAGCGAATATACGAACCATCCTCACGACGCCATTCCTTCGTACAGCGTACAATGACAGCTTTCACAACTTCGCTTTTCTTCACAGAACCTTGCGGCGCAGCAGCTTTTACAGTTGCTACCACAACGTCGCCAATGGATCCATATTTTCGACGGGAACCGCCCAATACTTGAATAACAAGTATTTCACGCGCTCCGGTATTATCAGCAACTTTTAATCGAGACTCCTGCTGAATCATGGTTTATTCTCCTACACCCTGATCTGCAGTGCGTGTCTCACGCTTGATAACGGACTCAACCGCCCAGCGCTTCTCACGGGACAGCGGGCGGGATTCCACGATCTGAACCTCGTCACCCATCTGACAGCCGATCTCGTCATGAGCCTTCACCCGCATGCTGGAAAATACAACCTTTTTGTAAAGAGGATGCCGGAATTTACGTGTGATCTCCACTACGACCGTCTTGGTCATTTTATTACTGGTAACTACACCAGTCATACGTCGACGACTATTCATTTAGCACCTTCCACTGCCACACGCTCTGTTTCGCGCAGGATTGTCACCATCCGAGCGATATCACGGCGCAAAGCTTTCAGATGGCTGGAGTCAGTCAACTGACCTGTAACCTGCTGAAAACGCAATTTCATCATCTCATCACGCGCATCCACGATCTTTGTACGAATCTCTTCAGCAGCCAATTTGCGAATCTCTTCGACTTTCATTGCCTTCATAATTATTCTCCTCCGGCATGACGACCCACAACTTTGGTCTTGATGGAGAATTTATATTGGGCGCTCTTCAATGCAGCGATCGCAATATCAGAGGACAAACCACTAACCTCAAACATGATACGGCCAGGTTTGACAACAGCCACATAGTACTCCACGTTCCCTTTACCGGACCCCATGCGGGTTTCTGGTGGTTTGTGAGTGAACGGCTTGGCCGGGAATATACGGATCCAGATCTTGCCGCGACGCTTCATCCCACGAACGATGGTACGACGTGCGGCTTCAATTTGACGGGCTGTAACCCAACCCGGTTCCAACGCCTGCAGACCGAATTCGCCGAAGGAAACTTCCGCACCGCGGAGAGCTTTTCCTGTCATGCGGCCGCGCATCTGCTTGCGCCACTTTACACGTTTCGGCATCAACATATCAAAAACCTCATCTCAAAGCGACGTCGCGATTACTCGCTGACGTACACGCCTTCCGTCGCTTCGGCTTTTTCTTCAATTTCAGGAGTGACTTCACCCTTGTAAATCCAAACCTTGATACCAATCTGACCATAGGTGGTTAATGCTTCGGTTGCGGCAAAATCCAGATTCGCGCGCAGAGTTTGCAAAGGCACCCGGCCTTCACGCAACCACACATCGCGGGACATTTCCGCCCCGCCTAAACGGCCTCCTACCAAAATCTTGATGCCTTCAGCGCCTTGCTTAATGGCTTGCTGAATGGCACGCTTCATAGCACGACGGTAGGCGATACGGCGGACAAGTTGGTCGGCAATATTCCTGGCGACTAACATTGCATCAGTATCCGGAGAGGAAATTTCCTTAATATCCAATTCAACTTTTTTGCCCACCAGGGTTTCAAGCGCCTGGCGGATTTTCTTGACACCCTCGCCTTTACGGCCGATCAATATGCCGGGCTTGGCCGTGTGAATGGAAATGCGGACCTTGCCGGGTGTGCGCTCCACATCAATACGGGAGATACCAGCCTTGCCATCTTTAACTGCATCGGGCAATTGCTTGCGCAACCCGAGAACCTTCTCATTTGCAGCGGTTCCGCCTTTTGAGAATTTGCCAATCAACAAATTGCGGATGGCAAAATCCTGATGAAGCTGCTGGCGATATGTGCTTCCTTCAGCGAACCAACGGCCGCCCCAGGGTTGGTTGATACCCAGACGAAAACCAACGGGATGTACTTTACGACCCATAAAATTCTCCTTACGCTGCGCGTCCGCGCTCGCGCAAAATAACAGTTAAGTGTGAACTGCGGCGTAATATCGGTTTGAAACGACCACGAGCGCCGAAACGTCTCCACTTGCGGGTGGGAGCTTCGTCAGCTGTGATTTTTTCCACGTACAAATCATCACGGCTTACACCGAAGTTCTCCTCGGCATTTGCCACCGCAGAGGCAACCAGTTTTTGCACAGGCAAAGCAGCGCGTTTGTTCACAAAACGCAGGATCTCCATTGCTTCGTTGGCGCTCTTGCCGCGCACCATATCAATCACGATGCGCACCTTCTGGGCAGAATGGGAAAGATAGCGAATTTTTGCTTGAATGTCTTGCATCTCTCTATCTCCTACGCGGCTTTCTCGCTGGTCTGATGACCGCGGAATGTGCGTGTTGGGGCAAATTCGCCTAAACGATGACCGACCATGTTTTCGGTAATGTAGATAGGGACATGGCGGCGTCCATCATGAACCGCAATGGTGTGTCCCACCATCTGTGGGAAAATCACAGAGGCGCGACTCCACGTACGGATGACTTTCTTCTCGTTCTTTTGATTCATAGCCTCGATACGTTTGAGTAATTTCGACTCAATGAAGGGGCCTTTTTTTAATGATCGTGACATCTATACGTACCTCGTTTAATTCTTAGCGGCTCGTCTTACTACGACGGCGCACAATGTACTGATCGGTCTTCTTGTTGCGACGGGTCTTCTTACCGAGTGTGGGTTTGCCCCACGGGCTCTTGGGACCTGAAAGACCGATTGGCTGGCGTCCTTCACCACCCCCGTGAGGATGGTCGCGTGGACTCATCGCAGAACCGCGAACTGTAGGACGAATGCCCATGTGACGTTTGCGACCCGCTTTACCCAGTTTAATGTTACCGTGGTCAAGATTACCAATCTGACCAATCGTTGCGTAACAAACCTGATGAATGAGGCGAACTTCACCGGAGGGCATGCGTACCTGGGCAAAATCGCCCTCCTTAGCAAGCAATTGTGCCGCTCCGCCTGCCGAGCGAACGAGTTGCGCGCCCTTGCCCTCTTTCATTTCAATATTGTGGATCAAAGTACCGACCGGGATATTGCTAATTGGAAGGGCGTTGCCGGGACGAATTTCAGCGGCAGGACCAGAGACAATGATATCGCCAACCTTAAGTTCCAAAGGCGCAATAATATACCGTTTCTCGCCATCCACATAAAATAGAAGAGCCAGGCGGGCTGTACGATTTGGATCATATTCAACCGCGGCTACTTTCGCGGGGATGCCATGTTTCTCGCGCTTGAAGTCAACAATGCGAATGAAACGACGAGCGCCGCCGCCACGATGTCGAACCGTTACCCGACCATGAGCATTACGACCGCCATGTCTTGGTTTGGTTACCAATAATGAACGCTCGGGTGTGCTTTTTGTGATTTCTTCAAAGGTATACCCGGTCATACCGCGTGTGCCAGGTGTTGCCGGTTTATATTTTTTGACTGCCATTATTGCACCCCTTCAAAGATCTCGAGGGGTTTACTTCCCTCGGCCAGGGTCACAATGGCCTTTTTGAACGAAGGACGGCGAACCAACATGCGGCGAGCACGAGTACGACGGCCGCGTTTTGCAGGCGCATTGAGAATATTTACACGAGCCACAGTGACCTCAAACAGTGTTTCAATCGCATCCTTCACCATACTGCGAGTCGCTTCATTGGCGACAACAAAAACATACTGACTGAGTTTGCTGGATTGATAACTGGATTTCTCAGTTACCAACGGGCGGACGAGGACATTATATAAATTGGTCATGTCTCTCTCCTATCCAAGGTGCGCTACAAGCGCATCAATTGTCTTGAGCGGCAAGACAACCTTATCAAATTTAAGTACGTCACGCACATTAATGTAACTGGCGAGCAATACTTTGGCGCTCTCAATATTATCGGCAGAGCGCATGACAGTGTCATAGTTTTGGTCTTTGGCGGGCAACAACACCAACACGGATGATGTACCGGTCAAATTCCCCAACATCTCAGCCATCTGGCGGGTTTTGGCTTCTTTAATATCGAAAGCCTCCACGACCACGATACCAGACTCGGCGGCTTTTATAGATAATGCAGATCGAAGTGCGGCCTGGCGCATTTTCTTCGGCATGCGTTGCTCATAACTGCGGGGATGGGGGGTATGAATACGGCCGCCACCAACCCACTGCGCCGCACGGGTGGATCCTTGGCGGGCTCGGCCTGTGCCCTTCTGCTTCCACGGCTTTCGACCACCTCCTGCAACCTCAGAACGCACTTTTGTCTCATGCGTACCGAGACGTGCGTTCGCCATCTGGCGAGTATAAGCCTGATGCATCAGGTCAACATTTACAGGGGCTTCGAACAATATCGCAGGCAATTCGATCTCGCGAATTTTCTTACCCTTCAAATCAAGAACATCTACTTTCATGGAATATGGCTCCCGTTTCCTGCGCGCTTATTGCTTGCGCGCTTCCTTAATCGTGACGAGACTACCCTTGCCACCGGGAACAGCGCCATTAATGGCAATCAGGTTACGTTCCGCATCAACCATGACAACTTTAATGTTTTGTGCTGTAACACGGTCTGTGCCCATATGACCCGGCCCTCGCGCGCCTTTATACACACGGCCTGGTGTGGTACCTGATCCACGCGAACCGGGGGCGCGGTGACGGTCAGATGTGCCGTGTGTGGCATTCATGCCGTGGAAGTGATAGCGTTTTACAGCTCCGGCAAAGCCCTTACCTTTGCTGACACCAATCACATCCACACGCTCGCCAACTGCAAAAGCATCTCCGACTGTTACTTTGTCGCCGATCTTTAATCCGTGGTCCTTGGTGCGAAATTCCCGCAGGAACCGCATAGGGGAAGTCTCACTGACTTTCAGGTGGCCCAATTGACCGCCCGTCAGGCGTTTGGGATTCGCTTCGCCAAATCCGAGTTGCACCGATGAATAACCCTCCTTTTCGGGCATCCGAATCTGGGTAACATAACATGGCCCAGCTTCGATGAGTGTTACTGTAAAGGCAACACCTTGTTCATCGAAGATCTGGGTCATGCCAATCTTCTTTCCTATTAGCCCTTTCAACATAATCAATTTTCTCCTTCAGAAGATATTGACGAGACTGCCAGCCGGGGCATCGGCCGCATCATCTCCGTGCAGCGCAGTCAGTTGGTCTGGTGCGAAGCGGTTGTGTCGGTTCTACAACACAGACCTGCTCTTGCGCTGTCTCAAATAATCCGCAAATCATTGCGGTTATCATTTAGCTAAATTTTGATCTCGATATCAACACCTGCGGGCAGGTTCAAACGCATCAGCATATCAATCGTCTTTGAATCCGGATCAAGCACATCTATCAAGCGGTTATGTGTGCGGATCTCAAAGTGCTCGTGAGAGTCTTTGTCAATAAATGCAGAGCGACGTATTGTAAAGCGTTCCTTCTTGCTTGGCAAGGGGACGGGACCAACGACATGGGCGCCTGTGCGTTCTGCGGTTTCGACAATCCGCTTTGCTGACTGGTCAAGAACGCGATGATCATAGGCTTTAAGGCGGATACGAATTTTTTGTTTTGCCATCATATCTCACTTTACTCGATGATCTTGGTCACGACACCCGCGCCGACGGTCAAGCCGCCTTCACGAATGGCAAATTTGGAACCCTGCTCAAGCGCCACAGGCACGATCAACTCAACCGTCAGGTTCACATTG
>Ga0082335_1001412_pt1 | contig 51161 bp, 41 predicted proteins | sample Subgrocontami58m_FD_72375 | JGI IMG/M metagenome (GOLD analysis project Ga0082335, IMG submission 72375) | Subsurface groundwater microbial communities from S. Glens Falls, New York, USA - GMW37 contaminated, 5.8 m (SPADES assembly) (version 2) ... | reverse complement strand
CAGTGATTGACATACTTTTCCGCCCGATTTTTCTTTTTTGCAAAATGTATATCTTTCGATTAGGATTTTTAGACGGACTTCATGGATTGATACTGGCTGCGTTCTCATCTTCGTATGTATTTACAAAGTATTGTAAACTTTGGGAATTGAATAGAGAAAGATCAAAATGACGATTGGGATAATTCCAAATATTACGAAAAGCGATATTCTTGATATCGTAAAAAAAATTATTGTACAGCTTCAACAAAACGGATTCAGTTTTATCTTAAGCGAGTCTCTTGTTGAAAATAAGAATCAATTTGACAATGCCGCTAAGTTTCAATCTCCTGCAGATCTGAGCATGAATTGTGATATGGTAATTTCTATTGGTGGCGATGGTACAATGTTGAACACAGCGTTTGAAGTTAGAAACTCAAGTACTCCGATAATTGGAGTTAATTTTGGAAAGTTGGGTTTTCTAGCTGAATTTGATCTTACAAGCTTTACCGAACTTCTTCACGATATAAAAACCAAAAATTATACGATTGAAGAAAGAATGGCTTTGGTTGGAAGCAGCAACGGGAATAATAATGAATTATATGCTATTAATGATATAGTAATTGATAAAGGTCCTTGGCCCAAAATGATTGAGCTCACCATCAAAGTTGATGATGATTATGTTTCTACTTTTTCAGCAGATGGTTTGATAATTGCAACACCAACCGGATCAACCGGTTATTCTTTGTCAACGGGCGGGCCGATTGTAAATCCGAAAGCAGATGTGATAACACTTAGCCCGATTGCACCCCACACTCTTACTATGCGGCCGTTAGTAATTTCCAGCGGACAGAAAATAACAGTGATGATTAATTCTCCATCAGAAAAAATTCAAGTAAGCTGTGATGGACAACGAGTTAACTTTTTTAATTCACCGGCTCAGCTCACAATTGAAAAAAATAAACAGCCGGTTAGATTAATTCATTCCAACCGTACTAACTATTTTGAAATCCTACGCAATAAATTGTATTGGGGACTCGACGTTCGTAAATCGAATAATTCTAAATAGAGGCAGTAATGAAAAAGCTTATACTTTTTTTGTTGATCCTATCCACAGTAATTTATGCGCAAGAAAAAAACAAATTGGTTACAGATAAAAATTCCGGTAAACCAATGCTCATCGGTCTTTGTGATAGGACCGCATTTGCAGATACGAGTTTTTCGTGGTGGTTCAATTCAGAATATGATTATTACCCGGCCGATTCTACAGCAGTAACAAGATTCTCAAAAAAACTTCAAGATGTAAAAATTACAATTGTAATGGGTACCTGGTGCAGTGACAGCAGAAGGGAAGTACCTAGATTCTATAGAATATTAGACCAAGTCGGTTTCAATACAAAAAATTTAACTCTGATTTGTGTTGATAGAAATAAAACAGCCCCAGATAACCTTGTTGAAAAACTCGATATCAAATTAGTACCGACTATTATTTTTATTAGGGATGATAAAGAAATTGGAAGAATAGTTGAAACGCCTAAAGAAACTTTAGAAATAGATTTGGTAAAGATAATTGTTCAATAACAAAAAACCCCACATAAGCGGGGTTTTTTAGTTTCTATTATTTTTGAAAACAGGTCAATTATTACTCGTAGCTACTTCGGTAACTTCAACTTTCTCTTTGTAATTCTTAGGTTTTTTAGATGATCCATTTCCATTGGAACCGTTAGAACCATTTCCGTTCGAGCCGTTACCATTAGAACCGTTACCGTTATTCTTATTAACTAATTCTATTGGAATTTTCAGATCCGGTTTTACTTCACCGTTATGTGCTTCCCGGTAAACAAAGATCTCACCTTTATAATTTTTCATCACAACTCTATCTTCATCACGATGCAGTACATATTGCGGAAGAATCGGTATCTTACCGCCGCCGCCAGGCGCATCAATTACAAAATGAGGTATTGCAAGGCCGCTTGTATACCCGCGGAGTTTCTGCATGATCTCAAGACCGGTTTCAAGTGATGTTCTAAAATGATTAGCGCCGCGTGTTTCATCTGCCATATATAAATAGTAAGGTCTTACTCTAATTTTAAGAAGCTTCGTAAAAAGTTCTCTCATTACTTCAGCATCATCGTTTACGCCTCTCATTAGAACTGCCTGGTTACTTACCGGGATACCGGCGTTAGCGAGCATCTCGCAAGCCTTGGTACTCTCAGGCGTAATCTCCCACGGGTGATTAAAGTGCGTGTTAACATAAACAGGGTGATACTTCTTAATCATCTCTACCAATTTAGGTGTAATACGGTGCGGAAGAACGCACGGCATTTTAGAACCGATACGGATTATTTCTATATGTGGTATTTGTCTCAGTCTCTTTAGGATTTTTTCCAGCATGACATCCGTAAGCATTAATGGATCGCCGCCGGACATAATTACATCACGGATTTCGGTATGCTTTTCCAGATACTTGAAAGCAGATTCGAGTTCTTTCATTGAAATTTTATCTGAGTTGCCTACTTTTCTTTTTCTAGTACAAAAGCGGCAGTACATTCCGCATTGGCTTGTCGTTAGGAATAACGCCCGGTCGGGATATCTATGTGTAATATTAGGAACGGGGCTCATTCTATCTTCTTGAAGCGGATCTTCAAATCCATCCAGATCATCAAGTTCGGCTTTATCCGGTACACATTGTTTCCAAATCGGATCACCCGGAGATCTAATTAGACTAAGATAGTATGGATTAATACGAGCTTGAAAAAATTCATCCAAACCTTCTGCTACTGTTCTGTCAATCCCAAATTTTTCCACAAGTTGATCAACAGAGTGAACACTGTCTCTAACCATTTGCTGCCAGAGTTCCATGATAGTTGCCCTTTATATTATTCCTTTTTATGTTTTTATATATTTACCAAATACAATCAAATTATCGTTGATTGTATAAAAATCTTTTATCTGGGCGACAATAGAATAATTATTCCTCATATAAAAATTTCTTGTAGCGTTGTAAACATCTTTGGAAGATGTTTCAGCAAGAATCCATCTTCCTTTCTTTTCTTTTACAAAATTTTCTGCGTGATCTAACAATTGTTTTCCAATTCCTTTATTCTGACCGTTATTATCTACAACAATCCAGAACAGATCAAACACTCCATCAGTTAATGCTCTCTTACCTGTACAATGATAACCGGCAATTTTTCCATCATTTTCATAGATAAAAACGTTGTAATACTCATGATTCGGATTTCCAATGGCTTCGTCAATTAATTCAACTGCAACTTTCTTCTCATCATTACTAAAATTATCTGTTTTATTAATGATAGAGACTAATTGTTCCCTATCGTTAGCTTGCAGCTTGCGTATCATAAGCTATTCTCTTCAATGCGAACTTTGAAAGTGTATAAAGCAATTGATCATAACTAATTCCTGCTGCCGCTGCTGCACGAATAAACCCTGTATCCGGAGAGATATCCGGATTAGGATTGACTTCAATTACGTAAGGAACATTTCTTTGATTTAATCTAATATCTACGCGGGCATAATCTCTGCATTCTAATGCTTCAAATGCTTCGTGTGCCATTTTCTCAACTTTTAGTTTTATGTTCTCATCCAGATCAGTCGGACACTTTGGAGTTGTATGCTTAAAATAAGTACTGTCCGGTGACCACTTAGCTTCATAAGTAACTATTTTAGGAAGATCATCAGGCAATCCATCAAAACGGATTTCCGAGATCGGAAGAACTTTATCACCAAGAATTGCAACATTTAATTCGCGGCCTTCAATGTATTCTTCAATCAAAACTTCCTGGTTGAAAGAAGTGTAGAGATAATTTAATCTTTCTAACAAAGCTTCGAAATTCTGCACAACTGAAAATTCCGAAATACCGATGCTTGCATCTTCACGTGCAAGTTTTAGTATAACAGGAAATCTTAAAGAGAATTTATTCTTATCCGGGATTTCATTTACTTCGGTAATAAAATGTTTAGGGGTTCTTATACCATGTGATTGAAGAATCTGTTTTGTTCTGGATTTGATCAGGCAATTACCAAGAGCAATAGCTCCGTTACCTGTGTATGGTATTCCAAGAATATCGAAAAGTCCCGCGATGTAACTTTCCAAATTTGTATTGCCTTCGACAGATTCAACGAAATTAAAAATTGCATCCGGAGAATAATTTAATATTTTTTTAATTGCACTCTTGATATCGCTGTTAACGGCAAGAGTTTCAACGTTCATATATTTCTTTGAGAGGGACTTCTTAATCAACGCAATCTGTTTTAGAAATTCCCTTTCGGAAAGATCAACATTGTCTTTTGAGTCGGATATATTTTTACCGAGATAGTTGTCGTAGTATCTGGTCGGTTCATTATAACAGATCAATATTTTTTGTTCGAAATTCATACTAAGCTATATCTTCTTGCTGCAGTGAATAAAACTTTGTTTATCATTTCTTCATAGGATAGACCGCTTGTTCTTGCCGCTTTAGGAAAACATGAGTTGTCCTTTGGATCGGGAAGAATGCCCGGTAGTGGGTTGATTTCAATTATATTCGGTTCGCCTTTTGCATCAAGACGGATATCTATTCTACTCCAATCGCGGCATCGTAAAACTTTATAAGTTCTTAATGCTATGTTTTTAATTTTTTTCTGAAGTTCTGTATCTATTTGAGCTGGGCAGGAAAAGATATTCAATGGGTTATCACGTGTATCAACAATCCATTTTGCTTCGTACGAGTAAATAGGAGCTAATTCTTTCGGCAACTCACTTAAATTTATCTCAACGATAGGTAAAACTTCGGTATCCTCACCATTGCCAATAATAGCAACGGTAAACTCACGTCCCGGAAGAAATTCTTCAACAAGAAACGGTTGATTATAAGTCTGAAGATTGTTGGTTAAATACTCCGTTAGTTTATCTGAACTGTGTAATATGGAAGAATTGAATATTCCTTTACCTGAACCTTCCGCAACAGGCTTAACAATTACAGGAAATCGTAAGTCAAAATCGTTCAAATCGGAAATTGTTTCCACAAGTAGGAATTTTGCAGTTGGTATTTTATAATATGATAAAACTTCTTTTGTCCTGGCTTTGTCAAGACAGGTAGCTAAGGTTAAAGGATCGGAACCAGTGTAAGGAATTTGTAACATGTCTAGCATTGCAGGTATCTGAGCTTCACGACTTATACCATTTGCGCACTCAGCTACATTAAAAACTAAATCGGGTCGTAACTTTTTAAATTTTTCGAATGCATTTTCGTCAGCTTCGATCAAAATTACATCATGAAACAGTTCCAAAGAATCTTTTAGAGCATTAATCGTCTCGATAGTATCCCACTCGGCATAAGTTTCGTTGTAAGAAATTGATGAATTTGAGTTTAGGGTGAGAGATGTTCGGTCGGAAAATTTTTTTTCTTCCGGTTTTACGTTATATGTCAGAGCAATTTTTAATTTTTTATTTGGTAGATAGGAACTAATAACATTTCCTTAATTTTTTCTGATTGAAATATAACCATTTAAAAATTTTATGCAAGAAATTGTTCGAAAAATTTTTTGAAAAAATATTTTTTGGCACGACTAATGTAGAGGCGAAAAAAAATATTTATGACGAAGAAGTCCGAGGAAAATTTTTTGAGAGATGGTTATGCTGTCTGTGCGAAGTGAATATGATCGGAATAATTTTCCACAAGAGATTTTTTTACGATATAATTTTTCTGACTGGAAAGATTATTATCATTCTCAATAATATTAAAAGCTGTTTCTCTAGCATCAGATAAAATTTTTGTGTCTTCAATAACATTTGCATACTTTAATTCAGGTAAGCCGCTTTGTTGTATACCGAAAATATTTCCCGGTCCGCGTAATTTTAAATCTATTTCGGCAAGATCGAACCCGCTTGAGTATTTAATCATCGAGTTCAAACGTATTATGGATTTATTCCGTTCAATTTGCTCAGGAGATAGATAATCGAAATTGAAATTAAATTGATTTGATCTGACGGCCAGCTCATCTTTAGCAACAAGCAAGCAGAAAGCTTGTTTATCGCTTCTCCCAACTCTTCCGCGTAGTTGATGGAGCTGTGATAAACCAAATCTGAATGCATCGTTGATCACAATTATGTTCGCATCCGGTATGTCAATCCCGACTTCAATTACCGTGGTTGAAATGAGTACATCATATTTCTTAGCAGCAAACTCGAACATTATCTTTTCTTTCTCTTGCCAACTCATTCGCCCGTGGATTAAGCATAATCTCAAATCCTTTAATTGATTTGTGCTTAGTTCATTAAAATATGTTTGAGCTGCTTTCAGTTCTATTTTTTCTGATTCTTCCACTAGAGGGTAGACTAAAAACGTTTGATAACCGTTTTTAGCTTTTGTTTTTATGAAATCATAAATATCAGGTAACTTGCTCTCACCACGTAAATATGTTTTAATTGGTTTTCTATTCAATGGCATCTCATCAATAACAGAAATGTCAAGATCACCATAAATTGTCATAGATAATGTACGCGGGATAGGTGTTGCAGTCATTATAAGAACATCAGATTGAAATCCTTTCTGAACTAAAGTGGATCTCTGCATTACACCGAAGCGATGCTGTTCATCTATAACAACCAATCCGAGTTTATGAAACTCCACATTTTCTTCAATCAATGCGTGAGTGCCTATAATTATATTTGTCCTTCCTCCCCGGATATTTAGTAAAACTTTCTCTCGTTCTGATTTTTTTTGTCCGCCGATTAATTCATCTACTATAAATCCGAACGGCTTCATCATTTCAGTAATTCTCTTAAAATGCTGATCGGCTAAAATTTCTGTCGGCGCCATAAGGACTGCCTGATAACCGTTCTCGACTACGATCAGCATGCTGATCAAAGCAACAATAGTTTTGCCGCTTCCAACATCACCTTGTAATAGCCGGTTCATCGGTTTGCTGCTTTCAAGATCTTTTCTAATCTCACTTAAGACTTTCAACTGTGAAGCAGTAAGAGTAAAGGGCAATGACTTTAGAAAATTTTTCAAAGGAAGTGCTTGAGCCTTAAATGAAAAACCTTTTTTCTTTTCGCTGTAAAATTTCTTTCTTAATGCTACAAGGCATTCAAGATAAAATAGCTCCTCAAACTTCAGCCGGTGTTTTGCAATTTCTAAAGAAGGGTAATCTTTTGGGAAATGCATATTCTGGACTGTTTCAGTCACAGCAAGAAGATTTTTTTCTTTTACGATATGATCGGGAAGGGTTTCGGTTAAATCTTGAGAAAATGTTTCAACAGCTTGATGAATAATTCTCCGCAAACTTAGATCGCCAATATTTGTTTCTCGCAGCTCTTTCGCCATTCGGTAGAATGGAATAATCTTTCCTGTATTTAAAAATTCCTTTGATTCTTTTTCTGCCAACCTGTCAAAATCCGGATGGACGAACTGCAAATGTCCGTATTTAGTTAGAACCGGTTTAGCCGAGATTGCGAAGTGATCGCCGGTTTTGAATACATTCTTGAAATATTTTGCACCTTGAAACCATACACATTCAAAAAATCCCGAAGCATCTTTCATCCGTACTTTAAAAATTTGTTTCTTATGATAGTAATGAATCTCAGAGTCAATCACCTGACCGATTATAGTTACTTCACCCTGGTAACCTTCAATTAAATGTTGAACAACCTTAACACAGTTTAAGAGAGTAGAACGGTCAAGGTATCTGGTAGGAAAGTAAAAGAGCAAATCTTTTATAGTGTTTATTCCAATCTTGGAAAACGATTCAGCCCGTTTTGGCCCAACGGATTTTAAGTATTGGATAGATGTAGAAAGTTTTTCTGGCATGAATCAAATGATTTTGTTATGAATTGTTGGAAATATAAATAAAAAAATGGAAGGTGAGAAATAATTTACTCGTCTTCTGCTTTCATGTCGCGAGACATTAACTCGTAGGTTACTTTTACTGGGTCTCTTTCTTCGAATAGAACTTTATATACGGCATTGGCAATCGGTGTCTCAATTTTATATTTCTTAGAAAGCTGACAGACTGATCTGCAAGTTTCAACACCTTCTGCAACCATTTGCATCTTCTTCAAAATATTTTTTAGTACTATTCCTTTACCAAGTTGTTCACCGACAAAACGGTTACGGCTATGTTTGCTCATACATGTAACAATTAGATCGCCTACACCGGATAATCCGGCAAAAGTTTCCGGACGAGCACCAAGAGCAATTCCAAGGCGTGATATTTCAGCAATACCACGAGTCATGATTGCAGCTTTTGTATTATCACCAAACTTTGCCCCGTCTATTATACCTGCACCTATTGCCATTACATTTTTTAAAGCACCGCCGTATTCAACACCTACAATATCAGTAGATGAATAAACTCTGAAATACGATGTAATAAAAGCCGATTGAATTTGTTTGGCAGTAAAAGAATCTTTTGAAGCGGCAACTACAGCTGTAGGAATTTTTCTTGATACTTCACCTGCAATACTTGGTCCGGATAAAACTCCAATGCTGGAATCAGATATATTTTTTAATTCGTCTTTAATTATTTGTGAAACTGTTAATAAAGTATCCTTCTCAATACCTTTAGCTACACTAACAAAAGTTGTATCGCTAAAATTAATTTTCTTCATTTCCCGCAATACACTACGAATAAATTGAGAGGGGACAGCGAGAACGATCATATGTTTATTCTCGCAGCTTTCTGAAAGTGAATGTGAAATTGTAATTTCTTTAGGAATTTTTATTCCGGGAAGGTAAACTTTATTTTCACGGGAACGATTAAGAACTTTAGCATAACTTCTTTTGTATTCCCAAATAGTTACATCGTGTCCGTTAAAATGAAGAAGAATTGCTAAAGTAGTTCCCCAGCTTCCGGCGCCGAGAACAGATATTCTCATTTAATTGATTTCTTTTTTGCAAATGAAATTTTACTTTCGCTGCCGTTTATTAAACGGTCAATATTTTTTCTGTGAGTATAAATTACTAATAGAGAAAGCATTATACAGAATGGAAGAACCGTATTATAGCCCGGTATATCAACACCAAAAATATTTTCCCTTACAACAAGTATTAAAGGAACTGCAACAGCAGCAGCTAAAGAACCTAAAGAGATATATCGGGATACGGCCACAACTATAAAAAATACTCCGAGTGCAAGAGCCATATCAATTGTAACTAACATAATTAAAACACCTAATCCGGTAGCGATTCCTTTTCCGCCGCGGAATCCTGCAAAGACTGTCCATATATGTCCAATAACTGCGGTTACACCGCAAATAATTTGAACGAGTGTAAAATCATCGAATGGTGTTATGTTCTTAAATGGAAAACTATCTAAATAAAAACGAGCTATAATAATTACAGCAAGTGCGCCCTTTAAAGCATCAAGCAAAATTACAAGAATGCCAAACTTCCATCCTAATACTCTAAAAACATTAGATCCTCCGGCATTACCGCTGCCATGTTCTCTTATATCTATTCCACGAACGAGTTTACTAACTATAATGCTAGAAGGTATTGATCCCACTAAATAAGAAAGGATTACAACAAAAGCTAAATTCAACATTCGATGTTCCTAAATTTTGGATCAAAATTAGAGAAAAAGTATTTTATATACAAGGGAGATTCCATTCAGCTTTTTTGAGCTATTTTTTCAAAAATTAACAAGTCTTCTTCGTTTGTAATTTTAAAATTAAAAGAAGAACCGCTCACGATATTTACTTTGTATCCTGCTCGATTAACCAGCATGGATTCATCTGTCCCGATAAAATTTTCCTTTTCGGCTTTGTTCATAGCATCCAATAGAATTTTATATTGGAACACTTGCGGGGTTTGTGCATAATAAACATCTTGCCTATCAATATATGAAACTACAGAATCCATACCTTTGATTAAAGTATCTTTTGCTTTGATAGCAACCACTGCACTTCCGGATCTTTTTGCTGTTTGAATTGCGTTTGTTAGTATGTCAGGAGAAAGTAGCGGACGAACGGCATCGTGTACAACAATTAAATCATTATCCTGAGCGTTAATAGATTTTAATGCATTATGAACAGATTGTTGGCGTTCGGTTCCGCCTTCCACAATCTTTGAGATCTTAGAGAATGAGCAATTATTTTTTATTGTTTGAAGAAGATCAAAATAATCTTTGTTGGCGGATATAATTATTTCATCAATCAAATCGCTTTTCTGAAAAACATCTAAAGTGTAAGCAATAATTTCCTTTCCGTTTATACGGATATACTGCTTGGGAACCTGCCTGGCCGGCTCGCCTCGCTGCAAAGCGGGCAGACTGAGCTGATTATTCATCCGCGATCCAGAGCCACCCGAAGGAATTATTGCAAATACTTTCATTATATAATTAACATTGCATCGCCGTAACTTAAAAAGCGATAGCCGTCTTTTAATGCTTTCTTATAAGATTTCATTATAAAATCATAACCGGCAAATGCTGCTGCAAGCATCATTAAAGTTGATTCAGGTTGATGAAAATTTGTTACCAACTTTTTTGTTACCCTAAATTCGTAAGGTGGAAAAATGAATTTATCTGTCCATCCGGAATTCGGTTTTGCAAATCCGTCTGCTGTAACACTGCTTTCAAGTGCTCTGCAAGTGCTGGTTCCAACTACAAATACATTTTTCTTATCCTCGAGAGCTTTATTAATAATTTTCGTTGTCTCTTCAGAAATTTCAAAATATTCAGAATCCATTCTGTGTTTTGTTAGATCTTCCACTTCAACAGGACGGAAAGTACCAAGACCGATATGTAAAATAACAGGGACAACTTTTGCACCGATCTTTTCAACTTTCTTGACAAGAGCAGGAGTGAAATGCAGGCCAGCTGTTGGTGCGGCAACTGATCCATCCGTTTGAGCAAATATTGTTTGATAGTGTTCTTTATCCGATGGGACAGCATCGCGTTTGATGTAAGGAGGTAGAGGAGTGTGGCCTATCTTTTCGATCGCCTTAAAAATATCTCCGGCGTCTTCATTAAAGCGAACAGTTCTTCCACGTGATGTTGTATTATCAATTACTTCACACCAAAGTTTATCATTAAAATAAATTCTATTTCCAATTCTTACTTTACGTGCAGGATCAACAATGACATCCCAAATGTTTTCCTCTTTGTTCAATTCTCTAAGAACGAAAACTTCGATCTTTGCATTCGTCCGTTCTTTTTTACCGAACAAACGGGCTTGCATAACTTTAGTTTGATTAACAACAACTACATCGCCTTTCTGAATATAGTTTACAAGCTCTGAAAATTTGTGATGTTCTATCTCCCCGGTTGCACGGTTAAGAACCATCATGCTTGCTTTATCGCGTGGGTTAGCTGGATGTTTTGCGATCGCAGTTTTCGGCAAGTTGTATTTGAAATCTGATAACTTCATTTATTCTCCTCTTTAAGTTCTTCTTTCTGTTATTCTGTGGAGTATATGGATTAAGAATCTTTGATAATTTATTGATTCAAGATTCTTTACTCGCCGAGTGGCGGGATCAGAATAACAATTTATTTATTTCTTCTTTGTAGCTCTTTTTACTTTTTTCTTTACGGACTTTTTTGCCTTAGATTTCTTTGCAAGTTTAGCCAGATCTGAATAGCTCACTTTTATAACAACTGGTTTGCCGGATTTTTGTTCTTTAACTACTGCATGAGCAGCTGCAAGTCTTGCAATAGGTACTCTGAATGGTGAACAGCTTACATAGTTCAATCCAATCTTATGGCAGAACTCAACTGATTTTGGTTCGCCTCCATGCTCACCGCAAATTCCAATTTTTAGATTAGGACGGGTAGAACGTCCGCCTTCGACAGCAATCTTCATTAAACTGCCGATAGCTTCTTGATCAATTGTTTGGAATGGATCAACCGGAAGGATTTTTTGCTCAAGATATTCCGGTAAGAATCCGCCGATATCATCACGTGAGAAACCGAATCCCATTTGAGTTAGATCGTTTGTACCGAATGAGAAAAATTGAGCAACCTCGGCAATCTTGTTTGCTGTTAAACAAGCACGGGGAATTTCAATCATTGTTCCGGTAAGATGAGGAATTTTCTTTAGGCCGAATTTATCACATACTTCTTGATGAACTTTAGTTATGATCTGGTACTGATGTTTTATTTCGTTAACATGACAAGTTACAGGAATCATAATCTCTGGAAATGGTTTTTTACCTTCTTGCATTAATTCTGCAGTTGCCTCAAAGATTGCACGAACTTGCATTTCTGTAATTTCCGGATACGTAATTCCAAGACGAACACCACGATGACCCATCATTGGATTATTTTCATGTAATGAATCAGCTCGTTTGTTTAATTCTTGAGAAGAGATACCCAGGCTCTTTGCAAGTTTTTCTCTTTCATCTTGACGTGAAGGAACAAATTCATGAAGCGGCGGGTCAAGGGTTCTAAATGTTACAGGATAACCATCCATTGCTTCCATAGTTCCTTTTACATCGTGCTTAACATGAGGGAATAATTCATTCAAAGCACCTCTTCTTTCAGCTTCGGTATTTGAGTGAATCATTTTACGAAGTTTGAATAACGGCTCTTCAGAATTTTTTCCATAGAACATGTGTTCGGTTCTAAACAAACCGATACCTTCTGCACCGAATGCACGTGCACGTGCTGCATCTTCAGGAGTATCAGCATTCGTTCTAACTTTTAATTTTCTCACTGCATCGCAGATTTTCATAAATGCCTGGAAATCGGGATTTTCTTCAGCAGCTTTGATCATTGGCAATTCTCCAAGATATACAGTTCCTTTGGAACCGTTTAGAGTAAGCCATTCACCTTCACGCACTGTATAATTTCCAACAGTAAAATATTTCTCTTGATAATTTATTTTAACGGAACCTGCGCCAACAATACAGCATTTTCCCCAACCTCTAGCAACTAATGCAGCATGTGATGTCATTCCACCGCGACCAGTGAGTATTGCTTGTGCAGCTCGCATTCCTTCAATGTCTTCAGGATTAGTTTCTTCACGAACAAGAATTACTCTCTTACCTTCTTTAGCCCAGGCGACAGCATCATTCGCTGAGAAAACAACTTGTCCAGATGCACCACCTGGTCCCGCAGGTAAACCTTTTACAATAACATTAGAAGTAAGTTCAGCTTTAGGATCAATAATTGGGTGAAGAAGTTCATCAAGTTGCGAGGGTTGTACCCGCATAACTGCTTCTTCTTTTGTAATTAATTTTTCTTTGTACATATCAACAGCCATTCTTACAGCAGCAGGTCCGTTTCTTTTTCCAACACGGCACTGAAGCATATAAAGTTTTGTTTCCTGGATTGTGAATTCAATATCAAGCATATCGTGATAATGTTTTTCAAGTGTGCGTTGAATTGCATGAAGCTGTTTGTAAGCAGGAATCATTGCTGTTTCAAGTGATGGAAGATGCTCAGTGTGCTCGCTCTTACCAATTTCATTAATTGGGTTAGGAGTTCTTATACCGGCAACAACATCTTCACCTTGTGCGTTTGGAAGCCATTCACCATAAAAATAATTTTCTCCGGTTGCGGGATTACGTGTGAATGCAACACCAGTAGCAGATGTATCTCCCATATTTCCGAATACCATTGATTGAACATTTACAGCAGTACCCCATTCATCGGGAATATTTTCTATTCTTCTGTAAGATATTGCGCGTTTGCCCATCCAGCTTTGAAATACTGCAGAGACAGCTCCCCATAATTGATCCATAGGATTTTCAGGAAATGGTTTACCAAGAACTTCTTGAACTTTTGCTTTGTAGATTTCTATTAATTCTTTTAAATCATCAGATGTTAAATCAGTATCACTCTTTGCACCGCGAGCTTCTTTCATATTGTGAAGTTCTTTTTCTAATTGGTGGCGGACACCTTTGCCTTCTGCCGGTTCAATACCAGCAGCTTTTTCCATTACAACATCGGAATACATTTGGATCAAGCGTCGGTGAGAATCATAAACGAAACGGGGATTATTTGTCTTTGCAATTAAAGCTTCGCGCGTTTCATTGTTCAATCCAACATTTAATATCGTTTCCATCATACCAGGCATTGACGCACGTGCACCTGAGCGAACCGAAACAAGCAACGGATTTACTTTGTCTCCAAATTTTGCACCCATTTCTTTTTCAACTTTTGCAAGAGCAGTTTTAACTTGCTTATCGAGTTCTTGGGGATATTTTTTATTGTTCTTATAATAAGCTGTACAAACTTCTGTTGTAATAGTGAAGCCAGCCGGAACCGGTAAACCTATGTTAACCATTTCTGCCAAGTTCGCACCTTTACCGCCTAGAAGTTCTTTCATGTCTGCTTTACCTTCCGCACGTTTACCGCCGAAATAATAAACATACTTTTGTGTTGCTTGAGCCATTGATCATTCCTCCAATAGTATTTTTCTTTTATACTGTTTTGTTCATTGTTTTTATAATTAGTTCATTAAATTTTTTTTGTTCGTCGAGTTTAAGTTTGATCTTCAAATAAAAAATATCTATATCGTCTAAATCTTTAGAGAATTTATTCAGTTTAACAGCATCCTTTTGAGTTGTAAGAACTGAATAGGAATTTGTATCATAAAATTTCTTTCTAATATCTTGTACTTCTTTAAGTGTATAATTTTTATGATCCGGGAAAATCATTTTATTAGTAATATCAATTTTGTTCTTCTCAAGTGCATTTAAGAATGAATAGGGAAGAGCTACACCGCATACAACTAAACTTTTCTGTCCTTGAAATTCACTCATATTAAAAAACTTATGTGTTTTAACATCATAAATTCCATCTGCTTGATAAAAACCGGTAAATACATTTTTATTCTCAAAATATTTTTTCAGTTTATCGGGTAGCTGCGTTTTATCGGAGAACTTTCTATTAATGATGATAATATCAGCACGTTCCAGTGAATCAAAGGGCTCGCGCAAAGAACCAAGAGGAAGCAAACGCTGCACCAACTGTCCGGTTTTATCCAAGAAATTTTGATCAAAAACTACAACATCAACGTCGCGGCGAATCCATCTATGTTGAAATGCATCATCAAGGATTATTGTGTCAACTCCGGAATCATCAATAAATTGACGGGTTCCATCAACACGTCTTTCTGAAACAGCTGTGGGAACTTTTAGTTCCTCAGACATGAAATACATTTCATCACCGCATTCATCAACAGTTGAATTGATATTATTTCCGTCGCTAACATAAATGTAGCCGAGAGAACTTCTTCCATAACCGCGGCTTAAGACTCCGACTTTTTTATTTACGGATTTTAAGAACGAAGTGATCATCATAACAGTTGGTGTCTTACCGGAACCGCCGACTGTTATATTTCCGACAGAGATTATTTTTGCATTCACCTTAACGGAGTTAAAAACATTTTTATCAAAGAACGTATTTCTTACTTTAACTATAAACGAGTAAACAAAAACTAAAGGTGATGATATTAATCTGAAAAATTTTAACACAACTGCAGCGCATCCTTTTGTAATTTATTTAGGAGTGCCTCGCACTCAATAATTTTTTGATTTGTTTCGTCATAACTAAAACTGTCATCTATTAAAACTGGATCAGAATAAAGTACCACAACTTTAGAAAATGGTTTTGGCACTTCGAAATGATCCCAACTCTTTAGAACAAATTTTTTCTTAATGCCAATACCGGTTAAGTATAATGGCACATTAGTTTTTTTGGCTGAAACAACAGCACCAGCTTTCATTTTGTAAATTGGTCCGCGCGGTCCATCCGGTGTAATGGCTAGAGAATTATTCCCACGGATTAAATCAACCATAACAGATAACGCCTCATTACCGCCAAGCGAACTGGAACCTCTTACAACTTTATAATTCCATTTCTCAAGTATTTTTGCAAGCACGTCGCCGTCTTTGCTTTGACTAACAAGCGCAGCAACATTTTCGTTCCTGTGCACATACCAGCCGATCAACATACTGCCATGCCAAAAAGCAGAAACAAAATTTCTCTTTTCGCTTGCGAGCTTAGAAATTGTTTCGCCGTTGATAATCTTAATCTGCAATGTTTTTATTAGTACACTAATTGCAGCACTAGCAAACTGAATTCCAATATATCGAAGAACATTTCTCTGAAAATCACTAAGCTTCATTTAACAATGCGTAAATTTTTTGAGCAGCCTTTTGTGAAGCACCGCTTCCGCCAAGTTTTTCTTTTATCAAACCGAGTTTCTGTTTGATAAAATTATATTTTTGATTGTCTTTTAATATTGCTTCGGATTTTGAATAAATATTTTCTGTATTAACATCGTACTGAATCAGTTCGTCAATTACATTCTCACCAAGAATTATGTTAGCCATTGCAATATTATTTATCTGTACGACAATTCTGCCGAGCATGTATGTTAAATAATTAGTCGAGTAAACCACAATAAACGGAAGCTGGAATAATCCCGCTTCGAGTGTGGATGTTCCGGATTTAATAATTCCGAAATGTGAATGCTTGAACAAATCGTAAGTATATCCTTTTGCCAACTTGTAATTATTTTCAGTAGTTAAGTTTGCGAAAATACTTTCGTCAATATTTTCGGAACAAGCGACAACGGTCTGCAAATTAAAATCTCTTGAAAGTTTCATCGCGGCTTTAATGCACTTAGGAAATATTTTTTTGATCTCATGCTTTCTGCTTCCGGGCAGAACGAGTAAAATTTCTTTGTCTTTATCCAAGCCTAATTTTTTGTAAAGTTCTTCTTTGTTCATTAAAGAATAATTCTCAACATATTCTACCAAAGGATGGCCAACGTATTCGACATCAACATTATATTTACGATACATTTTTTCTTCAAACGGGAATACAACGATCATTTTGCCAACAACTTCTCTGATCTTATCAATCCTGCCTTTACCCCAAGCCCAAACTTGAGGTGATATATAATAAATTACTTTCTTACCTAGCTCGTGCAATTTTTTAGCAATGTTTAAGTTGAAACCCGGATAATCAATCAATACAATAGTTTCAATTTTTTCTTCAGCAATTTTGTGAAGTAATTCTTTTTTCACTTTTGATATAAACGGAAGATGTCTTAACACTTCTATAAATCCGAGAAATGCCATTTGTTTAATATGGAATTGAGCATTCATTCCGGTAGCGATCATTTTGTCTCCGCCAATTCCAAAAATCTGAAGCGACTGATCTAACTTGTGCAATTCTTTAATCAGACTAGCACCGTGTAAATCACCCGATGCTTCACCCGCTATTATCATTAATTTTTTATTCAACTTAACACGAAACGAATTATTACTAAAAATGATACTGTAAAAATTGCCTGCATAGTTCTTCTTTCCGAACGTAAACCGGCTCCTAAATTTAACGGGGGTTGTTCAATCGCGGAGTTGCTATACTTACTTAAACTAGGAATTAACTTAGGAACGGCTTTCAAATAATCTTCGTAATTTTTTCCAAATTTAATTCTAAGAAATCCTTCTTCTTCTTTTATGATAACAGTGTATTGCCAGAAAAAAAAGAGAAGGGCAGCTATATGAAGATAGGGGAATAAAGCCATAGACATAATTCCAACACCGAGATACATCAGCATGTTGCCAAGATAAAGCGGATTACGTACGTAAGCGAAAGCGCCGGATACAACCAAATATGTTCCACCAACCCCATCAGTAGTTCTTGTTTCACTTCCGGCATAACTGATTCCCCACAACCGGAAAAACTCTCCAAAGAGTATAACTATAAAACCAATTAATAAACTTGTAATAGTAGATTCTTGAAAGATCAGCATTAAAAGTATAAATGGAATTGGTGTGTAACTTCTGTATTTAAATATTCTTGTTGCAAAATTTTTCATCAATTTAACCTTGAATAAAAACTTCTCTGCGTTTAAGATCTGCCTGATGTCTTTTCTTAAGACGTTTTTTCCCTTTAAGCTCTTCTAATTTTTCAATCACATCATGAAAAGTTGAATACTGGAAATATGTTATTCTATTCACTTCGCAATATTTTAGTAAAGAGTTCTTTGCAAAAATAAAATCGCAGAACTGCGCGGGGCAAAAATCTGTAAATCCATCACCGACATAAACGGTATAATCTTCATCACCGCTATAATTAAGAATATGATTGCGTTTACAGTTTGCACACTTAGCGCATTCTTCATCTGTGTAAGGAAATAACGGCATTAATTGATTTTCATTGCCAAAGAATAATTTATTAGTGCGTGTTTCAATGTGACCCAATCCTTCTCTCATAAGAAATTTATCAATGTAGTAATCGAACCCATCACTTAGGATTTTTAATTCGGATTGACCCTTCACGCACCAATCAACAAATTTTATAAATCCGGGATCAATTTGAATACCCTCAAGAAATTTATCGAATTCATCATGATCAAATTTCTTAATTGTATTACAAGAAGCTGTCCAAGCATCTGTTGCTTTAATATTATAACTCATCCATTCGGTTGCAATCTCGAGAGCTTTTTTAGAATCGCCGAAATGAAGTAACATCAATTCGCCGATATCCTTCTGAGAAACAGTTCCGTCGAAGTCAACAAATATTTTAAATGTATTGTTGTGCATATCTTAATCTAAGCCTGCTCAGTGTTCTCCGGAATTTCTTCAAAACTAACGCCGACTAATTTTGAAATTCCTTCTTCTTGCATCGTAATACCATACATAGTTTCGGATGATTCCATTGTGCGTTTGTTGTGAGTTACAATAATGAATTGAGTTCTTCCGCTGAATTCTTTAATAAGTTTTGTAAATCTATCTATGTTGGCATCATCGAGCGGTGCATCAACTTCATCCATAATACAAAACGGACTTGGTTTGACTAAATAAATTGCAAATAAAAGAGCAGTTGCCGTTAAAGTTTTTTCTCCTCCGGATAAAAGCTCTATTGAAGTTGGACGCTTGCCTTTCGGCTTGGCCATAATCTCGATCTTTCCTTCTAACGGATCAATTCCTTCTTCAAGATATAAATCCGCTTCATCACCGGGATTAAATAATGTTTGAAAGATAGTTGTGAAATTCTGCCGGATTTTTTCAAATGTATCCATGAACAACTGCTGTGCTGTTTCGTTAATCTCATTTATTGTTTTGATCAGATCTTTTTCCGAATTGACCAAGTCGTCACGCTGTTTGTGTAAAAAGTCTAAACGTTTCTTCTCTTCTTCGTATTCCGAATAAGCCAGCAAGTTGACAGGACCAATGTTTCTAATTTTTTCTTTTAGAGTTTGAACTTCATTTGTAGTTCCCTCGAAATCAAAAGTATCAAGATCATCAAATTGTTTAAGAGTTAATTCTATCGAATAGTTTTCTTTAATGTGTTCGATCAAATTTTCAGTGCGGAGTTTGAATTCATTCTCTTTAATTTCAAAAGAATGAACTTGATCTGAAACAGTCTGCCGTTCATTTCTTAATGCGTTAAGCTGATTTTCAAATTGCGCTGCTTCATCCTTAACTACTTTTAATTTATCATTGATATCTTTTTCTTCGGAAAGTAATGTTGTCCGGGTAGTATTAATTTGAATTAAAGATAAATTTGATTGATCAATAATTTCCTGTAAAGAATTGGTCTCTTCTTCATTGGTTTGTAATTCTGTCTTACGTTTTTCTATTCCGTTAGTAATTGATAATTGATTTGATTCAGTCCGCTTAATCGCATTATGAATATTTTCGATTTGTCCTTTTAGTCTTTCAAGCTCGAGCCTTCTTTCGTTTTGAAGATCTATAAATTGATTAAAGTCATTTTCAGATTCGCTCAATTCATTTTCAAGCTTTAATATATTATCATCAATTGAAGTCTTTTTCTCAAGAAGAAGATTGATCTCTTTTTCAATTTCTGATGCCTGAACAAAAAGTAAATTTGATTTATCGGCAAGTTCTTGAATATCTTTTTGGGAAGACAAGATTTCTTCGTTGGCTTTATTCTTCTCAAATTCGAATTGAGAGATTTGTTTTTCTATATTCGAAATATCACTCGAAATAAGTTTTTCACTGTCACTTAGATTTTTTATATCAATCCGCGATATTTTCCCTTCAGTCTCTGCAATGTAAGCTTGTAATTTTGCTAGATTAGATTCGTGCTTAGGGTATTCTTTAATCAAATTATCCAGAAGCTGTCTTCTTCCAAAGATCGTTTCATCTTGCTTTGGAAGTGAACCGGCTTCAACAACTCCATCATACTTAACAAAATCGCCATCTAAAGTTGTAAAATTAAAATCCGGATATTTTGAATTCAGCTCTATCGCTGATTTAAGATCTGAGGTAACAGCAATTTTAGATAATACTTGTTCAAAATAGGGAAGCCAATTGCTTTCGGTTTCAACAAAATCTTTTGCCCAGCCCAGGAATAATTCTTCCCTCGCTAATCTTTTTTCTTTCCTCTTTAAATTAAACGATGAAAAGCTATCAAGAAAAGATTTTTTTGAATTATTATTGGAGCGAAGCAGGTAGAATGAAGCTTTGCCAAGATCATTCTTCTTTAAATATTCAATAGCATTTTGAAGGTCATCAAAACTATCAACGAGCAGGTTATTCAAAACAGATTTCAAAGCTGCTTCAAGTGCGAATCTGTATTTTTCTTGTGTGTTCCCAACATCGGCAAAAATATTTTTATTCTTCTTAGTCCAATCTTTATTTTCAAGAAGTACTTTTGCGCCTTTCGAAATACCTTCAAGATTAGCAATCAATGTTTGAAAGAAAGCTATTTTTTCTTTAAGTCCGACAAGTAAAGTTTTTTCTTCAATTTCTTTTTGTTTAAATGAATTTAATTCATGTTCGAGTTCTTGTTTTTCTTTTTCACGGTGAGCTAATAATAAACCAGCTTCTTTAAGTTTATTTTCAGCATGGGATTTTTCAGCACTGAGTTCTTCAATAAAACCGACCGTCTTGGCAATTGTTGTAGTAATACTTTGAATTTTATGATTAAGTTTTTCAATGTTGGAATTATGATTAGAAAGTTCTTTCTTTACACTATCTAAGTAATTTTCCTTGTCGGATAGTTCACGAACGAGATCAAATTTTTCTTCGTTAGTCTGTTTTAGTTCTGTTCGTTTATTCTCTAACGATTCCTTTTTCCCAAGTATAATTTGTTCATTATCAATAATTTCATTGTTCTTGCCTGATAAATTATCCGAGTGGGAATTGAGCTCGTTGTTACTTCTTAATATATATTGATCAGCATCTTCGAATGACTGCTGCAGTTCTGCAATTTCTGTCTGTAAACGTTCGCGGTTATTTATCAGAGATTTAAATCGCTCTTCCGAAACGGAAATATTTTTTTGAGTATTATGGAGTTGCTCGGTGTTTGAAGAAAGTTCATCCCGCTTGAACTGTAATTCGGAATCAATTGCATTAATTCTATTCCGGTATTCTATTAATTCATTTTCAATTTTTCTGATATCAAGATCAATTTGGTCTTTCTTGTTAGTGAATTCTAAGATATCATTTTTCAAGTTGCTTAACTTGGAATTCAGAGAAGAAAATTCTCTCTCGGCTAAATCAATTTCTTTCTCTCTTAATACAACTTGAATTTGATTATACTGATCAGCACGTTTTGCTTGGCGCTCAAGTGAGCGAACAGTTTTCTCAACTTCAGAGACAATATCATTAACACGCGTAAGATCTGATTTTACGTCATCAAGTTTTTTTAGGGAAAGCCGGCGGCGTAATTTATATTTATTTACTCCTGCTGCTTCTTCAAACATTTTCCTTCGTTCTTCTGTTTTGCTGCTGAGAATAGTTTCAACCATTTTTAATTCGATAACAGAATAAGCGTTTGTGCCCATTCCAGTATCCATGAAAAGGCTTGTAATATCTTTTAAGCGACAAATATTTTTGTTCAATAGATATTCGCTCTCGCCTGAACGGAAGATTCTTCTTGTGATTGTTACTTCGGTATATTCTGTTGGAAGAACGCCCTGATCATTTACGAGTGTAAGAGAAACCTCCGACATACCCATTGGTTTCTTTTCTCTTGTACCATTGAATATAACGTTTTCCATTTTGTCGCTTCGGAGAGTCGTTGTTTTTTGTTCACCTAGAACCCAGCGAATCGCATCAACTATATTTGTTTTACCGCAGCCATTAGGACCTACAATTCCCGTAATACCGCGATTAAAATTTATTAATGTTTTATTTGCAAAAGATTTAAAACCAAATATTTCTAATTTGGATAGAAACAAAATGCGCCTCTAGAAAATCATTGAGTTATATTGCTTAAATGAATTACTAATATAGTAGAAAGTAGAGCTTGTAAGTTGATACTTCAATAAAATCCCACCAACTACTAATATAATAACGAGAAAACTGTAAAGATAAACCTTCATTGGACGGACATCAAAAATTACATAAATGCCTTTAAGCATTCTTTGAAGTATCCACAACATGAAAAGAATTAAAAAGATAATTACGACAATACTAAAGTTTCCGTTTACAAGAACCTTGAACAAAATTAATTCAACCGGCAGTAGAATTGTAAATGGTAAAAAAGTCCAAATAACCGTATATGATATACTTGTAAATTCTACACGAGTCTTTATAAAAAAGGAAGCAAATTTTATTATTAATGAAATCACTGCAAACTTAATTATGATTAAAATAAAAAGTACAGCGAAACAAACTTGCGGATTCCATGAAAGATAAGAGATAAATTTTATTAGGCTGTGATGACCAAATGACAAAACAATTTTTTCGAGTAAAAAATTTGATTTATAAAAGTATAATAATATTGTCATCAGAAGTGAAACCGATCCGGCTTGAATTAACATTAATATTGCAGTATGAACACCGGAAATAATCCGGTGATCGCGTACATCGGCAAAGAAATTATACGGGCGTAATAAAGCACGGGTACAATCTTCACGGAACTTCTTCTTTGTGTTGATCAGAACTGCCATAATAATTGAAAGCAAAAGTGCAAGAATTATAAATATTATTGGGTTATCATCCTTACGGGTTCCGATTGGAATTGTAACTTTACTATTACCGCTGAGTTTAGCAGCGATGACCTTGTAACCAATACTATTTAGGTTACGGGATTTATCAAGTAAACTAAATTTGTAAATATTATTTACAGAATAACCACCGTAAAGCGATGCATATTCACCTTTGTATTCAAATAAACTATTAATAATAATTCCGGATAATTTTAATTGGCGTGATAAATCTATCATATCACCCAAATATTTTGCTTGGGCATCAGAAGAATACTTTGTTAAATAGCCGCTAGTATTTCCTTTATAATCAGGATACGATACTTCACTTATGAAAACCGAATTTTTACCTAAAGCATCAATTGATTTTTGTAATTGATCTTTTGTCTCATCAATGGGTGAAGAATATAATTCAATTCCATAAAAGTCTAAATTTTGAATTTGAGCTGTCTGAATTCCAATAAAAGAAGCATAAGACAAAAATCCTTTTCCTTTTATTGTATTGGATTGATTAGAAATAAAATTACTGCTTATCTCAGAATTTGGAAGGAAGGAACTTCCAACTCCAACTATTATCGTATTAGAATACTCACTGTAACTGGAAAGGAAATTTTTAATTAGTCGAACTGCTTTTAGTTGAAAATCATTATGAGATAAAATTTCTTCAGGAATAGAATTTATTGGAAGTTCAATCACAGCAAACAATCCAAGTTCCTGACATAGTTTAATTGCATAAGGATTAGGAAATTGTTTTGAAAAACGAACAGCATTAAAACCCGTATTCTTAATTAAAGTAAGATCATCTTTTATTTTATCGTAGGCATTCATTCTGCGAAGAGTTGTCTCATCGAATAAATATGTTGTACCTTGGAGCGAAAATGAACTGCCGTTAAGCGTTAATGTTGTTTCATCTTTTCGTAATTGGTAGAATGAAACCTGCTTTATGGATTTATCTATTACTTGGCCATTACGCATCAAACTCACATCACATAAATAATTAATTGGCGTTTGAGGTGACCATAATTGCGGATTACTAATTTCAAGTCTGCATTTAACTTCGTTATCTTCTTGGGAAATTACTTGAACAAAATCTCCTTTAGCTTGAGCTGATGTTGAACCCGGAGAAAATAAATTTATTCTGATTATTACATCACTGGAAATAGAATTTGTTTTAAAATCGGAGTTACCAATATCAATTTTAAAATTTAAAACTGCTTTTGATAGATTTTGGTCAAACGAATACGAAAATGAATTATTAGTAATATGAATTGTTGAAACAGTCTTAAGATAGACATCCCTAATAATTCCGCCGCTTAAACTTGAGAATAAAAATCTTTGGGTTGATGGAACTGAATATTCCGAATCAAGTTTGTTGCTGACTTTTATTGTAATAACTGAGTTTTCTTTTAATATATCTTTCGGTAGAGCAAGTTCAAAAGGATATGATCCACCGGAGTGCTTGTAAATATTGTAACCGTTGATTGAAATTTCTGCTGAGTAATTAATTCCAAGAAATCCCAATACAAGTTGTGAACTTTGAATTTGGGTTTCAGTTAATGAAATTTGTTTTTCAAATATTAAAGATTCCTCACCTTCAAAAATTGCCGGTACTGAAACAGAGACTTTTTTCTCCGGATCGCTTTCGTGGTAGACTTTCCAATCAGAATTCATCAAATCTACATTTCGGTAATCATTCTTGTCAAAGAAAATCTGGTCAAAAATGTCTCTTTGATTTTGATGGAGAGATGTTACTTTAATTTGAGCTAAAAGTAGGTTTTGAAGCAATATAATAAGGATGAAGAGACGATTAAGAACTTTTGTCATATTACCAATAATTTTTCGAAAGAATCATACAAATATACAAAATCGAAGGGGGGGGTATCAATAAAAATCCTAAAAATATAGGCTCTAATTGAGCCTATTTTGAAATAAAATCAAAGCATTCAAGATTCTTTAAGCTGCATCAATAATTTTAATAAATGAATCTGCTTTTAAACATGCACCTCCAACCAAAGCGCCGTCAATATCAGGCTGGGAAAGGAGTTCTTTAGCGTTATCTGCTTTAACGCTTCCGCCGTATTGAATGACCAACTGACGAGCAAAATTTGAAGAGTATAATTTGGAAATTAATCCGCGGATAAATTGATGAACCTCTTGTGCTTGCTGAGGGGTAGCATTTCTTCCGGTACCGATTGCCCATACCGGTTCATAAGCAATAATTAGATTTGATAAATCACTTTCGCTTAAATCTTTTAATCCGTTTTGAACTTGTGTTTCAACAACTTTGAATGTAATTCCTTTTTCTCTTTCTTCTAAAGTTTCACCAATACAAAAAATTGGTTTTAGTCCAAACTTAATTGCTGTTTTGATTTTCTTATTAATTACTTGATCGCTTTCATTAAAAATTGTTCTTCTTTCCGAATGGCCAAGAATTACATATTCACAGCCGACACTTTGAAGCATAGAAACAGATACTTCGCCAGTGAAAGCTCCGCTTTCTTCAAAACACATATTCTGAGCACCAAGTTTGATTACAGAATCTTTTAATAAAGTTGATGCAGTTTCCAAACTAGTGAATGGCGGACAAATAATTACTTCAGCTTCAGCGTTCTTTCCATTTAATTCTTTTTTTAGATCTGAGATAAGACTTACTGTTCCATGAAGATCATTATTCATTTTCCAATTTCCGGCAATTACTTTTTTACGCATGATATATCCTTAATTTATTCGAAAAAAAAGCTGTCAATTGACAGCTTCAACTCTTCTTATTCCGGGAACTTCTCTTATAAGAGCACGTTCAACACCTGCTCGTAATGTCATCTGAGACATGGGACAATCACTGCAGGCTCCTGTAAGCTTAACTTCAACAATCCCTTCATTAGTTACTTGTACAAGTTCAACATCGCCGCCATCCGCTTTAAGATACGGTCTAATTGTCTGCAAAGCTTTTTCAACTTTTTCGTGAAGAACTTCGTTCATCGTAAACTCCTTTTAATTTTCATCATTCAAAGATATTTCAATTTTTGGTGAAGCGGAGGAGTAATTATTTTTACTTATTTCAGCGGCCATATTTCTACTGATCTCTAAAAACTTTTTAGATTGTTCAGAATTCGGTTTATTAAAAACAATCGGCTTACCTTTATCTCCCCCCTCACGGGTTTCTTGACTGATAGGGATTGAACCGAGTAAGGGAACTGATAAATCTTCAGCCAGTCTTTTACCGCCGCCGGTTCCAAAAATATCATATCGTTTGCCTGTATCGGGTGCAATAAAATAGCTCATATTTTCTACAATGCCAAGTATAGGTACATTTACGCGTTGAAACATTTTTAAAGCTTTTTTTACATCAATGATTGAAACATCTTGCGGGGTAGTAACAACAACGGCACCGGAAAGAGGAATTGTCTGAACAAGTGTAAGTTGAATGTCACCCGTTCCGGGAGGTAAATCAAAAATCAAATAGTCGAGTTCATCCCAATGCACATCACTCATAAATTGTTTTATAGCTCCGCTTGCCATTGGTCCACGCCAGATAACCGGTGCATCATCATCAATCAAGAATCCGATAGACATTACTTTAATACCATAATTTTCGAGAGGAACCATTTTAGCAGTAGCAGTATCTTGAAAGATTTTTGGTTTATCATTTATTCCTAACATCATTGGAATACTCGGACCATAAATATCTGCATCAATTAAACCAACTTTAGCTCCATCAAGTGCAAGAGCGACAGCAAGATTAACAGCAACTGTACTTTTTCCAACGCCGCCTTTTCCGCTTGCAACAGCTATTGTATTTTTTACTCCAGGTAATATCTCGCTCATTCTTTGATTCTTACTTGTCTGAACTTTTGCGTTCATTGTGATGGAAATTTTTCCCGCTGAAGGATGCTCTTTTTTGATTGCATCAACACAATCTTGTTCGATTCTTTCTTTTAGCGGGCAGGCAGGAGTTGTCAATTCAATTGTTACTGAAACGTTTTCTCCATTTATATTTATCTCTTTTACCATTCCAAGTGTCACAAGATCTTTATGCAAGTCCGGGTCGTTCACTTTACTTAACGCATTTAAGACCGACTCTTTTGTTAACATTATTTCTCCAAAATTTGGTTTCAAAAATAACAATTTTACTACAACTGGCATATTATTAACATTTTTTCTTCGGAGATGGTTTCATCACTCAAAAATGAGGATAGGGAGAAATATTTATGGATACTTGATTATTAAGTTAAGTATACTTAACTTTTTACAAACGAAAAACACTATGTCAACAATTTCAAAAGAAAATTATTTGAAGGTGATTTTTCTCCATAATCATCTTGGTGAAAGCGCCAGCACCTCTAAAGTTGCCAATAAGCTTTCGGTTTCGAATGCGGCAATTAGCGAGATGGCTAAAAAGCTTTCTCAAGAAGGATTGATCTCGTACGAAAAATATCGAGGTATGGAATTAACTGCTGAAGGTGAAAAGATCGCTTTAAGAGTTTTGAGGCGGCATCGTTTATGGGAATCGTTTTTAATAAAAGCGTTGGGAATGTCATGGAGCGAAGTACATGATGAAGCAGAAAGATTAGAACATCATTCGTCCGATTCGTTAATAGATAAAATTGATGAGTATTTGTCTTTTCCGGATTTCGATCCTCATGGTGAACCAATTCCCAAAAAAAACGGTACGTTTCCTAAAACACCAAAATCAATTTCTTTAAGTGAAGTACAAATTGGAAATACTTATCAGATAGTCCGGGTAAACGATCAAAACAGTGAGCTTATGAATTATCTAACGAAAAATAATCTGCTTCTTAATTCAAAGTTGGAAGTGATAGATAAATTATCATTCGATAATTCTGTCGTTGTAAAAATAGATAATAAAAAAAATTCTCTTAGTGAAAAAATCTCTAAATCAATTTTTGTAAAAGTTTTAAAATGAAAATAAGGAGCTAATTTGAATCCACTTTTTGCATTATTGATAGGAGTTTTCATCCTCGTAATACTGTTTTTTCTTTTTAAGCCGCACGGCGGAGTTGTATCAAGACTAATGAAAATGAAAAAAGATAGATCGCGAGAGTTAATAGAAGATGCACTGAAACATCTTTACGATTGTGAATATAAGGGAGTGGATTGTTCGCTTAACAGTATAAGTGGAAGTTTATATATAAGTGGTGAAAAATCTGCAAATATAATTTCCATGCTTGATGCTATGAACTTGATCTCTTCTGTTGAGAATAAAATTACTCTTACACCGGAAGGAAGATCATATGCACTTAGGATTATTCGTGTCCACAGATTATTAGAAAAATATCTTGCAGAAAAAACAAGTGTGAGTGAAACCGATTGGCATATCATAGCAGAGGAAAAAGAGCATGAACTTTCAAGTGAGCAGACAAGTAAACTTGCAGCTCAATTAGGAAACCCATTAATAGATCCTCACGGTGATCCGATTCCGTCAGAAAGCGGAGAGATTCCGGTTAGAAAAGGATTAACTTTAAACAATCTTGAAAGCGGAAAATTTGCAACTATAATTCATATTGAAGACGAACCGAAAGAAGTTTACGCACAACTTGCCGCATTAAAACTTTATCCAGGAATGCAGATTTATCTTTTGGAAAATTCAAAAGGGAGAATAAGTTTTGAAGCAGATGGTGAAGAATGTGTGTTAGCACCGATTCTTGCTTCCAACATCACCGTTTATCCAATAGCAGAAAAAGAGAACGTTAAAGAATCATTTGAAACACTTTCATCACTAAAACAAGATGAAGAAGCAATTGTAGTTGGTATTTCTAAAGCTATGCGTGGTCAGCAGAGAAGAAGATTGCTGGATTTTGGAATTGTACCCGGAACCGTTGTGCGGGCACAATTAAAAAGTTTAAGTGGAGATCCGACTGGTTATGAAGTTCGCGGCGCAACAATTGCTTTAAGAAAAAATCAATCTGATCTAATTTATGTAAAACGAGTTGATAGGAAATTAGTAGCATGAAATTAGAGAACAATAATTGTGCGACATGTCCTGCACACAATCTTGCAAATCTTGTCAAACTTGGAATTGATATGTCCAACTTTGATTACGTAGTTGCCTTAGCAGGAAATCCTAACACGGGAAAGAGTACTGTCTTTAACAATTTAACCGGATTGAAACAGCATACAGGGAATTGGCCCGGTAAAACTGTTGGACGGGCAGAAGGTGCATTTCAGTATGCTGATAAACGATTTAAAATTGTTGATCTGCCCGGCACTTATTCTCTTCTTTCCACAAGTGATGACGAAGAAATTGCACGCGATTTTATTCTCTTTGGTCAGCCTGATGTTACTGTAATTGTGGTGGATGCAACAAGACTTGAAAGAAATTTGAATTTAGTTTTACAAGTTTTAGAGATAACAGACCGTGCGGTCTTATGTCTTAATCTAATTGATGAAGCTTCCAGGCATAAGATCAAAGTGGATGATCGTTTGTTATCAAAAAATCTTGGCATCCCGGTTGTCCCAACTGCCGCAAGACAGGGTGTTGGAATTCAAGAACTGTTAAAAAATATCCATGATGTTGCATCCGGACAGTTTATTTGTAAACCACATCGTCTAAGCAGTGAAATAAAAAATGTTTCCCGGGCAGTAGATCATCTTAATAAAAAAATTTCTATTGAATTTCCCGATCTACCAAACACACGTTGGATCGCACTTCGTCTGTTAGAAGGAGATCAAAAAGTTATTGATGCGGTTAGATCCGGTGAGATCGGGAGTTTAAGACCGGCAGAAAATTTTAGCGAATGATTTAAGCAAAGAATTAAAAAGGAAAAAAGTGAAAAACAGTACGGAAGAAATATTATTTACAGCAAACAAACTGAGATGGGAAGTTGGAGACAATTTTCACGATTCAATTCTCGAATCCATTTATAAAGATGCTTCGGAGATTTCAAGTAAAGTTGTAACTCGTGTTGGGGAGAAATCGAAATTTGATCTTGATAGATTTATTGATAGGATCGTAACAGGAAAATGGACCGGTTTCCCGATCATGTTTATACTTCTTGCGGTCGTATTTTGGATTACGATTGTTGGTGCAAATGTACCGTCGGGATGGATTGCTTCTCTCTTAGTTGATACGCTTCACCCGTTAATAAAAAATTTTTTCGACACAATTCAAATACCATGGTGGATAACCGGTGTATTAATAGATGGAGCTTATCTTGCCGCAGCATGGGTTATAAGTGTAATGCTTCCACCTATGGCGATTTTCTTTCCGATGTTCACTTTGCTTGAGGATTTCGGTTATCTGCCTAGAGTTGCTTTCAATATGGATAATCTTTATAGAAAAGTCGGCGCACATGGTAAGCAGGCATTAACAATGAGCATGGGCTTTGGTTGTAATGCTGCAGGAGTTATTGCAACTCGTATAATTGATAGTCCGCGCGAAAGATTAATCGCAATCATTACAAACAATTTTTCACTTTGTAACGGAAGATGGCCAACACAAATATTAATTGCTACAATATTCATTGGCGGAATTGTCCCGGCATATCTTGCCGGATTGGCATCAGCAGCAGCAGTAGTAACAATCGCAATTCTTGGTGTCCTTTTTAGTCTGATTGTTTCTTGGGGACTTTCAAAAACAGTTCTTAAAGGAGAAGCATCAGCTTTCAGTTTGGAATTACCACCGTACCGCCCACCAAGATTGCTGCAAACACTTTATACATCACTTATAGATAGAACTATTTTTGTGTTGTGGCGTGCAGTGGTTTTTGCAGTACCGGCTGGAGTTGTTATATGGTTAGTTGCCAATATTCAAATTAGCGGGGTGAGCGTAGCAGAATATTTTATTCATACTGTTGATCCATTTGCATTATTCTTTGGTTTGAATGGAGTTATTATTCTTGCGTATGTAATTGCAATACCGGCAAACGAAATTGTTATTCCAACTGTTTTAATGCTTACTGTGTTAACTACAAAAATGGCTTTGGGCGCCGGTGCTGGTGTTATGTTCGAACTTGATTCTGTAACCGACACTGCAAATATTTTGCATGCGGGCGGATGGACATTATTAACGGGAATAAATTTAATGTTGTTTAGTTTACTTCATAATCCATGTTCAACAACTATATACACAATCTACAAAGAAACAAAAAGTGTAAAATGGGCTATGCTTTCCACATTTCTTCCTATAGTGATGGGTTTTTTAATCTGCTTCTTTGTAACTCAAATTTGGAGACTACTAGTTGGGTAATATAAAAAAAGGATTTCTTTTATTAATAACATTACTCATAATTGTTTCATTCTCTTCCGGAATAATTGCTCAGTCAGAAATCCCCGAATTAGTTACTGACCGCCCCGATCAGACTGAATCTGCACTTGTTGTGCCGATTGATTTTATTCAGATTGAGATGGGATTCTTGTATCAGCAGCAAAAATATTCCGAGGGCACTATAAATGTTGAAAACAATAATCTTATTCTCGGAAGTACGCTTTTCCGTTATGGCATTAATAAGATTTTAGAGCTCCGTTTTGGCGGAGAATATTTTTCAGGACAGAATTTTTTAAACGATGTTAAATCAACAATACAAGGGACGCAAAATATTTTAGTAGGGACAAAGATTCAGCTTAGATCCGACGAAAAAATTTTAACTAACGCTGCGATTATAATGCAAACTATTATTCCGTTTGGAAATGAAAAGCTGAGACCGAATAAATTTGAGCCGGAAATTAGACTTTGTCTTGAGCAAGAAATAAATGATAGGATCTCATTAGGCATAAATTTGGGAACAGAAGAAGTAAGTGATGTTGGAAAGTATTTTTATAGTTATACAACAACTATTGGTGTTTCATTAAATGAAAGAATGAATTCTTTTTTTGAAATATATGGAACAATGAGAAACGGTTACATTCCATCAAATAATTTTGATTGTGGATTTACCTATCTTCATACAAAAAATATACAAATTGATTTTTCCATTGGAACAACCTTAAATAGTGATATATCTGATTGGTTTGGTGGATTTGGTATATCCGTAAGATTACCTAGGTAATTTATTCTGTAATCTCTTTAGGTAATATTTTCTTGTTTACCGAATGCGGACGCGACATTAAAACCTCTTGATGGTTTACTTTCTCTTCTGTATAAACTTTCTTGTTAAAAAGAAATTTTCCGGTAGGGAACAATATTCTTGTTTTTTCGTTATCAGATAAAGAAGTATCTAAAATTTTTTCTTTAATATATTTCTTTATGTCGGCATTAAGGATTGGAAAAGTTGTTTCCACTCTTCTATCAAGATTTCTCTGCATTAGATCGGCACTGCTGCAATAAATTTCTTCTGAACTATTGTTATAGAAATAATAAATCCGTGCGTGTTCTAAAAATCTTCCTACAATACTAATAACACGAATATTATCACTTAGACCAGGAACTTGCGGAATTAAACAACAAATTCCACGAACTATTATATCAATCTTAACATCTTTTGCTGAGGCTTCATACAAAGCTGCAATTAGAAGTGGATCTACAAGAGCATTTAGTTTGAAAATTAAATGTCCCTTACCACCGGACTTTACATTTTTAATTTCTCTCTCAATAAGTTCTAAAAATTTTTGTCTTTTGTTGACCGGAGCGACCCATAATTTTCTAAATGTTTTTTGCTCGGAGTAACCGGTAAGGTAATTAAATATTTCCGAGACATCAGAACAAATATTTTGATCGGCTGTGAATAAACCAATGTCAGTATAGATTTTTGCAGTATCAATATTATAATTACCGGAACTCAAATGGACATAGCGTTTAACGCCATCAATTTCTTTTCTAACAACAAGAGTCATTTTGGCATGTGTTTTCAATCCTAATAAACCATAAACAACATGCACACCAGCTTTTTCTAGTTCGCGCGCCCAAAAAATATTATTCTCTTCATCAAAACGTGCTTTAAGTTCAACTAATACAGCAACTTGTTTTTTGAGTTCTGCAGCTTCTATTAAGTATTTTATAATTGGGGAATCTGGCCCAACTCTGTATAGAGTTTGTTTTATGGCTAATACTTCAGGATCTCTAGAAGCATGTTTAATGAACTCAATTACTGGATTAAAAGAATCGTACGGATGGTGCAGCATAATATCTTTTCTGCGAATGAGCGAAAATATATTTTCTTCATCTTCGAAGATATTTGGTGTAACCGGATGAAACGGTTTCTCTTTCAAATGTGGCAGTTGCAAATCATAAAGTAAAATCACATCGCTTAAACCAAGATTACCATCAATTACATGAAGATCATCGCGGGAGATTTCCAGATTTTCAATTAAAGTATCAATCATATATTCCGGCATCTGTTTTTCAACTTCAAGCCGAACTACAGAACCAAATTTTCTTTGCTTGATATTTTCTTCTATCATTTGAAGAAGATCATCAGCTTCATCTTCTTGAATTTCAAGATCAGTATCACGTGTTATTCTAAACAAATATGCTTCAAGTATATCGAGACCAGGGAAGAGTAAACCTAAATTTGATCTGATTAAATCACATATCCAAACATATTTGTAAATACCGTTAGTGCCGTTTTTAGGTTTAGTTTTTAAAATGTTATCAATACGAAGTAATCTTGGAATAATGCCCGGAACTTTAACACGTGCAAAATGCTTCTCGCCGGTTGGTCTCTTTATTAATAAAGCAAAGCTTAAACTTAAATTTGAGATATAGGGGAAAGGTCTGCCGGGATCGAAAGCTAAAGGTGTAAGCACCGGATAAATTTCTTTAAGAAAATATTGATTGAGCGCATCCCGTTCTTCTTTGGTAATCTCATCTAAACTATTATAAATATTAATTTTGTTTTCTTTCAGTCGAGGAATTATTTCATCCAGCCAAAAATCCGACAGCTGTTTCAGCATCGGCTGAATTGTACTTTCTATTTTTCGTAACTGTTCAATCGGTGTTAATCCGTCAATGGATGTATCTATAACTTTGGCGCGTAATTGTTCTTTAATTCCCGCTACACGAATCATGTAGAATTCATCAAGGTTGGAAAAGAAAATAGAGACAAATTTTATTTTGTCTAATAGTGGCAATTCGGGATTTAGAGCTTCTTCCAAAACTCTGCGGTTAAATTCAAGCCAGCTAAGATCTCTATTAAAAAAATTTTCCGGCTTTAAATATTTCTGAAGATATTCTTTACTTAATTTCATTTAGTATTTCTACAAACAGTTTTAAATATTATTTGAATTTTTTTGCTGAGCTAAAACGCTCAAGATCATATTCGATATTTTTATTGGGCATTGACAATCTTTTAATATTAACACTCGCTTTCTTAAAGAATTCTTCTGCCAATGTATCATGATAATCCGAAAATATTACTATCTCTTTGATACCGGATGTAATAAGTGCTTTTGAACAATTTGTACAAGGCATGTTTGTTATATAGGCTGTCGATCCATGTGTGCTGATCCCATGAGAAGAACATTGAAGTATTGCATTCATTTCTGCATGAATAGTACGAATACAATGATTATCAACTATTATACATCCGTCTTCTTCACAGTGCTTATCACCTGGAATTGAACCATTATATCCGGTTGAAAGTATCTGTCTGTCTCTAACTAATACACATCCACAATGCATTCTGGGGCATGTAGCACGTTCGGAAACTAGCATGGCGACTTTTAGGAAATATTCATCCCACGATGGACGTTTGATACTGGAATTATTCATTAGACCACTTTGATTATTTGAGGAGCAAATTTACAAAATATTATGGTTTGATATTAATCAATTGTTTTTGGATATCTTGGAAAGTAAACTGCTATGGTTGAGGGCGAACCATAGCAGTCTGATCTGTTATATAGGAGGGTTTAACACATTCAATAATTGGAGCTATAATATCTGTTCAAAGAACATACCAGTTCAATAATTGGAAAATTATAGTGTTATTTTCATATAGAAAGAGTGCATATCCTTGCGTTTGGGAATTAATTTGGGTGCATTCTTGAAAATTGGAATTGAATTACACTTTATATTACTAAATAGACAATTGGAAAGGGTGTACGATGGAACAATATAGGAATAATTTTCAGGTAATTTCTTCGGATGAATTTAAAATAATTTTAAATGTAGTGCCGGTATTAATAATTGATTGTTTAACAAAAATTTTCCCATTATGATAATCTTCAATAATTCTTTTTGATAAACTTAATCCTAATCCCCAACCTCTTCTTTTGGTGCTATAACCTGGCCGGAAAATATCTTTTCTTCTGTTGTGTTCTATTCCTTTGCCGTTATCGGTAACTTCTATTTCAATCTTATTGTGATTATGTTCTACTTTAAAAGTAATTTTTCCTTCTTTGTTTTCGATTGCATCTAGAGCATTTTTGATTAAGTTTTCAATGACCCATTCAAATAATTCAACATTCATTTTTACTTTTTGCTCTTTGGTTCCTTCGACAGAGATCAATACGTTTTTGCCAAGCTGAGGTAATCGTCGTTGAAAATAATTGATAACATTCTCTATAATATTATATGGATTTACATCAATTAATTCCGGTTTTGAACCAATTTTTGAAAATCGTTTTGTGATTTTACTTAATCGTGTTAAATCACTGCCAATCTCATCTGAAATATCCAGAACTTTATCTTGGTTTGAATAATTCATCTTTAACATTTCATTCCATCCCATAAGACTGGAAATGGGTGTACCGAGTTGATGTGCTGTTTCTTTAGACATTCCCACCCAGATATTTCTCTGCTCGCTTTTTTTGACATAACTAAAACTGGTATAGGCAATAATTAGAAAAACGAGAGCAAATAAAATTTGTAAGTATGGATAGAAACGTAATCGTTGAATTATTTCGGAATCGCCAAAATAAATTTTCGATAAAATTTTTCCGGCTGGAGATTTAACAATTATCGGAGAGTGTTGTTTTGATAATTCAGTTATTTTTTCTTGAAGAATATTTTTTAATTTTTCTTTAGACAGCTTTGCATCATAATCAATGTTTTTAAAACCGATTATAGTTCCGTTAGAAGCAACTTGGTCAATATCGTTTGTTAAGATGAGTGGAAAATCAATTCTACCTATTATATTTTGAAAAACAAAAGTAAAATCAGCATTGATAGTCTCAGTACTTGCACTATATTCTAGACTGCTGGCGTATAACTGAACTATATCTTTTTCCCGCTGCTGTAGTTTGCCAACCAGATTTTGAGTGTAATAAAGTGTTCCAAGAGCAATCGTTGCGCCAATAATAATTAGCGCAAGTTTAATGTTCATCGAGGCAGGGCCGCCGGTCATTTTCATTTTATACTCCAATGAGAAATAATTCTAAATGGAATTTACAAAAACGGATTTTGCTAATTAAATTTTAGATATGGTAAAAATTATTCTATAATTCTATTGTCTGATCTCGTTTGGGTCCTACAGAAATAATGCTTATCTCGAACCCGCTTGTATGTGAAATGAATTGTAAATAATCTTTTGCTTCAGGGGGTAAATCGTTATAATCCTTAATGTTTGTTAAATTAGCTTTCCAGCCTGGAAGCGTTTCATAGACCGGGGCAACATTCATAAGTTTGTTTACATCAGTTGGGAAAGATTTTAATTTCTTCCCTTGAATTTCATAAGCAACACAAACCTTTATTTGATCAAAACTGCTTAAGACATCAAGTTTAGTAATTGCAGCGCGTTCAATTCCGTTGATCATTCGTGAATAACTTAAAAGAAATGCATCAAACCAACCGCATCTTCTGGGTCTACCGGTAGTAGCTCCGTATTCAGCGCCAATTTTTCTTAAATTTTCTCCTTCTTCACCAAGTAACTCGGTTGGAAATGGACCCAATCCAACGCGCGTTGTATATGCTTTTACAATTCCCATAACAGAAGAAATTTTTGTCGGCGGTATTCCACTGCCTGTACATGCACCGCCGGAAGTAGGATTTGAAGATGTAACAAATGGATAAGTTCCGAAATCTACATCAAGCAGAGCACCTTGTGCGCCTTCCAATAAAATTGACTTGCCTTCATCAATGGCATTATTCAAAACAGTGGGAACATCAGTTATATATGGGTCAATAGCTTTATCAAATTCTATATATTCTTTTATAATCGCATCAACATTAAGCTCTTCCAGATTGTACACTTTCTTGAGCAAATTATTTTTTTCTTCAATATTGAATTTTATTTTTTCTTCAAGCACTTTACGGTCTAATAGATCAACAATCTTAATTCCTTTGCGAGCATATTTATCTATGTAACACGGGCCAATACCTCTGCCAGTAGTTCCAATTTTTGAATTTCCGCTTTCACTAATCGAATCTAACAGTTTATGATAGGGCATAATTAAATGAGCATTCTGACTGATAAAAAGCCTTCCTTCAATATTAATTCCCATTCCTTCCAATAATTTTATTTCATCAAGTAAAGCTTTGGGGTCTATAACAACGCCGTTACCAATAAAACATAAAACGTTCTCGCGTAATATTCCTGATGGAATAAGATGTAGAATGAATTGTTGATCTCCAACCTGAACTGTATGACCGGCATTTGCCCCGCCTTGATAACGTACAACGATTTCATAACGCTCGCTTAAAATATCTACGATTTTCCCTTTTCCTTCATCGCCCCACTGACTGCCAACAATAACAGTAACACTCATCTATACCTCGGTTAAAAATTTGGTAGGAAAGAAAATACTCCGGTATTTTAAACCGGAGTAATAAAATAGCTCTGCAAAATTATTTAAAACTATTAACAGCGTCTTCAACGGATGTATAATGTTCAAAAACTGAAATAAGTTTTGTGATTACAAGTAAACTCTCGATTTTTTCAGTAGCGTTAGCAAGTTTCATTGATCCGCCGCCGTTCTTCATTGTTGTGTAACCACTGATCAACATACCAAGACCGGAACTATTCATAAATTTTGTTTCGGCTAAATCAACTATCACATTTTTCTTATTATCATCAATTAGTTTATGAAGGGTATCGCTGAATTCCTGAGCTTCAGGCCCACCCATAACATTTCCTTTTAGTTCTATAACAACAGCCCCATATTTCTCAATTGTTTTGACCTTCATAGTTACTCCTGAATTTTAATTTAAGTTAAATAGCGATATTATATTTTACAATGATAATCAAAATAAAAAAAATACTGATTGGATATAATAATTCACAAATAATTATATTCATAAGTAAATTATTGAATACTCGACTAAAAAGAAAGTCATTTTATCCCTGTATCTTTTTAAAAAAATGATTTCGAAAATGATTAGTTTGAGAGGAACAATAAACCCCCATTATCGTCTAAAAGTATGGATTTATTAAAAGACCAAGAAACATTTGATTTTAGTGAAGGTAAGAACGAGAAAGATGAAGACTTTATATTAATTAAAGCCTTCATTAAAGGTAACGATTCAACATTTCGTACACTTGTTATCAAACATAAGGAAAAGGTTAGAAATTTAGTTTTTTTAACTTTGGGTGATGTCGAATTTGTAGATGATATTTCACAAGATGTTTTTATTAGTGTTTATCATAAGCTCGGAGAATTTCGGTTTGAATCAAAATTTACAACTTGGTTATATAGAATAACGGTTAACAAATGCAGAGATTATCTTCGTAAAAAAAGAGTACGAAGCATTTTTGTTCCGATAAAAGATTCCGATACTGAATATGGTACCGGACCTTTTTCTGAAAATGTTGATATCCCGAATTTGGTAAGAAGTGCTATTGAAAAGCTTCCCGAAAAATTGAGAACACCGCTTGTACTTAGAGATATTGATGGATTTAGTTATAAGGAAATAGCTGATCAAATGGGAACAGAAGTTGGGACAATTAAATCAAGAATATTTCGTGCGCGTGAAAACTTAAAATTGATTTTAGAACCATATCAAAAAGAGTTAAGAGCTTAGCAAATGGAAGAACAAGCAAAAAAAAAAGTAACAAGATTTGCTAAATTCAAAAAATTTATTCCATACATATTTTTATTTTTGCTCACCATAGCACTGATGTTCTTCTTCAAGTATAATCGTAGAGACATTAGTAAAATAATCGAAGCAGGTAAAAACAACTTACTTGCTTTAGCCACAAACCTAAAACCTCTTCTTTTCGAAACTGAAATTAACAATGAAGATGTTTTTAATTTTGCCTTATATCAGAGCATACCGCTTGATAAAGATAAAAATAAAGTTCTGCAAATTTCGAAAGATGAACCGGGTAACAATATTTACGAAATAAAACCCGCCTCGTACAATCAACAGACTAGAAATTATGATACATTTGTTAAACTCCTTGGGTTGAATGAAAAACAAAAAGCTGAAGCTGATTCGATTTTAAATTCTTACAAAAAAGAAATTTACTCATCCATATTGGTCAATGATAAGAGTACAATTGCTGTAAATCCAAAGCTACCAATCTTGCAGCAGGCTGTACTTGCCGATCTTATAGCATTTGCACAAAAAATTGACGAAACTAAATCGAAAGAACTTTTTCCGAATGCTTATAAATTTTACAACAACAAAAATATTTCTAACATGATTGTTTCAGCGAAGGAAATTCCTCAGAACGAATATATTCTAATTTCACCGGATACAGTTGCCAGAACTTATTTTAATTGGGATCAAGAAAAATTTAATAGGCATTTAGCTGATTTTGAAAAGAGTAAATCTGTTGGACATCCCCCAATGCCAGAATATGAATTTAATTTTGATGTAACACCGGGAAAATCAAATAATAATCATTCTGCTGCAGCTGAATCCGATTACTCGTTTAAATTAGATTCTAATCTATTTAAAGTTGTAATACCAGCCGAAACTGTTAATGGTTTTACAAATATGATTTCAGACACCATTAGAGTTAAGCTTAATGAAGTAGCAAAACAGTTAAAGAATATTTCTATCCCTGTTTATATGCCGCGTGGTAAATCATATAGACCACCAAAGACATCGGTTTCTCGGCGTACAGGAAATGATGAACAATTAAAGCTTATTGACCCATATGAAATTGTTAATAAAACGATGGAGATGCTTTCTAAGCAAGATTTTAGTAAGCTAGAAGAATTTGGTGCAAAGATGGATTCACTTTCAGGGAATAAATACTTTGCAAAAGATTCAGCAACAAAAGCAAAAGTTCGTGAAGCTATGATGAAATTGAAAAAAGATTTTAAAAAGTATGATTACCGAAAACAAGATTCTACTAAAGTGAAATAATATTATAAATGCGAAATCAAATAAAAAACATAGCACGCTCAAGAGGATTAGAAAATGCAATTCTTCTTTCTATTTTGCTTTTTTTATTCAACTTAATTTTTCCTCTTCATGATTCTGTTGTACTTTCTATTATAAATGAGCTACTTGTAATTCTCTCAGTATTTTTTCTTTATCATTACGTTCATCAGTTCTTAAATGCTAAAGTTGATTCTCCTTTATCATTAGTATTAAATGCCGGAATACTTGCAGCTCTAATTTTCTTTATAGTATCTATTGCGAATTCAATTTTGGGCTCTGCTGATAACAGCAAGGGGATTAGTTTTTTCAATTCTCTATTTTCTGTTTTGTTAGCATTTGTTTTTATTGGATCGATCGTATATATCTTTTCAACATTTCGTGAATTATTTTTTCTTAGACAAAAGAGAGATCTAAGCACATTCTATAATACAATGCTCATTTTCTTTGCACTAAGTTTTTTTTCAAATATTTTGATTCTCTTTGATTCATCATTCGATTATCCGAAAGATGCATTTTATGTAGTAACAATTGTTTTGATTTGTCTTAATTCTACACGTGTTTCGTGGATCGCTTTCCTTACAAAAAAACAAAAATATTATTTATTAATAATCTCAGTAATCCTCTCCACTTTATTCGGAATTAATTTTGCGACATTTATTGATAATAGTATAATGCGCCAAATCGTTTATACTTTTTCTCCCGGGCTGCATACATTAATGAGTTTGGTTATGATTTATGGAACAATAAATTTTGGCATAATATTCTTTACAACCCTTTTCCATTTACCAACAGCAGAAGCATTTGATCGAAAGGCAGAAGAAGTTTCTTCGTTGATGGATTTAACAAACCTTATCACACAAGTATTTGATTTTAAGGAATTGGCAGAAACAATAACTACAATAACAACAAGAGTATGTAATTCTGATTCTGCCTGGCTTGTATTAAAATCTGCTTCTAATATTGAGTTAAGTTCTGTGCATAATATCGGGTATGTTGATGCGGATAAAATTACAAATAATCTTTTGGGATCTGGTGAAAACAATTATGATTCAATAGAAATTGTTCAATTTGATTCTAACTCTTCGAATACTAACGAAGGTGGACAATTATTTAAATCAATTGCAATCGCACCACTTAAAGTTCACAAAAAAATTAACGGATATCTTTTTGCAGCAAGACACAGAGAAAATAATTTTGATCAAGACGAGAAAAAAACAGTTCAAGCTTTTGCAGATTATGCTGCAGTTGCATTAGAAAATGCTAAGTTGATCGAGGAATCAATCGAGAAAGAAAGATTAGAAAAAGAACTTGATGTTGCACGGGATATTCAAAAGAAAATTCTACCTAGTACAGTTCCAACTTCAAGCCGCCTTGAAATCTCCGCGTTATTTGTTCCGGCGTTTGAAGTTGGAGGTGATTACTATGATTTTTTTGAACTAAGTAATGATCTCCTCGGTTTTGTGGTTGCAGATGTTTCAGGAAAAGGAATCAGCTCAGCATTTATTATGGCAGAAGTTAAAGGCATATTCGAATCGTTATCGAAAATAATTACAAACCCGAAAGAACTTTTAGTTAAAGCCAATGAGACATTAAAAAAAAGTTTGGATAAAAGAGATTTTGTAACTGCTATTTACGGTATTATTAATAAAAAGAGCGGCATACTAAATTTTGCAAGAGCAGGACACACACCGATTTTACTTTGCAGCGGTGAAAAAATAGAAAGTCTTCAACCTCCCGGAATCGGACTTGGTCTTGATTACAATCCCGGATTTGCTTCTTCATTAAAAGAAATGGAAATTCAATTAAAGAATAATGATATTATTATATGTTATTCTGATGGTATACCGGAAGCAAAGAATCATAAAGAAGAAGATTTTGGTTATGATAGATTAGATAACATTGTTCTCAATAATCGCGAAAAAAGTTTAGATTTAATTTCAAATGCAGTAATGAAAGAGTTAAGTTTGTTTTCAAAAAATCATTCTCAACATGATGACATCACACTTGTATTATTCAAGTGGAATCAAAATAATTAATAAAAGCGGAGATATTTAATGGCGGAGTTCAATGTAAACTTACGGGATGTCGGTTCTGTAAGTGTAATTGATGTGAAAGGGTATCTCGATGCCCACACAGCGCCCGAGCTTGAAAATATTTTCAACAAACTGCTAGTGGAAAAGCAGTTTAGAGTCGTTGTTAACTTCGACGAGTTGAAATATATCAGCAGTGCGGGTCTCGGTGTCTTTATGGCCTATGTTGAAACTATGAGAGAAAACAAAGGCGACATAAAGTTTTCCAATATGAAAGAAAATGTTTACAACATTTTTGATCTTTTAGGATTTCCTATCTTGTACGAATTCTACAAAGAAGAAAAAGAAGCTGTTCACAAATTTAACGATCTAGGATAAACTTGAATTCTGTGAACAAAATATTTGAGAAAGAGCTTCTTGTTAAAAGCACAACCGACAATCTTGCCGCTATAAGAGATTTTGTGAAATCTGCTGCTAATCAAAGCGGATTCTCTGAAGATTCTACAGGCAAGATCATACTTGCTGTTGACGAAGCTTGCACTAACATAATTAAACACGCTTATAAATATTCTCCCGAAGGCAATATATTAATTAAGGTAAAATTCAATGATCCCAAATTCAGCATCTCTATTACAGATGATGGATCACACTTTGACCCGAATACAGTACCCGAACCAGATCTACGCGAATATTACAAACAGAAACGGGTTGGCGGTCTTGGAATGTTTTTAATAAAGAAACTTATGGATGAAGTAAATTACTCTACTCTTAGTGGAAATAAAAACCAAGTCATATTAGTCAAATATCTACCTAATTAGGCATGCAGCCAATAGACAATAATGCGGCCCTAAGAAATTTTTCAGCTCTCGTTGATTTCAGCAATCTTATAAATTCTACACTAGATTTAAATTTTAGTCTTAACAATATTCTTCTTACCTGCTTTGGAAAATTTCATACTACGAAAGGATTGATCGCACTAATAAATGATGAAAATAATTTTGAAGTAAAAGTATCGAAAGGAATTCCTAATAATATTATTTCAAAATTTCCCAAAATTACAATTAACAATTATGAAACAAGCGGTGAGTTGAGTATTTATATCGAAGAAAATAATTTTCCAATAGTTCAGGATATTAAATCATCTGAAGGATTGAAGGGTATATTAATTCTTGGACAAAGATTAACCGGAAAACATTACGAAGAAGAAGACATAAATTTTTTAAAAACTATTCTCAATGTAGGATCAACTGCTATTGAGAATTCCATAATGGTAGAAAAATTAAAACGTGTAAACCGTGATCTTGATGCAAAAGTTAATCAATTAAGCTCCTTGTTCGATCTTAGTAAAGAGTTCAGCGGAATATTACAGATAGAAATGGTTAGTAAAATGCTCGTGTATTCTTTGATAGGTCAGATGCTTGTTTCTAAATATGCCGTAATATCATGTGCAACGAATTCACCATACTTTCTTGATAATAGATTTGATGAAAACCATTTGAGAAATTCACTCAAACAGTGTGAGCCAAACCAATTTACTGAACCACTTACTCGAAACGAATTAGTTGATAATTACAAACCATTTGCTGAAGTAGGTGTTGATCTTATTGTACCAATGCAGATAAAAGGTGAAACAAAAGGATTAATTCTCCTCGGCAAGAGAAAGAATGAACTTCAGTACACTAAATCTGATATCGAATTTGTCTCTTCGGTAGGTAGCCTTGCAATTATTTCAATAGAAAATGCGCGTCTCTTTAAGGAAACACTTGAGAAACAAAGACTTGAAAAGGATTTAGAGACAGCAAGAAATATTCAGAATAATCTTTTACCAAAATCAATTCCTAAATTTTCCAATTTTGAAATTGCTGCGTTTAATAAATCAGCTCGCATGGTTGGCGGCGATTATTACGATATTGTAAAATTAGATGAAGATAAAGTCCTGTTCGCGATTGCCGATGTTTCCGGTAAAGGGGTTCCTGCTGCATTGCTGATGGCAAACATTCAAGCATTCTTAAAATCAATCTGCAAAATGAAAATGCAGCTTGCAGAAGCTACCGGTTTAATGAATGATCTCGTTGCAGAAAACACAACCATGGGAAGCTTTATAACTTTCTTTTGGGGAATAATTGATAATGCAAAAAAGGAACTTACTTACGTTAACGCAGGTCATAATCCGCCGCTTCATATAAGAAATTCTAATATTATAAAACTTAAAAAAGGCGGAATGATACTCGGAGTTATGGAAACAATGATTCCATATATTTCAGAAACTGTCCAGCTAGAAAGTGGTGATGCAATTATTCTATTTACTGATGGAATCACTGAAGCTATGAATGATAAGTGGGAAGAATTTTCCGATGAAAGATTAGAAACTTTAGCTTTACAGAAATACGAAGAAAGTGCTCAAAATATTCTAGCACATATTAAAGCCAATGTTGAAGATTTCACACACGGAGCCGAGCAGTCTGATGATATAACAAGTTTAGTTATAAAGGTGAAATAATGTTTAATAACATTAAGAAATTTTATACGAAGCAGAAACAAATACTGATTGTAATATCAACGATACTTCTTGCTATTCTATCCTTCATAAATTTTTATTTCATCTTTAATATAACTGCTCAATCTAATGACGAATGTTTATGGACTGAGAAGAAGAGTGATGGTAAAATAATTATTACATTCGAACAGGTAAAAGTAAACGGGGTTACATGGCAGGCAGGAATTCGTGATGGAGATTTATTACTTGCTATTGATGGAATACCAGCGTCAAACAACTTAAATGCTACAAAAATACTTGATAAAATTCCCTACGGAGACTATGCAACATATACAGTTGTAAAAAACGGAAAAGAGTTTGAAGCAAATGTATTTGTAAAAAAATTGATTGATATAAACGGATTGGGAGTTACACTTCTTGCTTTTATCTGGTTAATAGTAGCGTTTGTTGTTGTAATGTCTAAAACGGAAGGAAAAATTCAGAATTTATTTTATAAGGTCGCGATATTTTCGGTGTTTTATTCTGCAACTGCTCTTGTTTACCGCGGACAGCAAGTTGAAAATGTAATTTTCAATAATCCGGTTTTGATAGTATTGGTAGCGTTTTGTATAGTACTAGGAACAGTTTTTTTCCCAATTTCATTGGTACATTTTTTTAGTGTTTTCCCGCGTGAGTATCCATTTGTTTCGAAGAGATGGTTCAAACTGATTATCGGCAAGATTAGTTTTGGTATTTTTCTTTTCTACTATTTGTTAATTGGTTATGAATACTTTTCTGTAAGAAAAACCCCTGTGTCCAATATTTTAGGTACTGCATTATTTTATATTGGATTTGCATTATTTGTTTTAGCATTTATTCTACTAGCAATAACTTATTTTAAGTTACCAACAAAAGAAGATAGAAAACCAATACTTATAATCCTTATAGCTTTCTTTATTGCTGTTCTAGCTAGAATCTATTTCACATTTCTAGCACAACCGATTGCCGGATTGGCATTTAATAATCCTCAATACTTTACACCAATTTTACTTATCGCTGTAGTTCCTATCGCGTTTGGATATTCTATCTTTAAATATTCCCTAATGGATATTAAAGATTTTGTGAAGAATGCAATTTTTTACGGTGTAGCAACCTTTACTGTTGCCGGTATCTATTATTTTGTTATTTATTTGTTAGGACAGTTGGTTAGCAGTGCCGTTGGTACAGAATATCAAGTAATGATTGCTGGCGCAGTATTCGTAGTCTTTTCATTTGTGTTTCAATCTACTAAAGATAAATTTCAAAATATTCTTACAGAAAAATTTTACCCGGAACAATTCACATTTCAAAAAGCACTGTTAAAGTTCAGCAGTGAAATTGCAAGTACGGTAGGAAAAGAAAATATTTTTGATTCGATTCAAGAACTTTTTGTTCACTCGCTTCGTATTCAAACATTCGGACTACTTTTAAAAAATGAAGATTATTCATTTAATCTAATTCGTCATAAAGGAATTAACAATCTAGATTTGAATATTGTGGATAATGATTTCCACGTAGCAAATTATTGCCTGGAGTGTAATAAATTTGGAAAGAAACAAATTCTCGAACGTCAGGATTTTAAGGAAGTGTTGGGAGAGTCATCGGAAAAATTTCTTTCTGAAAATATTTACACTATAATTCCACTTTTCATCAAATCTAAGATCATAGGATTTTTATTATTCGGCCTTAAGCAATCCGGGTCTCAATTTGCCGGAAAAGATTTAGATCTGCTGATTGCTGCTGCTACTCAAACAGCAATTTCAATTGATAATGCACGTCTTTATGAATCTGAAGCAGAGAAGCAAAAACTTGAAAGAGACCTGGAGAATGCACGCAAAATTCAAGAAACACTTCTTCCAAAAACATTTCCTCAAATTGATCAGCTCGATATTGCAGGTAAAATGATTCCTGCCATGCATGTCGGCGGTGATTATTTTGATTTGATAAAAATATCTAATAAAAAATTATTTGTTGTAATCGGAGATGTATCCGGTAAGGGATTAAGTGCTTCTTTTTATATGTCTAAACTTCAAACTATGATCGGGCTTTATTGCACTGAAGGTAAATCACCAAGTGAGATTCTAATTGAAGTAAATAAAAAAATCTATGAGAATATTGAAAAGAATTGGTTCATCACAGTTTCATTAGCATTATTTGATATTGAAGAAGGCACAATAAAATTTTGCCGCGCAGGTCATACCCCATTAATTAGAATTCGAAACAAAATCGTTGAAGAGTTCCAACCCTCAGGAATTGGTGTTGGTTTGGAAAGGGGAGAGTTGTTTCAATCTTCGTTGGAAGAAATTACAATTCCATTCAAACCAGATGATTTATTTTTCTTTTATTCTGATGGTGTAACGGAATTAATGAATCAGTATGATGAACAATTTGGAGAAGAAAAATTAAAAGAATTATTGCTCGATAATTCAAATAACAGTTGTTCTGAAATACAAAATCTATTGATAAAAAAGTTAAATGAGTTCCGCGGTAAAACTCCTCAATATGATGATGTTACATACATCGTTATAAAAATAAAATAAAAGTCTCCTCTACAGAGAGGATTTTAACTCAAGTAAAATGAACATGAAAAAATCTCTATTACGATTTATATCTTTTCTAAGAGAGAAAATTGAATACAAAACTTTTATAGTTTTTGCTAGTGTAATAGTTGGAATATTATCCGGTTTAGCAGCAGTAATTCTTAAAAATCTGGTTCATTTCTTTCAACAAGAGCCAAGAATATTTATTGACAAGCTTGGACTAAAATTTATTTTACCACTTACTCCTTTAATTGGAATTCTATTATCCGTATTCATAGTAAATCTTTTATTCGGCGGAAAAATAGAAAAAGGATTAAGTCACATCATCTATTTAATCATTAGACAAAAGGCCGATGTACCGAGACGTAAGATAATTTCTCATTTGCTAACTAGCGGTATTACAATTGGAACGGGTGGTTCCGCAGGACTTGAAGCACCAATAGTCGTAATCGGCGCATCTATAGGTTCCAATCTTTCAAAGGGTTTTAAATTAAACTATCGGACAAGAACATTATTATTGGCATGCGGCTCGGCTGCAGGCATATCTGCAATTTTTAATAGTCCAATTGCCGGAGTAATTTTTGCTTTTGAAGTTTTATTACCGGAAATAACGGTATCTTCATTCATCCCTCTTCTCATTGCCTCGGCATCTTCAGCTGTGCTTTCAAAATTTCTCTATAGCGGACAGTTGTTTTATTTAGTTACAGAAGGTTGGCATCTTTATGCAATTCCTTTTTATATGTTGTTAGGAATTATTTGTGGTCTAATTTCATTATACGTAATCAAAATTTCATTTTTATTAGATAGATGGGCTGCAAGATTTAAGAAACAATATACGAAAGCCATTATTGGAGGAATATTATTGTGCGGGTTGATTTATCTTTTCCCACCGCTTTTCGGTGAGGGTTATTCAAGTATAATTAAAATACTTGCAGGTAATCGCAACCAACTTTCGGACAATAGCTTTTTCAATTCATTCGCAGATAAAGATCTTTCACTAATTATTTTTGTAGCACTAATAATTTTTACAAAAGTGATTGCTACTTCTTTAACAATTGGCTCCGGTGGAAACGGAGGTATTATAGCACCGTCTCTTTTTATGGGTGCACTAACAGGCCTTTTCTTAGCACATACAATGAAATATTTTGGTGTTGCCGAACTTAACTATCAAAATTTTATTGTTGTTGGAATGGCGGGTGTATTATGCGGAGTTTTACATGCACCTTTAACAGGAATATTCTTAATCGCAGAAATTACTGGAGGGTATACATTAATTGTTCCTTTAATGATTGTTACTGCTTTATCTTTTTTTATTTCAAAATATTTCCATCCTCATTCTATTTATACAACATCATTAGCAGAGAAAGGAATTAAATTCAGATCTGAAAAGGAAAAATATTTTAACCAGCAATTGAAAGTGAGTGATTTGGTGGAAAGTGATTTTCTAATTATAAAACCCGGTACTACTTTAAAAGATTTAGTTAAAAAAATACCACTTACCAAAAGAAATTTATTCCCGGTTGTTGATGAAAAGAAAAAATTAATTGGTGTTATTACTCTTGATGATATTCGGGAGGTTATGCTTGATTTTGAAGCTCATAATGTAATTCTTATTGATGATATTATGAGTCCGAATTTCAAAGCCATTAATCTCAATGAAGATATTAACAAAGCCATTGAAATATTTGAAGAAACGCAAGTATGGAATTTAGCTGTTACCGACAAAGATGAATATGTTGGCTTTATTTCTAAATCAAATATTTTTAACAAATACATATCTGTCTGGGCAAGGGGACAGAAAGAAGAAATTTGATAGTATTAACTCTCAAAGAGGGATATTTTAAAACTGTAATGTTGCTTTATTGAATTAATAAATTTAGTTTATGCAAGAGTTATAATTCATAAAAACTTTCTCGGTGTAAGAACTTCCTTTTCCTGAATCCTTTTTTTTTGATAATTATTTATTCTAATAAATTTTCTGTTATTGTATAAATAGTTGAATTAGGGAGGAAGTATGAGTTGCAGTCATAAAATCATGAATAGTTCTTTATTATTCATTATAATTTTATCCTTTACGATACTAAGCTGCAGTAAAGATGATAGCCCTGTAGAAGCAGGTAATACTAATTTAGATGGAATATGGACAGGAACGATCTCTTCAAATTTAGTAACAACACCAACTGGAATAGTAATAAGCATTACACAAACTAATAAGAACATATCCGGCACTTACAGTGCTTTAACAGGCGCTTACGGTACAATCGCCGGAACTGTTAACAACAATTCATTTAATTTCACTTTAACACAAACAACACCAAACTGCATTGGTAGTTTCAATGGTCAAGGAACTATTTCAAATTCAGCAATTTCATTTACATATTCGGGAAATGATTGCTGGGGCTCTCATAACGGAAGCGGCAGTGTAACAAAATATAATCCCGGTGCAGATGTAATTTGTCCTTTATATGTTGGAATAAGTTGGACCTACATTGATTCAACATTTAATTCTAGTGGAGTATTTACATCAAGAGATTCTTCAAGATTAGGAATAGTTGGTAAAGGTACTTTTAATTATCAAAGTCAAAGTATAGAATTATTTTACTGGAATTGGATTAACATAAAAACCAATAAACTGCAAAGCTTCTCATGGCTTATGAGAAATGATAACGACGGACTAAATTGTTACGGAGGTTATTTCAGAAATCAACCGTCAACTTTAAAAAAATCTATAGGTCAAAAATTTCCTGTAAATGTAGGTGATACATGGGATTATCCAAGATGGACTTTTAATGTTAGAGACTCTGTTTTTTATATATCGGATACGTCCAAATTTTCTTGTTTGGCAACTAATCAAATTTATAGAACTCCGGCAGGTGATTTTAGTTGTTATGTTTATACTTATCAGAGGAAATACACACTTAATAATCAACAAATGACGGATGATAACTATTTATATTATACAAAGAATAAAGGCTACATTGGTATGATAGGTAAGACAAATGGAATTTTAAGATTTAAAAAAGTTCTTAAGTATTGAAAAGCAAGATAAAGCCGAAACAACATAGATATTCAACAGCATGTGTATCTACATTTCTGAACTGCTAATTTCCATCAGTATAATTAACAGTTAACCATATTGGAAAAAACGAAGCATAAACAAAGGTGGCGGGAAAAATGAGATTGATGAAAGCATTCATGGAGGAAATGAACCGTCGCGTGAAGAGGTTTAGCATAATCGATATGAAGCTTGCACTAGGTTGTGCAATGTTTTTGGCACTTATCTTCGTAAAACTATTTCCGCAGATAATGACAATCAACACCTGGTGGTTTGTGGGATTGTTGTTGCTTTGCGCCATTAAGCCGATTTACATTTTCTGGGCAAAGAAGCAGATAGAATAGTAGGTAAAGACCTAAAGCTGCTCTCTAGAGACTCACCGCAGCGAGTCTCTACTTTTTATACACAATATCATACAAATCTTTTCTTCTATCTTCCCAATTTAAAACGGTACCAGTCTGTCTTTGCCGCTTTAATAATTCTAAATCCAATATTTTTAACAAATATATTTCTGTTTGGGCAAAGGGAAAGAAAGAAGAAATTTGATAAACAGAATACTTCTAGTGAAATTTACTTGAGATTTTTTCTTGTTTTTTGAATTTAGATTTATTCTACAAGAAAATAATTTCCTCTTTCTTGTTTAAGAGATAAAGAAATAGCAACAAATAATCTCTCAAATGCCGTGTAATTAAGAAATTCTTTCGAATATTTTCTTTGCCGTTTTCTCCAAGTCTTGCAGCATAAGAAGGATTCTGCAAAAGTTGTTTCAGTGCAAATGCAGTTCCTTCAATTGTATAAGTTAAAAGCCCGGAATATTTATGAGAAATTTGTAATGGTATTCCTCCAACAGCACTAGCAATTACCGGTTTTGATTTCCAAAGTGCTTCTGCAACAGTTAATCCAAATCCTTCACGAAGAGATTTTTGAAGTACGACCGTTGAAGCTCTTTGCAAAGCATTAATTTCTATATCGCTCGATGGAGGAAGTAATAATAGAAAAATGTCAGGATCG
>Ga0082335_1001411_pt1 | contig 51241 bp, 42 predicted proteins | sample Subgrocontami58m_FD_72375 | JGI IMG/M metagenome (GOLD analysis project Ga0082335, IMG submission 72375) | Subsurface groundwater microbial communities from S. Glens Falls, New York, USA - GMW37 contaminated, 5.8 m (SPADES assembly) (version 2) ... | reverse complement strand
ATCAACGCGGGCGGCACGAGCGCCGGCGTGTTCAATGCAACTACCGGTTCGCTCCTCTTCTCGAACGCCATCACCACGTTCGCGGCCGGGGCGACGGTCCCTGGGACAGGCTTAGTCCGCCTCATTGGTGGAACCCTCAGCATCCCCGAAAATCTTTCGCTGCAAAACTTCACCTTCGAAGGCGGCACTCTGGACGTGGACGGAACTTTGACCATCAACGGAACGTTCAACTGGACTGGGGCGACTCTCACGGGAAGTGGCGAAACAAAGATCAGCCCCACTGCAACGCTGAACCTTTCCGGCGGCAGCAATCGGTTCCTCGATAAAGCCACGCTGACCAACGCCGGCTCGGTTATTTGGACCGGCACAGGCAATCTCTATTTGCAGACTGGCGCCACCTTCGCCAACGCCGGCGCCTTCGACATCCGGAATGATGCGGTCGTGGCCAACAACGGCGGCACAGCTCCGACCTTCGTCAACACTGGCACGATCGTGAAGTCGGCGGGCGCGGGCACCAGCCGCTTTGATATCAACGTGACAAATCGCGGGATCATCGAAAGCAAGACGGGCACAACCAACTTTAACGCCACGTTCACGCAATTGGACGGGACGACTCGACTAGCCGGCGGCAATCTCGCGGGAAATTCCCTGCTCTTCCAAGGCGGCCTGTTGACCGGGGCCGGGACCATCACAGGCAATGTGACGAATGCGGCTGTGGTTTCTCCTGGAGGTCCTGGCGCGGCCGGGACGTTGCAGATCACCGGCACGTATCAACAGACAGCCGCGGGAATTCTCAACCTGGATCTCGGCGGAAAAACCAGCGGCTTATTCGACAGCATCACCATTACGGGAACGGCTACGCTCAATGGGACGCTCAATGTCTCCGCGATCAACGGGTACCAACCCGCTTCCGGTGACGCCCTAAAAATCCTGGGTTTCGCCTCCAAAACGGGCGATTTCACCGCGAAGAATGGATTGACAATCGGAGGAATTTCGCTGAATCCAGTCTACACATCGACCAGCCTGACACTCCAAGCGCCCTGACGAACGAGTTCACGAGGACTATCCCTATGCCAAATTTCAGCTTCCAGAAAATCCGCGCAGGAAAATCTTTGTTCGTGCTGCTGCTTGCGCTCGGCGCCAGTTTCCCGATGAATCAGCCGGCCTTCGGCCAAGCCGTGGCGGTGACCGCCACACTGGACAAAAGCCGTATTGGTGTTGGTGAAACCGCAACCTTGCATGTCTATGGCCAAATCGTCGCCGCCAAACAAGCGACGACCGCTCAGATTTTTTCATGGTACGTAGACTTGCTCAACTCGAGCGGAACGACCGCTCAAATCCAAGCGAACGGTTTGTTAAAGCCGGCTTCGGATAACCTTCCGAACATTTCATCGCCCGGTTCCCCCGACGGCGCGAATCAACGGGGAATTTACGACACGTTTATGAACAAACCGGGCGCGGGCCACGATGCTCCAGTCGAGTTGTTTTCGGTCCCGATCCTCGGTGTCGCGCCGGGAACCTCCACTCTCCAGATTCGAGCGGGAACTGGCGTGTCGAATCTCAGCTCGGACTTTCTCGTCGCGCCGCTGGGCGGAGGCGATCCGCTGGTCGGAGGCGATTACACCAAAGCCACCATTCAACTCGAAGTCGCAAGCGGCACTGGGCTGAGCGCGAAGATCGCCTCGCAACCGCTGGCAAACGGCCAGCTTCAGCTCACGATTTCCTTCACCCCAGTCGCGGGCAAAACCCACACCGTTGAGTTTCGCCCGGCTCTAGGAACTGGACCGGATTGGCAAGCCTTGCCCGGCGCCCCGCACAATTCCGGTTCTGTCACCGACACCAATACAGCTCCGCAGCGGTTTTACCGCATCCGCGTGCAGTAAGAGCGCTCGCTGGATCGCCTGAAAAGGTAAGCCGCGGCGGCAGAACACAGCGCCATTCCTCCTCTGGAAAACAGCCGGGTGTAACGCCTGCCGCCCATCGAAGGCTAATCGCGATGCGCTCGATCCACTCGATCTGACGATTTCTTGCCGAACCATTCAAGCAGGCGTAGCGTGCCAGCATGCTGCCGAAAATTAAACCGCCGGCAGCCAGCATTCCTTCCTTTATGAAACGGGTCTTCTCTTCACCCGACAGCAGTCGGGTCGGTTTGAGCCGGAGCGTGTTGGAGTCCGCGAACATTCCTTGCGAGATTCGCAACGATGCCATCTCACAAGCGATGCCAGGCTTCCCTTTCGTTCCGGAGTTGTGGGTTTTGCGCGACGAGGATTACGAGGAGGCGAACCGGCTCGTCACAGCATTCGCCCCCGAGCACGGTGGGGAGCCGGAGATGGGGGCTAGGTCGGGTGAGTCATAGCCATTGCTCTCACCCATCTTCTAGGCGCGTTGGCTTATTTCTTTTCGGCCAGGCGAAACAAGCATCAGCCTCGGAACCCACGGGAGGATGGGTCCGGCGTGAGCGCTGAATTACGTCGAAGGTCGTTTCCCGTTCGAGACATGAGGACCACTCGGAATATTCCGTGCCGGCGGCTGGCTTTGGCCGCAGTAGTTGGCTTCGTGTTGCTCGCGGTTTCGTGGAAGGCAGCGACCCTATTGAATTGGAGGCATCCGGTGGGGCGAGGCTACGGACGAGCCGCCAAGGCGTATGCGCCAGGGACATGAAAGGAAGCACAGCGAGGAACAGCTCTCTTGCCCTTGATCGCGTTCTTGGTCTTGCTTCGGGGATTGGGAGCAGGAGACCAGAATCAATAGCGAGAGCATGAGTAAGTGTAGGTTCAAGGTTGCGCTGCCTGAACCTCACGATCGCGTCGTGCCAAATCCAGGCGCACGTGCATCCAGATTTGGCACCTGGTTCAAGGTCCCATGGCGTGGTTGCAAAACCATGGAACTTTTCGATGAACCGCTGCTCCTGCAGCGTAAACGCTGTCCACCCGCAGTACCTCGGCCACTTGAAAACAACGTCAGACCGTGCTCAGAGTGGCCTGGGATGGCTTTCCTCAGTGGCTGGCAGAAGCTGCGGAAGAATTGCTTTGGACCGGCACGGCCGCTTGAGCTGAACCCGCCGCGGGCCTCGCCTGTTCGATGGTTTCGATCCGATAGCGCTTCTTCACGCCATCCATTTCGAAATCGATCACAGCGCCTGGCTTCTGGTTCAGGAGCGCTTGGGCGAGCGGGCTCAGGTAACTGATGATCCCTTTCTCCGGCTCGGAATCCCACGCGCCCAGAATGACGTAGGTTTCGGGATGGTTCGTGTTCAAATCGAGCACGTGAACTTTGGTGCCGACTGACACGGCATCGGTTTTCGCATTGACGAAATCCGTTCCGCGCGCTCGCATGAGCTGGCCTTCCAATTCCGCTTTGCGGCGCATCAAAATTTTCTGCATTTCCTTCGCCGCTTTGTATTCGTGATTCTCCCGCAAATCACCGTAACTTCGGGCGATCGCGATCTCCTTCGAGTTTGCCGGAATTTTCTTTTGGACCAGCTCGTTGTATTCGGATTTGCGCCGTTCGAGGCTTTCCCAGGAGACAATGTAGGTCGTGTCTTGGCGGGTTTGATCGCCGGAAATGAGCGATTGCACGACGGGGAAACTCTTGACGATGCGGGCCAGCAGCGATCGTTTGTCCATGTCATCAAAGCACGGGGAAAACTGCAGCGCGCGGGTCAAATCTTTGATCACATCAATATCCGCGGCGCCGATCAAATCGAGCAGGAGCTCCTGATCGTCCATGATGAAATCGCGCAACCGGTTCGATTTTTTTTCATTGAACTGATCGCGTTCCATGGCCGTCAACATGGCGCGGAACACTTCCGGCCCGAGAATATCCGCGAATGTGTCGGAGCGTTCTTTGGCCAGCCAAAGGAGGACCTCGCTGCTGGCCTGGTGCTGGCTGATCAAACGGGCGAGGTGATCTTTTAGTTTATCGAGCTTGCCGCTTTCGATGAGCAAGTGGGTGGCTTCCGAGCAGAGCTTCGTCGACACCGAGTTCAACCCGCTCAGCAGCGCATCATCCCATTTTTCAGGATTGGCCTCCTTGAAAGATTGCAGGGCGCGCTTGTATTTCGCCGCTGGAAGCCCGTCGAGCAACTCCTCCGGACGGGTGGTCTGAGCCCAAATCTGCGCGTCGGTAATTTCGCCCGAGCCGGGGGGAAGGCCCGCGGCGTTGCGAATTTCATCCCGCATAAAAATGGCTTCAAGCGCGACCGGTGGCTGGGTGCGTTGATGGGTGCCAATATCGGCATTGAGCAATTGAACCACTTCGTTCGCCGCGGTGGCCTTGTCGTCCAGGTCCTCAACGTTTTTGAGCAATTCATTCGCGATGATCAGCCGCGCTTTCAGGCCTTTGGCCACGCGCAAATCGTCAAGCAACCGCTTCTGCAGCGAGACTTCGGTAACCTGGTAAATGATCGGGTCGCTCTTTTTAAGCGGGATTTGAAAATGGCCATCCTTCTTCATTTCGCGCTTGGCCGCTTCCCACCATTTCTTCCAGTCTTCCGTGATGACATCGGGAACGAGGACTTGCTGAATTTGATCGGCCGTGGCCTTGCCGCCGTAGCTTTGCAGAACGAGTTTGATGAGGTCGAGGTGATGAAGGGCGGCCATTTGCCGCAGATTATTCAGGTCGGAAGCTTTGCGGGCCAGGATGTGCTCGCTCGGAATTGGCTTGAGTGATTCAGCTGCGAACGCCAAATCCATGGAGTGGCCAGCTTTGGTTTGGAAATCAATGGTGAACCGGCAAAAGACTGTGTCGACCGTGGTGATTTTTCCGAAACCCCAACTGCGATGAATGCAGTAACCGGCCTTGGTCAAGTCCAAGAGCAGTTCCACGTGGTGCCGGTTGATTTTTCCGGCCGCGACTAGCTTTTCCAACTCATCTTTCATATCTGTATGTTGCAGCTAAAGAGAGAGAGTATTACCAAGTGAGCGACGAAACACAAAGAGAAATTGCCGCGCGATTGGTTGGCAAGTGGGAGGAACGCGCGGTTTACGCTGAAACACTTCTCGAAGAGGAGCTCGAAAAAGCCGCCCTGAACCCGCCGGACCGCCGCTTGGTCCAGGAATTGGTCTATGGCACGATTCGATGGCGCGCCACGCTCGACTGGCTGATTGATCGGAGGACTTCCAAAGAGCGGACGAAAATGCCGGTTCGCATTCTTCTGCGCTTGGGCCTTTACCAAATTTTCTGGCTCGACCGGATTCCCCACCACGCCGCGGTCCACGAGACGGTCGAGATGGCGAAACGATTGCCCGGAGCTGACGAAAGCGGCGTCATCAATGCCATCCTGCGCGGGTACATTCGCGATTTGGAAGCGACGCGGCACGAACTCGAACAACTCAAAGCCACCGACCCGGCCACTGGCTATTCGCACCCGAAATGGCTGGTCGAGCGCTGGACGCACCGGTTCGGGGCGGAGAAGACGCGGCATTTGCTGGAGTGGAACAACAAACCGCCTCCAATGTTTGCCCGCGCGAATTTTCTGAAGGTCGATGGCGCCACTCTTACTGCGGTTTGGAAACGCGAGGGCGTCCAGTTCGAGCAACAAGAATGGGACTGGACCCAGGACGAAGACGTTTTCCGGCTCGACGAATTTCCGCCGCTGGCACAATGGCACAGCTTCCAGGACGGATATTTTTATCTGCAGGATCCGAGCACTCTTTTGAGCGTGGCGGAACTCGATCCCAAACCGGGCGACCACGTGCTCGACGTCTGCGCCGCTCCGGGCGGAAAGACAACGTTGATGGCGCAACGAATGAAAGACCGCGGCAGAATCTTCGCCCAGGACCTTGCCGCAGACCGGTTGCACCGGGTGAAGGAGAATTGCGAGCGATTAGGCGTCACCTGCGTGGAAACGGCCCGGGTTTCGTCCGTTCCGCTGGCGCAATTGCGCCCAAATTTCCAAAAAGTATTGCTCGACGCTCCTTGCTCGAACAGCGGCGTCATGCGGCGGCGCGTGGACGTGCGCTGGCGGATTCGTCCGGATGAATTGAAACGGTTGCGGGCGACGCAACGGGCTTTGCTCGAGCGAGCGGGCCAGCAAGTCCGTTCAGGAGGCTCGCTCGTGTACAGCACCTGCAGTTTGGAGCCGGAGGAAAACTCAGAGGTGGTGCGCGAATTTTTGTTGGCACATCCAGAGTTCAGGCTCGAGGCCGAACGCGAATTGCTGCCATTCCGCGATGGAGTGGATGGGGCGTATGTCGCGCGGTTCACGCGCACCACGGTCTAATTGGGAAATCGACGCTTCGAGCGCTCAGCGCGGACAGCTGAACCAAGCGCTTCCCGGAAACGGATCGGAGAAAAAAATGGATTCGAGGCGCGGGACAATCGTCCGTTTGACCCTTTTCCTTTCGTGTGTTTCGTGTCAGGAGGTTCATTTCTCCGGCACATAATCGAGCGTGTAATACGCCGTGGCATGGAGCAAGGGCTCGCCGCCCGCGGCACGAACGCCCGGCAGAGCAAGCTCATGAACGTGGCCGATTTGCAGCCCATCTATGGCCAGCCGAGCGCTGAGCCCATCGCTGCTCACTTGGGCCGATTGAATTTTTGGGAACGTCCGATCGACTTCCGGGCTGCCGTACTCAGCTCGATAAATGTAGGCATAGGTCTCCATCTTGTAAGAATCGATATTCGACCCGGTGACAGAATCGATCGGCTTCGTAAACACCAGCTCGAAACCATCCGGTCTCGCCCGCATTTCCTTGATTTCAAACGGGACGTTTTTGGTCCAGACCAGCCGCTGCAACGCAAACGGTTTTCCGCCGCGGGAACCCCATCCGCGGTCCGTTCCGTAAACAAACATGGAACCGTCCGGTCCCCATTCCAACGCGAGCGTTCCTGAACCGAAGCCCTGCCGAAACATGAAACACGCCCCTTGATAATGGCCGTTCACTTTCTCGAGAAACGCGCGCATCACCGTGCTGTGGGTTTGGTCCCCGACAAAAAGCTGCCCTGCGAACGGGCCGAACTTTCCCGCGGTGTTGTCGCAAACAATCCCGCTCGCGGATTGGCCCATCTTGTTATACGGAAAAATCACCGACGGCGGCATCAACTGTGGAATCCGTTTGGCTTCGACCATAATCCGGCTGCCGCTCTTCGGATCAGCCGGGCGCGGCCCGATCGCGTCGGTCAGTTGATACCACTTATTGCCGATCGGGTGCCCCTCGAATGCGCCCGGCGATAATTGTTTCAACATGCAGGCGCCATTCCATGGGCCTTGGTTATCCGTGTAGAACATGTCGCCGTTGCAATTCATCCCAATTCCCCCGGGGGATCTCAGACCGCTGCACGTCGGAACGGCCGCTCCGTTCGGAGACACACGGAAGCACCAACCGCGATATGGCGCCTCGCTCGTGAACGAGCCGGTGAGCGTCAATGTCACCCAAATATTCCCATCGTTATCGAACTTCGAACCGAAAGCGTATTCGTGATAGTCGCCGCTGATTCCCCACTCGTCCGCGACCGTTTCAAAGAGGTCCGCGCGGCCATCGCCATCCAGATCCCGGAGCCGGGTCACTTCCGGACGTTGCGTGGCGTAAATCGCCCCGTCGCGATAAGCGAGCCCGAGCACTTCGTGCAGGCCCGTGGCGAATAGATGGTATGTGACGTGATCTGGCGGGTCATCCAGCGCTCCGTCCACGAAATAAATTTCACCTGTTCTCGTGGAGACGGCCAACTTGCCATTCGGCAAAAACAACAGCGCGCCCGCCTCGAGAACGATTCCCTTCGGAATGGGCAAACTGACAATCCGATAAAAGTCCTCCTCTTTTGGCGAGGGTGGATTCGCGGCGAATGTGCCGAGGCCAATCGAACCGGCCCACAGCAAGGCAATGATAAGGCGCATAGGTAACCTCGAAAACGGGCTGAGCTTGCTTCACCAAATGATATCCTCGACGACGCGGGCCGTCCCTCCTTGAAATGAAATCGGCACGAGCAACTCCGCGCGATCCCCTGCTCTGCGAACACGAATTTCGCCGGCGCCGTTGGGGAGTTCGAACTTCAGCTTGAGTTTGCCATCCACCAAAAAAACGCTTCCAGCGCTTTGCTCGATTTTCGATCCGGTCGCCGCGCGGAACCAGAGGTTTTGAACGGGATGTTCTGTTTTCAAGCTGAGCGTCCGCCGAAAGTAGGCGTCCAATTCGCCGGCCACAGGCATCGGGAAATCCTCAATTTGAATATCCTTGAAGGCATACAAAAACACCGGCCGGCGGTGCTCGTCCAAACGATAACCGCGCATTCGATAACCCGCCGGCTTGCCGACCGCGTCAGGCCAAGGCGCGAGGGAGCCGTTCAGGATCGCAAAGGCCGGGCCGGTCGGCAGGGAGATGACATCATAACCCAGCGGCGGCTCGAAGCCTTCGCCGCGTCCTGTTCGATGCCGGGCGGCGTCGATGAACGGCCCTTGCCAAATGAGCCCCAGCCGCAGATCCCCCGCGTCAAAGGCCAGATTCGCTTTCTCCGGATAGCCAACCGCGATCGCGCGCGGCCCGACTCCTTGGATGAAGTTCCGATAAATAATCGGTTCGTTCGTGGCGGCCAGTTCCATCTTGCCTTGAATCAGTCCATCGGGTAATCCCGCCGACGCGCCCCGCGCGAGATAAGCCCAAATCGCATCCATTTGGCGGTCGGTGTTTCCCTCCAAAATTTCCTTGTTCACCGCTTTCCCTTCAGGCCAGAACGACGGCATTCGTGTTCCGGGCCGCAACGCTGCAGGATCAATTAGATACCGGTGAAACCATTCTTTCCGCAAACGGCGCGGCATCAACGTCAGGTCCATCGCCGGAATCCCAAGCGAATTGTGGCCGCCAAACATGTGACAGGAAATGCACGAGAGCCCGCCCGTGCCAACCAATTTTCGGCCGAGCTTCGCATCCAACAGGGAAGGCTCTGCGGCCTCACGCAGCGCAGTCGCGCCATCCGCTTTCGACAGCGCGTTCATCAGCGCTTCGAGTTGCGCTTCGCCAAACGCCGGCATCCGAGTCGCCATGTACGGACGGACTTTCGGTTGCCGGAACAAAACTTCCTTCAACCAATCGGGCCGCAGCTTGTTTCCCACCCCATTCAAATGCGGAGGGAGGTGGCCTTCATCGCCGAGGTCTGCCGCAACCGTCGTCACGAAATACTCCGCCCGCTCCGCGACGGGGCCGCCCACACCGCCACGCTCGTGGCAAGCGTAACAATTGAGCGAGGCCAACGTGTGGGAAACGATCTGATCGGGCGAAAGCGGATCGCGCAGCTTTTGCTTCTCACGCAAAATTGTTTGCAGCGCCAGTCGTTGCGCCTGGCTCAGCCCATAACGCGCGGCCCCTGCGGGCGGTGATTCGCTCAAACAACCGTTCCCCACCAGATCGATTTCGAGCAACGGCTTGGCCGCGGCGGGCATCGCTTGCGCCAATTCCCGGCCGTCCAGGCGGTGACACGCCGCGCAACCGAGCGACCCGAAAAGTTTCTCGCCGCGCGCAGCTTTGGCCGGATCGACCGCAAATTCTTCAGAGCCGAGCGGGATCATCGGCTGGCCTTGATAAGAAAGGACCGAGGGCGGGATTTCCTGTTTGCGAAGGCCAGGGCCGCGATAGGAAACCTTCAACTCCGATTCGCCGCCGCCATTGTAATACGTGACCAAAATCGGATGCTCGCCTGGCTTCAAATCGATCGTGCCTTGTTTCTCGCCCGCCGGATGCATGCCGTCATTTTGGACAACGAGCTGGTTGCCGATGTACAACCGCGAACCATCATCCGACATTGTGTAGAACGTATACTTTCCACCTTTCGCGATCGTCAGCGTTCCGCTAAAGCGCAGCCCGATGTTGTCCGGACGCTGGCGCGGCGCGAGGCCGAAGTGATCGGTCGTGCCGGTATTCTTCACTGGCAATTGATCGAAATTCGGCTCACTCCCAAAATCCGCCTCGAAATATTCGTATTTGAGCCCTTGGGTCTTTTGCAAACCAGGCGCGCCCTGCGTGTTCTTGGCCTGGTCCCGGAGCAGATACATCGCGATGGCCTTCGCGTCGGCGGCGTTCAACCTAAAACTCGGCATGCGCCCGCCTGGCCGAACGGTGGAAGGCTGCTCGAGAAACTTTGCCATTTCCGCAACGGTCGTTTCGCGCGCGGGGTTGCCGAGCGGAATCGCGGCCGGATCTCGTTCCGGTCCGGTGGTTGACCCTGGGTTGGCCGCGGCGCCTGCTTTTTGGCCGTCGAGCGCGGCGCGAGATTCCTGCGCGCCATGGCAAGCCACACAGCCGATTTGGTGATAAAGCGTCCGCCCTTTTGCGAGCAGAAACGCATCCGCGGCCGCGCGAGGCCCCGAACTTTGCGGCTCGATCGAGATCAGAAAATGGACCAGCGCATCGACCGCGTCGGCTTTCTCCTGCGCGTTCAGATATCCGAGCAGATCCGGCATGGTTGTTCCGGGTTTCTCATGCTGTGGATCGTTCAAGAACGAACGGATGAACTGGGAAGTGAACGCCATTTTTCCCAGCACCATCCCGTGATTCGAATGGAGCCGAGCACGCAACGAATCGTCCACGCGATGGCACGCGGCGCAATCGAGCTCGCTGATCAGCAGTTCGCCTGGATCGAGTCCAGGCACGGAACGGCCCCAAGCGCCCACGATCACACCAAGGTTTGTTTCGGCTGCGGGAGCCGTGCTCAAGCAGGCTGCAACCACAGCGACGCTCAGCAAAACGTTGCGAAGATGTCCTCTTGAAAAAACCGTGGCCAAGGGGAGAGGCGGCCGATTTTGTCCCCCTCTCCTCGACCTTCTCTCTGCTCCTCCGTCGTGCGGCGAGGAAGAGGAAGGAGCCGCTAATTCAATGGCAGTGGGGAGGAGGGCTGAAGGGGCTTGCACCATGGACATTCCAAATATTTGCGCGCGGCGTTTTTTCGACGGGATCAATTCGAGCGTTATTCAGGCGAGGATTTAGCACGCTCGATGTTCGCGTCGCAAACTTATTTCCCACGCTGGGCCGCTTTCGGCGCGCGCTCAGCCCAATGATGAAATCGATCGGGCGGCACGGGCCAACTCTCCGGATAAATCAGATAAACCGTCCTGTTGGAAGCGCCCCAAGCTTTCTCCAACGTCTCCCGAGTGATTGTTTTCCGAACGGACAAACGCGTGCCCGGATCATTAATGATCGGTTCGCCCGCCGCCGTGAAGCCGCGGCACACAATCAGGTGACCTCGATTTTTGGACGCGTCGCCTTGCAGCAGCCCGAGCGAAACCGAGGCGATCACCGGCACTCCTGCCCCCACCCAAGCTTCGATTTCAGCAATCCCGCTCAAGCGCGTCACGTAGGCGCGCATGCCGGAAAATGCGCCGGCGAACGCGGTGTTGAACGGCCAATTGCCCGTGCCAGGCCAATTCGGATCGTTCACCTCAGCCGCGACCCGTGGAACCTCGCAGTTCAGCTCAGGCCGTCCGAGTTTGGCTGACCAGTACCGCAGCACCATCGCCGTGCAAGTCGGACTGCACCAACCTTTGCCTTCAGCAAATGAAAACTGCGAAATCTCCGGCACGTCCAAAGTCCAGTCCCACCCAGCACGATTGGAGGGAAGCCCAGGCACGCGCGTTCCGGTTCGGTGCAGAGAAATGCCGAGCAATTTCAAATCCCTCAGGGATAAACCGCCGCGCAAGCGAAGTTGAACCTGAAATTGTTTGGCGGCGCCGCTCAATTTCAAGGTATCCGTTTTGACTTCCCCGTCGCCATCCCGCTGGTCCGGCACGCTCGCACGGGTTTGGTTCGTTCGAGCTGACCAAAGGCCAAGGCTGTACCACCGGCTCGCGCGCTCCGGAAAAACCACTCGAATCCGGGGCTCGAAATCGCCCCGCGCGTTCTCCCGCAGGTTCCACGAAACAATTAGCTCGTCCCAGTCCAAGCCCGCTTCAAGCGTGGGCGATGCGTAGACGTTAACGCTTGCTGCGGGGTCGGGAATCTCCTCGAACGATTTAAAATTGGTGAAGGCGATGAATTCGCTTCCGCGCAGGTCGATTTCGGCCGCAAAAAAGGGCGCGTTCCAAAACATGGCCCCACAAACGGACAAAACGATCCAAGGCCGATGGGCGAGCTCGATCACAATTGAATGGTTGGAGAAATTCCCGGGGAACGCAAAACCCAATTCACTCGAAGACCGTGCGAAGTTGCGGCAATCACGTTAAGGTTGATTCAAATGCCAAACCGATTGGACCAAGCTCTGGTGGAACGGGGCCTGTGCGACAGCCGCGAAAAGGCAAAACGCGCGATCCTGGCCGGGCAAGTGCGAGTGAACGATCAAAAGGCTCGGAAGGCCAGCGACGCCGTCAAGGCGAACGATCGCATCTCGGTCGATGCGCCGGAGAAATTTGTCAGCCGGGGCGGGTTTAAGCTCGAGCACGCCCTCGATCATTTCCGCGTGGATGCGCGTGGCTTTCGCGCGCTTGATTTGGGCGCGTCCACCGGCGGCTTCACTGATTGCTTGTTGCAGCGCGGCGCGATCCAAGTCCACGCGGTGGACGTCGGCCAAGGCCAACTCGCTTGGAAATTGCGGCGCGACTCCCGCGTGGTCGTGATGGAAAAAACAAACGCGCGCCATCTCAGGGCCGCCGATTTCGAACAACCGTTCCGGCCTTTCGATTTCGCCGCAATCGATTGCTCGTTCATTTCGCTCCGCAAAATTCTGCCCGTCGCCGTTGCATTACTGCGTTCCTCAGGTAAAATCATCGCGCTCATCAAGCCGCAATTCGAAGCAGGCAAAGCTGAGGCCGACAAAGGCCAAGGCGTGATTCGCGATGAAACCGTCCACGCGCGCGTCCTGCACGAATTGGAAACGTTCGTCAGCGCTTTACCGGGAGTTCAATGGCAGGGCCTGACAGCCTCGCCGCTGATCGGTCCCGCGGGAAACAAGGAATTTTTGGTGTTGCTTGAAAAAACAGCTTGAAGCCGTGCAGCGAGTCGGCCTAATCGCCAACTCCGAAAAACCTGCCAGCGTTTCGCTCGTGCAACGAGCCGCCGCGCTGATCGAGCAGAGCGGTCGGTCTGTTTTTTTCGATGAAATGACGGCAAAGCTTTCCGGATCACACCACCGCTCGAGCCCCGATGCCGCCGCCCTCACGGCCCACGTTGATCTCATTCTCGTCTTCGGCGGCGATGGGACCATGCTTCGGATCGCGCGTGAAATTCAAGGTTCCACCACCCCTCTCCTCGGCATCAATCTCGGCGGCCTCGGCTTTTTGACTGACATACCCTCGAGCGATTTGGATCGCGCGCTGGAACAAATCTGGTCGGGCGAATTCACGGTGGAATCGCGGGCGCTCATTGAGGCTTCCGGGAGTTGCGGGGAGCGGAAGATTCAAACGACCGCGTTAAATGATTTCGTCATTAGCCGCGGGCTCGTTTCGCGCCTCATCGAATTGGAGGTGCGCGTCGATTCGGAACTGCTGACTCGCTATCGCTGCGACGGCCTTGTCGTCAGCTCGCCCACCGGCTCGACCGCTTACTCGCTCTCGGCCGGCGGCGCGATTGTCGCTCCGACCGCTGAAGTCTTCACCATCACCCCGATTTGCCCGCACACCCTCTCAAATCGATCCGTGATCGTCCGTCTCGATTCTGTGATCGAAGTCGCGGTGGTCAGCGAAAAACCGGAAACCATTTTCAGCGCGGATGGGCAAGGCGAGTGCGTGTTGAACGCCGGGGACACCGTGGCCATTCGTCAAAGCCGCGATAGCATTCGGCTGGTTCACCCTGCTGGCGCTTCCTTTTTTCAAACGCTTCGCCAAAAACTCCACTGGAGCGGGTCCCATCTTCCCAGCCGATGACGCCTCTATGGTTCGCTTGAAAGATATCGCGCTTCGCGCCGGCGTTTCCGCCATGACCGTTTCCAAAGTCCTGCGCGATGCGCCCGACATTTCCCAGGCCACCAAAACGCGCATTCGGCTTCTCTCCCAGCAAATGGGCTACGTGCCGGATTCCATGGCGCAGGGATTGCGCACGCGCACCACCAAGCTGTTCGGCCTGGCCGTCTCCTCCGTGACTCATCCACTGCTCGCGCGCACCATCGCGGCCATCGAAGAACGATCGCACGAGCTCGGCTACGAACTGCTCCTGGCCCAATCGCTCAATCTCCCCGAACGCGAAGAAGCGGTTCTCCGCCGTTTTGTCGCCCGCCGCGTGGATGGAATTTTTCTCGCTCCGATTTACCGGCTGGCGCCCAGCGCCCCGATTTACGAAGAGTTGCGACGCCGCCGTGTTCTGACCGTGCTGCTTGGCCATCGCGCTCCGTTCTGCAGCGACTTTTTTAACGTCGAGACGGACGACTTGCACAGCAGCCAGGCAGCCACCCAGCACCTGATCGGGTTGGGCCATCGCCGGATCGCCTTTTTAGCCGGACCCCAAGCGGCGCCGTGGGCCCAGGAACGCTGCGAAGGGTATCGCCGCGCTCTGCGCGAGGCGCAAATCGAGCAGGAAGATTTGTTGGTGTTCAACGCCGGCTCAACGATTGAAGAAGGCGAAAAGGCCGCCAGACAACTCCTCCATGAAGGGGTTAACTTCACCGCGCTGCAAGCCGTCAATGACTTCGTCGCCATGGGCGCCGCCAAAATTCTCCTCGAATCGGGCCGGCGCATTCCTGAAGACATTTCGCTGGTGGGATTCGATAACGCGACCGGAAGCTCCTATTTCCCGGTGCCGCTCACGACAGTCCGCCAACCGCAAGCGCAACTTGGCGCTTTGGCGGTCGAGCTCATGCTCAAGAAACTGCGCGGCCAGCCTGGCGAGGCCGAACGGTTGACCGGCGAGTTGATCATCCGCGCCAGCACCGCCCCGCCGAAGTGAAGGCCGGATTCTTCTTGCGAGATTTTCGTCACAAACCCTCTCAGGTTCTTAGATCAATCAAATCCGAAATGCGAAGCTCGGAATTCGACCCGTCCTCCGAAGCTTGAGCGAAGGAGGAAACAAATTCGAAGGACCAAAATTCAAATGCTGAAAACGAGCAGGCGCTTTCCATGAAGGGCAAACGGCCGGCAAGGGCTTTGTTTTGGGTTTTGCATTAGAATTTGGCTGGCCATCCGCACGCCGCCGGGCTGAAATCATCCCATGAAATTCTCCGCCCGCCTGTTCGCCCGCTTCACTGGTCTTTCTTTCATCGCGCTCACTGTCGCTTCCTCGATTGCGCAGACGGAGAGAGCCTCGACCAATTATGTCCTGGCCGTTACACCCGATCATCCGCAGGCGATTTACCAACGAGGCGAGAAGATCGCGTTTAACGTCAAACTCCTGCTTGATGAGAAGGCAGTCGAGGACTCCGAGGTGCAATGGACCACATCCAAAGATGGCGTGCCACCCATTCAGGCGGGCAAATTGAAACTGGTGGATGGACGCGGAACGATCAGCGCCCAGCTCGACGAGCCCGGATTTGTCCAGTGCCGTGTCACGTTTCGCGCGCCTGAAGCTCGCGCCCTGACCTCGGTGGCTGGCGCCGGCATTGATCCGCTCGACATCAAGGTTTCCTCGCTCTCGACATCAACGCGCACGGCATTCCGAATGGGAAGCCGGACGAATTTTACAGCGCTCTGGCCAAGGGCAATTTGAATGGCTACCCCTCCCGTGGACGCGAATCGCGCGAGACGATGTATTTTCGTGGAATGTTTTTGCGCCTGGTGCGGGCCATCGATTTCCTGGCCGCGCAACCGGAGTGGGATGGCCGCACGCTCATCGTTCACGGGAGCAGCCAAGGCGGCGCGCAATCGATTGTGGCGGCTGGACTCGATCCGCGGGTCACCTTTTTCGCGGCGGGCGTGCCGGCGATGTGCGACCACACCGGCGTTGTCGTCGGACGAGTCAATGGCTGGCCCAAGCTCGTGCCCAACGGGTCGGATGGGAAACCTGACGCCAAAGTGCTCCAGGCCGCGCGGTACTATGACGCGATGAACTTCGCCACGCGCGCAAAAGCCGCCGGAATCATGACGGTCGGATTCATCGACACGACTTGTCCGCCCACGAGCGTTTATGCAGCTTACAACGCCGTCCACACCAGCAAGGAAATCTTCAACGATCCACCCAGCACTCACGCGGTGTCGCCACAAGCGGGCCAGGCCATGCGCCGCGCCATCCTCAAACACGTCGAACAGATGAAGCAGGCGAAAGACTAAGCCTCCGGAAATTTTTTGCTTTTGGCGGGCCCGCATCTAAGTTGCACAGACGATGAGCCAATTACTACCGTTTGGCAGCTTGCCCGTCGCGGCCCCGCGGCGGTTCCTTTCAGATGACATTGATCTCGGTGAATGGCCGCGGATCGAGCCGCTGTTCGACATTTTGGAAAATCGGCTGGACGAGTGCAAAACCGTCCCGGACATGGAACGCTGGATTCTCGACCGCGGCGAGTTGAGCGCCGCGCTGGACGAGGAGGGAACCAAGCGTTACATCGCGATGACTTGCCACACAGATAATGCGGAGGCGGAAAAAGCTTACCTGCACTTTGTCTCGGAGATCGAACCGCGCATCAAGCCGAGGCAATTCAAGCTTTCAGAGCTGTACCTGGCGCACCCTCTGCGGAAGGAACTCCCGCCGCGCCGCTACGAAGTTTACGACCGCGACACCCGCGTCGCGGTTGAATTGTTCCGCAAAGAAAACGTTCCGTTGGAAACCGAGGAAGCCAAGCTGGGGCAGCAGTACCAGAAACTGAGCGGCGCGTTGACCGTGCAATTCCGCGGCGAAGAAAAAACGCTCGTCCAGATGGGCCGTTATTTGGAGGAACCCGACCGGCCATTGCGGCAGGAAGCTTGGGAATTGGTGGCGAAGCGCCGGCTGGAGGAGCGGGACCATTTCGACGGGATTTTCGATCAACTGCTCGAGCTTCGGAAACAAATCGCGGCGAATGCGGGGTTCGCTAATTACCGCGATTACGCCTTCAAGGCGCGCGGCCGGTTTGATTACACGCCGGAGGACTGCCTGAAATTTCATCAAGCGATCGAGCACGAGATCATGCCCCTGCTCCGCCAGCTTTACGTCGAGCGTCGAGGGAAACTCGGGATCGAGAAACTGCGCCCGTGGGATCTGGCGGTCGATCCGCTAAACCGGGCCCCGCTTCGTCCGTTTGAAAAGGTCGACCAGCTCACCTCGAAAACGCAGGGAATCTTCGATCGTTTGCATCCCGACTTGTCGCAAGGCTTTCGTCAGATGCAGGACCTTCGCCTGCTCGATCTGGACAATCGCAAGGGCAAAGCCCCGGGCGGTTATCAATCCACCCTGTCCGAATCGCGGTTGCCGTTCATTTTCATGAACTCGGTCGGAATCCAGCGCGATGTCGAAACGATGCTGCACGAGGCCGGCCATGCGTTCCATGCGCTCGCGACGCGTGACGAGGATATTTACGCCTATCGGAGCGCCCCCATTGAATTTTGCGAAGTGGCCTCGATGGCGATGGAGCTTTTAGGCAACGAACACATCGAGTTGTTTTATCCCGCTCCCGAAGCTCAACGGGCTCGACGCGATCACCTCGAAGGAATCATCGAAATTTTCCCTTGGATCGCGACGGTGGACGCATTTCAACATTGGATTTACACCCACCCGCAGCATTCGCGCGCAGAGCGCCGGGCGGCGTGGATCGAGTTGATGGACCGATTTGGCGGAGAGGTGGATTGGAGCGGGCACGAAGAAGCTCGCGCGAATTTATGGCACCGGCAGCTGCACATTTTCTTGCACCCGTTTTATTACATCGAGTATGGCATCGCCCAACTCGGCGCGTTGCAAGTTTGGTCCAATTCAAAATCGGACAAAGAGAAGGCGTTGCGGGCTTATCAACACGGTTTAAGGCTGGGCGGGTCGAGGCCGTTGCCCGAACTGTTTCGCACGGCCGGATGCCGGTTTGACTTCTCGTTGGAGACGGTGAAGCCCTTGATGATTTTGGTCCGTCAGGAATTGGCCCGGCTCGGGTAATTCGATGAGTGGTCGCGACGGTATCGGAAAATGGCCGTTGAAAACTGAATTCGGTGCAGCTACTTTCAGGTCACAATGCTCGAAGACCGTTCTTACATGCGAAGGTCCCCCTTCCAGCCGCAGAAATCGGCTACGGTCATTCTTATTTTCGCCAATCTGATTGCTTTCGTTCTGCAGTATGTGTTCGAACGATCCGCGCGGCCGCCGGCGCAGATTTGGTTTCAGGAGCATTTTTATTTGAGCCTGGCCGGCCTGAAGCATTTTTATCTCTGGCAGTTTGTCACCTTTCAATTCCTGCACGGCGGACCACTTCACATTCTGTTCAATCTGATCACTCTTTATTTTTTCGGCGCCGCAGTCGAAGAGGCGCTGGGGCATAAAGATTTTCTCAAACTCTACTTTTTAAGCGGCATCGGCGGCGGCGCGTTGCAGATGCTGTTTGCGCTCCTCTTTCCTTCCTTCAATCACGCTGTGATCGGAGCGTCAGCCGGCGTATTCGGGTTGGTGGCGGCATTCGCGGCGATGTTTCCTGACCGTGTGATTACCCTGCTCCTGTTCTTCATCATTCCGGTTTCCATGCGAGCGCGCACGCTCCTCTGGGGCAGCATTGTCATCGCAATCGTGGGAATGCTCGCGGCCGAACCTCAAATCGCGCATGCGGCGCATCTCGGCGGAATTCTGGCCGGCTGGGCCTACATCGCATGGTACGTGCACGGCCCATTCCGCTTTCACTGGCGGCGCAACAAATCGACACGCCCGCGTCGTGAATTGGTCGGGGCCACCGCGCCTCGCCGCGGTTTTTGGACGCGGAACAAAGCGGCCGAATCAGAAGAGATCCTCAGCGGCGATTTCATCACCCGCGAGGTCGATCCGATCCTGGACAAGATCTCAGCCCATGGAATTCAGAGTCTGACGGAACGAGAACGTAAAATTCTCGAAGCCGCTCGGGCTCGCATGGCCAAACGGTAATCGCGCCTCAAGGCTATTTGCCCGCGCGCATTTTCGAGCGCGGTTGCGAACGGCGGCGGGCCGCCGCTTGATGGGCTTGACGGGAAAGCGCCCGGTGGGAGGCGGCGCTACGCCCCTCTTTCTTGAGCGCCTTGCGTCGCGCTTGCGAACGCTTTGCCGAAACCTTCGTTCCCGCCTGCCCCTTCCGATACGCGCTCTCCGCGCTCTTGCGCGTTTTTGCTGAAACGCGTCCCGGTCGCGGCGGCGTTAATTTCACGCCGGCACGGCGGGCTTTGTTCAAGCCGATGGCAATGGCTTGCTTCGTATTTCGAGCGCCATGTTTGCCCTCACGAATGTGGTGCATCTCCTCCCGGACGAATTCTCCGGCTTGGGTGCTGGGTGCTTTTCCTGCGCGCTTGGCTTTGCGGGCACGTTGGATGGTCTTTTTTTCAGGCATGACAATTCTCCTTGACGAAAAGCTTAGACGTATTGCTGCGTCCCGCGCAACTCAGGGCAGCCCCGGATTTTTGCGACGGGCAAAGCCGGAGGGGAGCGGGAGAATTGCGGATTGACGATTGACGATTGACGATTGCGGATTTGCGGGCGGCGTTACTTTCAAATTTCAAATTTCAAATTTCAAATTACTCTGCCCGCATGATTGCCCGTTATTCCCGGCAGGAAATGCGAGAGCTCTGGAGCGAACAGCGCAAGCTCGAGATTTGGCTGAAGATCGAATTGCTCGCCGCGGAGGCCCTCAACGCCGGCGGCTTGATTCCCGCCAAAGATTTGGCGCAGATGAAATCGAAGGCTGCGTTCAGCATCGAGCGGTGCAAGGAACTCGAACGGACGCTCAACCACGACGTGATCGCGTTCACGACGAATGTTTCTGAAAACATCGGCGCCCCCGCCAGTCGCTGGCTTCACTTCGGCCTGACCAGCAGCGACGTGATCGACACGGCCTTCGCCGTCCAGATGGTCACAGCGGCGGACATTTTGCTGGCGGACATTCAGACGTTGCGGGAAACCGTCGCCAAGAAAGCCCGGGAGCATCAGTTCACGCCCATGATCGGCCGGAGTCATGGGATTCACGCCGAACCGATCACCTTCGGTTTGAAACTGGGACTGATGTTCGACGAGTTCGGCCGCGCGCGGCGGCGATTACAGAACGCGAAAGACGCAGTCGCGGTGGGCAAACTTTCCGGCGCGGTCGGCACGAGCGCGCACCTCCCGCCCAAGATCGAAGCGTACGTTTGCAAAAAGCTCGGATTGAAGCCGGCGCCCGGCGCGACGCAAGTGATCGCGCGCGATTTGCACGCGGAATTCATCAGCACGCTCGCGTTAATCGGCGCGAGCATTGAACGCTGGGCCACCGAATTTCGCCATCTGCAACGAACGGAGGTTCTCGAAGCCGAAGAATTCTTTGCCATCGGCCAAAAGGGTTCGAGCGCCATGCCGCACAAACGCAACCCGATCACGAGCGAGCGGCTCACCGGATTGGCCCGGGTGCTTCGCGGAAATGCGACGGCCGCGCTGGAAAACGTGGCGCTCTGGCACGAACGCGACATCAGCCATAGCTCAGTCGAACGGATCATTTTCCCGGATTCGTGCACGCTCCTCGATTACATGTTAGTGACGCTGGCGAAACTGGTCGATGGCCTGATTGTCTATCCCGAAAACATGGCGCGCAATTTGGAACTGTCGCTCGGGCTCTGGCATTCCCAGACGATTTTGCTGGCCCTGATTAAAAAAGGGCTGACACGCGAGGCGGCTTACGAATTGGTCCAGCGCAACGCGATGAAAACCTGGCAAGCCAAACATGCCGGGCGCGCGGAGGCAGGCTTCAAGGAACAACTCCTCAGCGATCCCGATGTCGCGAAGCACCTTTCCCGCGCTGAATTGGACAAGCTGTGCAGCCTGGATTTCCATTTCAAGCAGATCAAAACGCGGTTCAAGAAGCTCGGACTTTGAGAGGCGCCTCCCGCGAATTCAAAGCGGCCGCTAATTATTTTGGCAGCGCCTGGGCCTTCTCCCGCAGAGCACAACTGCATTTCTACAGGCCATGGCTGAGCCTCTCACAATTTGCGGTCGTTTCGAATTAGCGGGTGTTTTCTTTCCGCCTTCCGCCCCCTGGTTTGGACACAGGTGCATCACAGTTTTGGCAGACCAAATCCTGACGCAGGTGCATCACGGTTTTGGCAGGCCAAATCCTGACGCAGGTGCATCACAGTTTTGGCAGACCCAAATCCTGATGCAGGTGCGTCACGGTTTTGGCAGACCCAAATTCTAGCTTTCCCGTTCGAAATTCAAATCCCTCGACCTTTGCGTCTGCCAACGCAACGAATTCGCGAGCGTGATTGATCTTGCGACTTGGGCCAACTCGCGTCATTTTCCCCAGTTCAATTTATGGAAACACTGCGACCGAGCCGGCAGATCCGGAAAGAGTTTTTGGATTTTTTTAAATCCAAACAGCACACCACTGTGCCGTCTTCAAGCTTGCTGCCGGACGCCCCGAATCTGCTCTTCACGAATGCCGGGATGAATCAATTCGTCCCGATTTTCCTCGGGCAGCGGAAAGCAACGTTCCATCCGCCCCGCGCCGCGGACACGCAGAAGTGCATTCGCGCCGGCGGCAAGCACAACGACCTCGAAGACGTCGGCTTGGACACGTATCACCACACGTTTTTCGAGATGTTGGGCAACTGGAGCTTTGGGGATTACTTCAAAAAGGAAGCGATCGACTGGGCTTGGGAATTAATTGCATCGAAAGAATGGTGGGGGTTCCCAACGAATCGCCTCTACGCGACGGTTTATTCGCCTGACCGCAGCAAGGGTGACCCGAGCGATTTCGACCAGGAAGCTTATGATTTCTGGGCCAAAAAGTTTTCCGGCGCTGGACTCGACCCGAAGGCGCACATCGTCTTCGGCGGCAAGAAAGATAATTTCTGGATGATGGGCGAAACCGGCCCGTGCGGCCCGTGCTCCGAGATCCACGTTGATTTGACGCCCGCCGGTGACACGCGCGGGGCGTTGGTCAATAAGGGATCGGCCGAATGCATCGAAATTTGGAACCTGGTCTTCATTCAGTTCAACGCCAACCCGGACGGCACCTTTTCGCCGTTGCCCGCGCGGCATGTGGATACTGGCATGGGTTTCGAACGCGTCACCGCGATCATGCAAGGCACGAAAGGGTTCAGCGAATTCAGCGGGATTATTTCCAATTATGAGACCGATATCTTCAGGCCGATTTTCGATCGCATCGAGAAGCTCAGCAAAAAACGTTACGGCTCAACGCTGCCGAAATCCGGCAGCTTGGCGCAGACGGAGCAGGAAAAAATCGATGTGGCGTTTCGGGTGATTGGCGATCACATCCGGACGCTGAGCTTTGCGATCGCAGATGGGATTTTGCCGGGCAACACCGACCGCAATTATGTCTTGCGCCGGATCCTGCGGCGCGCGGTTCGCTACGGCCGTGCGCTTGGATTTCACGAACCGTTTTTCTACGAGCTGGTCGACGTGTTGACCGAGACGATGGGCGATGTCTTTCCAGAAATCCGGGCCCGGCGCGATCTGGTCAAGGCAACGATCAAGACGGAGGAGGAATCATTCAATAAAACGCTCGATCGCGGCATCGAACTGTTCCGGGAAGAAGCCGAGCAGGCGGGCTCGGGCAAGGTCCTGTCGGGCGATTTCGCGTTTAGTTTGTATGACACCTACGGTTTTCCGCTGGATTTAACGGAGCTGATGGCCCGCGAGCGCGGCCTGTCCGTCGATGTAGCGGGGTTTGACAAACTGATGCAAGGCCAGCGCGAGCGAGCCCGCGCCGCGCAAAAACGCGAAGTGATCAGCGTGTCGAATATCCGCACGACGACCCCAACCTGTTTTGTCGGATATGAACAGCTGCAGGCTTCGGCCAAGGTTCTCGAATTGGCGAAGGTGAACGACAAGCTCGCGGTCGTCTTGGACACATCGCCTTTCTATGCCGAGATGGGCGGGCAAGTGGGTGATGCGGGCGAGATCATCGGAGACGGCCAGCTTTGGCGCGTGGTCAACACGCAAAAAGCCGGGGCCACGTTTTTGCACGTGCTGGCGGAACTGGACGGTCCCGCCATCGGCCTGCCCGTGCAAGTGAAAGTCGAGCACGACCGCCGCGCCGCGATCCAACGGCATCACACCGTCACTCATTTATTTCATTGGGCGCTGCACGAAGTCGTCGGGCCGGAAGCCACTCAGAAGGGTTCCTACGTCGGCCCGGAAAAATTAACGTTTGATTTCAACAGCGCACCGCTGAGCCCAGCGCAAATCCGCGAGATTGAACATCTGGTGAACGCGCGGGTTTTGGAAAACGCGGCCGTTTCCTGGATCGAACGGCCCTACGCCGAAATCAAAACCCGCAAAGATATCCTGCAGTTCTTCGGCGAAAAATATGGCGAGACCGTTCGCGTGGTCCAAATCGGCGGCGAACCCGGCGCATTGAACGGATATTCCATGGAGCTTTGCGGCGGCACCCATACTCGAGCCGGCGGCGAAATTGGATTGTTTCGGATTTTAAGTGAGTCAACGATCGCGGCCGGCGTCCGGCGCGTGACGGCGTTGGCCGGAATGGCGGCGTACGAAAGCGGACGACACGAGACGGAGTTGCTGTTGAATTTGGCCGGCCGGGTAAACAGCCCGGTGGCTGAGCTGGACAAGAAAATCGAATCATTGCTGAGCCTCCAGAAAGAGCTCGAGACCCAGCTAAAAACTTTGGAGCAAAAGCAAGCAGCCGAATCGGGGCGCAGCTTGTCGGCAAAGGCGCGGACAATCGGCGAGACGCCCGCCATCATCGAGAACCTGGGCTCGATCGATGGCGACGCGCTCCAAGCCATTGCGGAGAGTCTGAGGAACCAATTCAAAGGAGTGATCGTGCTGGGCGGCGAACAACACGGAGCGGTGTCACTCGTTGCGACAGTCTCGCCGGAGTTCGTTGCGAAGATTTCCGCGGGAAAGATCATTCAGACGATTGCGCCCATGGTGGGAGGAAAAGGCGGGGGGCGTCCGGCGTTTGCGCGGGGCGGCGGGAAGGACGCCGGGAAGCTTGCAGCGGCCCTGGCCAAAGCGACTGAAATGCTTTGAGCCGGATTTTTGTTTAAGGAGGGTTGACTTTGCGGCCTGCAGAAATTAAAAGAACCGCAATCACAAATACCAAAGCTTATGAAAAACATTATTCTCGGACTCGCGCTGGCCAGTTTTCTGGCGGCTCCTGTGTTTTCAGCGGATTGCTGTGCGGACAAAGACAAAGCCGCCTGTTCGGCGAAAGAAAAAGTTAGCGCCAAAGCAACGTGCAATGCCAAGTCGGCCTGCGCCGTGAAGAAAGCCGCGCTCACTGCGGCCGCGCACCAGCTCAAAGGCGCAACGTTCCTGGTCCGCCTCCAGAGCTAAGAGCATTCCTTTCATCAAAAACCCCGCCCACGAAAAGGGCGGGGATTTTTTTTCTTTAATCTGCAAATAAGAATTGCAGATCTGACAGCGTAAGGCTTTGGGAGAACTTCTCCTCGCCGAGGACATCTTCAGCCAGCGCGGATTTTTGTTTCTGCAACGCGCGAATCTTCTCCTCGATGCTATTCTTGATGAGCAAACGGTAGGCGATCACTTTGTTGACTTGGCCAATGCGATGAGCGCGGTCAATGGCTTGGTTTTCCACCGCGGGATTCCACCAGGGATCAAACAGAACAACGTAACTGGCGGCCATCAGATTGAGCCCGAACCCGCCCGCCTTGAGGGAAATGAGGAACACCGCCGCGCCTTGCGCAGATTGAAATTGGCGCACGAGCTCGCCGCGGTTTTCGGTTTCGCCCGCTAAGTAGAACATCGGCCAGCCGCGCGCGGCGATGGCCGGCTTGATCAGCGCGAGCATCTCGACGAATTGCGAGAAGACCAGCACTTTGTGGCCTTCCTCCATGACGGGTTCGATTTGTTCCAGCAGCGCCTCGAGTTTGGCGCTTTCCCCTTTCGATTCTGGTTTCACCAAGGCTGGATGACAGCAGATTTGCCGCAAACGCAAGAGCGAGGTCAGGAAATGAAAGCGCTGCTGGGCCAGCTCCTTTTGCGTCTGAATTTTTAAAAGCATCTGCTGGGCGCGCTTCAGTTCGGCCCGATAAAGCGCCTTTTGTTCCCCTTCAATTTCGCAGAACAAATCTTCTTCGGTTCGGTCCGGCAGATCCTTGGCCACTTGCGATTTGGTGCGGCGCAGAAGAAAGGGCCGGACTCGAGCGGAGAGGCGCCGGCGCGCAAACGGATCTGCTTTCGAGTCGAAAACTTTTGCAAAATGGTTGCGACTGCCAAGGATGCCAGGCATCGCGAAGGCCATCAGACTCCAAAGGTCGAGCAACCGGTTTTCGATGGGTGTTCCGGAAAGAACGAGGCGGTGTTCGGATCGCAACGCTCGCGCGACTTGGGCCGTTTGCGAATTTGGATTTTTAATGTATTGGCCTTCGTCAAGGATCACGGCCAGCCATTGCACCGGGACGAGCGATTCACCAATGATGCGAAGCTGGCTGTAATTCAGGACGTGCAGGTCAGCTTCACCGAGACGATTAAGAAACGTGGGCAATTCGCTCGCAGACCAAACTTTGACGCGCAGGCTCGTGGTGAACCGCTGCGCTTCGGCGGACCAATTGTCCATGACAGATTTCGGGCAGACGACCAGCGATGGCATCGTGTGTGGCTGTCGCGGGGGATCTCCATTTCCGCTCACAAGCCGAGACGTTGCCAAGACGTTGGTCTGTTCGCGCAGCCACGCGAGCCAGGCGAGCGCTTGCAGCGTTTTGCCCAAGCCCATGTCGTCCGCCAGAATTCCACCAAAATGATTGGCCGCGAGATAGGCCAGAAAATGGAAGCCTTCCAGCTGATAAGGACGAAGTTGAGCCGTGACGCCGCTGGGCAAGTCCGGCGTGACGCGCGCCTTGATCTCGCTGGCGCGGCGTTGGATTTGTTCGACCTGCTGTTCCGGCAGGAATTTTTTGGCGGAAGGCTCCGCGAGCTGCAGGGCGTGCAGCCGCTGCGGTTCAGCCGTCAGCTCGTGCGGATTGAGTCCAAGCCTCGCCAGCTTTTCGTCGTCCTCTTCCGTCAGATTGAATTGCAAGCGTCGCCAGCCCTTTTGGTCGAAGCGCACGTAGCCGCCTTTAGCATTGAGCAGGAGTCGAATCTCCTGGGGAGTCAGCGTGGTGTCGGAGACGTCCAGCACGACGTGCAGATCGAACCAATCAATAGCGGCCTCGGTCACATCCAGGCGCACTTGGCCAGAAACCGGCGCGTCGGCGAACGACGCAAGAATCCCCGCAAGGTGAACTTTGATGTCGGGCGGCAGCGACTTGAGCCAGGGCACGAATGTTTCGGGAAACTTCCTGGTCACACGCAGCGCCAGAGTTCCTGAATAACAGTCATTCTTTAGCCCAAGCGGCCCCAACAACCGCGGCGCCTCGTCCATCAGGGAACGGTCATACACCGTGATCTGGCTGGATTTCGATTTGTTCTTGGGCCGTCCAACCGGGGTCGCGTCCTGCCACGCATAGCCGGTCCACTTTTCCTGCCGGGCGCCGTCTTCGGCCGCGGCAAGCACGGTGAACAAGCAATTCTCGGTTTGGCTGCCTGGGTAGAGCGGCTTCAACTCACAGAAAATCGAGATCTCCATCGGAACGCGCCGGATACGCTCGCGGACGCGCGCGGGCGGTTCGACTCCCAGTTTTTGCAGGAATGCCACGCCGGCGGAGGTTTCCATCGCAGGCGCCGGAATGGTTGTTGGACGACTTGCATCGAGCACAGGCGAAATGGGAGGCCCTATGAAAAGAGCTTCGCGCGTCAAACAGAGCGGTGGATGGCCCGGCAGAGTGCAGAGCGAGCGGGGCGCAGGTGTTCCATCGGATTGGACCAGTTGGAAACGGTAATCCTCAGCTTCGCCAGCGGCGGCTATGACTTCCCAGCGCAACGGTTCAGTCACGCGCGCTAAAGGCTGACCTTGTGCAGTGACGATTCGACTATCCAGAGGGCGCAGGCGCAAAAGCCGGCTCAGAGCGCGCCTGGCCTCGACATCGCCATAATTCAGATCCTGCGAACGCCCAAAATAAAGTTGGCGTTCGAGCGTATCCCAGAGGAGTTGATCTTCGGGAGAGAGAGCGAGTCGCCCGTGCCGGGCCTCCTCCGCAAACTCCCGGGCCTTGGCATGTTTTAATTCCTTGAATTCTTCGCCGCCTGAGGGCTTCCACTGGAAAATGGCTGCTGCTTCTCGAATGACTAACCGCAAGTCCGCCTCGAGAAAAACGCCCACGTCGCTGGGGGCGGCCTCGCTGAGGGTCCGTTTCCATTGATCAATTTCCCGACTTCGGCGCCAGCTTTGGAGTCGATCTTTAATTAAGTCGAGGTTTGTGACTGGTTCGAGAAACTCGGGGATTTTGCGCTGATTCTCGAGAGCGGTGTTGGCGATGTAGAGCCAGAACTCCTCCTCGGTTTTTGGAAAAGCCGGCCAGATTTGCAAGGCGTCCCAAGCGTAGGAACGCAGGCTCAACCCCAGTTCGTCGAAGTCCCAACCGGCGATCCGTTTGTTTACACAACAGCGGCGGTAAATTCGATTGAGCTTAGCCAGAAACTTTATCTCCTCCGAGTGAAGCGGCCGCCCGAGCGAACTGACAACCTTCTGGCCAAAGTCTCCTTCGAGAACGGTTTCTCTGCGACTCGGTGGTTGGGCTTTGGTCTGGCTGAGGGCACTCGCGATGCGGCTCGGTGTGAAGGCTGGCCCGGGCCCTGCCGCGCTCACTTTAGCCCCTAAACTGCCAACAGCTTTCAGGACCGCTGCATGCATCACCGCATAGATGTGCTTGCAATCGAATTCCAGCGGACAGGTGCACTCTCCGAACCAGCCTTCGCCCAGGATATAATCGAGCCGGACCTCGTAGAGCTGGCTCCCTTGCACGTGAGCGAATAGACTCGTCCCCTCCTCTTCCGAAATTAAATTCCTGACGCGGTTCTGGTGAAAATACTCCTCGCCTTTTCGGCGGGCAGTTCTGCTAAAAGCTTGGAGGAACTCAAGGGCTTTCTCAGTTTCCGCCAGTTCAAAAGAATTGTTCATGAGCTGGGCGACTCTACGAAATCGAACTGTCGCGGCAAGTTGGAAACGCGACGGATCAGCCTTCCGGATTTTCGAGCAGTAACTGGAGCCGCTTGGCCAGTTCACCGTGCAACCGAAATCGCGTACGGCACCTGCGCCGCTTCCAACGCGTGGACCGCGCGCAGCATCCGATCCCGGACTTTTTCCACGGCGCGGATCAGACGCTGCCACGAAACCGGCGCAAGGTCAGGGGCGGTTTTGTCGGTTTTCACCGGGCTTCTTTAACACAATGGATCGGGCCTGACGAGCCGCCACCGTTTGCAATTTGAAGCAACTCGGTGTAATACGACTTGCTGTATGACAGTAACGTTGACCGTCAGGCTGCCGGGAAGGCTGGCGCGCGAGTTCAAAAACAAAGCGAAGGCGGCCAAGACAACTCCGAGCGCGGTGCTACGCCGCGCCGCTGCGGAATATATCAAGAAGACTGGCAATGCCGCGAACGAGCTGCAGGAGCACATCATCGCCCGGGCCGGCACGTGGGATGGGCACTGTTCGGGGGAGGAATTGCTTAAAAGAACGCGTCCATGATTCTGTTGGACACGTCGGTGATCGTGGCGTGGTTGGACCGAACACACCGCCGCCACGTCGAGTGCCTAGCCGCCATCTTACATTGGGCTGGACGCGATCAGTTGGCCGTCAGCTCGGTGACATATGGTGAACTGGCGGCAGGAGCACGGACTCGCGAGGCGGTGGACGAGGACCTGCAAGGTTTCATCCGAATCGAATTAGACTTTGCCTCGGCTTGGCGCGCGGGGCAGGCGTTTCGCCAATTTCGCCCACAAAGGCCGCCCAAGCCGGTGCTGCCAGATTTTTTTATTCGCGCCCAGGCGGCCGTCTTGAACTTGCCGCATTTGACGGATGATCGCCGCCGGCTGGCGCCCTGGCCCGACATCGATTTTATATTCCCGGGGAGCAGCTGAAAATTCAGCGCGGGCAAATCTGGAAAGCGGATCGTGCCTCCGCAAATAGCCGTTTATGAGCAAGTCGTTCGATTCAATCGAGGATGTTTTAAAGGACATCCAGCAGGGCAAGCTCGTGATCGTCGTGGATGACGCCGATCGCGAGAACGAAGGAGATTTGGTCATGGCGGCGGAACACGTCACGCCCGAGGCGGTTAACTTCATGGCGAAATACGGGCGCGGCCTGATCTGCGTGCCGACCACTTCCGACCGCCTGAAGCAGCTCGGGATCGAACGAATGGTCGTGCAAAACCGCGAGACGTTCAAAACCGATTTCCAGGTCAGCGTCGATGCTGCCCACGGAATCACCACCGGGATAAGCGCGGCGGACCGGGCGGCGACGATTCGCGTGCTGGCCGATCCAACTGCGCTTCCCGAGCAACTGGTTCAGCCGGGGCATGTCTTTCCGCTGCGAGCAAAACCGGGCGGCGTGTTGCAGCGCGCGGGCCATACCGAAGCCGCGGTGGATCTGGTGAAACTCGCGGCCTGCCGGCCGATCGGCGTGATCTGCGAAATCATGAGCGAGGATGGATCGATGGCCCGATTGCCGGAGTTGCTCGAATTCGCTGAACGGCACAGTCTGAAGATTTGCACGATTGAAGCGTTGATCAAATATCGCCGTCCGCGCGAGAAGCTCGTTGAAAAAGTCGAGGTCATTCAACTGCCGACTGACTACGGCGATTTCGAGCTTCATTTGTATGAATCCCGGTTGGATGGCCAGCATCATCTCGCGCTTGTCCGTGGCGAAGTGGCAGGAAAAGAGAATGTGCTGGTGCGAGTTCACAGCGAATGCCTGACTGGCGATGTCTTCGGTTCGTTGCGCTGCGACTGCGGACCGCAGTTGCACCAGGCCATGAAACAAGTGGCGGACGAAGGACAGGGCGTGATCGTGTACATGCGTCAGGAAGGGCGTGGCATCGGTCTGGCCCCTAAAATCAAGGCCTATAAACTCCAGGAAAACGGCTACGACACGATCCAAGCGAATCTCAAGTTGGGTTATGGAATGGATCTTCGCGAGTATGGACTGGGCGCGCAAATTTTGGTCGATCTGGGCTTGAGAACCATTCGGTTGTTGACAAACAATCCTAAAAAAGTAGTCGGCTTGGATGGCTACGGCTTGGAAATCGTCGAGCAGGTCCCGATAAGAATTCCAGCCAATCCACACAATCAAAAATATCTCGCGACCAAAAAGGAAAAGCTCGGACACCTGATCTAATGGACGATTTGCAGATTGACGATTTGCAGATTGACGATTTGCAGATTGACGATTTGGAGATTGACGATTGACGATTCATGGCAGATGGCAGATGGCAGATGGCAGATGGCAGATGGCAGATGGCAGATGGCAGATGGCAGATGGCAGATGGCAGATGGCAGATGGCAGATGGCAGATGGCAGATGGCAGATGGCAGATGATTGCGGATTTCGGATGGTGTTTGGAGCTGGTCAGACTTTTGCCCTATGCTAAAAAACATTTCCGGATCGCGCGCCATTCGGGCCGGGGGCTCAATCGCCATTGTCGCTTCCGAGTACAACCCCGAGTTCGTTGACGGCATGTTGCAGGGGGCGTCCGTGGAATTGAGGAGGGCCAAAGTCGAGCGCGTGAAAATCGTGCGTGTTCCTGGGGCGTTTGAAATTCCTGCGGTCGCTTCGTTTCTGGCCCGGCAGCAGCCCCGCTGGGGAGCAATTATTTGTCTGGGCATCATTTTGCGTGGACAAACGACTCACGCCCAATTCATCGGGCAGGCGGTGACGGATTCCCTCGCACGGATTCAAGTCGAGACGCAGGTGCCGGTCATTCATGAGGTCTTGCTCTTGGAAAACGAGGACCAAGCGCGGGCCCGTTGTTTGAATCCGAAACAGAACCGTGGGCGCGAAGCCGCGATCACTGCAGTTCGAATGATTGGCGTCATGCAAGCGCTGGCCAGAAAAACGGGTTAATGGACGGAGGAAAGAGTGGATTGATGGATGGGTGGATGGGTGGATTGATGGGCGAAGGCCACCGTCCCACCGTTTACCGTCGAGAGCGTTAAAAAGGTTAAAGAGGTTAAAAGCGTTAAAAGCGTTAAAAGCGCTAAAACCGCACCCGTCGCACCGTCGCACCGTCGCACTGTCGCACTGTCGCACTGTCCCTGAATATTCCCGTCTAGGTTGCCGTCCAAAAAAGCAAAGTTTGTGAAAAGTTTCACAAAGAACTTGCAGCGCCTAAACCCCAATGTTAACGTCCCGAGAATTTCGGGCACGTTTGGAGTTATTACCTGATATGAAACTCAAATTCGTTCTGCTTTCAGCCGCCGTTTTGGCCGGTTCACTTTCGTTCGTTTCAGCCGCTGACGTGACCGGCAAGGTCACCCTCAAAGGCGTCCCCCCTCCGGAAAAAGAAATCGCCCCGCTCGTCGCGGACCCCAATTGCGGGAAATTGCACACGGATAAAAAGCCGACCACGCGCTTTTATGTCGTCGGAAAAGACGGCGGTCTCGCCGACGTTTTTATTTACATTCGGGAAGGAGCCCCAAAAGGCGCAGCGGCGCCGGCTAAACCCGCGGTGCTCGATCAAAAAGGCTGCGAGTACATTCCGTATGTGCTCGGCGCTCAGACGGGCCAGAAAATCGTTGTGAAGAATTCGGATCCAGTCATGCACAACGTGCACCCGACGCCGATTGTTCCTGGAAACCAAGAAAAGAATCGCGCTCAGATGCCGAACGGGCCGGATCTGGAATTCTCCTGGACGAACCCGGAAGTCTTTCTTCGTTTCAAGTGCGACGTTCATCCTTGGATGTTCGCGTATGTCGGTTTGGTTGATAACCCGTACTTCGCCGTGACTGACGAGAAAGGCGAATTCAAGATCGCCAACTTGCCTCCTGGAAAATACGTGATCGAAGCATTTCATCGCAAGGCCGGCAAGGTCAGCAAAGAAATCACGGTTGGTTCAGACAGCCAAAAGGCGGACTTTACACTCGAAGTTAAGTAACGCAGATTAATTCGCTTGTTGCTGAACCGCTGCGGTCGCTTGGCCGCAGCGGTCTCTTTTGGAACACTGCCCTTTTTTGGAATTGGACGCCATGCCCGCGAAGTCCAAGAGCAGTTTGCTGCATCGTTTTGCGGTTTTAACCGCAGCCGCGACGCTTTGCCTGATTGGGATAGGAGGATTGGTCACCAGCCATGAGGCCGGGATGGCTGTCCCCGATTGGCCGACTACTTACGGCTATAACATGTTTCTTTTCCCGATCTCTCAATGGATCGGCGGGATTTTCTACGAGCACACCCATCGGCTCTTCGCTTCATTCGTTGGGCTCCTCACCACCGTGCTGGCAGGCTGGCTTTGGTTTAAAGAGCCGCGCCGTTGGATGCGGTGGCTCGGCGGGGTGGCTTTCGTGACGGTGCTTTCTCAAGGCTTGCTCGGCGGCCTTCGCGTGGTGCTATCGAAAGATCAGATTGGAATTTTTCACGCCACGTTCGCTCAACTGTTCCTTTTGGAAACGACCGCAATCGCCCTGTTCACTTCGCGCTGGTGGCGGCGCCGCGAGGCCCAAACCGGGCCGCTGCTTGCCACCCGTGGCTTTCGTTCTCTCGCGATCATCGCGACGATTGTTGTTTTCGTTCAGCTGATCCTTGGGGCGACGATGCGCCATCAACATGCCGGGCTGGCTGTGCCGGATTTCCCGCTCGCGTATGGCAAAATTTTTCCGCGGATGGACGCCGCGTTCATTCAAGAGATCAACCAGCACCGGCTCGACGCGCGCGATTACAACCCGATTACCGCCTTCCAAATCGCCGCGCACATGGCTCATCGATTGGGCGCACTGATGGTGTTGCTTCTGGTGATTTTAGTGTGGAGGCGAGCACGGCGTGAATATGGCCCCGCCAGCGCGCTCACTCGAGGAACGCTCGGTTGGGTGGGAATGATTTGTCTGCAAGCTTTACTTGGAGCGGCGACGGTGTGGAGCAACAAGGCGGCTGACATTGCGACCTTCCACGTGGTTGGCGGGGCCGTGGGGTTGATGACAGGAACATTGATTTCATTGGCTGCTTTCCGTGTCCGCACGCCTGCCGGGCGAACTGTGCCGTGGGAAAACCCTCCCCGGGAAGACGCCAGGTTTTCACAACCAAGCATTGCAACCATGAACTGCGGCTCGTCAGTAGCCTCGCCCCACCTGGCCTTGCCCCACCTGAATGACGACGGGAACGCCGGTGACGCGAGGGTGCGCGCCAGCCGCCAGGTTCAAGGGAAAATTTCCACTGTTTAATGAAAGCCACTTTGACATCCATTGCTGCTCCCCTTCAGCCGGCTGCGCGAATCACAGTGCCGTTGCTGCTCGATCTGTTCAAGGCGCGCCTGACGAGTTTGGTGTTGCTGACGACGCTCGTCGGCTTTTATGTCGGCACGGTCGGGCCGCTGGATTTTGTGCTGATGCTGCACACACTGCTCGGAACTGCGTTAGTCGCCAGCGGCGCGGCAGCGTTGAATCAGCTTTTCGAACGTGATTACGACGCTCGGATGCGGCGGACGGAAAACCGGCCGTTGCCCTCGGGAAGAATGACAGTGGAGATGGCGCTGGCGATTGGCGCGGGCTGCTCGGTTTTTGGGCTGGCTTACCTGGCGCTGGCCGTGAACTTCCTGACGGCGATTCTGGGCGCGATCACTTTGGTGAGTTATGTGTTCGTTTACACGCCGCTCAAGCGCGTGACTTCGCTCAACACCATTGTGGGAGCGGTTCCTGGCGCGCTGCCGCCCTTGATGGGCTGGACGGCCACGCGCGGAGAGATCACAGCGGGTGGGTGGTCGCTCTTCGCGATTTTGTTTTTCTGGCAGCTGCCGCATTTTCTTTCGATTGCGTGGATGTATCGGGAAGAGTACGCGCGCGCCGGCTTTGTGATGTTGCCGGGGATTGATCCGGAAGGCGAGCGGACCAGCCGGTTTGCGGTGAGTCACACGCTGGGGCTTTTGCCAGTGAGTTTGTGCCCGTTCATTTTCAACCTGGCGGGCGTGGCGTACCTGGTTGGGGCGTTCGTTTTGGGGCTGGCCTTTCTCTGGTGCGCGATCCAATTTGCGCGGCATTTGACTCGGCAACACGCGCGCCAATTGTTTTACGCCTCCATTCTGTACCTGCCGTTGCTGTTGGTCTTAATGGTCTTGGACAAATGGAAATAAAAATCTTTCGTTCTGCGTTGACATGGGATTTGCGACGGCGGTAAGTTCCGCCCTTAAATTTTTTGAGGGCTGGGGTATGGATGCGGTCGACCGTGTCCGGGGCGTTTTTACATCAGCTGACCTGCACCGTTTAAGGCTGCCGCGAATGGCAGCTCTTCGGGTGCGCGTTCATGGTTTCTTTTGATTTTGCGAGTATGCAGCCGACCACCAAAGCACCACATCCGGGCGAAGCGCATGAAGTCCATCACGAAGAGCCGGGCTTCTGGCGCCATTATATTTTTTCGACCGACCACAAAATCATCGGCCTTCAATACGGCATCACGTCGCTGTTATTCCTGCTGTTTGGCTTTGGGCTGATGATGATCATGCGATATCAAATCGCGTATCCGGGAAGTTCCGTTCCTATCGTGGGCGGGTTGCTCCAAAAAGTTTTTGGGGAGATGGCCGCGGGCGGAAAAGTTGGGGCGGACCTCTACAACGCGTTTGGCGCGATGCACGGAACGATCATGATCTTTTTGGGCGTGGTGCCGCTCGCGTTCGCGGCCTTTGGGAATCTAGTGATTCCGCTGATGATCGGCGCGCCGGACATGGCCTTTCCGCGCGTGAACATGGCCAGTTATCAGGCCTATTTCATCGGCGGCATCATCATGCTGGTGAGCTTTTTTCTCCCGAGCGGTCCGGCGCAGGCAGGTTGGACCTCCTACTCACCGCTCGCCACGGTGTTGGACGGGAGCGGCCAAACGTTCTGGATCGTCGGCATGGTGTTCCTGATCACGTCGTCGCTCTTAGGCGCGGTCAATTTCATCGCCACCGTCATTCAGTTGCGCGCTCCGGGAATGACCTGGATGCGGCTGCCGTTTTTCGTGTGGGCGCAGTTTGTCACGGCGTTTCTTTTGTTGCTGGCGTTTCCTCCGCTCGAAGCCGCGGCCGTTTTGCAGCTGATGGACAAAGTCGCGCTCACGAGCTTTTTTCTGCCGACAGGGTTGTCCGTGAGCGGGGCACACGCGCACGTCAGCGGCGGGGGCAGCCCGCTGTTGTGGCAGCATTTGTTTTGGTTTTTGGGGCATCCGGAAGTTTACGTGTTGATTTTGCCGGCGATGGGGATCGTGGCTGAACTGATCGCCAACAACACGCGCAAGCCGATTTGGGGTTACAAATCGCTGGTCTATTCAGCGCTGGCGATTGGGTTTCTGTCGTTCATCGTCTGGGCCCACCACATGTATCTGACGGGCATGGGAACGGCGATCAGCACGTTCTTCCAGACCACCACGATGATCATTTCGATTCCATCCGTCATCATTCTGACGGCTTTGTTCATTTCGCTCTGGGGCGGCTCCATCCGGTTTAACGTGCCGATGCTATTCGCGCTGGCCTTTCTGCCGATGTTCGGAATTGGCGGGCTCACCGGGTTACCGTTGGGATTCAGCTTCGCTGACCTGCACCTGCACGACACCTATTACGTGATCGCGCACTTTCATTACATCGTTGCGCCAGGAACAATCTTCGGGTTGTTCGCGGGGGTTTATTACTGGTTCCCAAAAATGACCGGCCGAATGATGAGCGAATTCTGGGGGAAAGTGCATTTCTGGCTGTCGTTCCTTTTCATGAATTTGATTTTCCAACCAATGTTCGCCCAGGGCATGTCCGGAATGTTGCGGCGCATGTCGGATGGCGGCGTGAATTATTCCGCGGCGACGCATCCGGATTGGCAAGGGACGCTGCCCGTGTCGGTGATTTACGGCAACCGCTTGATTTCGATCGCAGCCTGGTGCCTGTTTCTGGCGCAACTTCCGTTCATCTTCAATTTTTTCTGGAGCATCAAAAACGGCCGCCCTGCCGGTTCGGACAATCCGTGGGAAGCGACGACGTTGGACTGGCAGACGCCAACTCCGCCGCCGCACGGAAACTTTGCGGTGACGCCGCACGTTTATCGCGGGCCGTATGAATATAGTGTGCCGGGTCACGCGAAAGATTTCGTGCCGCAGAACGAACCTGACAAGAAAACGCGTTAAGCAAAGAATCTCATGGAAATTCCTTACACAGTTCAACCCCGCGAGGACACCGGCCTTTACAACGCCAAGGTGGGGATTTGGCTTTTTCTAGCTTCGGAAGTGATGTTGTTCGGGGCGCTTTTTTCCTCTTACATTTTGCTGCGCGTCGGCGCCGACGCCGGGACGTGGCCGCATGGGCTGCTCAATATTCCGATTGGGACGGTGAACACACTCGTGCTGATTGTTTCAAGCGTCACGGTCGTGATGGCTTGGGCGTCGCTCAAGATGCACAACTTTGCCAGGTTTCGCCTGTTCCAAGCGTGCACGGTTCTGCTCGCGATGACATTCGTTGGGATCAAGTCGTACGAGTATCACGATAAATTCACTCATTACGAAGTGGTGATGAAAGACGGCACGGTTCACGACGGGCACTTGGTTCGCCAGGACGACAAAGTCATCGTGTTGAAGCACGCGGCGAATTACCCTTCCGTCCTTGCCCATCAGCACGCGCAGAACGAGGCTCGGCGCGCTCATCATGAAGAGGCGGGAGTTTCGCACGAACATGGTGACCTCACGATCAATCGTGCAGACACAACAAAGATCGAAAACTACGGCCCGTGGCACAACACGTACTTGGCAATCTATTTCACGCTGACTGGGCTGCACGCGCTGCACGTCATTGGCGGCGCCCTGGTGATTGGGTATCTCTGGGGTCCAGGCGCGAAGATGTGGCGGACCGAGCCCGAGCGTTTTACAAATCGGATCGAAGTGTCGGGGTTGTTCTGGCATTTCGTGGATCTGGTTTGGATCTTTCTGTTCCCGGTTTTGTATCTTCTATAATTTTTTTATGAGTCACGATCACGATCACGATCACGACCACGACATTCAAGCGTCTGTCCGCCGCTACTTAATCGTCTTTGGCGCGCTCATGGCGGGCACGATCCTGACGGTGCTGGCTTCCTACATCGATTTCGGCCATCCGTCAGTGAACATTGGAATCGCCCTGCTCATCGCCAGCGTGAAGGCGTTTTTAGTGGCAGGTTATTTCATGCACCTGATCTCCGAGCGCAAAATGATTTACAGCTTGCTCGGGGTGACGGCGTTTTTCTTCGCGGGATTGATGTATCTGACGCTCTGGTCGATGGAGCCGGACAGCCTGATTCATCTGAAAAAGACGCACACCGCCGCAATCGAACAGGGCAAACCCGCCGAGGCTGCCAACCACCATTAATCGATCGATGTCACTCAAAGCGCTCCATATTGTTTTCATCACCGCGTCCACGCTGCTGGCTTTGGGATTCGCGGCGTGGTCGTTCGCAAACTACCGCGACGGCGGCGCGACGAGTGATTTGATTTACGCGATTGTCTCGGTGCTGGCCGGGGTGGGCTTGGTCGTTTATGGCCGTTATTTTCTAAAAAAACTCAAACACGTTGGCTATTTATGAAACGCGCCTCCCGCTGGTTTGTGATGCTGTCGGTCGCCCTGGCTTGGGCGAGCACAAGCACGCCGGCGCTGGCCTGTGCGATGTGCTTTGGCAAATCCGATTCGAACCTGGCCAAAGGCATGAACATGGGAATCTTCGCTTTGCTCGGCGTGATCATCACGGTCTTGGGCGGAGTGGCCGGATTTTTCATTTACCTGGCTCGCCGAGCGGCCAAAGCGCATCCGGCGCGACAGTTGGCCGGTGAATTCACTGAAGAAACAAACTCGATCACGCAACATGTTTAATAAGCTGTTAGGATTGCCGCCCCTGGCCTCGCAATATCCAGGAGGCGATGTCGACAAGTTGATCATTTACGTGCACTGGTTGATGGGCGTGCTGTTCGTCGGCTGGCTTATGTATTTTCTCTATGTGCTGTTTCGCTTTCGCCAGTCGAAACACCCAAAAGCCAGCTACGTCGGAGCGAAGACGCACGTCTCGACTTATATCGAAGGCGCAGTGGCAATCGTCGAAGGCGTTTTGCTGATCGTGTTCGCCATTCCGCTTTGGGCGAAGTCAGCCGATCAATTCCCTGCCGCCAAAGATGCGACCGTGGTTCGGGTCGTGGCGCAGCAGTTCGCCTGGAACTTCGTTTACCCAGACGCGGACGGGACATTCGCAAAACAAGATCCGAAATATGTCGCGCCTGGCAACGACCTGGGATTCGATCCAACCGATAAAGAGAAACGCGGCTTTCAAACGGTCAACGAGGTGCACGTCGAAGTGAACAAGCCGGTCATCTTCGACATCAGTTCGAAGGATGTGATCCATTCGTTGAAGATCTTTCCGATGCGGATTACCCAGGACGCGATTCCCGGGTTGCGGATTCCAATTTGGTTCAAACCGACCCAGCTCGGAAAATTTCAAATCAATTGCGCGCAGTTGTGCGGCAATGGCCACGCCGGCATGGCCAATGGGTTCCTCGTCGTCGATAGCAAAGAAGATTACGCGAAGTGGTACGGCGAGCGTTTGAAAGCCGCCAAATCGGGCGCTGGCCCGGCCACCAGCTTCGAATAGATCGAAGTTTAGAGCGTCTCTGGAAAGCACGATGACGGGGGCCGACCCGTCCTCCGTAGCTTTCCACCGAAAGCTGCCATTCTCATGAGGAACGCCCCCTGCGTTCGCCCGTGCCCGTTGTTTGAGAACTGCGGAGGGTGGAGGTGACGAGGCGGACAAAGCGTTGCCACTGGCGCATGCTTCCGCCTCCTGACGTCGGCGGCTACACGTGAGTAGCTTCCTATTCAGGTCAATCTAAGGTCGGTCTGCATCAGAGGGGCGTTCCTTTGCTAACTACGTGGTCGAGTTGATCTGTTTCATGGAGCCCACTGACATCCCCAAGCCTGAGCGGGAGGAGAAACGCGCCGGGGCAGCTTCCAAGTTGTTCGTGGGATTGTTGCTGGCCGGGCCGCTCTTGGCGCTGGCCGGTTACCTCGCGTGGCAGCGCCAACTTCGCGGGACTGAATTCCCCGTCATCAGCGAGGTTCATGATTTCAGTCTCACCAATCAAGCCGGGCAACACGTGGCCTTGGGAGATTTGCGCGGAAAAACCTGGGTCGCTGATGTGATCTTTACGCGCTGCCCCGGGCCTTGCGCAATGATGACCCGCACGATGGCCGACCTGCAAAAGCGACTGCCACGCGGCGCAAACGTGGCGTTGGTTTCGCTCACTGCCGACCCCGAATTCGATACGCCCGCGGTCTTGAGCCGATATGCCGCGCGATTCGGCGCGGACTTGAACAGCTGGCAATTTCTGACCGGAGATAAACAGCAGATCTATCGGCTGGCGTTGGACGATTTGAAATTGGCGGTGGCGCCGGACGATTCGCCGGAGGCGCGGGCGCAGGGAAATTTATTCGTGCACAGCACAAAGTTCATGGTGGTGGACCGTGAAGGAAAAGTTCGGGCCTACTTTGATGGCGCGGAGCCGGGCGCAGCCGGGCTCGCCGCGAAGGCGATTCGACAATTGGCCAAACAAAACAGATGAACGTGCATGATCTGCCGGCGTTGAATGCGTCGTTGAACGGCCTGAGCGGCTGTTTCCTGTTGGCGGGTTACATTTTTATTCGGCGCCAGCGGCAGGACGCCCATCGGAATTGCATGATTGCCGCGTTCATCACCTCGGCGATCTTTTTAGTTTCGTACATTACCTATCATTACGCGGCGGGCACGGTGACCCGCTTTCAGGGGCAAGGGCTGATCCGGCCAATCTATTTCTTTATTTTGATCACGCACATCATCCTGGCTGGGCTGATCGTGCCGCTGGCGTTGGTCACGCTTTGGTTCGCGTTGCGCCGGGCCTACGCGACCCATCGGCGCATCGCGCGATGGACCTGGCCGATTTGGATGTACGTTTCCGTGACCGGGGTGATCGTCTATTTGATGCTGTACCAGCTTTATCCAGCGCGATGACCGCGTTCAGAATGGTCCTTTTGTTCCCCGAATTCGGGCCGCACGGTCTCCACATGGCCGTCGCCAAAGCAGTGAAGCAATGCGCTTGTGTAAAAACTTTGGACTGACCCCTAAATCGAATTAGTCGCGTCCATTCGCGGTTTCTTGATCTCGAACTGCCGGATTGCGGTTCATGATCTGTGGTCGGTCTGAATCCGTGGGGAGTTCCTCTGGGATATGCGGGTTCAACGTTGTCAGGCGTGGAAAGGTTCACCCCGCAGATTCAGAGGGGACGGGGATTGGAAGAAAAGAATCTGTGATCGGCCGGTTCATGATCTGTGGTCGGTCTGAATTCGTGGGGAGTTCCTCTGGAGTATGACCGGTTGAACGTTCTCAGGCGTGGGTAGGAGGGTCACCCCACAGATTCAGAGCGGACGGGGATTGGAAGAAAAAATTTGGTTCTCTTCGGTCTCAAATGGTCGCGAGTTGTCCCGTTTGAATCGACCGCTCTTCCGCTTCGCAAATTTCCACCGAGCTTACCCCATCCAACGCCGTGACAACCGCGGGCGGTTCTCCAGACCGAATCGAATCGATCAAATATCGCAGCTCTCCCACAAAGCCGGTGGGACCTTCGATTTTCAAGGTGCGCCCAGGCTGGCCCGGCTCGAATAATTTCAAGGCATCCGCGCCGCGCGCCAGATCGTAGTCAGCGGTGGCATTTTCGAAATTGACCGTGTAGCTCATGTTAAACCCAAACCCACGCGCCATCGCCCAGCTGCCTTCCGCATGAACGACCGCGCCGGAAGCGACCCCGAATTGCGCAACGACATGATCGACGGCGCCGCTGTATTTCGTATGGCCCGTGGCGTAAACGCGCGTCGGCCGGCCGAAACAATATTGAATGAAATCCACATCGTGCACGTGCAGATCGAGCAGCGCCCCGCCGGACTTTGCGCCCTCCGCGAAATGCTGATGGCCCCAGCCAGGCGGCTCGGCCACGCGCCGGAAACGGGCTGACAAGACTTTGCCGTACGTGCCCGCGTCGATCGCTTTCTTCACCCAAACCCATTCCGGCCAAAACCGAAGGCACATCGCCGGCATGAAAAAAGTTTTCGCCTCCGCTGCCGCCGCGGCGATTTTGCGAGCCAATTCGCTTGTCCGCGCCAGCGGTTTTTCGCAAAGAACATGTTTGCCGGCCCGCAACCCCGCGATCGCCAAATCCGGATGCGCCAGCGTCGGCGCGCAAATGTCGATCAGGTGAATGTCGGGATCGGCCAGCATTTGCGCGAAATCCCGAAACGCTTTTACCGACGTCATGTCGACTTTCAACGGTTCAGCGGTTCCGAGATTGCCGCTCACGTCCGAAAAATCGCCGTCGAGGTGGTGTCCGCTGGGATTGCAAAGCGCGCCAAGACGGGCGTGGGTGACCTGACGGAGAGCTTGAATGTGAGTTGCGGCCATGAAGCCGAGCCCGACAATGCCGACGTTGAGAGTCATAAAGGGAATTGCGGATTGCGGATTGCGAATTGACGATTGAGGGTTGCGAGGAAGGCGTCCATTCAGCTCACGGTGAAACCGTTTTCTCGACAAACTCGCGGCCGGCCTTGATGTCGGCAATGCGTTGTTGTCCCGCTTCGCGCTCGATGCAGAGATAGCCGTCGAATTTCAGGTCATCAAGCGTTTGAAAAAAGCGCCGCCAATCAACCTCGCCCTTTCCGACGGGAACCTCCTCGCCCCAGCTGCCAGGCTTTTTCGTCTTGAGAGCGTCTTTAAGATGGCACTGCTTGAGCCAAGGCCCCAGCGTGCGCAGCGATGAAATCGGGTCGCCCTTGTCATACAGGAGCATATTGGCCGGATCAAAATTGACGCCGACATTCGAACGGCTGAGTTGTTTTAGGAAATCGCGCAGCGTGTCCGCCGTTTCCTGGCCAGTTTCAAAGCCAAGGTCGATTTTTTTCCCGGCGAACAAATCGGCAATCTGCAGAATCCGGCTGAGTAACTTTTTGTATTCGGGATGCGCCGGGTCATGGGGCAGAAAACCGGCGTGAAACGTGACAAGCTTTAGATTCAACTTCGCGGCCAAGTCAGCGATCGCCTGAATGTTTTTCCAATTCTCCGGCCACGTTGCATCCGGAACAACCCCGCCGGTGCGCCGGATCGATTCCAAGCTCGAATAATCTTCGCCGATCGTGCCGAACATCCCGGACACGATCCGGATTTGATGCGTGGCGCAGAGCTGCGGGAGATTGCCCCAGACCGCGGGCTGCTCGCGCAGGGGATCGAGCGCGCACTGGATTTGGTTCAAGCCGATTTGTTTTAAATGATCGACTAACTGACCCGGAGTTGTCGGTTGAAGCGACCAACTGCAGACCGCGAGTTTGGAAGTGAATCGGTTGTTCATGCGGATGAAACAATTAAACGAAAGCAGCCATGGGAGCAATCCTGGGGGCAGAAGGGCTACTCATAATTTAACAATCACGCACTGCAACAGCAGCCTCAGTCTTGCTCATGATCTTGATCTATCCGGAGCAGGAGCAAGAGCAAGAGAGCGCTTCCTCATCCGTTCATCGGCAGCGTGATTCGCGGCGAACGCCTCAAACCATTTTGGAAAAGCAGTTTCCAGGTAATCAAAAGCGCTTCGCGGACGATCTTCTTCGACATTTTTGAAGTGCCTTGAAATCGGTCGGTGAAAATAATCGGCACTTCGACGATTTTCAAACCTTGCCGCCAGACCTTGTGCGTCATCTCGATTTGAAAGCTGTACCCGTTCGAGTGAACCGCTTCGAGATCGAGTTTTTTGAGCGTGCCGCGGCGAAAGCATTTGAAGCCGCCGGTTGGATCGGAGAACGGCATGCCGGTAATGATCTGAACGTACTTGGCCGCGCAGATACTCAGGAGCAGCCGTTTCAGAGGCCAATTGATCACGCGAATTCCATTGGCGTAGCGCGACCCAAGCACGAGGTCCGCAGCCCCAACCGCCTCGAGAAACATCGGGATATCGTCCGGATTGTGAGAAAGGTCTCCGTCCATCTCGAAAACAATTTCGTAATCGCGCTCGAGCGCCCAAAGAAAGCCCGCGCAATAGGCGCGCCCCAATCCAGCTTTGCTGGGGCGGTGGAGCGCGTGGATCTCAGAGTGGCGTCGGCCAAGATCATCCGCCAACTGACCGGTTCCATCCGGGGAATTATCGTCCACGACGAGGAGTTCGACCGGAGTGCTGAGCGCCAACAGCCGGTCGACCAACTTCGGCAGATTCTCCCGTTCGTTGTACGTGGGAACGATGATCAGCACCTTTGAACTCATGAACAAACCCGGTGACTCAATAAGCAGCTTCAACGCCAGACACAAGCGGAAACCGGTGGGACGGTGGGACGGTGGGACGGTGCGACGGTAAGACGGTGGACAGTGGACAGCGGACGGTTTTAGCGCTTTTAACCTCTTTAACGCCTTTAACGCCTTTAACGCTTTTAACGCTTTTACCGCTTTTAACGCTTTTAACCTTTTTAACGCTCTCGACCGTGCGGACGGTCGTCGTCACTGGTCCTCCTTCGCCACTGGTCGATCGTGCTGAATGATCCCAGGTCGATTGGAAAGCCGACGCCGAACGGAGCGTGATTGATCGAGCCCATCGCAATGGCGCCTTGCTCGATCTTCAGGCTGGGCCAGCCCGCCGCAGTTTTCTGGTACAAATCCGGATGGTGCGCGAGGATCTGTTCCTGAACTCGTGCCGGAAAATAACTCAAACCGCGGCAGTAATGATGACCGTTCCGTTCGACGCTGGAAATTCCCAGCGCCCCCATTGCCGCCAAATCCTGGAGCAATGCCACTGGCCCGATGTTGCAGAGATCTTCCCCGCTCATCAGAAATTTTCTCGATTTTTCCGCGTGCTGCCGCGCGGCAATGAGGCATCGGTTCGCCACACCTTTAAAAATTCCCTTGCAGTTCTTATGGCTCGTTCCGGCGTAACCGAGATGCAGCGCCACGGGCAAACTGTCGAGCTCCGCATCCGATTCATCGATGATGATTGGCGGCCGATCTGGCCAGCCGGCGAAACTCTGGGCGACATTCGGGGCCAGCGCGGCATCGCGATGAAGCGGTTGTTCGACAAACAGCAGATGGCGAAAAAAAGGTTTCAGCGCCGCCTGGTCGAGCGCGCGCCTCCAAAATTCCCGGAATTCATCCAGCGAATGAAACTGTTCGTTGGCATCGAGGCTGAACGCGAAATCGGCCGGCGCGAATTGTTGGATGATCTTGGCCGCGGCGTTTAACCGGTCAAGGTCCGCTTCGGGTTTGCCTTGGATTTTAATTTTAAAATGACGCAGCCCATAGGTGCGGATGCATTCATCGAGGGATTGGGGCAAACCGTCATTCACGCGCTCGGAGATTTCTTGAGCGGAGAGCGGATCAGCCAACCCGATCGTGTGTCGCGCCACGACGTGCGGCAGCGGTTGGCTAGGCAAGAACTCATCCGCTTGGCGCCGCATCAATTCCGGATGAATTTCACCCAAGGCCAGCCCGAGGCTGCCATCTCGAATCATTTGGAAGAACGATTTTCCTGAGTGGCGCGCGAGCGCTTCGATGAGCGCCCGCTCGACCATGGACGTGCCGAAATGGGCCAGCAGCGGCGGCAACTTTTGTTCCGCACCCCAGCGTCCCTGTGCCCGGTGCAGTTGCTGCCAAATCTCGAATGCATTTTGGCCGGAGAGACTCTGCGCGGTGTCCGCTGCGTGAGAAATTACCGCGAGCATCTCTTCGACTTCGGCGTCGAGCGATTTTTCCGGAATCTTCGTGAACCATTTCGGCGGCAAAAAATCGGCCGCGATGCCTGAGCTCGATTTCCCGGAGATATCGAGCTCGAGTTTTAGAAACAGATGCGGCACGCGTGTCATCGTGGCAATTCCGTACTTGAACGGCAGCCGCGTGTTGATTTCCAGGACGCGCAACTCGGTTTTGCGGATTGAAATTTTCATACGTGCAGTGCGGAGCGGCAGAAACCTAACAGGAGGAAACGGAGAAAACGGAGAAGAAAGTTTTGTGGAGAGAGCTTGGTGTCCACCCTTTAGGGTGTCGGGCAAGGAGGGCAGACACGCTAAAGCGTGCACACCGAACGCACACACGCTAAACCGTGCACACCGAACGTAATTTCGTTGGCGCATGCAGATCAGTTTTTGTAGCGTCGCAACTTATGACGAGCACCACAGGCGGGCAAAAACGCGCGAAGCTCGCGGCCCAGGTCGAACAAGCGGTCGCGACCGTTCCGATTACCGATATTCACACGCACCTGTACGATCCAGCTTTTGGCAGTTTGCTTCTCTGGGGGATCGACGATTTGCTGGTTTACCATTACTTGATCGCGGAGGTCTTTCGTTATTTGACAATTCCCAGCGAGAAGTTTTGGCAGCTGAGCAAAGCTGGCCAAGCCGAATTGATCTGGAAGGAACTCTTCATCGAGCATTCGCCCATTTCCGAAGCGTGCCGCGGCGTTTTGACCACCTTGCGCCAACTCGGCTTGGACGTGAAAGCGCGCGATCTGCCAGCCTTGCGCCGCTGGTTCGCGGGCCGGAGCGTCGATGATTTCATCAGCCGCTGCATGAAGCTTGGCGGGGTCCAAAAAATCTACATGACGAATTCGCCCTTCGACGATGAGGAGCGGCCTGTCTGGGAAAAAGGATTTTCACGGGATGAACGGTTCGTCGCTGGGTTGCGCTTGGATCCACTCATCCTGAATTGGCGCGAGACTGCGCCCCGCTTGAAACGCTGGGGTTATGCCGTGCAACCGACGTTAACGCCCGCGACAATTTCCGCCGTCCGGCGGTTTTTGTCCGATTGGACCAAGCGGATGAATCCGCGCTATGTGATGGCTTCATTCCCGGCTGAGTTCATGTTCCCCGCAAAAACCGACCCGGCGCAGATCATCGAGAGAGCAATTCTGCCGCATTGCCGCGAGTTCGGTTTGCCGCTTGCGCTGATGATGGGCGTGAAACGCGGAGTGAATCCAGCGTTGAGAGCAGCGGGCGATGGGTCGGGCTTAGCGCAGATGGAAGCGCTGGCGAATCTTTGCTCGGCCTTTCCCGAGAATAAATTTTTGACCACGGTGCTGGCCCGGGAAAACCAGCACGAGCTCTGTGTGCTGGCCCGAAAATTCCCGAACCTGCACATCTTCGGTTGCTGGTGGTTTACGAATGTTCCGTCGGTCGTCGAGGAGATGACCCGGATGCGCTTGGAGTTGGTTGGATTGAGCGTGACGCTACAGCATTCGGATGCGCGAGTTTTGGATCAGCTCGTTTACAAATGGCAGCACTTCCGAAAGGTTGCGGCGAAGGTTTTGATCGAAAAATATTCTGATCTTCTGGAAACCGGCTGGGAAGCGACGCCCCATGAAATCGAGCGCGATGTGCAGGACCTGTTCGGCGGAGCGTTCGAACGATTCTGCGGGCATTGAACCGTCGCCGTCGAACTTGTAGCCGCCGACGTGAGGAGGCGGACAAGGCATTCCAGCGATTCGCTACACCCGGCTCGTCACCTCCACCCTCCGCAGTTCTCAAACAACGGGCACGAGCGAACGCAGGGGGCGTTCCTCATGAGAACGGCAGCTTTCGGTGGAAAGCTACGGAGGACGGGTCGGCGGCTACACACCATCCCAATCCAAAATCCAAAATCCAGCTCAGCCCAATCCAAAATCCGCAATCCGCAATCCGCAATCCGCAATTCTTTCAGTCTTTCCACTCATCCGCCGGATCGAACGCTGGAATCGCGATGTTCAGGATCTTCAATTGGCCGCGCGCGCGGTGGCGGCAGCCAGGACGAATCATGACCGTCGTCAACGGTTTCAGAGGAAAACTTTGACCGTCCAGATCGATCTCCCCTTCTCCTTCGAGCACGACGTAAATCTCAGTGAGTTTCTTGTGGTAGTGAGTTTCCGAATCGGCTTTGATAACGACCTGATGAACCGAGGCCGGCGAGCCGGGCAGGTTCGTAAAGGCGCGCTGGGCAGAGCCGCACGGGCAGGGAACGGGATCGATGGCGTCGAGTTGGGCAATTTGGTAATTCGCCATAAGTCACAAGGTAAAGGCCGGGCCTGTCGCGCAAAAGTAAATTGTCCGGTTCGATTGAATTTTTTAACGGAACGAGCCCTCGCCGGATTGACAGCGCTCCGTCCAAACGCAAAAGTACGTTTCCATGTTGTTCAAAGAATCTCCTGGCCGCCATCTGACATGGGGCCTTCTTGTCACCTTGCTGGCTTTCCCTGGTTGGATCGGGGCAGCCGAAAAGATCGACTTCGTCCGGCAAATCAAACCGATCCTGGAAGCCGAGTGCATTTCTTGCCACGGCGCCACGCACCCGAAAGGCGAACTGCGCCTGGATACGCGTGAAGCGGCGATCAAAGGCGGAGACAGCGGGACGTCGCTCGTGCCCGGCCAGCCGAACAAAAGCAGCTTGTACACGACCACGATCTTAGCCGCTGACCACGATGAGTTGATGCCGCCTCGAACGAAGGACGGCCCGATGCCGAAGGAGAAGACGGAACTCCTGCGCTTGTGGATCGAGCAGGGTGCGCTTTGGCCCGAGGGATTGGTGTTGTCGATCGCGCGCAAGATTGATTTCGCGAAGGACATCAAACCGATCCTGGAAACGTCGTGTCTTTCCTGCCATCGGGAAGATCACGACAAAGGGGATCTGCGGCTGGACGTGAAATCGGAAGCCTTGAAGGGCGGAGAAAACGGGCCAGCCATCGTGCCAGGCAAACCGATGGCCAGCTTGCTTTACCTCCACACTGTGTTGCGCCCGGATCACGAAGCGTTGATGCCGCCGAAAAACAAGGGCGGCCCGCTCGCGCCGGAACAGACCGAGCTTCTCCGGGAATGGATAGAACGGGGGGCGGATTGGCCAGAGAAAATGGTTCTCGCCCCAAAGGCAAAAGAGGAAGGCGACACGTCGACGGAAGATCTGGAGAACCTGAAGGCGATTTACCAAAAAATCATGGCCAACCGGGATGTGACGAACTCGTCGCAGATGAAACCCTATTCCGTGATAATCCCTGGAACAGATGTGAAGTTCGACATGCTGCCGATTCCCGCGGGCGAATTCGTCATGGGCAGTCCTGACAAGGAAGCCCATCACAAAGCGGACGAAGCCCCGCCGCACAAAGTCGCGATCTCCCCCTTCTGGATGGGCAAGTGCGAAGTGACCTGGAACGAATACGAGCTCTTCATGTATCCGCTCGAAGAGAAGAAAATCCGAAACATGTTTGGCTACGCTTCGTCGAAAGACCAGGTCGCGGATGCCGTGACGCGCCCGACGACGCCGTATGTCGAAATGAGTTTCGGCATGGGCAAGGAAGGTTTTCCCGCCATCAGCATGACGCAATATGCCGCGAACACCTATTGCCGCTGGCTCAGCGCCAAGACCGGCCAGTACTATCGGCTGCCGACGGAAGCCGAATGGGAATACGCCTGCCGCGCCGGCACAACGACCGCATATTCGTTCGGGGATGATCCAGGCAAGCTTGGCGAATACGCCTGGTACAACGAAAACAGCGATTTCAAATATCACAAGGTCGGAACCAAAAAGCCTAACCCATGGGGGCTTTATGATATGCACGGCAATGTCGCCGAGTGGACCTTGGATCAATATGAAGCGGGTTATTACAAAAAATTTGCCGGCACACTGGCGCGCGATCCATTGAATGTCGCCAACACGCTCTATCCACGCGTCGTTCGCGGCGGTTCCTGGGATGATGACGTTGCGGCGTTGCGAACCGCGGCTCGGCGCGGTTCGGATAAAGCCTGGAAAATGCAGGACCCGCAATTGCCGAAAAGCATTTGGTATTTGACCGACGCCCAATTCCTCGGCTTCCGGATCGTTCGCCCCCTCGAGGTCCCGCCGCCGGAGGAACTCTCGAAATATTGGACAATCAAAGTGATTCGCGATTAAACTGCCCGCATTCCTCACAACCAAGCAACCGGTGCCAGCTCGATTTCCGAAGCGTTCGAGCCGCGCGCCAAGACTCAGTTGAACAATCGAAAGTGAACATCATGAATAACCCCAAGAACTCGACTTCACCCGATCCGATGACGCGTCGGGATTTTCTGAAAACAACCTCGACCGCCGCGGTCGGCGCGAGTGTGTTGGGCGGCTTGGCCGTCGATCGCAGCGCCTATGCCGCCGCGGGTGACACCCTGAAAATCGCGCTAGTCGGTTGCGGCGGCCGCGGCACCGGCGCCGCCAGCCAAGCCCTTTCAGTAAAGGAGAATGTTCAGCTCGTCGCGATGGCGGACGCTTTTCGCGATCGGCTCGATGGCAGCCACAATGAGTTAATGCGGCAAGCCGACTTGAAGAAACGCATTAACGTTTCAGACGACAATAAGTTCGTCGGTTTCGACGCCTACAAACAGGCGATCGCGCTCGCTGACGTCGTCATCCTCGCGACACCGCCTGGGTTCCGGCCAATCCACTTCGAAGAAGCGGTCCGGCAAGGGAAGCATGTGTTCACCGAAAAACCCGTCGCGGTCGATGCTCCGGGCGTTCGCCGGTTTCTGGCCGCGGCCGAAGAAGCGAAAAAGAAGAACCTGAAAGTCGGCGTCGGTTTGCAGCGGCACCATCAGCTTGGTTATTTGGAAACGATCAAACGGCTGCACGACGGCGCCATCGGCGACATCACTTCCATGCGCGCCTATTGGAACGACGCGGGAGTTTGGGTCCGGCCGCGTCAGCCGAGCCAGACGGAAATGGAATACCAGATGCGCAATTGGTACTACTTTGTCTGGCTGGGGGGCGATCACATCGTCGAGCAGCACATTCACAATTTGGATGTGATCAACTGGATTAAAAAAGGCCATCCGGTCCGAGGGCAAGGCCAGGGCGGACGCGAAGTTCGCAAGGGGATTGATAACGGGCAGATCTTCGACCACCACTTTGTCGAGTTCGAATATGCCGACGGCTCGCGGTTGCTCAGCCAATGCCGGCACATCGGCGGCTGCTGGAGCCAGGTCGCCGAAAACGTCGTCGGCACAAAAGGAACTTGCGAAGTCAACCGCTACATCATTCGAGGCGAAGGCGGCAATTGGCGCCACAACGGGCGCGATGACAAGAACCCGTATCAAGTCGAGCACGACGACTTCTTCCAAGCCATCCTCGATGATAAGCCGTACAACGAAGGCGAATACGGCGCGATCAGCTCGATGACGTCCATCTTCGGCCGGATGTGCACCTACTCTGGCAAGATGCTCGAATGGGACGATGCGATTAAATCCGACATCGATCTGAGTCCGAAGGCTTACGCGTTCGACGCCCGCCCGCCCATCGTCCCCGACGCGAACGGCCGTTACCCCGTTGCGGTCCCGGGCAAAGACATTCATTGGTGGACCAGCGACCAGGTTTGATCCTGGCGAAAAACCCGCAAATCACCATCACCCGCATCGATCCGGTGCGGGTGATTTTTTTAGGAGGAAACGGAGGCAACAGAGGATTGGATTCCTCCTGTATCCTCTCCCCGTGCTGGTGCAAATTCTGCGATTCACAGCACGGGGAGAGGAATGAAAGGTGAGGGGTCATGCAACTTTTATGCAACAATAAATTCTTCTTTCGAAATTCAAATGCTCAAAACGACAGGGGCTTTCCATGAATGGCAATGGCCAGCAATGGCTTTGTTTTGGGTTTTGGATTTGAAGGTTTTGGAATTGTTTCCTCCTTCGCTGAAGCTTCGGAGACCTCTGAGGTATTCCGTCAACATAAAGATAGGATTGTTCAGTGCTTATTCACTTTCGTTTTTTGCGGCTGGTGCTGCATAGAGACTGGCGTAGAGCTTGACACGACGTTTCTCCAAGCCGGCCAGGTATTTGGCTTCGTCGTATTGAACGTTGTCCTTCCAGCAGCGCCACAGGATCCGGATCCACTTAAACGCCAGCGCCCGGTAGATGCGGAACTTGCCCCAGCCTTTTTCCGCGCGAGACTTGAAGAACTCCCGTGCCCAGGGGCAAAAGAGCACGGAGGTCCGCGCATACTCCACGAATGTCTGATGCAGGAACTTTGGCCTAGCCCATCGCCAGTTGACGACTTTGGTCTTACCGCTTTGTATTTGGACGGGCGCCACACCCGACCCGCAGAGCATCGAATAGGGATCTGGGAAGTTGGCCATTGAAGTGCCAAAGGCCGCGGCCAGCCTGGGTCCAAACACCGGGCCCACGCCAGGGAAGCTGGCGAAGACCTGAGCTTTGGCATGGCCGGCAAAGACCACCTTGATCCGCTCATCATACTGAGCAATGCTCGCCTGGACGGCCCTTA
>Ga0082335_1001410_pt1 | contig 51246 bp, 49 predicted proteins | sample Subgrocontami58m_FD_72375 | JGI IMG/M metagenome (GOLD analysis project Ga0082335, IMG submission 72375) | Subsurface groundwater microbial communities from S. Glens Falls, New York, USA - GMW37 contaminated, 5.8 m (SPADES assembly) (version 2) ... | reverse complement strand
AGGTTGCATTAAACAACATTAAGAGATGCCAAATAAATGCCATTGACTTTTAAAAATTTCTAACATATACTAAGACTGTTGATCAATTTTAAAAAATTCGGAGGATTAAATGAAAAAAATTGCTTCAGGTATTGCATTTGGTTTTATTTTATTATTTATATCTACTTACGTTTACTCCGATGAAAAAATCACCCTCTCCACTTATTATCCTGCGCCGTACGGCGAATATCGCACCCTTGCCGTAGGCGATACATATGTTGCGCCTGATCCTAATAATCCAGCACCACCAGGTACAGATTTAGTTGTAGAAGGCAACGCCGGTATCGGCACAACGCTGCCCCGGGGGCTACTCCACACAGTCGGGGCTGTTACAAATTCAACCACTCCAACCATCAGAAACACTACTGCCTCTAATGCTGCTACCGCTATAGGCCTTGATGGAGCGTTGGTATTGCAAGATAGCGATAGCTTGGTCAATAGTGGTGGTATGGTAGCCTTTGGTACTAACCAGGGCTTTTTTGCTACTATCAAGGGGGCAATACAAAATGGAAATAACAATACCGTAGGCGATCTCCTTTTCAATACCCGAAATGCAGTTACCACTACTACTTTGGCTGAGAGAATGAGAATAACAAGCGCCGGCAATGTCGCTATAGGCACCACCGATACTTTAATTGGGAGTGTGCCGCCCTCACCCGCAAGACTGAAAGTAACAGGAACTACATATTTAGATGGACAGTTATTGGTTAGCAGTAGTTATGGTTCTAATGCTAAAGTATCCCTCGGGCAATACCTTAGAACAGGCGGAGCATTAGAGTTAATGCTGCATGAAAACGGTTATAATATGTTCGGCTTTGACGTACTTGAAGACCCAGGTTGGGGACCATTGGTAGGCATAGAATTCAGGTTGATTTCGGGAATGGGCCAGCCCATAACTTTCGGGCATATTGTCAATCCGTCTATGGCCTTTGTAGAAACAATGAGAATAAATACTGACGATGCTGATGGCAGGGTTGGTATTGGCACATCAAACCCGGGCGAGGGATTTAGAGGTACCCGGCTGGGTATACATAATAGCCTGGCCAATTATCCTGCTCTTATTGATATAAGCGGCCAAGGTGATGATTATCAATATACAGGCATTGAGTTATGGGATGATCAAAGAATATACGATAGCAGTACTCATTATTATTGGGGAATATATCACAGGAAAGGCGTTCTTGGCGGAGCCCATGATTTTTTAATCACTCAATACATACCTGATGGTACAGGAATAGGTACTTATATAGAACCTATACGGCTAACCTCCGGCAACGGCTTCGTGGGGATAGGTACTGGCCTTCTATCTATTAATGGTATTATCAGCAACCCAAATGAAGGCGGACAAATTAACCTTAGAGACCCTGGCACCACAGGACATAGCCAAACAGCCGCATGGTCTATTGATAATTATAATAGGACATTTAGATTAATGGATGAAGGCGTGGTAAGGTTTACAATAGACGCCACCGGAAACGTTTATATTAATTCACTGATACCAATAGGAGCAGGTACGGGTGGGCCAGTTTATGCCAATGCCACCAATGGGAGACTGTTTAGACAATCTTCTGACCTGCGCCTTAAAAAAAATATTGATACTATCTCAGAAAAAATCGATGTGCTAAAGGGCTTGAAGCAACTTCGAGGAATATATTTTAACTGGAATACTGATAAAGGGAAAAGTGTAGGCCTTGACAGCAAAAAGGAGATTGGAGTTATTGCTCAAGAAGTTGAAAAAGTTATCCCAGAGATAGTAACTACTGATAATGAGGGTTATAAGAGTGTTGACTATCCAAAAGTTGTGGCTTTTTTAATTGAGGTAGACAAGCAACAGCAAAAACAAATAGAGGAATTACAAAAAAGAATTGACTTGCTGGAAAAAAATAAATATCAGTAATAGGGTCAGACCCATGTTATGTTAACCTAAAAAAATTTTAAAACAATAAATAAAGCGGAGGCTTTAAATGAAAAAAATCAGGTTAGTAGTTACTGTTGGCTTTATTTTATTCATCTTTCCTGTTATTGCCTTTTGCGATGAAAAAATCACCCTTTCCACTTATTATCCTGCGCCGTACGGGGAATACAGGACTTTGGCAGTTGGCGATACCTATACTGCGCCAGCTGCCGGAGGGAATACAAGCTTAGTAGTTCAGGACCGAGTAGGTGTTGGAACAACAAATCCAGCGACTATGCTTCATCTTAGAGGTACAGCTAGTGATGCCTTTATTTTAGAGCGTTTAGTAAATAATCAAACATGGGGCGTAGGAACTTTATACCGCCTTCGTGATTCTGCTTCTAATTCTCATGACTATGCAGGAATTTACGGCCTAATTGAAACTAATACCAATGGAAGTGAAAGAGGCGGCATTGTTTTCTATACTGCAAGCCCTGCATTGTCAGAAAAAGTCAGAATAACAGGTAGAGGTAATGTGGGCATAGGAATCTCAAGCCCATCAGGGACATTAGATGTATATAGCCGCCAATATGGGCAAATAAGAATTTATGGCGGAGCTGATGGTACTAATTATTGGCCGTCGTTAATACTTCACGATAATGCGCCAGATGGAGCAACCTGGTCAATAGATAATGGTTATACAACATGGGGTGGTGGAAAACTTGTTTTTAATTGTGGTGCATATCCCGCATGCATGATTATGGATGGGCCTACAGGCAATGTCGGCATAGGAAAAACAGATCCTGCTGGAAAGCTGCATGTTGTAGATAATCTGGCTACGTCTAATGGAATCTTAATTGAACGAAATGGCGGCAGCCCAAGGTTAGGACTTGTAGATACATCTGTAACAGGCAGTCCAGCTTGGTATATAGATAATAATGCAGATACTTTCCGTATCTTTAGACAGCCGAATATCAGTACAGGAGGAACAGCGCATTTTCTAATAGATAACCAGGGGCGTGTTGGTATTGGATGGAATCCATCTGACGCGACTGCTGCTAGTAGAGACTCAATTCTTCACATAGATCCTGACAGGCTACCCATATTGTGGGCGCCCATTAATTTCAGTGAATCATTAGCAGTAGTAACGGTTGGTAATGAAAGGGGGCATATTTTTAGGGTGTCCGGTAGCGCATCCTCAGAAAGATATAAAGAAAATATTAAGCCATACAAGGATGATTTTTATAAAATTTTAAACGTTACACCAAAATCTTTTGATTTTAAAAAGGAATATAGGCCGTCAGATTCTCCTACTTATAAAGAAGTTGGTTACATTGCAGAGGACTTTATGAAAATAGGCCTTCAAAACTTGGTAGTTAATAACGAAAAAAACCAGCCTGACAAAATTAGGAAAGAACTAATTCCAATTTATACATTAGAGATAGTAAAGGTGCATAACAACGAAATAGAAAACCTTAAAAACACAGTAGCAAAATTACAAAAAGAAATAGAAGACCTAAAAAAGAATAACAGGTAGTTATCTTTCCACGCCTTCGGTAGGGGTATTTATATAATCCGTAAAATTAATATGCCCTTCTATTTCCTCGCGCGCTGTTTTAATCCTGTCTGAAAGGTAAGGATGCGTACGCCATCGCCTTTTAGGCCTTATCGGGCCTTCAAATTCTGATTTTATCAGAATCTCTATTGTAGATATTACGGCATGAGGGTCATAGTCTGTCTTTTTTAAATAAATCGCCGCCAAGCGGTCTGCCTCTATTTCCTCTTCCCTTGAATATGAAAGGGTCAATTCAATTAAAGCGTTATTTATATTAATTTTGTTACGGCGAGTGCTTGCTCCTGTAACTGCGACGATATCAAAAATATTTGTCAGAATTGCCCTTCTTGTCCTTTTTTCGTGGTGCCTGGCCGCTATGTGGCCTATTTCATGGCCTATAACAGCCGCGATTTCATCGTCTTTTTTTGTCTTATCTACCAGGCCTTTAAAAATATAAATGTGGCCGTCCGGCAGGGCAAACGCGTTAACCTCTTCGCCTTTTAACACCTTGAATGTATAAACCAAATCTTTCCTGTCGCAGACTGAGGTTACCTTTTGGCCGATGATATCCACCCTTGCCTGCAATATAGCGTCTTCCTCCAAGCCTATTTTATCCTCAATCCTTTTCGCTACACCGCTTGATGCGTAGGATGTCGCTGAAAAGGACAGTAGGATTATTGAGCTTATAAAAATATAATAAACTGTTTTCATATTACACCTTAAGCAAAATTTAAAGCAGGTGCCGTAAGCCGAGTTCTGTTTTAAATGGCCATCCATCTAGCCTTGCCGTTGCCGGCAAGTTCCTCTCCGGTCAATTCCGGATGTAGCGACCCACCCGGTCCGATACAAAGGTACGGGCCATACCTGGGTCGGACCCTATTTGGTCTTTCTCCACGTAGAGATTGCCGCGTTTCACCCCTGCCCCGGCTTAACGTCGGGGCAAGACTCGTCTCTGTGGCTCTGATCCGTCCCCATCGTTTAGATTTGCAAAACAAATCTGATGGGGAGACGGGCGTTACCCGCTACGCTGCCCTGCGGAGCTCGGACTTTCCTCGAAGGCATCCCCTCGTAGCCATACGCACCTGCTTAAAAGAATAAATCCTTTTTAATATTATTTTTTGTTTTAAGTATAAAAGAAGTGCCTGATTTTTTACCTGCAGCTGAGTTGTCAATCGCTTTGTTTGCAAGCTCATCAGCGTCTTTGTTTTTTTCGCGGCTGATATGGTTTATTCTCACTTCTTCAAAGCTTGCAAGGAGGGTACTTACCTTTTCGTACAAATCTTTTAACGCAGGGCTTTTTATTTTATATTCGCCACCAAGCTGCTTTGCCAGGAGCTGACTGTCTGTATTTATGACTATTTCCCTTAGCCTTCTGGTGCGCGCTTCTTCCATCGCAAATATTAAAGCGCTATATTCGGCGACATTATTTGTCGTCTCTCCCAGGAATTTACTTATGGCACCTACGAATTTGCCTTTATCGTCCAGTATAACAATGCCTGCTCCGGCAGGCCCGGGGTTGCCTCTTGCTGCCCCGTCAATGTATATATGAAAGCAGCTCATGTTAAATTATTTTCACCCTTATCATATAATATTCTGGAGCATATATGACAATAAATAATATCCTGTTTAAGGCGGATCTCGTTAATTACCTGTGGCGGCAGTTGCATGTGGCATCCACCGCAGGTATGTTCCACTATAGGCGCCATGGCGAAACCGTCTTTTCCTTCCAGTATTCTCTCATAATGCGACAATACCTTAGGGGCAACATCAGCGGCCAGTATTTTTCTTTTTTCTTCTTCTTTTGCAAGTTCTGCTTCTATGGCGCTTATCTGCTGTTCTATTTGTTTTATCTGCGCGTTAACATCCTGCTGCCTCTGCTCTGTTTCCTTTTGTTTTTTAGCTATATTTTTTTCTTCCTGCTCTATGGCATCCATGAGTTTTAAGATTTCCTCTTCCAGGACTGAGCAATCGGCATGCGCAAGGCCTATCTGCTGCTGCATTGCCTCATATTCCTTGTTTGTCTTTAGCTGATAAAGCTGCGTGTTTAATTTCTTAATGCCTGTTTCTTTTGTTTCCAGCTCAATCTCTTTTTCTTTTTTGCTAACCTGTAGTTGCCTAAAGGAGTTTTTGGCGGCTTCGGCAGCTTTTTTTTCGTCTTCCATCTGAAGCTTCAGCTGCTGTATCCAAAGTGGCTTCTGTTGTTTTTCCGACTTTAGCTTATAAATTATAGCGTCGACTTGCTGAAGGTTGATTAGTTTATCGATCTGCTGCGCTATGTCTATTTTTGGTGTTGTCATTTTTTTTGTTTCTGTTCTGCTTCGATTAAGCTCATCATAAATGGTGAGCAAGCCAAAAATTGCTGTAGCAATTTTTGGCGCGTCGAACCATGGTGGGCGATACAGGATTCGAACCTGTGGCCTCCACAATGTGAATGTGGCGCTCTAACCAACTAAGCCAATCGCCCAAATTTACTTGGTGGGCCCTGTAGGAATCGAACCTACGACCCGTTGATTATGAGTCAACTGCTCTAACCATCTGAGCTAAGGGCCCAAACTCTACAACTTGTTGTATGTCAAACAGTTATGAAGCTGTGCTTTTCTGTTGCTTTGCCTGGAGCTGGGCTTGGTGTCCAAATAGTGTCCATTCGTCTGCTTAAAATGTCCACTGCGCGCTTTTTGTGGTCCGGCGATAAGTGGCTATATCTGAGCGTCATTTCAAGCGATTTATGGCCCAGGAGCTCTCTTACGGTGTTTAAATCAACACCCGACATAACCAGGTGCGAAGCAAACGTATGTCTAAGATCGTGAAAACGAAAATCAACTATACCAGATTTTTTCAAAGTTTGCAAGAAAGATTTTTTAATGTCCTTAAACGGTTCACCGCGCCCATTGCAAAAAACATAGGCGCTTTCCGGATGCTTCTTTGTCCGTATTAAAGCGGTCTTTGCCATCTCGTTCATAGGCACTTCTCTTTTCTCGCTGTTCTTAGTGTTATATAAATGAATTACATTGCGCCTAAAATCAATGTCATGCCATTTCAAGGAAAGTATTTCGCCCCGGCGCATGCCGGTATTAAGGGCCACTATAACTATAGGTTTTAAGTAACCTCTGCAATTGCCAAGCAGCTTAATTATTTCTTCTTTCTCCAGGTACCTCAGCCTTTTATTATTTTCCTTAAATAGTTTAACTTTCTTAACAGGGTTATCGGTTGCCTTATTCCATTGGATCGCCTTGGTAAACATGTGTTTAAGCTGAGCCAATTCCCTATTAACGGTAGCCGGAGATACTTCCTGGGCCCTGTGGATTTTGTATTTTTCAATAAGCAGCGCATCGATGTCGTATAGATATCTGCCGGAGAAAAAGCTTTTTAAGCGCCGCATATTACTTAAGTCCGACCTTAACGATTTTTTATTTGGCTTGGAATGTAGTTCAATGTAAGTGTCGGCAAACTCTTCAAACTTAACTTTGTATTGCCTGCGAATATCTAAATATTTGTTTTCAGCGATTTCGATTTTTCTTTTTTGAAGGACTTTTTTGGCAAGAGCTTTGCTGGGCCCGATTTTTTCTCTTTTACGCCTTCCGTTTACGTAGTAATCTATATAAAAATCTATGCCTTTTTGATATACTCCCATAGTGTTCCTATTCTATATAAAACGTTAAGAAATGTCAATAAATCATCGCCTTAACGTGCCTGTCCTTAAGCCACTCGTCTACTTCCCGTAAATCAAACTTCACCAATCGGCCCATTTTGACATAAGGTATCTTTTTCTGCCATACCCAGGAGCGGACAGTATTAAGCCTAATGTCTAAATATTCAGCAAGGCCCTCGGGCCCTATGAATCTTTTATTTATATAAGTATTAATAGACGGATTCATTATAATATATTATACGCGACTGCCAAAAAATTCTTATCGTTACGAATCATTTTGCTGCAACTGATTATTATGCTTCATGTTCCGTAAAAACTGCTATTGCACCTATGCTCTTTTTTATGGTATTAATGACAATCATTTTGCTGCAACTTGTTTTTATTGCTTATATTATGGAAAAGTCACTCTTGTGCCTATTTTTGTGTAATTAATTTAATTTTTTTGTTGTAACCGATTCCTCTGTTTCGCGTTGTATAAAAATCGCTCTTTCTCTATTCGCAGTCGCCTGGGCCCTTTTATACCACTTGCCCCTTTCCAGCATGCGAATAAACTCTTGCTTAGTTGCTATCAGTAAACCTTTGCCTATAGGGATATGGATATAGTTATCTTTTTGGTTAAACATGATCATGGTGGTGTTATTGTTTTGCTTTTATAATAGTTATAGCATTTATCTATCTCTCCCTGAGTGCATTTTTTTCTTTCTTTTAATATCTTGCGCACTTCTAACCATGGCGTTTTTTCTTGCAGCTTCCAGTCTAAAAATTCCTGAGTAACTTTATGCGGTATTACATCGCGAGGGGAATAAACATTTGCTTTGGTTTCTTTATTTTTTTCTTCTTCCGTTATATTTTTTTCTTTTCGAAGGTTATTATGGTTATTATGGTTAAGAATGGTTGTGTCGCTTTTAAGCACGTTCAGTCCCTCACTTTGGCCCCAGAAGTCCCTCACCTGCCCTGAAAAGTCCCTCACTTCGCCAGAACAGTCCCTCACTTCGCTATTCTTAAGGTGAGGGGGTAATAAGTCCCTCACTTCCTTTCTGGCTTCCCCTGCCTGTTCCTTTGTTATTTTAGGCACTTCCGGATTGAGGTAATATTTCCAAACCTTACCGCCCTTTATGGTCATTTGCTCTCGCTTTAAAAGAAATCCCAACTTGCCTAAAATATAGTCTACTCTTTCTATCTCTTTATGACATAGCCCCGTTGCTCTTTCGGTTTCTCTTTTCCCGGGGAAAGCACTCAAATCGGCACCATTTAATCTAAAAATAAACATTGTTAATCTTGCGCGCTCTCCAGGGCTTAGGTGTTTATAAGACCCCGAGTTTATCAATGCCTCTTTATAGCTGTTTTCATTACGTATGTTACCCATATTCAGAATCCTTTATAAGTGCCCGGCTAAACCGAGAAGGGTCCTATTAAAAACTCGGCTGCCGGGATCCAAGACCATTACAGTCCATTAACCTGCAATGGCCTTATTTTGCCTACTTGCTCGTAACAAGCAGGCAAACATCTATTTAAACAGCCCTTTTTCGCTAAAACTCATAACTTGAGTAGGTAGTTTTAAACTTTCTCTCACCTTGCCACCAATTCCCTTACGTTTAGGGTTTCGACCCATCCTGAAGGCAAATAAGGGGCATTCTGCGTGTTCGCAATACCTGATGTATAAATACCTTTGCCCGGCACATTCTAAGCACTTTTTCCTTATAGCTTTAACAGGTGTTAGCGCCTTCATTGCCCAGCTCCCACTTTTTTAAGTAGTTCCATATACTTTTCTATGATGGCCTCTCGTATTTTATTAGCCACATCCGCGCTAAGTGGATATATAACTTCAATTTTCTTTCCGTTGGGCAGCACTTTAAGGGGCCAGGACAAACGATATCTTTGGCCGTCAAGCGAAAGAAATATAGCTACGCTTGAAATATGGAATTGATTATTAAGGGTAAAATTACAGAAGGCCATTAAGCCATCTTTGGGCTTAACAGGAAGGATTTGAATATCTGTTATTGTTATGTCTTGCATTTTCCCGCATTCTCCGCATTTTGTTAGGATTACTTGAAATAAACATTAAAATCTTATGCCTCTAAATCTTCCGGGCTTTCGCGCAATGACTCACAGAGATTATTAACATTCTCCTGAGAAGAGTTGTTGTCCTCTTCGGGCTTTTCAATATCACCTGTTTTAATACCGCAGCGCCTATCCTTTGCCATTTATATCGTCTCCTTTTTACTTTATTGACTTACCGGTTTAAACTTAAATACAAAATCTGTTAAATTGTCTTGCAGATATTTTATTGCCGGGCCCTTTACATTATTAAGACTTTCTGTCATAAAATTGCGTGGTATCATTTTGCTCGTTCCCCAAATAACATATAGAACGTGCGGCACAATATTCTCATCTATTGCCACAAACGCTTTAGCCTTAAGCACCCCAAAATTCATTGAACCTTCTTCGATGCCGCTCCTTTTTGCAGAAAGCAATTCTCCTGACTGTTTATGCACTATCCAGTACGGATCATGGATTTCCATACCGTGGGGCCCGTGCCTTTTTGCGTAAGGATAACCTATTTTCCTTAAATAACTTAAATTATGGTCCTGCCAACTTGCATTGTAAGTTATTTCTTTGTCGAGCATATCCCTTACTTTTTCCATGCTCTTATTAATATGTTTTATGAAGCCACCGCCAAAAGCAGCAATATTTTTTGCAACTGTTTCTGAACCTATTACCGGCATATCGAACCCATAGCATTTATGCAACAATCGATACTTGCTTTAATATTATCACCGAGCTGGGCCATTTCTTTTATTGCAGTTTTTAAGACAAATGCAAGATGTTCAACGTTTTGCTCGCTCTGCTTTATGGTTTCGCCGATTTCCTTTAGCAGTGCGCAACCGATATCGGCTCCTTTAACTATTTGACTCAACTGATTAAAATTATTATCCATAAATCACCTATCCTCTATGTTTAAACCGTTTAATTTCGCCTCATCGAGCTTTTTATGTATATCTTCTTCGTAGTCCATGTCCAGTATATTTAACATATCTTTAAACGTATCTGCTGCGCCTGCCATAGCACAATTTACTGTTTGAAACAATACCGCGGCCTGAAACCTTGTATCCTCCAAACTTTGTTTTTGTAATGCCTCGTAGAAAAACCTTATCTGCTGGACCGTTAAATTGTCTTCAATGTATTCCTTTGTTACTCCTAACTCCCTGCATAAATATACAATTACTTTGCCAAGCGAGGCTTGCCTATTTCTTTTATCTTCTCGCGCAGGACCTTTACTTGGCTTAACAAAAAAGGGATATCGTTTTGCTCTATTACCAGTTGAATCAGTTTTATTTCGTCTTTAAGCTGTAGGTTCTCTTCTATCCATGCCGGTTCCTCGTTTAATATGATTGAATAGACATGCAACATCTTGTCCCCGGCTATTTCTATGAACGGTTTTATCATGTCCTCAATTTTCATGCCGCCTTCTTTGATAGCAGGATATTTTCTGGCAAGATCAATTCCTATTTCGCTTATAAATCTTAAGAGCTGAGTCCGCTGTTTAAAAACAAGTGGTTTAATAATTTTTTCCTTATCGCCTATCTTTAACTTTATGCCTTCCGGATACAAAATATCTAATTCTGTTTCTGACATCTTATGCCTCCATTCTACTTGTTTGTTTGTTGAAACTTATACGACACTTTGATAATAATCACAATTGCGGCTGTTAAAGTACAAATGCCAAGTACAAATCCTATTAAAAAAGACCAAGGTTCTAACATATTTATGCATCTCCTTTTATAAACATTAAACGCTCCTCAATGCTCGCTTTACACTGTCGCCAAGCCTTGCTGATAAGTCATCTATATCAATCTCGTTTGAAATTTGCGCGCCCTCAAAGCTAAAACTTAAGTGGTATGTGTTGCCTGCCTTGCTTGCATTTCTCATTTCATCAAATTTATCAAGCGGGATAATGGCTTCCGGCGGATGTACCAGAATAGGCACGGCCCCGGGCCCCAGGACCATAGCTCCCTCTTGCGCTGACGGCAAAGACATTTTTTCGCCGCTACCTATCAATATTCCGCCTTCTTTAAATCCTAAAAATGAACCGGCTATCTTTAGGGCCAAAAATACAAGCCATTTGGCTATCATCTGCGAAATAGCGTCTATAACGGCGTTTTTAAGGTCTTCCCAGAAAGCCTTCATGGCGTCCTTAAATTTGCCGCCCTCTTTTATCATTGTCGCTATAGAATTGCCAAGAGTTTGCTCTACGCTTGTTACTACGACCTTCCAGGTTGTCTTTAAATCATCTGTCCACCCAATCCATGAGCCTCTAAAAGAAGCCATAATCCCCTTCATATTAGCAAATGCCGCCTCAAAGGATCTCGTGTCAACCTCCATAGTTGTCTTTTCTACTCTCTCTTCACTCCCTGGGCCCGACTCCATTTCCTGTTTACCTGCAAGTAAATCTTTCAACTCTTGCGTTTTATCTATCGCCTTTTGAACCCCTTCTGCAAACCTGTCTCCGAAACCAGCAACGTTTTCGAATTGCTTCATTGCTTTAAATTGTGCATCTGCCTCAGCAAGAGCCTTCTTAAAAGCTTCAATAGGATGTAAAAGTTTTTCTTTGAGCGGCATTTCGCTTAAATTCTTCATGGTAAAAATCATTTTAAAAAATCTTTCTACCATCCAATCAAAAGCATCGCCTATTTTTTGAGCAACATTTTTAACAAAACTTTGTATATTCCCCCAGTTTTGAAACCATACTGTAGCAAATAGCGCAAGGGCCGAAATTGTAAGGCCTATGGGACTTGTAACTAACCATAATAAAGAGGCCCCTACAGCTTTTATCCCTGTAACTAAACCTGGTAAAAGTACCACCTTAAAAAGACCTACAGCGCCTGCTAATGTAAGAAAACCACCAACAGTTAAGGGTATAATTATTAGCATATTCTGCATGCCGGTATTTAGCCCATGAAACCATTCAAGCGCTGCTTTTAAAGCATTAGCCAAAGCATCCAGCGCAGGTTTAAATAAAGTTAGTATATCAACGCCGATACTTACCAACCCAACACGGACAGAATCCATTGTGTCGGCGAATGCTTTCATTTTCTGGGCCGTAACACTGTTCACGACGCCGCCAAGTTTTTCCAATTCGTCGCCTAATTCTTTTATTTTGTCTCGGCCCTGGCTTAGAAAAGGTATAAATTCTTTACCCAATTTAGCGCCTAATAAAGTGGATGCCGTAAGCATTGCTTGTTGTTTATCTGTCGTCTTGGAAAAATAATCTGCCATTTCTAAAAGCACGTCAGTTGTTCTTTTTAAGCGGCCATTGGAATCAGTAACAGTTATGCCCAGCCGGGCAAACTCTTGAGCATAATCACCGACATTAGTGCGCGCAAAATCCATCGCTTTTGTTAATAAAGGTAAAACCCTGGATAACTCTTCCATGCTCACGCCTTCTTGCCGGGCCGCATACGCCAACTTGCTCAGTTCTTCTGTACCTACGCCGGATATTTTTGACAATCGCTCGACGGATAAAACATAATTCATGCCCTGCTTTGCCATAAGAATATAGACGGTAGAGATGCTGGCGCCGACGGCTAACACTTTTTTATAATGCGTCTCAAGAAGCTGATTTGCCTTTTGTGTAAATCCTGAAACCTTTTCCTCTGCTGATTTAAGGCCTTCTGCTAACTTTCCATATTGGGCCTCTATTGATACGATAATGGCTCCTAATCCCGTTTCTCCTGCCATGACTATTTCACCTCTTTTTGTAAAAGTTTATTTGGATCAATTTTTAAAACAGCTGCAATTTTTTCCACTAATTTTTGACTCGGATTAATCTTGCCCTGTATTATTTTTGAAAAGTAAGTCTCGGAGAGATTAATCTTTCTGCAAATCTGCCATTGTTTTAGACCTTTGGCGAATATCAACCCTTTTAACATTGCTCTGTTTATTTTCATGTTTTCCACCTTTCAAATAAAAAACCCCAGTCGCAAACCACAAATATTTGTAAGCTTGGACTGGGGTTAAAATAAAAAACCCAGCTAACTCGCAATATTTTTGCGACGCCTTAGCTGGGTAGATTCATCATTCCCAGAGACCTCAAGGGCCTCTCTAAGATTTCTTTAAAAAAATAAATTTAAAAGAACTATTTTTGCAATTTTTCTATCAAAATTAATTATATAAGAAAGAAATTATTTTGTCAAGTTCTTTTTTTATTTCTCTTGCATCTGCGCAATAGACTCAAGTTCCTTCTTTATTCTATCCTGCTCTGTCCATCGTTTTAGGTAAGAAATTAAATCTCCCATAACAGATAAAACTTTGCTAACATTATTTTCGAGAGAGTCAAAATCTCTATCCTGTAAAGTCGTCTGCATAGTTTCAAGGTAAGGTATAACTTTATCCTCAATTAAATACGCGCCATCATTTTTTAGAAATACATCCCCATTTTCCTCTAATCTCTCCTGGGCATGCTTTATGTACTTTTGAGCATACTCAATCTTTGCTTTAGTTGTATTCATGTAAGTCCCCTTTTCCTTTGCCGCTTGACTTAGAAAAGTAGAGGTAATATAATTACCTTTAGCCCGTCTTGGCTGCTAATCCAGTCGCGCGGGTTAGTAGGCAGCGAGCACTCTATTTGCTTTCTGCCTACGCCTTTTTAGGCATTTATTGTAGCTTCCAAGATTCTATCATCCGCATAACGTCTGATTCGCTAAATCTTATATCGCCAGTTCCGTTTACCCTATATATCTTTATACCGTATTTTATATGCCAGGCAATCCAATTGTTATATACCGATCTGGGCTTCAAGCCTAACATATCCGCAACCTGTTTTACCCTAAGCAATCTTACTCCCATTATCTTCCTGTTATTTTCCTTAACTTTTTTAAGTCAGCTTCCGTGTAGGTTCTATAGTTGCTTGTAGGGTTACGCCTGGCTGCCGGAATCTTGCCTGCCTTCTCCCATCTAAAAACAGTCATAGATGAGACCCTTAAGGCCCTTGCGATTTCTGTCCTTGTATATTTCTTTTCTTCCATATTGCACCTCGTAAATGCAATTATTATCTGGTTAAAAATTGCTTATATGAAGCAAAGCGCCGCTTACTCGCAATATATAACATCATATAACAGCATATAACACTTGTCAACAAAAAAATAGCTTCATTGCGCTATTCTAACATCTTTGCTTTTTGTTCCTGCTTCTTTAATTCCTCTACCGTTTGAGGCACGGCTTTTAACACCGTTATCAATTCCTGCACTTGTTCCGGCTTTAGATAAAGCTCAATCTTAAATAATTCGTTCTCAAAATCCTGCAAATGCAATATTGTGCTTGTTTGCTTTCCTTTATTGTCTGAATAGAATGTAACCTTAAATTTACCATCCCACGTTTCGGATATAGGCTTCGTTATTTCTATCTCATTGTCTTTTGCTTTTTTGCACCACTCGATAGCCTTTTCCAATGACTCAATTGTTTTTGATAAGCGCTGTTTTTCAATAAAACATCTTATCTCCCACAAGACATTTGTGTGTACATAAAAATTACCCTGGGGATCTACATATACCCTGATAGGATAGGTATTCCATGTTTTCCATACCTCATTATAATAATCACCGGACGCCTTACCCTCTACGGTCCTTGAAGAAGCAAGGGCAGGCGTTATAATTGTGCATATTAAAATTGCTATAATAAATATCTTAAAGTTCATCTTAATACGTCGTTTTCTCTTGGTGTCATGATATTGTTTTTTCTATTATTATGTTGTCTATCCATACTTCACACTGATTGTGAGCTATAATGCTAAAGGTCGTTACAAAATATTGCTTATTGTCAAGATACCCATTTTCAAACTGGCTTAGATTCAAAGTAATTGCAAGCTGGTAGCCTGTTTTCACATAAGGATAATTTTCGGTATGGAGATCGCTTTCGTTACAAAACCTATATAAAAAACCATCTTTATCAATTTTAAAACGATATTGATATAGACTCCAATCCGGTACTGATCTTATATTATTCCCAGGAATATCAAACCCTGACTCTCCTACCCATCCTTTATCTAATCTTATCCATATTGCATTATTAAAGCTGTATTTTACCTTTGCTTTTAAGGATAAAACATATTCACCGGGTTCCAGGTATATCTCTTGCTCAAGGAGTCCTTCGCTATTGTCAGCGCCGGGCGATTCTTGTTTTATATGCAACGAATAATGTCCACTGATACTTTCATCTGAAACAACCTCAGCTGAAGCAATCACTCCGCCAAATTTTATAAAATACACTGGCTCGTCAGGATTATATGACTTAATCTTATTTGAATACTGACCTGTACCCCATCGCGATTGTTTGCTAATCAACGGTATTTCAAAGCTGCCATTATTTATGTAATTTTTCTTTAAATTAAAGATACCTGTACTAAGATTCCCACTATAAGAAAATTTATCGACTTGATTAAATTCCACTGGTCCAACTTTTTTAATATTTCTTAAAGGCCGTAATATGAAATTATCATATTCATGGATGGGTATGATCAATCCGATCATAAGAATCAGACTAAAAATTAGCTGAGTTAAATCAAAATGATTGCGCCGAAAAGCAGAGACGCAAAGAATAAAAATCATGCTCAAAGAAACACTTACAATAACTGAGTAAGGATAAAGACAAAAGTGAAAAATAAATAAGATTAAGTATAACAAAATATAAAGTAACTTTAAAGATAACATTTTCATATACTTCCGAGTGTACACTGATTATTTGCTTCTATTTTTAACAAAAAATGTGACCTCATTGCTCAAATTATACATTAAAATAAAAACGTACCCTTTTTCTTTTAGGGTTTAGCCTTGAGTTTATTTCTTTTCTGTTGTATTTTTCTCTGGCTCTTTATTGGTTTCAGCAATTAGTTTTTGCACAACTTCAGGAGTAGTATAAATAGTAATTATCCCAACATTTCCTGCAGTTGTCGCTGTTATCCCGTTAGCAACAATATCGCGTGACATTACACTATAGCCCGCAGTTGCATCTGTTCCTTTATCGTTATATACATTATTGGTGATTATATCATTTTTCCCAATACGTACATTCAAATTGTTAAGGGCTTCTACCTTTTCAACTTTTACTGCATTTGCTTCTTCTACATTTATCAATTCTTTGCCTGCTCCAAAACATTGTACATACTGAAAAAATATAAGTTGAAGCGCAATTAAAAATATAACAACTCTCTTCATGTTTCCTCCTTGTTAAAATAATAAAGCAATCCCGACCACCGAGATTGCTATGCTAAAATAAAAAATGGTTACTATTTAAGTAAATTTAGGCTGGAACAGCGAGCAACTTCTTCCGCTTGAATCCATTGTTGACCCAGTTCAATGTCCCAACCTATTATGTTTGCATGAATCAGATTTTTTTTGCCGGGGTCCTCTTCTATGTCTAAAGCTGGAATAGTACTTATAGTCCTTACGGCCCCAGCTGTTACATCAGCCCAGCCTAATAAATTTATAGGCTTAGAGCGCTTGACTTTTGTCCATTCAACACCTAATCTTTTTGTTTCTGCATGATTTTTATCATCGTGCCGTACCACTGAAGTCTTTAAAACCCCGTAATCTTTTCTTGGACGAAACGCATCACCCTTAACATGCTCTTGGTTAAACCACCCTTCAGTTGGTATAAAACGAGCTAAATGCTCATTATTCTGTATAGTCATACGTTAATCTTTTATTATATCCTCTAAAAAATCTTTTAATTTATCACTATATCTTAAAGAAGCAGGTCCCATCCCATAAATTTTATCGGATTTTAAAAAAACGATATAATGAACGTGCCCCTGATCATCAAAGGTAAGTGATAACAATCTTCCATCAGGGCGGCGCCATTCTAAAGTCATTTGTCCGTTAATATCAATCCCCGGGTCTGGGGCAACAATCCCAAGTGGCATCTCCATTAAAAACAACCAGGCATTATTATGACTAATTGAGCTAACTGCCTTGGCTTCTTCTCCGTCCCATCCTGCTACAAAAGATGCATTTTTTAATCTCTCAAGACGTTGTAATGCCGAGAAGCATCCTTCGCATAAGCTATTAGATTCCTTCATCTTACTGTCTACTTCTTGCTTTGCTTTATTTATTTCTTCTATTTCTTTTGCACCACAACTATAAGAAGATTCTAATAAAATCATTTGTATTCCTTTATTTTTTTCTTTGCTATGCTTTCAAAAAATACTTTATTTTTTATCCAATGTATTGCTCTTAGATGATTCCCTATATCGCTCCATTCACAAGATGCTTCCTCGCCGTAAAATACATCGCAGTCCAATATTGCCGCAACTTCATTTTGTTTTGTGGGCGACGAAACAATTGTTTTTATTAAATTAACATGATAATTTGTATTAGGAACCCGTAAAACATCTTTATGCAGAAAATTTTCTATTCCCCAACTAAAAATTTGCTTTGCTTTAGGTGCATCCCTAAAGCATGTTAAGAATTCTTTTGATTTATAATCAGCCAGCATTCTATTTATAAAACGCACCCCTATTCTTTTTATTGCTTTAGGGGCCAACAATTCCCGATATAAACTCCATAGCTTATTAGTTTCATCACAAAAAGTTTTCCAATCTTCGTATTGTTTTACACGGCTTAAAGTAAATCCCACCTTATTAAATTGTGCAATATAGAAACCATCATTAGATATAGCTCTAATTCCTACGCACCCTAAATCTTTATTAGTAGAATCTTGCGGGCTACCAACAGTAACCTTGAATTCAATCTCGTGATTTTCTTCTATTTTCGTATAATTTGGTAAGCGGGATTTTATTTGTTCTTTTAATATTTTATCATTCCATGACACTGTTGAATTAATACGAAGATCAATAACAGCCTCTACAATAGGCGCTTTATTGAGGTGTGGGAATTTTTCATCATAATTTGGTTTACGGAGAGGAAAAATCATATTCGTATTATATTATATATAAACATAAATGTCAAAACAAGAATCTTACAAAGAACCCCTGTTAGCCTTAACCGGTGTCCAAACAGTGTCTATCATATATCCACGTTTACATTCATACGCACCAATTGGCACAAGTAGAAATTTTACGTAAGTGCTTATCAGAGTTTATAGATGTAATAATTTCAATGAGTTACGGAAATAGCCTATTTCCGTTTATGAGTCAACTGCTCTAACCATCTGAGCTAAGGGCCCGTCATGTCGTGCCTTTCGCGTCACTTCGTGACGCTTAGGCACTCATTCCTTAAGGAAAAACCCTGATGGTTTTTCCTTAATATTCCTTTTCTTTCCGTATCGGGTTTAGTACGCCGATAAGGAAAAAACTATAGTTTTTTCCTTAAAATCCTTTTTCTGGTTCTCGCGCTTTCGCGCTCGAACCTGTCGTGTCGTGCCTGAAGCTGTGCGACATAGACATAGGGCAGAATTATATCATATTACTAAGTATTATTACAAGGAAAAATTAAAGGGTGTACGGGAAAGGTTAAAAATGGTGGCTGTCACAATTTTTTTATATTATTACAAAGGAAAATTTTTGGCTTTTGTGCCCATTGCCGAAGCGACTGTCAAAAATTGCGAGCGCTAGATGTACCTGTCTTCGCTGTAGGTGAGATCCAGGAAGTTATGCAAACGGCGGCTTCTTATGGGATGGCGAAGTTTTCTAAGCGCCTTCGCTTCTATCTGGCGCACTCTTTCTCTTGTTACGTTAAAAATAGTGCCTACTTCCTCGAGCGTCCTGGGATATCCGTCACCTATGCCGAAACGCAGCCTTAATACTTTCTTTTCTCTCTCTGTAAGCGTGTCCAAAACATCGGACATTTGCTCTTTGAGCATGCTGTAGGCTGTAACGCTTGCGGGCGAAGCAGCGCGCTTGTCTTCTATAAAATCGCCGAAATTCGTATCGCCTTCATCGCCTACTGGTGTCTGCAGGGATATAGGCTCCTGTGCTATTTTTAATATGCCCCTTACTTTATCAACCGGTATCTTCATGTGGTGCGCAAGTTCTTCCGGGCGCGGCTCCCTGCCTGTTTCCTGCACTAATTTTCTTGATACCCTTACCAGCTTATTTATGGTCTCTGTCATGTGGACCGGTATTCTTATGGTCCTTGCCTGGTCAGCAATCGAACGTGTAATTGCCTGCCTTATCCACCAGGTTGCGTATGTAGAAAATTTATAGCCCCTTCTGTATTCAAATTTATCAACCGCCTTCATTAAGCCTATGTTTCCTTCCTGTATAAGGTCTAAGAAAGAAAGGCCCCTGTTGGTATATTTTTTTGCAATAGAAACTACGAGCCTTAAATTTGCCTCGACCAGGGATTTTTTTGTGTTCCTGAAAGCGATCTCTTTTCGCGCAACAATAACTAAAAGAGCTTTTATTGACTTTTGGTCTCTTCTAAACTCCGATTCAATCTTTTTTATCTGCAAGCGCAAGGCTCTCAACCTGCTTATGCGCCTGCGGCTTTTAGAGAACTCCATTTCCCTGTTAAGCCTGGTTATCTGTTCCGAGTGTATCCTTAAACGCGCTGACATTTCCTCTATAAAATTGGTGGTGAGGTTAAACTTAGCCAAGATGCCTTTTATGGTGGTTATGTTTTTTGTAGCTTTTAATTTCTTTAAAAGGCGCTGTATTTTCTTTTTTACGTTGTTCGGCAAATCATTGCTATTCATGTATTCGTCATAATTGACTTCGCCACGCAAAACCTTTTCCATCATATCCAGGACGCAGGTTTTTGACGCATAGCACCCAAAGACAGCTTCCCTGAATTCAAACTCGGCAAGCTCTATTTTTTTAGCCAGGGCTATTTCATCCTCTCTGCTTAAAAGAGAGATTTGGCCCATCTGCCTTAAATACATCCTTACAGGGTCATCGACTTTGGAGGGCGCAGGAGCAGCGGGCGCTTCCGTTACTTCCGCGATAATGGCAGCAGGTTCCTTGCGGCGCTTTTCCGTATCTGCCGCTGCCTCTGAGTCTATCAATTCAATATGTTCTTCATCCAGGGCATCAAGAACTTGCTCTATTTCTTCAGAGGAAGTGACATCTTCCGGCAATGCCTCATTTATCTGCTCGTAGGTAAGAAAGCCTTTCTCTTTGCCCATGGATACAAGTTTGTCTATCTGCTGCTGCTGGGTGGCAGGCGAAACCTCTTTTGTGTTTTCCGATTTTGACTTTTCTGCCTTTGACGCCTTTGTTTTTGCCTTTACCCTTGGCCTTGGCTTTGGCTTTGTTTTTGTCTTTGCCTTCGATTTTTTTCTTTTTTTCACAAAAGCTTTAGCCTTTTTTCTTTTTATTTTTGCCTTTGTCTTTATTTTTCTTTTTTTAGCCATTATTTTTATACTCCCTGTCTGCCATGCCTGCCTAAGGCAGGCGAAGGCAGGCTTAAATTATTAAACTCTCTAACCAGTTCCATAACTTCCTTGTCTTTTCCGGCCTTTTCAGCCTCTTTTATCTGGTGCGCTAATTCTTCTTTTTTAACTCTTAAGTTGTCAACCTTTATCCATTTGATGCAATCCTGGAGCGTCTTTTCTTTATCGACAATGTTTTCCGCCTCTGACAAAAGCGCGCAGACAAACTGAGTCTGTTCCTCGTCCGAGATGTGATGCATAATGCGCGCGGGCGTAGGCTGTTTGTTTTCTTCCATGATAGCGAATAAACACTCTGTTATCTTTCTGATGCGCGGGTCTTTAAAATCTTCTATTGTAAATTCGTTTTTTATTCTGTGCGCGGTTTCCGCATCCTCCATCATGAGCGCTACTATAACCTTTTCTGCCGCCCGTCCGGACTGCTGTTTAGGCTTAAAAGCAGTAGCAGGTACCGGCCTTGCGTAATCCAGTCTTACTTTGTCAAGTTCTGTCAGTATGGCTTTTTCATCTATGGCTAAAATGTGGGATAACTTTTTTATATAATCTGATTTTAATACAGCATTGCCCATTCTTTTTATTGTCGGCAGCATTTCAGAAATGACCGCTGCTTTTGCCTCGGTTGTATTTTTGCCGTGCCTTGACAATAGAATGTCCATTTTATAATCAAATAACCCCTTTGCGGATTTCACAAGGCCTTTAAAACTTTCCGCTTGATTTTTTCTGACATATGTATCAGGGTCAAGGCCTTTAGGCAGGCTCGCTATTTTAACATTGAGGCCTTCTGCTATTAGAAGGTCCAGGCTGCGCAGCGACGCTGCCTCGCCTGCTTCGTCTGAATCAAATATAATTACCGCATTGCTTGTGTATCTTTTAATTAAGGTTATCTGTTCTCCTGTTAAGGCTGTGCCGAGCGTCGCGACTATATTGCCTATGCCATATTGAAACGGAATAATAGAGTCCAGGTATCCTTCGACTATAATAATTTCATTCTGCCTGCGTATTTCGCTGGCAGCAACATTTAAGCCGTAAAGGTGCCTGCCCTTTATATAAATATCTGTCTCCGGAGAATTGATGTATTTAGGCAGAGAGTCATCCAGAACGCGCGCGCCAAAACCCACCACTTTTGAACCTGCGTCGCAAATAGGAAATATTATTCTGTTTCTGAAGCGGTCATAGTAAGTGCCTTCTTTGCCTGGTATAATCAAGCCTGCCTTTAACAGTGCGTCGGCGTTTATTTTGTTTTTCTGCGCATATTTCAAAAGGCCGTCCCACAAATCCTGTGCAAACCCCAGCTTAAAGGCGCTTACGGTCTGGGCAGATATGCCACGTGAACGCAGGTATTCCCTGGCAGCTCGCGCGCTGTCAGAGCCTATTAAAATGGCGTTGTAATAAGAAACCGCCATTTCATTTACACGATAAAGCAATGGCGCTATAGAGCTGCGCTTTGCATAATCTGCGCCTTTAAAAAGAGGGAGTTTAACTCCTGTCTTATCGGCAAGTATTTTAAGCGCTTCAACAAAATCCATCTTTTCATGGGCCATCACAAAGCTTATGGCGTCACCGCCTGCGCCGCACCCAAAGCAATGGTATATCTGCTTATTCGGATTGACCACAAAAGACGGCGTCTTTTCAGGATGAAAAGGGCATAGCGCTTTAAAATTTACGCCAGCCTTCTTTAATGGTATATAACCGGATATTACTTCGACTATATCCAGGCGGGACTGTATCTGTTCTATCGAAGCCCTTAGGTTATTATTTTCCATAAATTAAGAATTATCTGCGTATGCGGGTAAAACCGGAGCAGGAAATCACGTTAAGCTTCTGGCGTTTTTCAACTTTATCCAATAATAAATTTATTCCCAGGACGTCGCTGGAGATATGCCCTGCTATTATTACGTTAAAGTCGTGCTTTTTTGCCTTCTTAAGGTGCTCTTCGCTTAAGTGCATACAGATAAAGGTCTTTACCTTTTTCTTTGCCAGCTCTTTATATATATCCTTGGGGCCCTCTGTGCCGCCGGTCATCTCTATCAGGATTTTGCCGCACTTGTTGGAAGGTTTGCCCATTATTACTTTTGGGCCCACGTTATTTCTCATGGCTATTTTATATTCAGGCACAGTATATAATAAGTCCAGAATATCCGAGACTTTGGATGGTTTTTTGGAGCGTATAAAGTTGTTAAAATACTGATACGCAAAGTTGTCAGCTACTGTGTGGGCGCACATAAAGGGAATATTCAGGAGCCTGGCCGCGTCAACTGACCTTGTGCAATTTGAGGCAAGGACTTTCCTACACACCTCTTTAATCCGCTCGTCCAGCAGTTTGTCCACTTTTTTGCCGTATACTCCGAGTTGCTTTAATATGTCATGGGCAACGCCCATAACCCTGTAAATATCCGGCCTGGCGCGTCCTTCCGGATGATGAGCAACTACCATGTCTATGTTTTTACCTTTTTGATTAAGCCTATCCGCAAGCAGCAGCTCAGATGACTCTATGTCAACCCCGGCCATAATCGTCTTTACCTTAGCCTCTGGCGAGCCGAATAAAAGCCTTGTGTCACTAAACGGGTTTGTCAATTTCTCTTTATCGAAGGCTTCTTTCTCTTCGGGTGAAAGCGCGTTATATTCATCTTTTACTGATTTCAGATAACTATCAATTCTACCCCTGCTGCGCGGGTCATGCTTGATGCCTTCTTCTATGACAATTTTATAAAATTCTCCTATGGTCATACCTTAAACCTCTTTCTATTTTTACAGGATGATGAATTACTTTTTTTGCGCTGGTTTGGCTTGCTCTGCGGCAGATGGGACAGCCAACTCCTTAGGTTTCTGCGAAGGAATAAGGCCTATTATAAAGCTATAGGTCTTTTCTGTTGCTGTTATAAAGCATGGGGATAAAAACGACTTTTCAGAAATGCTGGTGGTTAAATATTCAGCCGGGAGTAATAATAATATAATCAGCAACAAACCACCGGCTAGAAACCCTCTGGCTAAACCCAATAAAGCTCCACCTATTTTCTCAATGTGCTGTATAAACTGTATATTAAGGATCTTTAAAAGCAGGATAACCGCGTACCTGAAAATTATGCTGGCTAATATTATAATTGCGGCCAATATGATGACTTGCAATAACCATACCGGAGCTTTTACGTAGGTACTTAAGTCAGCTGCTATTTCGTTATAATAATGCAGGCCAACAATAATGCTTATTATAGTACCTATTGTTCTAAACAGTTCGGCAGTCAGGCCCGCTCTTGCGCCCGAATAAACTGTTTTTATCAGTAATAGAATAAGTAAAATATCAATCCAGTTAAAATTCTCTAGTATTTGCATATTCACCCAGCACCTTTTAGTTAATTTGTATTAATATATAAATTATTACCCAGCACTATATCAAATTAAAATTGTTATTTGAATATAAAAAGGTGCTGGGTTCATATATAAAAGGTAGTAAAATATACCACATAAACCCGGAAAAGTCAAGGGTACACCCCCACACCAATTGGGGGCTTAATTGTCTGCAATTTCAATTGGTGTGGGGGTAGATTATTCGTAGCTTATGGTTATATTAAATATTTCATTATCCTTTTTGATCGTTACCGGAAACGGCGGAAAAGGCGCCGCTTCCTTAATGCACCTTAAGGCGATTTGCACTAAATCAGAACCCGCATTTCCTAATGTATAAAACTTGGGTTCTTCAGCCAATGCACCGTCGCTTGTAACTATAAAGGATACCGCTACCTCTCCCGCAAGGGGCCTCTGAGGCTTGTTGGCAGCTATTCTTTCGTTTACACTCTGGCGTATTAATTTATAATAATCCTGAGGATTCATTCCTCTGTCCCATACCAGCGGCCTTGCCTGCAGTTGTTCGGGCTTAACTTTAAGCAGTTCTTCGTCCATTATCTTTTGATGTAATCGTTCCTCTAATTCCTGCTGCTGTTGCTTTTCTACCAGCCTGTTAGCCTTAATTTCATCAACATTTCTTACGCTTTCTCCGTTCACAATGCGCGGAGTCAGAAAAACTATAATCTCTTTTCTTTCAGGCTCGCTGGTATTGCCATGTCTTGTGCTTTTAAATAGATTGCCCAGAAAAGGTATGTTGCTTATTCCGCCGGGTACCTTCTTTTCATCTACCTCGTCTCTTTTCTGTATTAAACCTGACAGCATAATGCTGTGGCCGTCCTTTACCATGACTATGGTTTCTGTGGATGAGGTCTCAACAACAGGAACCGTGTTTGTCACTCCTGCTGCTATTGAATACTCAACATTAGTTGAAGAAGAACTTACTTCAGGCTTAACCTTCATGGTAATAAAACCATCTTTGTTAATCGCTGGGGTAACAGTAAGTTTTACGCCTAAATCAAGGTATGTTACGTTCGCGGTTGCCACGGTGGTGGTATCGCCCTGGCTTTGTGTTGTAGTTACGTATGGCTGATTTTTTCCCACCAGGATCTTTGCTTCTTCATTATTTAAAACAGTCACACGCGGGTTGGAAAGTATTTTTGTGTGGCCGTATTCCTGCAAAAATTCCACCACAGCCTGAAAACCCTTTGTGCCCACATCTCCTATGCGGTATGTTGTACCTGTAGCCAGTGTCTGCGGAAAATTGAAGCTAAACACATGGTCTCCAAGTGTGCGCGAAAGGAATTTGTCCAGGTTTTGAAAAGCCACGTCCCAGTCCACACCCATCCTGTACTGCTCATTTAAAGTGAGCTCAAGTATCATTGCCTCAATATCAACTTCCCTGTGTTTTTCGTCAAAGGCAGCCATTACATTGTCAAATTCCGCTATTTTTCTCTCTGTATCGGTTATCGCGATTTTACTGGTGCGCTGGTCTATGCGTGCGCTGCCTATATTTTTGGTGAGCATCTCTGTTATTTTATCTTTTAGATCAGCTACCTTGGCATATTTTAATTCATATACTTTTGTAATTACAGGCGTATCGAGGCTTTCTATAATTTTTTCCATCTCTTTTATTTTATAAGGCACATCCATCAATACCACTGATTTAGACGACTCATCAGCCACAACTTTGCCTATATTGGTTTTTATCTGGTTTAATGCGGCCAGGATATCCTCTACCCGCGCATATTTAATTTTTACTGTTTTTACCTCTCGTCTATCCTCGTACTTTTCGCCGTAAATAAGCTCATAGTCCCTCTGGGTCATTACGTTGATTATGTTGCCGCGCTTCTCATAAGCAAGGTCATTGGCGGCAAGGATAATTTCAAACACATCCCACACATCAACATCTTTTAGGAACATAGTAACATTGCCTCTTACATTCTTGCCTGCCACTATATTTAAATTACTTCGCATGGAAAGTATTTTGAATACATCCAGTATATCCATGCCCTTTATATCCAGGGATATTTTGTTGTCTGCGCCGGGCATTGCCGAAGGGGGCACTGCCTGCTGCGCAAAAGAAAGCGTTGCTGAAGAAAACGTAAATATAACCGTTAAAATAGAAATAAATATCCTTTTCATTGTTCCTCCTATTCGCCCTAGGTTCCGCCCGGCGAATGTCCCGAGCGAAACTTGAGGGGCTCTTTTATACACCCCCGCCGAGAGGTCTATAGTGACAGTTTTATTGTTTCTCCGTTGTGCTCAAGTATAACGGTTGCCTTATCTATCTTTTTAATTTTAAATTCCAGAATATCTTCGCCTTCATTTAAATAATACGTCTGCCGCGTCTTTTTATTTTCAATTATTGCCTGTGGGCTGCCCCCTGTAATTACGCCGAGCAAGGCCAAATCTTTTGCCAGCTCACTAATGGACGGGCCCTGTTGCATTGCCTGGGCCGTCTCCCTTGTTACCGGAGCGCCGAAAAGCTCCCTTGCTGGCGGAGGCGTTTCTTCTTCGGTTTTAGTATCACCTTCCGGTTTTGTCTCTTGTGCAACCACAGGCGTTTGCTGCGTTTTTTCTTTTTCACCAAGCGCAATTAATTTTTCTACGTCTATCGGAGGTTGTTCTTTTCTGGAAATTTCTGATACAAAATAAAAAATGCCCCCTATAAAAAATACTGCAAGCACTATGACTGCTGCCTTAAACGGGTCTATCTTTTTACTAAACGATGAGGGGCTGTCTACGGATGGTATTTTTTCAACAACCGGAAGCCTTTTTTCTGTTTCAGGTTTCTGTTGCGGCGCTGTTTGCGCTGCCGGAATCTGCACCGGCTGTTCTAGCGTTGGCTGTATCTTGTGCTGGCCCTTAATCAGCCTCAACAGCCTTTCTTCAGGGCCTAAATCTTTAGTCATTACCTTACCTCATAAGCTATAAGTTTTTCCACAACAGATTCATCCACAGAATTTTTGGCCTGCATTATTACCGACCCAAGCGCGTCATGGCATAATAAAGCTATGCGCCTGGGATACCCTTGAGTATGCTCGTAAATTAATCTTATTGCGCCGTCTGTAAATAACGGGGTCTGCCTGTTATACCCTGCCTGTCTTAACCTGAAATTTATCAATTCTTTTGTTTCGTTTTCATCAAGGGGATTTATGATGTATTTTAAATTTATCCTGTCCATAAAGTTTTTTATTTTTCTTATGCGGGGAAGCAGCTCTATCTGGGACAGTATTATAAGCTGCAGCAGCTTAAACTCATTAGTCTCGTAGTTAAGCAGCATGCGCAATATTTCAAGGTGCGACGGGGTAAGCTTCTGGCCTTCATCTATAATCAATACTATCGTCTTGCCCTCATCCACGCCCTTCTGAAACAAATACTTTTCCAGCGCTTCTTTATAATCCAGAGTGGACCGAAAGTTAGCTACCGCGCCGAACATCTTGCACAGGCTTGAAAGAAACTGAAATTCGGATTTATAGCTGGGGTCTAAAATCATATGGAATATATAATCCGGTTCATCCTTAAATATCTGTAACAGCATACGGCTTAAGGTGGTTTTGCCTGTGCCAACATCACCCAATACTACATTAAGGCCGCGCTTTAATCTTATAGCAATCTCAAGCCGTTTGAGAGCGGAATTGTGCGAAACAGAAGGATAGAAAAATTTAGGGTCCGGGCTTGTTGAAAATGGCTCAAAATCCAGGTTAAATTCTTTGTAATAACTCATTTTATTTTCCCCTGCCTTCTGTCAGAATTTCCTTAATCTGCGCTATGGACTTGTGTTCTGTTCTCAATGTTCTTATTTTATTTAAAGACCTTACTGATTCTTCATCAAAATACCTGAAATTGGTATTAGGCGTCTTTCCCAATTCTTTTATGAGCCCGATTTTCAAATAATACTTTACGGTCTCTATTGAATGGCCAGTTGTATTAGCCAAATCCTTGATCAGGTATATGTCACCCATATTTTTATCTAATCACTCCCTATATAGGGAGTGATTGAGTACTCCCTATATAGGTAGTAAGTTTACACCAAAAATTAGTTTTTGTCAAGTACCTGAATGAAAAAAATCAAAAAAATAGCATAATGGCTATTCTTCTGGGATGATTCCCAGGCGGGAAACGGTCATCTTTCCGACTAGCGTTGACGGGTCTTGCGTGCGAGAATTAAGGGTAAGCTGCTCTGCTGACAGTGAAAGCTTGGAATCTTTAAGTTCTTTTATAAAATTTAATACGCTCTGCATGCTTGCTTCTGTATCCAGATCCACATAAAAGTACTTGTAAAAGCTGTTCTTTACGGCCTTGCGCGGCTTCATATTAATAATTTTTACATAGCTTTTTCTGGCCTGCATCTCTATTTCGTTAAGTATTAAAGCCATCTCTTCTTCGTCGCTTTGCTTTACTGCGAAATTTGACAGATATTTACCGTATTCTGCCAGCACATACTCTTTTTGCTTTAAAATCTTAGCTCCTTTTTGAAGTTCTATGGTTGAAATTTCTATTGTTCTGTTGAGTGAGCGCCATTTTTTATAAAACGGGTCAATAATAGCGCTATAGATAAACCAGGCAAATACTGTAAGTATAACAACAACCACTAATGCCTTTTCTCTGTTGTTTAGCCTGTTAAGCGCATTTTTTAGCATTATTCACCGCCTCCCGGAGAAAGCCTGCAGGTTATCTGAAAATCAACAGTCTCTTTGTCTTTGAGCTGCCTTTTGCTTACGTAATTGGTTTCCACGTCTTTAAATTTACTGGACTTTTCCATCTTATTTACAAAACTAAACACGTCTGACATGGCGGATGTCGTGCCCTGTAATATTATGACGCCTTTTCTGTCAAAGCTAAGATAATTAAGCAAAACATTCTGGGGTATCACCTTGTGAAGTTCGTATAAAAATACAAGCGGCTTTTTAGAGGCATCCATATGCGACTGCATCAATTCCAGCCTTTTAAATTTTGCCTCAAGCTTTTTAGTTACAGGGGATATTTTTTTAATGGAAAGTTTTATATTTTTTAAGGCGGTTGTTTTCTGGTAAAATTTAAGCACCGTAGCGGCGGATAAAGTGCCGAATATGCATACGCCAAGAACAGCAAGTACAATTACCTTTTTCCCTTTTTCCAGGAATGCCTGTTTTTTCTTAATTTCAGGGGGCAGTATATTCAATATATTGCTCTGTAATGCAAGCGTTGCTCCGAGCGCGCTTGTTAAAGAAATATCCTGGGGCAAGCTCTCCTTTAATGCAGCCTTGTCGCTTAGTTTGAAGGAATTAGTGCTTTCTGCTGCGTAAACATCCGCCTCAAAGTTTCCCTTTATGAAATCCGCCAGCGGCTGGATTGCGCCCATGCAGCCTGTTATTATTATTTTATTTAACGTTAAGTCCTGCTTGTTCTCCTTCTTGTATATATCTATAGACCTGTTTATTTCCAGCGCCAATCTTTCCCTGTATGCAGAGTGTTCTGTGTTGGCCTCTGCCAAGGATAATGCCCCGAAAGAAGACGTTCTGCTTAAAAGCATTCTCTCTCCGGAGAGAATCAAAAGTTCTATCTTGTTTTTGTCAATATCCATTACAAGAATCGCATTTTTGCTTTTTACGGCCTCAGCAAAATTAAGTTTGGCCCATAAAAATAAGCCTTCGGTTGTAATGCTTAAAGTGTTGGGCTTTAGTGAGGCTTTATTCAGTATTTCTACAAAATTATTTACAACGTTTTTATGGGCTATGGACATAATAACAGAGGAATATCCGTCTTCTGTCAGTTCCATTGTCCTGTAATCATAAAGGATATCTTCCGGAGCAAACGGTATCTGCTTTATTGCCTCAAAATATGCCATCTGCCGCAGCTCTTCTTTGCTTGTTGACGGCAGCTTAAGCATCCTGACTGTAAGGTCTTTCCTTGAAATTAAAGCTATTGTTTTATCAGCCTTAATGTTGTTCTGGCTTAATGCCCGGATTAAAGCTGAAGAAACCTCGTGCGGCGCCAAGCCTATTACAGGGCAGGTTATTATTTTATTTATAAAAATAGAGCCTGCGTCATCATGCGCATGCACAATCTTTATTATCTCGGAATCTATTTCTATTACAGCTAAGTTTGTCATATGCTTTTACTGCTGGCGCCAGAATTTTACAACAGGCGCCTGTTTACCCTGCTGAAACTCATATACCGCCTCGATGGAAGTTTTTACTTTCCTTATCTCGCCCTGTGCTAACGCCCTGTATACGTTCGAACTTGTTACAAGCTTTACCCCTGTTGCTGCCTGCATTAATTCTTTTATTTTATTATATTCTTGGGTAGTTACGCCGTAGGTATTACCCAGCCAATCTCCGTCGCTTAAATTTTTCACCTCTACCATGCCTTCTTCGCCGCGTTCAACTATGTACGCTCCTGTTGAAAACCATCTGTCGTCTTGTGTGCCTATAACTTCGTCGCTGCCCCTGCGGAAAATGGCTATTTTTTCGGGCAGCTGCTCAAAATCAATGCCGAATAAAGCAGCCAAAATCAGCTCAGGCGCCGTATTTATATTAAGCTTACCGTCTGTATAAACAGTGACAAAATCCTTTAAGCCTGCTGATATTTTACCATCTTTGCCCTTATTTCCATAAAACAATCCCGGGGTTACCCCTTTTACCAAAAGCAGCTCTTCAGGTATTTCAAAACTGCTGTTTTTGCAATGATAGGGCTGAGGCAGGCTCTGGTAATACTCATCTTCTGCGCCAAGCATAAGTTCGGATTCTGTATTCTGGCCTATACTGTTGTCTTCGTCGCGCCAGTCTACGATAGCATAAGCTATCTCTTCTACCTGGGCTTCCTCAACTCCGCATGATATTATGAGCCGGCTCAATACCTGCGGCGAAGCCTTATTAATATCAATTCTTGATGATTCGTCAGTTAAACCGTATAAAATATTTTTTTCACCGGGCACTGAGTATGCAAGGGTATAAACGCCGTCTGAAAACGTATGATTATTAAATATTTCAGGCCTGCTTGCCCATGGTTCGCTTAAAGCGTCGATGGTAAGAGAAACGCCTCTTTCATATTCCGCTGCTTTTACTGCCAGCGCGCTTTGAACGCCGGCATTGGCTATAAGATGCGACTTAATTTTATCTATCTGGTATGAGGATAATTTTAATACTATGGCTGAACGGTGCGCGGCGCTGACGCAAAGAGCCGTAAGTATGGTTACAATCCAGAGCGTTGTTATTAATATTGCGCCTTTATTATTTTTAACGCTCATGCGGCTAAATCTCCCGGTTTTCCTATTTCGCCCGCGGGTATGGATATTCTTTTAGTCAGGGTAACCTTGCCGTCTGGCGAATTATCATCTTTCAAAATCAGCTCTATCCTTACGCCTTTTGGTATTTTTTCTTCTGGTATCCATTCGGGCACCCATTGTACGGCAGTGTCTTCTTCGGACTCTTTATAGCAATAATTAATAGTTAAGCTCATCACATCGGAAAGCAATTCCTGGCTCTTGCCCGTAAACTGCTGTGCGTATTGTTTGCCGGAATTTTGCTGCGCCTGAAAAAACTCAACTTCCTGGCGCATAAGAGCGCCTGTTGCTCGCTGCCGGGATGGGTTGGAATAAAAATAACAAATTTTACCCACGGTCTTTTCCCTGCTGTTATTAGCTTTTATTAAACCGGCGAATTCTATTCTTTCCTGTTCGCCCTTAAACGGTATTGTCTTAAACAAAAACGCATTCTGCAAGTCATTTGTCAGAATATTCATTGCGCTTCTTATGCTCTGCTGCCTGGATAGATTTTCCTCTATCCTCCTGTAAGATGCTATACCTAAGCGAAACGACGAATATATTACTGACGCGACAATGGAAAATATCGTCACAGCCAGCAGTAACTCTATGAGAGTAAACCCCGCTCTTCCTGATGCTAATTTACAACACTTAAGGAAGGGCGGGGTAAAGCCCCTTAGCTTATTTTTGCTGTTTTGCCCACACATATGTAGATACGTTTAACCTGCTTATATTACCGGCATTGTCCGGATTCTCATCAAACCAGTTAAGGCCTAATGCGGCTTTTTTAAGATAGAGAAAATCGCTTTCAATGTCCTCGTCTTTTATTATTTCAACCGGATTTGCTTCGGATATCAAAATAGTATACAGGAATTTTTTATTGCCTGCCTCAATTGCGCTTGAAAGGTTCGCATCGTCATAACCGCTTTCTATCTCCAGGTCGAACATCCTGTCTTCGAGAGCGCAGCTTGCCAGCATATAATCGCTTGCCTGACGCGTTGCCTTTAGTGAAAAAGAAAATGCCCGATTAATTACAACGAGCACTGACGCGACGATAACTATGGATATCAAGACCTCCAGCAGTAAAAATCCGCTATTTCTCTTTTTCGGCAACAACTGTAATTTCTCCTGTTTGTGCGCTTACATTAAGGCGGCTTTTTTTCCCTGCACTGTCGCTAAAAGAAATTATTGCCCCGCTTGAGGAGCCGTCGGGAAAAAATTTAATATCTTCCTGGGAGCATTCAACTTTCAGGCTTGCGGCAATTTTAAAACTTCTGCCCCATCTTCCTTCGACAGGCACCTGGACATTCTTTTGTAAATCCGCGGTAAACATCCTGTATGTGTTGTTTGCCGTATCTATTCTTATCAAATGCTCAGTCCTGGTAAATACCGCTCTTTCCCTTGCAAGGTTCATAAGGCTGCTTAAATCTTTTGCCTGAAGGTTAACCCTTAAGGCGTAAAACGTATTTCTTAATAACGGCGTGGACAACCCGACTATTATTAATACAATAGAGGCTGTCAGCATCAGCTCTATAAAGGTATACCCCGCCCTTCCTGGCTTCAGCTTAAAACTTTTAAGGAAGGGCGGTGTAAACCCTACCTTATTCCTCTTGCGCCGAAGTTTCTGATCCCCAATTGACAATATCATCTTGGCTTTCTATTCCGTCCGGGCCGTAGGAAAACAGGTCATAGTCGCCCTTGTTATGCATGCCTGGGCATGCATAAACATAATCCTTGCCCCACGGGTCTTTTGGCAGTTTTTTTAAATACGGGCCTTTCCAGTTTGCCGGCACAGGAGATGTTGTGGGCTTGTTTATTAACGCAATTAACCCCTGCTCTGTGGTCGGATAAATGCCGTTATCCAACTCATACATATCCAGCACAAGCGACATGTTGGATTCAATATCTGCTTTAGCGGCCGCCAGCTTGGCCTCCTTTGAGCGGCCTACCAGCCTGGGTACAACCATTGCTGAAAGAATGCTTATGATTATAACCACAAGCATTAATTCTATTAAAGTAAAACCTTTGCTATGTGTGCGAATAATCATTTTTTACCTCCCTGGCGCGGCGCATGACTTTCGTTTTATAAGTTTTGTATCAAGCGAAATCTTTACCGGCTCACTGGCTTTTCCGTCTACAATTTGATTTAAAAGTTCAACCGCGCGCCTTCCCATTTCAGCTATTGGCTGCCATACGGTGGTAAGCGGCACGCTTGCGTAATTTGCTATTGGGTTATCGTCAAACCCCACAATAGATAAATCCTCGGGCACGCGTATACCTTTCTGCTTTGCTACAGCCATTGCCTCCATTGCCATTACATCGCTTGCGCAAAATATTGCTGTAGGCATATCAGACAGGCTCAACAATCTCTCTGCCTCGCTTCGCGCAGGGCCTCTTAAGAAATGGCCTACCTTTATATATTTGATTTCAGTCAAAATGCTGTGCCTTCTCATCGCATTTTTAAAACCAGTAAGCCTGGAGCTGCCTGCGTCTGTAGATAAATCCCCTGCTATTGTGGCTATCTTCGTGTGGCCAAGGCTTATCAGATATTCTGTTATCTCCTCTGCTGCCTTTTGATTGTTTATTGCGATGCTGTTTATCGGCTGGCCCTGTAAGCTATTATTCATTACGATGTAAGGTATTTTTTTCGCTATGACTTTATTCAGCTGCTTTCTGTCGCCGTTTATCTCGCCGAATAGAATACCGTCAATATAGTCGGGCGAAAGCGAAGCGCTGGTAAGCCAGTCTTCGTGCTTATGCCTGTCTGATATATGAAACATTATGTCAAGCTTCAACCTGCTGGCGGCAATACTTACCCCCTTTATTATTTCTGTTGCGTAAAAAGAATGAAATATATCCTCAAACTGAGGCACTATTAAACCAAACACTCTTGAAAGTTTGCGGGGTGTTGAAGATGCTATGGTAGCCTTTAACTTCATCTGGCCTATGGCCTTTTCAACCCTTTCCCTGTCCTCTTTTTTTACGCTGGGAGAGCCTTTCATGACCCTTGACACCAGCATTGATGGAACTCCTGCCTTTTTTGCAATTTCAGATATGCGCATTTTTTACCTCCAATTATTTTTTAAAAGTGTCGATTTCTTCTTTTAAAGATTTAATTTGTTCGTTTAGCTGTGTTATATCTTTATCTAGTTTGTTTAAGCGAATCTGCTGGTCCTTGATTATTTCCACGGCATATACGCCTACTAAGTCAGAGTGAATGGCATCGGGCAACCCGTCTTCTGTATAAACCACCATATCTTTCAGGCCAGCCTCATCAAGGTCTTCTGCTATATATCCTACTCCTCTTTTGCCTGATGATTTGTATATAAAAGATGCGGGTTTTAATTTAAGAATTTTATAAAAGTCATCTTTAAAATCCTGAATATCATCTTTATATCTTCTGGAAGAAGTGCGCCTTCGTAAATTTCCTGCATTTTCTATTTCTACGACATAATCACCGGCGCCGCCTTCCATAGGTACAATATATATTCGATGCTGGGGGTATAGCAAAATATCCCCGGATACGCCCGCAGCCGAACCACTTGCAATAACAGCATCACCAGTATCATCGCCTGAGACCCCATACTCGTTTCCATTTAACTGGATATACGCTCCTCTATCTGCGCTATAATTACCCGCTCCAGAGATATAAAGACATTTGTTATCACTGCCGTCAGATGTATCAGTAGATATAGCAGGGCTTGTCCCGCCAACACTAAGAGCTTGCGCCGGATTCGTCGTTCCTATGCCGACATTGCCGGTTGCTCCGTCCATAGTAAGCGTGGCATTGTCGAGAAAACTAAAAAGTGGATATCCGGATGAAAAAATCATTTTTTGATCATAGGGGCGCTGCGCCCAAGTCCTGTAGCCAGGGCTTGGGGTTCCCTCAAATAGCAATCCTCCAGCCCCCTGCCCTGTAATATTGTATCTTTCAAGATTAATAGTCCCGTGGACATTAAGAGATTGTGTCAGGTTTGTTGTTCCTATACCTACATTACCTGCAGCATATACATTACCATCGCTGAAATATGCTGCATATTCAGTTGCACTCGTGCCACCCATAGTAGAAGTATAAATGCCATATGATTCGCCACTAGACCCCATATGGGTTGTATCTATATACATGCCATAGACATTCCCGCCATTTGGCCTACCCCAGGATTCCACATACATACCATATGTATTCGAACTACTGGTAGTATCATAATTTGTTGCTTTAATTTGAAGGCCTCTTGCCATGCCAGGATAATTTACATTTGTAGACTGGCCATGTATTGCGCTGATATATCCTCCGTATTGACTACCGCGTAACCCTTCTGCAGAGCCATATATTCCCCGTATGATATAAGCATTTGTACTTTGTGTATCTTTGACTTGCCATTTGATTCCATATAAATCAGCAGCTGCATTCCTTACCATTGACACGTCAAGAGGCGCTGTTGGATTTGTCATTCCTATTCCGACATTGCCTTCAACCACCAGAGCCGTAGTTCCGCCGGCAGCAGGGGCAAGATAAGTATCTCCTACAGCAAGTGTCCTGTATTCCCCGTATGGCGCGGGGTAATATGTTGAGAGGGTGATTTTTTCATCAGGCCAGGCATAGCTGCACATAAAAATAAAAAAACAAACTATGCTTATTGAAATTATTTTTTTCATCTCTGTGAACCTCCCTGTTTTCATCTTTAATGAGCAGACGATTTACGGAGCCATTGATTACGTTTATGCGACGTAAATCGTAGCCCGAAGGGCGTCTGCGAATTAATCCCGCAGCTACGCAAAAAATTTGGAACAAATTTTTTGCAGTGCTTAGCTGCAGGGATCCCGACTCATATAATGTGTAAAAATTTTATTCTAAAATTTTTACACATTCGTCGGGACAAATTCAGGCATACGACTTACGTTCACTTCGTTCCGTAAGTCGTGCCTTCATTTGACTACTAAATTTATCTGGAAAATAGGTAAAAGCATTGCTATTACAATAAAGCCTACTACTACTCCCAGTACTAAAATAATCGACGGCTCTAAAAGCGTGGTAAATACCTTTATTGTCCTGTCGACTTCTTTGTCGTAAGAATCCGCTATTTTAAAAAGCGCGTTTTCTAACGATCCGCTTTCTTCCCCGACACTGATCATGTTTACCATCATCGGCGGAAAAACATCGGTTCTTTTCATGCTTTTTGAAAGCGAAAGGCCGTCTGTTATACCTTTTCTTGCGTTGGCAACCTCTGCCCTGACAATCTCATTGTCCACCGTCTTTGATAATACGTCAAGCGCTTCTATCATAGGCACGCCGTTTCTGATAAGAGTGCCTAATGTCCTGTTTAATCTTGCGAATTCGCTTACCTTTATAAAATGCCCGAGAAGCGGGCTTTTTAATTTAAAATTATCAAAGATCTTTTTACCTTCCCTTGTTTTAATCCATCTGTTTGCGCCTGTATATAATACTATTACCGCAGCTATAATCAACCACCAGAACGCAGAAAAAAAAGAACTTATTTTCATTAATATAACGGTAGGCAGCGGCAATGCCTCGCCAAGGTCACTAAACATACTTACTAAACGCGGCGCGACAAAGCTAAGCAATATAAAAATTGTTACAGCGCCTACAAACGCCATAAGCGCAGGGTATGCCAGGCTTGTGCGGATCTTGGAAAGCATCTGTTCGTCTGTTTCCGCAAAATCTGCTAACCTGGACAAAACCCCTTCCAGCATACCGCCGATTTCGCCTGATTTTACCATGTTTGTATAAAGCTGTGGAAATATATCAGGGTGTTTAGAAAGCGCTAATGAGAAGCTGACACCGTCTTTTATGTCTGATTTAATATCTTTGGTAACCTCAACAAGCAGCGAATTCTGCGTCTGCTGGATAAGCACCTCCAGCGCATTTACCAGGGTCATTCCTGAATCAAGAAGGTTGGATAATTGGCGGGTATATATACTAATATCGCTTAAAGAAACTTTCTTTTTAAACGGGAGAAACCTGCTTCCCTTTTTAACCTGCGCCAGGCTTTCTTCTGACTCTACGGATATAGGGAAAATTGCCATTCGGCGCAATTTTGCCACAGCGTCTTTTGCGTCCTGCGCTTCTATTTTGCCTTCGATAATTTCCTTAGGGCTTTTTTTGGCTTTATAGACAAACCTGGGCACTTATTTATTCCTCTATGGCCGCCTCTATCTTGGTAACTCTTAAGACCTCTCCGATAGTGGTAAGGCCTGCTGCCGCTTTATTAATACCATCGTCAAATAATGTCTTCATGCCTGCAGTCAATGCCTTTTCCCTTATCTGGTCTGCCGAAGCGCGCCTTAAAACCATATCTCTTGTTTCGTCCGTTAACGCTAAAATTTCATATATGCCTGTCCTGCCTCTAAAACCGGTAAACTTGCATGCAGGGCAGCCTTTTCCTTGGTAAAATTTTACTTTTGATAAATCTATTTTTGCTCCCAGGTCTTTCTTAAGCTTGGCATCCAGTTTTATTTCCTGTTTGCATTGCGGACAAATCAACCTTATCAGCCTCTGGGCAATCGCGCATTCAACAGAACTGGACACAAGATATGGCTCTATGCCCATATCCAGTAAGCGCGTTATGGCACCCGGTGCGTCATTGGTATGCAGTGTGGAAAAAACAAGATGTCCTGTGAGCGCTACCCTTATGGCGATTTCCGCTGTTTCCAAATCGCGCACTTCTCCGACCATCATTATATCCGGATCGTGGCGCAGCATGTGCCTTAAGCCTTCTGCAAACGTAAGGCCTATTTTAGGATGTATCTGTATCTGCGTTATGCCGCGCATTTCATATTCAATCGGGTCTTCTATGGTTATTATGTTCTGCTGGCTGTTGTTTATCCTATTTAAACACGCATATAGCGTGGTGGTCTTGCCGCTTCCTGTAGGACCTGTAACAAAAACAATGCCATGCGGCTTTTTTATCATGTGCTCCATTATTTCCTGGCTTTCCTTTGACAGGCCCAGCCTCTCAAGCCCCATTAAAACATCTGTGGACAAAAGCCTTATGGAAACATTTTCACCGTACGCTGTAGGTATAATAGAAACTCTTAAATCTATTTCGCGGTCTTTTACCTTTAATTTTATTCTGCCGTCCTGCGGCAGGCGTTTCTCCGCTATGTTCAGGGAAGCCATTATTTTAATTCTCGACACAATGGCTGAATGTAAATATTTAATGGTGGGGGGAATGCTGGCATTATACAGAATACCGTCTATTCTGTACCTTATTCTTAGCTCATCCTCAAAAGGCTCTATGTGTATATCCGTTGCCCTGTCATTGGCTGCCTGGTCTAATATCTGATTTACAAATTTTATTATTGAGGCATCCTCTGCCATTTCCTCGACTGCCTCGCCTGCTCTTGACATTGCAGGGCTTTCCTTAAAAGTAGACTCCTCCATGATTCTATCTACGGTATCAGCGCCTATGCCGTAATATTTTCTGATGTTTTCCAGTATATCTACCTCGCCCGCCAGGACCGCGCTTATATCGCAGTTGAGCAAAAGCCTTATATCATCAAGGGTATGTAAATCCAAAGGATCCGTAACAGCTACGGTAAGGGCATGCTTTTCCAGTTTTATGGGCATTAATTTATAATATGAGGCAAATTTGGCAGGAACTTTTTTTACTGCTTCGCGGCTTATGCTTATATCTTTTATTTTTACGTAAGGAATGTTAAGCTGCTGGGAAAGCACGGGGAAAATCTGATCTTCTGTCGCAAATCCCAGCCTTATTAAGGTAGAACCTATAAAATCGCCTGATTTTTGCTGCTCTTTCAGGCCTTCATCAAGCTGCTGGGAGCTGATGATACCTTTGTCTATAAGCATCTGCCCCAACGTTACGTCGCCTTTTCGCATAATCATAGTGTTGAGTATAACATAAAGTATTTGTATTGGCAACAGGAAATAAAGGAAGGAATTAATATAAACTTTCGGCTGCTTCAAGCATTTTGATATAATTGCAATACATATCATCGTCAGAAATCCAGCTTAGCTTTATTCCGCAGGTTGATGCGCTGTTGTCTGCTTTGACCCAGACAACTTTGCCTGAGGCAGTTAAAGCTATATCCAGATTATTCAGAATTATCTCTATAAATATACAGGCATTTCTGCAAGGATACTCACTCAAGCTTAACCTTATTCCGTTATAGCTCATGGCTTCAATAATGCATTCGCCGCTTACCTGCCTTTTAATTCCTCCAAAGATAGTTTTTTCCGTTAAGGCGTAATTTGCCTTTATGCTTGTCGAGTATCTCTTATATTTGCGCCGTTCTGACATTTTATTGCCTCGTTGCCTACGGTTTGCTTCTTCTGTTTACTGTTACCGCAGCCCAATTAGAATACCCGGAGCTTCCGGCTGCATTAACAGCCTTTATCCGATAGACCCAGGTTTGTTTATATTTCACATTTGCGTCGATGCAACTTGTTGTGTTGGACCCTACGTCAATCAACTCCACTACGCTTGCGGCGCTGGGGCTGGCGGCCTTTTCTATAACAAATCCGGTTTCATTGGTTGATTTATCCAGCCACTTAAGTATAATTTTGTTGTCAGAAGTTAACGCTGCCGTGAGGCTGCCTGGAGCTGTAGGAAGCGCTGATTGCACGGCAATTGCCTGGCTTTTTGTTACGCTTGCGCCGGAGTTATCTGTTACAATTAATTGGGCTGTGTAAGTATTTGCCGAATTATAGACATGAGTTGGGTTTTGCTGAGTTGAATTTTGCCCATCGCCGAAACTCCAGTTATAAGTAACCGCTCCTTCTATGTCAGACGCGGAGGCGCTGAAATTTACAGCCAAAGGCGCGTTTCCGCTTGTAGGAGTAGCGCTAAAGCTGTTTATCGCAGGTACATCATTGATTGATACAACATTTATGTTAACTGTGGCAATATTGGAATCAGCCTTGCCGTCATTTACTTTAAAAGTAAAAGAGTCGCTTCCATTATAGTCAGGGCTGGGAACATACGTTAAATCAGGCGCTGTTCCTGATAATACACCACGAGAGGGGCCTGTTAAAATACCATAAGTTAGCGCGTCATTGTCCTGGTCGCTTGCGCTTGAGCTTAAATCAATCGGCGTTGAAGCATCTTCATCTACGGTTACACTTTTATTATTTGCCACAGGCGGATTATTTGGAACCGAGCCAATTTCTCCTTCAGCTAACGCCTTGCTGTAAATTTTTATATCTTTTATCTTGCCGTTAAAGAAATCTCCCTCCGGAGAACCTGCTGTCTTGGTGCCTATATATAACGGGTCCTGCGTACTTGCCAGGGTTCCTTTTGCATATGTATCAGCAACCTTTGTGCCGTTATAGTAAACCTTGGCCCTGTTTGCTGCGGGGTCGTACACAGCTGCTATCCTTGTCCATCTCTGTATGTCAGGCAAGCGCGCCCACACTATAGCGCCTGATCCTGAGTCAAATCTTATATCAAATTTAAAATATCCTCTTTCCGCCGCCAGCCTGTATTGATTATCCGCGCTGCCTTTCTGCGCTATTCTGCGATTCCCATTCCAGTCAAGGGGATATATGTCCGCAACTATTGATATTGCATTCTTAGGGTTTAGTTTTGTTGCATCGGGAATTTTCACACAACTTTTTTGCGACGAGGAAAAGCTTCCTTCGTCGTTTGCTATCTGCACGTTAATTCCTGTTACGCCCGGAGCTGGCGAAGGTGAGCTGTCTTTTATGCTTCCTTCAAAATCCACATGCAGAATTAACGGATCTTCCGAAAGTGTAGTGGCAGTAGCTGCGTTTGACATGGTTGATTTTTCTGCGTTTGAGTCCTGAGCTTCTACTTTATATGTGTAACTGGTTAAAGGCGTAAGGCCTATGTCTTTATACGTAAGAGCGCTTAAGCCGCTTACAAGAAATTCGTTATTTCTGTAAATATTATATGTAATGGTATCTCCTGCATCTATGTCGCTTGATGCTGACCAGCTTAAATCTATCTGGTATGCGCTTGCTGCCTGCGCTGATACTTCCTGAGGCACTGTTGGCGCGTCATTAACTGCGGTTATGTTTATGCTTACTATTGCAACAGTTGAATCCAGCTTGCCGTCATTTACCTTAAATGTAAAGGAGTCAGTGCCGTTATAATTGCTTTCCGGCGCATATGTTTTGTTTGCTCCTGTGCCGCTTAATATGCCATGAGCGGGATTAGCATCTATAACATAGATTAAAGTATCATTGTCTTCGTCTGTGGCAACTAAAGTAATAGCCTTTGCCTCATCCTCAGTTATTGTAACCGACTGATTATTGGCAACGGGAGCACGGTTTACGGGAACATCGTTAACTGTTATTACGCATGATTTTGAATCTGACCCGCCTTTTCCATCATTCACGCTAAAAGTAATATTATAATTTCCGCTTTGCGTGTCGGAAGGAGTCCAGGCAAATACTCCTGTAGCTGAATTCAGGCTTGCGCCTTGCGGCAAACCTGATGCATAATAGGTTAAGGCATCGCCATCAGTGTCTGCGGCTGAAAGAGTAATAGACAAAGTTAGATTCTCGTCAATGCTTTTATTAGGTATAGAAGCAAGTGAAGGAGGATTATTAGGAACTCCTCCTGTAGTTACAATTATAGGAAGCGATTTTGCTGATTCCATACCATCATTAGCGACAGCGCTAATCTGGTATGTATAAGACATGCCCGACTGTAATGTGCTGTCAGTATAATTTGTTACTGTTCTGGTGGTTTTAGAAACACCATCCCTGTACACCTTATAGTACTTAAGGCTGGTATCAGGGTCAAAAATTGAAGCATCCCAGGCAAGGCTGACGCTGGTTAATTGCTGATCAGTTATCCTTAAATTCTCTGGTGCTGAGGGGGCATCATTTCCTATAATGACATATACTTCAGCAATGTTTGTATCAAAACCCTTGTCATTGGCTTTAAAAGTAAATCTATCTAAACCATTATAATTAGCATCTGGGATATACACAAAGCTAGGAGAAGTCCCTGTAATCGTGCCGTGCAAGGGCACATCAACAATCGTATACGCAAACCCCGCAGTGTTAGTTAAGCCGTCTATATCCTTTGCCCCCTTGGAAAGCTGGATATTCCCTGTGTTTGAGCCTATTGTTACCTGCTTATCTTCTGTCGCAAAATATCCCTGCATATGCACTGTCGGATAAATGGTTGTAAAGGCATTGCGGACATTAGTAAGGGAAAGCGGGCTATTATCCGAAACTGTTAGCTTTGCATAATGATGCCCGGCATTCGCGCAACTTTTGCGTTGCGGAGGCTGGCCAGCAAATTCCTGTCCGTCAAAATCCCAAGTAAATACAAGTAAATCGCCATCGGCATCGGTTACATCTGCATTAATATCAATAACCGTAGGCGCATTCAAGCTGTCTGCTACGGCAGATAGCGAAGATATAAGTGGCTGATTTTCAGGCGCAGAAGCAGGGCTATATTCATAAGCTCCTATATCTATTGACTGGTCAATTTCACTGCGCAACTGCCCGGAAAAATCATTCCTGACTAGCGGGGCATAATCAACGCAGCCTTTGTTTATCGCAGGGCTTGTTGAAGAAAGTTTTAATTTATACATATAACCTAATGCTTCTGCCTCAGCTTCTTCAAGCGTAAGAGGCGCGCCTTTAAAATCAGGTATGTTTGGATTATGCGTTATTAATTCAGCCGGTCCAACAAATCCCGGATCTTCAAAAACGCTTTGAGAATCATGCCCTGGAAAGGCATTTTTCCATTGAGACAGCGTATAGTCATTATAGTTTACTACATGAAATATCTTTCGCTCTCCTGTTCCCGGGACCAGCGGCGCCTGAGGCATAAGGTAAATGTTGTTATCGGTTTTTATCTGGCTTATCAGGTTTTCTGAATATGCGTTTATCCTTAATACCCTTGCCTCATCCCCTGAGCTTATCTGGATGATATTATTTTTAATGTTTATGTCGCTATGCTCTGTTCCAAAATCTTCTACCCATTCCGGCGCCATGGGCTTGTTGAATTTTGCCACCAGGAATGCTGCGCCGCCTATTGTTGAAGTTGTGGTTGATTTGAGCAAAAATGTATTATTGATGATTTTTATATGCTGGTTAGGCTTGGATTGCATATCTGCCCCTATTTCAAATTTCCCATGGTTGTCCGAGCTTGGGGATGCAAATAAATTATTTTTTACCGTAATATTCTCACAGTTGGCAATTTGCATAGGCGAAGAACAATTGGTGAAGATATTACCTTCTACTACAACGTTTCTAATGCGTTCGGGTTTTCCTGTGTTGGGCCCTAGTTGCAGAAGCTGAAGATCATATTCTCTTCCGTAGTTGGAATGGCTGTCTGATGCAGTGTCAGTGGGCCTGGTTAAGGCTGTATAGCCGCTGCCTTCTATTCCGTCAATCCAGCCAAGGAATTTATTGTTTTTGATCAATATATCGCCGTCGGGGTCGTAAAATCCGCCGCTGCCGTCTATTCTTAATGCTGTCCTGCCCCATGAAGGGCGGCTGATAATATTATTATAAAACAACCCTAGGGAGGTGCTGGTATACATAAGGTGGTTATATGAACGATCAACTGTCGAATTAATCATGGCAATACGCGAACCACGATAATAAAATAGCATTGAAAAATCAGGGTAAAATTCCGTCTGGGTAATTTTTGAATCTATAATAAAGCATCCCGAAGGTTTACTGGCGGAATCTACATAATTAAATCCCAGGAAGCTATTTATCGGGTTTTTGCCTACGCAGCGCAGTAATAAGAAATTGCGCGTATTGCCTTTACCGACAATAAAACCTGTGGCGTATGTTACAGGATCAGATTTTAATTCAATTTCGAGGTCTGAAAAGGCAAGATTAATTATACTTTGATTTGTAGTAAGCGCATTTATAAAATAAGTGTTTTTTAGGCCCTTATTCTTTATTATCGGAAGAGGCTCTTGGGGATTGGCGCTGTCAGCGGTAAAGTAAACTGCCGGTTTTCCGCCATTATCTATTTTTTGGGACATTTCAAAAACCTGTCCTCTGCGAAAATACACAGCGTCTCCGGGGTTTAGCTGGTTTGTTACCAGGGCCTGGAATGCCTTTGTGGCTGTGCGCCAGGGAGCAGTATTCGTGCCCGGGTTGGTATCATTACCGCTTTCACTATCCACATAATATTGCACACCGTCTCTGGCCAGGGCTTCGATTTTAATAATTTCTGAGGATGTCTGGCCGCTTTCTGTAGTTACCTTAAGGCTGACTGTATACACGCCGGGTATTTCATAGACATGCGCAGCATTAAAGCCGTGAAATTTATCGGAACCATCCCCAAAATCCCATTCGTAATCTACGATGTAGTCGCCGGTATACTCTTCAATATTTGGCGGCTCTCTCGGCGTAGAATGCATTCCTTCAAAGAAAACCGGCATAGGGACATACGCGCGGTCAAGAACTATGGGCTCTCCATTTTTTCTCGTGTAGTTGCGCAGCATCGCCTTCAGGCTTAGTGATTCATCAAGAACAATCCTGGCCTTTGCCTGATCAGGGTCATACGCTTTAATTATATATGATTGCGACGAAGGTAATTCATATTCACGCACTACCTCGTTTGCCATGCCTGGATTGACCACTATTTTAAATTTGTTTATTACAGTAAGGGTGAGCGTATATGTTCCTGGCTCCTGATAAGTATGGTCTGTTTTTATGCCGGTTTTAATTGTCCCGTCCCCAAAATCCCATATATAAGAATCTATGTTGGCAGTGTCTCTATACTGCACTTGGCGGCTTAAAGTAGTGGGCGCGGCGCTATAAGATCCCTCAGCAACAGATTTTTCTGCTGATACATGAATTTTCAACGGCGCCTGGCCATAACTTGAATCAACCAGCGCTACTGCGTTAGGGCCTTTAGGGTTACTGAAATTATACGGAGTAGCTGAGTCCGGAGAAGTAGTTATAATTGCTCCTGTTTCGTCTGCCACTCTTAATGTCGTTGGGAGGTAATATATTTTAATCTGAGTTTCATCCTGGTTTTCGCCGTCATTAACCGTAAGTTTTACGTTATATGTAAGAGAGGCCATAAGTTTATTCGGGTCAGATACGCCCACCGGCAGTTTGCCCCGGGTATACTGATGATTGGGAAACATTATATTTTCCGTAATGCCGTCTCCATAATCCCAGGCATATGTCCAATTATGTTTGTTAATCTCTCCGGCAGGATCGTTTGATTTTGAATAAAGGCCATTAGCTCTAAAGAAAAAATTATCCCTGCCTGAAGTGGCGGTTGTGACAATTACTGCTGTCAGGGGTTTTTCACCGGCGCCGCTTACGCTGGTTGTCGCTTCTGCGGGAGCAGCACAAATAGAGCGCGCCGCCAGAATTGGCAACGACAAAAATAAGATACCAAAGATAAGGCTGATTTTATAATTATTTTTCATGTTGCACCTTCATTTACCTTCTCAGTGTCGTAGCAGAGGCTGTATTGGAATAATCAGAGTCTCCGCTTGCATTATATGCACGCACCCTGTAATAATATGTACGGCTTCTGCTTAGCCAGCAGTTGTTAAAGGAAGTTACGTTCGCAGCAACCGTAGTAATTTGCTTAAACCTACCTGTTGAACTGGTAGCACGCTCTATTTTAAAACCGGTTTCGTTGCTGGCATTATCTTGCCAGGTCAGTTTTATCTGGCTTCTTGATGCTGTTGCAACAAGATTTGTAGGCGCTGCTGGTATTACAGGTACAGGTATCAGCTCAAAGGATGCGGCTATTGTATGATTTGCAGTAACATCGCTGAATGTATAGCTATCTACTGCACCAGCTGATAAGTCATCTACTAACACATCGGCTATGTGGTAATGGGCATTGGCTGTTATTGTAAAGGTCTGATTTTGTCCATAATTTAAGGTAGTTGTACCAGAAGGTGATATGCTGCCGTTAGGCGATATGCTGCCGTTAGAAGATGCAGATGCTTGTATTGTGTATGTGTTAATGGTAAAGTTGGCTGTTACAGTCTTGTTGGAATCCATAGTTATACTTATAGGATTAGTATTTCCTGTTAAGTCGCCGCTCCATGATGTGAATGAATGGCCTGTTGCAGGAGTTGCTGTTAATTGTACTTGTTCGCCATAATCGTAGTTTGCCTTATTTGGAGATTTTGTAACCGTGCCGTTAGTAGCTGCTATGTTTAGCGTGTGCTGATTTATGGCAAAGTTGGCGGCGATGGTATGATTTTCCGTAACATCGCTGAATGTATAGCTATCTACTGCACCAACTGATACAGAGTCAACCAATACATCAGCTATATGGTAGTTGGCGTTGGCTGCTATTGTAAATGTCTTATTGTCACCGCTGTTAACAGGTACTGCACCGGATGGCGAGATACTGCCATTAGAAGATGCAGATGCTTGTATTGTGTAGGTGTTAATGGCAAAGTTGGCAGTTACAGTTTTGTTGGCAGTCATTGTTATGGTTTCCGGGTTGTTATTACCTGAAAGATCGCCACTCCAGCCTGTGAATGTATATCCTGCATTAGGGATTGCTGTTAAGATTACAACTTCTCCAGAGTTGTAGTTTGCATTATCCGGAGACTTTGCTACTGTGCCATTGGTTGCGGTCATGGTTAATGTGTATGTAGTAGGAGCAGCGCCTTCTACATTGATATAATTTGCTTTTGTTTCAGTAGATGTTCCGCCATTGCAGGTAACTTTTAAACTTACTGTGTAGGAGCCATTGCGGGTATAAGTATGTATGGGGTTTTTCTCATTTGAAACCGAACCATCCCCAAAGTTCCATTCCCACGCCTCAATCGGTCCATTGGAATCATCGCTAAATTGTACAGTTAAAGGCACGCTTCCGTTTATTACATCTGAAGTAAAGGCGGCTTTGCGGGGCAACAAATCTTTAGTGGGTATCATATTTGGCGCAATCAGCGTTCCAAAGAGTTCACTTTGGTAACCCATCATTAAGCTGCCCCCCTCACTCGTAGTGACAAAGTAACGCGTATCTCCATAGCGATGCATAAGTGGATGGTCTGAAAAGTGCGGGTAGAAAGTATATTCAATGTAATCATAGCTTTCCGTGCCCGGCATTCCCTTGACAGGGCCAAACACCGGAAAGCCCGGCACCGGCCCTTTACCGAATTTAATAAAGGCCTCGGAATCCTGATGGAGTGGATCTTCAGGATGCCTTGAGCCAAGGCCGGTAATCCAAACCATGCCTTCGGGATTGCATCCCAGCGCGTAATCCGCGGATAAACTCAGCGCATCAAAATATTGTTGTTGGAGATTGCCTAATTGTAGTTGTGAATATATGGGTAGTATCCATTCTCCAGTAACACTTCCTTTTCCCCAAGTAGGGCTGGCGTTTAATAGCCGGCCATTACGATGGGCATAATTATTCGCTACTGCTGCCGCCACCTCATTTGCCTGCGCAGCTATTTTTCCCTTAGCAACAGATAGATACAAAGGGTTAGGCGTACTACTTCCTAAATAAGCCATGATATGGTCATGGGTAATGGTCGGTGTATAATTTGGAGGGCCGTCGTCTATCGGTCCATCATACCTGTTTGATAAACCGATATAACCTCTAGTACCCTCATTGGCCCATGTTCCTTCTACCATATCTTTATATTGTTGTTCTCCGGTTAAACGGTATAACTCTCCGGCGGCGTATAAGGCATCGCCTCTGCGGGTCTCATTAAGGCCATGGGCAATTGCGTAATCATAGGCCCTGATTGCCCGCATCCGTAATTGATCCGCTCTCAGCGGACTAAAATGCGCGATTAGTCTTGAGGCTTGAGCAAAAAATCCCGCTGCCCGGGCGCTGTGCCCCATATCCTTGGAATAGGCCCAATAGGGGGTAATGTCAGTGTCGGCAAAATAACCGGGGCATAATGGGTGGCGATATGACTCTGCGCCAAATCTTACTCCGCCGTCATTTTCTTTTTTCTCCAACGGCTCGTAGTCTACGATATTTAACCCCGCGTCTTCCAGATCCTGTAAATCCTCCGAGGCTTTGATATTATAAAGCGCTTCATCTAAGATATCGGGTATGCCATTGCCGCTTTCCGGGATATTCAACTGGCCATCGCTAAAAAGATCCGGGTTAATTTCATAAGCCCGCATCAGATGCAACGCCAGATAATAATCATCAGGCTGGACGTCAAAATCTCCGGCATTATGATGGCCACCGGCTAATGGCCTTTCTCCTGTTTTAGGAGTAGCTGCAGTAAAAAATGCTCCCGGGCCATGCCGAGGATGACCGTAGGTATCGTAGAGCTCACCGGTAAATACTACGGGATGATCCGGCGGCCGGGTTGACCAGTCTGTCCATTGCGGCTGGAGGTCTCTTCCCCAGCGATTGTGATACAGCCCCCGGGCAATGGTATAAAATGCCTCAAACATTGCCTTTTCACTGATGCGGGTTCTCCAAGATACGCCCACCCCGGGAATCTTTATTCTATAAAAAGCATTTTCATCAGCCGGAACATTAGTTATGTTAATTTCCTTGACATCGCTTCCTGCATCCAAATCATTAGCCCTTCTTAAGGAAATCGCTAAATTACTTGCTACAGAGGTTCTTGTCTGCGTGGGATCTTCAGGCTCAACTAAAACTTCCGCGTTATCCGGGAAGTTGGTTAAAGATAGCGGACCACCGTCTCCCAACCATCCAGAAACATAAGCATAACGCTGAGTTGCCCGCGGCGAATAACCCACTTGGTTAACCTGAATTGCCGGAGTTTCCAGATAATTGTCACTAAAAGGCAACAGCACATCCAAAGCCTGCGTCATAGGATTGTAAGGAGTAGTAACTAATGGTCCTTGGATGCGCAAGACTTCAGCATTGCCAATTTGCTCGCCAAGTACTAAATAAATGCGATGGTCAACATCAAGAAATTGGTTGTAAGTTACAGGTCCGGTGCTGTAATAAATCTGGCCCACTGGAATAGACTGGCGATACGTCGAAGTTACCTGAATAGGTGCGCCATCACTCCTGGAGACTGTCCATGACCCGGCTTGCCAGAGTGAACCGGTATAATCTTTTATCCGTGCATAATCGTAACTGGGAGGGCTGGCTAAATCTGTGTAAGACTCCACGTGCTTATTTTCCATAACCAGCATAATAATATTTGGGCTCATCAGATGCGCTTCTCTAAAAGGCGTATCAAGAATGGCGCGCGGCCCGCCAATAGTTTTAGCATAGGCAAGACCTGAGGCAATAGGTGTTGTGTTTTGCAATGCCTCAGCCCTGATAAAGACATCCACGGCTGCGGCAAGGTTGGTAATGGTATAGCTGGTTGCGCTTGCGCCAAGCGTTGCCATAAGTTTTTCATTGGGCAAGGGTTGGCCTTCTGCTGCCGGTTCGGGAGCAATATAAATTTTTACTGTATCTTGGCCTTGGACTTTCCCAAAGGATAATTCAATAGTGCTTGAAGTAACTTTATCTACTTTGACGGCTAATGGCAGGATACCGGAAGCCTGGTTTATGCCTTCAGCAATAAGGTCAATATTCATTTCTGATTTCATCGCGTCATTTGAGGTTATGGTGAGTGCTGAATAAATCTTTCCTGTTGCATCAGGGCTAAAAGTTACTTCAGCTGAGCCGCTGCCATATGCAGGAATGTTTAAGCTTGTAGGCGCTACGGTAAATTGAGGATTAAGCGTGGTAATATTGCTAATCGTCAATGCTTGATTGCCGGTATTCTTTAATCTTAAGGCAAGTGTAACCGGTTTTCCCGTAGCTACCTTCCCAAAGTCAAGCGCGTTATCTATCGGAGCGACAAACGCACCCAATCCTGTCCCCTGTAAGGGGATAGCTGTGGTTGTGCCTCCCACGGTTTTAGTAGTAGGATGATTTAAGGTAAGGCTTGCTTCACGCAGTTCAGTATTGCTAGGGTTAAAAGTAACCGTGAAACTCTTTGACCCTCCGGCATTAAGAGTAAAGGATCCGGCTGTACTTGAAAATTCTCCGGCATTGGTTCCGCTTAAAATAACGTTATCCACTACCAAAGGCCCGCTGCCAATATTGTTCAAGGTTACTGTTTTAGTTGCGCTTTCTCCTAAGTTAACTGAGCCAAAATCCTGGGCTACTGCACCGGTAATAATCGGTAAGTTATTTGGATCAGTATTCGCCAGCTTAACTGCCCAGACTTCGTCAATATAGATATAGTGGTCGACTGGATTAGCTGTGCCAAAGTATAAGGAATCCACCTTACTTAAATCATAGGTTGCATTTGTGAGGGCTGTGGCAGGAATTCTTACGAGTTTATAGGTTATATCCAGATACCCGCCGGCAATATAAGGTCCGATATTGACCTCATTGCTGAAATTAGGCCAGCCGCGCATTTTAAAATTTAATGTTTTTCCGGCCACATTGCTCTTGGCAAAAAACCAGATTTCATCAAAATTAGCGGCGTTCTTAGCGCCAAAGCGGATTGTGGGCGCATGATTGGCATCAGGATGCCCTTTAAAACAGACACCCCCCTTAAAGGCATCAGTACTATTGGGAACGCCGTAAGAATAGGTAAAATTAGTTTCTCCGTCAAAAAGAAGTATGTTTTCGTCTTCGGCACATGCTTGATTCGGTAAAAATACGCATAACATAGCTAAGGAAACAAAAATTATCATTACATATTTAGTGAATCTTATGGTCTTCATTTTAATGCCCTCTTATTACCTTCTCAGCGTCATAGCCGAAGCTGTATTAGAATAATCAGAGTCTCCACTTATGTTATATGCGCGCACACGGTAATAATAAGTTGTCCTGGTTTTCCATATAGCATTGGTACAAGATGTAACATTTTCTCTTACTGCAGCAACCTGCTGGAAGCCACTTGTTGGGCTTTTGGATTTTTCTATCTTAAAGCCTATTTCATTGTTTGAGTTATCTTGCCATGTCAGTTGAGCCTGGCTTCTGGATATTGGCGTTACAACAAGATTGCTTGGCGCTGCTGGTATTGTTATCACAGGCACCAATTCGAATGATGCAGCTATTGTGTGGTTAGCCGATACATTGCTAAATCTATAGATTGGCATTGCGCCAACAGACACAGAGTCTACTAATACATCCAAGATGCGGTATCCCTGATTTGCTGTTATTGAATATGTCTGGCTTGCGCCGCTGTTAACAGTTGTTACGCCGCTTGGCGATATAGAGCCGTTTGCAGCTGCAGATACAGTTATGGTATATGTAATTGGCGTAAACTCTGCAACTATAGACTCATCTCTGTCCATTCTCAATTTTACAGGA
>Ga0082335_1001409_pt1 | contig 51253 bp, 48 predicted proteins | sample Subgrocontami58m_FD_72375 | JGI IMG/M metagenome (GOLD analysis project Ga0082335, IMG submission 72375) | Subsurface groundwater microbial communities from S. Glens Falls, New York, USA - GMW37 contaminated, 5.8 m (SPADES assembly) (version 2) ... | reverse complement strand
GAAATCCTTGAGCGGGTCGTAACCGACCTTGGCATAAAGCGCGGGCGCCACCGCATGCGTAGTCTGGCTCGCCAGGTACATCATGTATCCGTCAGGCGGTGCCTTGGCGACGAGCTCGGCGCCGATGGTACCGGTCGCCCCAGGACGGTTCTCAACCACGAAAGGCTGTCCCAGCCGTTCGCTCAGTTGCTGCGCCACCATGCGCGCGACGACATCGGACGGTCCGCCTGCCGCGAAACCTACGATGATACGCGATGTTTTCGACGGATACGGTTGCGCATGCGCGAGGGCTGCGCACGCGACGAACAAGAGCAGGAATCGAGTCGTGAAGTTCATGGTTTCCTCCGTCTGTGCTAGTCGACTTTCGCGCCGGCGGTTTTTACCGCCGCGCCCCACTTCCTGATTTCGCTCGCGATGAACGCGCCGAATTGCTCGGGCGTGCCGCCCACGGCTTCGCTGCCCTGCTCCGCAAGCTGTTGCTGCACTGCCGGCGACTGCAGCGCTTTCCTGACCTGCTGTTGCACGGACAGGATGATAGCCCGCGGCGTGCCGGCGGGCGCGAGCAATCCATACCATGCGCTCACGTCGTAATCGCGCAGCTCCCGCAGACCGGACTCGGCGATGGTGGGTAAGTCCGGCAGCATGGGCGAGCGTTTCTTCCCGGTAATTGCGATCGCGCGCACACGTCCCGCTTTGATCTGCGGCACGGTGCTGACGAGCGCGCCGATGTAGACCTGCTGGCGGCCGCTCGCCACATCGATCAATGCCGCGACCGCGCCTTTGAACGGCACGTGCACGAGATCGATGCCCGCAGCCGCCTTCAACATCTCGGGCGCGAGATGGTTCAACGTGCCGTTGCCGGCCGATGCATAGAGGACCTTGCCGGGATTCGCTTTGGCGTACGCCACCAGCTCTTTCACGTTGGTCGCAGGCAGCGAAGGATGCACGACCAGCACATCGGTCACCAAATTCACCAGCGAAATCGGCGCGAAGCTTTTTTGCGCATCATACGGCAGCGTGGCATAAAGACTCGGCGTGATCGCGAAGCTCACGTCGGTAAAGAGCAGCGTATAGCCGTCGGGGGACGCCTTGGCAACGACCGCAGCGCCGATGGTCGTGCCGGCGCCCGGCCGATTGTCGATGACGATCTGCTGTCCCCTGCTCTCGGTGAATTGCTGGCCCATGACGCGCGCCAGCAGATCGATGCCGCCGCCCGGCGGATACACCACGACGAGCCGCACCGGTTTCGTCGGGTAATCGGCCGCGCCGGCAGGAACCACGCAACACGCAAGCAGGAGCGCTGCGGCAACTCTGAAGCTCATGGCATTCATGGATGATCTAGGCCGCCCGGCGTTGTTTCGCAAAATCACCTGCGCTAGCGCCAGCAAGCCGGCCAAAGACCGCGCCGCTCGTCAGCCCGCTCGCACCGGGATAATTGAAATAGAAAATGCCGCCGACCATCTCGCCCGCGGCATAGAGCCCCGGGATCACTTCGTGATTCGTGTCGATGACCTGTCCTTCGGTGTTGATGCGCACGCCGCCGAACGTGAACGTGATGCCGCACGTGATCGCGTACGCCTCGAACGGCGGACTGTCGATGGGATTCGCCCAGTTCGAACGCGGCACCTCGAGCCCGGGCGCCGCGCGGCCGTCCTTGATGTTCGGATCAAAGGCGACGTCCGTCCTCACCGCGGCATTGAAGTCCCGCACGGTTTTCAGGAACTGCGGCTTGTTGACGTCTTCCATCTTGTCCGCGAGTTCTTCGAGCGTATTTGCCGTGACCTTGGTAACCTGGCGTGTGCGGTATTCGTCGAGCAGCAGATGCGTGACTTTGGAATCGTAGATCTGCCATGCATACTGTCCCGGCTGATCGAGCACGAGATGCCCGTACTTGGCGTACGTAAAGCTGCGAAAATCCGCGCCTTCATCGAGGAAGCGCCTGCCGTCCGCGTTCACCATGATGCCGAACGTATAGCTGTGGCGCTGGAAATTCGGGGTCTGGATCAGATCGCCGAATTCGGACGCGTAACGCTCCCAGCCCGTGGCGTGGCATCCCGACCAGTGCCCGTAAGGTTGAGCGCCGATATTGAGCGCCATCGCCAGCCCGTCGCCGGTGTTGTACTTGGTGCCGCGCACCTTCGCGAGATCCCAGCCGCGGCCGAGATAGCGCGAGCGCCACTCGGTATTGGCTTCGAATCCCCCGCAGGCGAGGATCACCGCACCCGCCCGGATCGTTTGGGTTTCGCCCGCGATCTTGGCGATCACACCACTCACGCCGCGGTCCGAGTGCACGAGTTCCTGCGCCCAGGCGCTGTAGACGACCTCGATGCCCTGTTTCTCAGCCGACTTGAACAGCGCATCGACGAGCCCCTGGCCGCCACCCGACACCACGATCGGCGCGCCGCCCCAGAACTTGAACCGGCCATCGACGCGGTACGCCTGACGGCCGTAGTTCGGATGGAAGCGCACGCCGTTGGCCTTCATCCAGCGCAAGGTGGCGCGGCTTTGCCTGACGAGTATTTCGCACAGGTCAGGATCGGCGCGATTCTGCGTTATCCGCGCCATATCGTCGAAAAACTCGTCCTCGGTATAGCGCCCGAAGTCGCTGCAGGCGATTTCCTCGGGGCTCAGATCGGAACTCAGCGCGACGATGTCGTCGACGCCATCGTAGACGACGCGCATCTTGCCGTCGGCGTAGACGCTGTTGCCGCCGCGTTCGCTGACGGGAGCGCGCTCCAGGACGAGTACCCGCGCGCCTTGCTCACGCGCCGACAAGGCCGCGCACAGCGCCGCGTTGCCCGCGCCGACGACGATGACGTCGTAGCTGGGTGATCGCAGTTGCATGGTTTTACTCTGGTGGAATTGGAAGACTTGAAATGTTCCAGCGGCGATTATAGCCTGCCGGAATCCTATGGCACTACCTTAAGCTAGCGCGTGTGCCCCGCTCGCGTCTGGTAGGGTGGATGCAGGCGCCTTTTGCGCCGGAATCCACCGCTCGCTCGATGCGCGCGTCATTCCGGCAGCGTTTGGTGGATTACGCTGCGCTCCATCCACCCTACGGTGAGTGGTCGCGCGTGCACGCGTCGAGCAGACCGCGCACGCTGCCCCGGCTAAAGTCGAGTGCATGCTCGATCGCGATCTCCTGCCGCGGCGGCGTGAGAACTTCCGCAGACAGCGACCGGAACTTGTTCGCGATCTCCGCGTCGGAGAACGGCGCCCGGGGATCGCCTTGCGGATACGGAACTTCCTTCACGAGCGTTCTGCCGTCGCGCGTGACGATCGTCAGGCGCGACGGCCGGTCAGGCGGGAAGCGCTCATCCATCCTGCGATCGTGAACGAAGCGCATCTTGCGCATCAGATCCCGCACTTCGGGGGCTTCCCAGCGCTTTTCTTTGAGCTGGCGCAACCCGTATTCGCCGTCGACGAGCGATACCGCAACGCAAAACGGCAAGCTGTGGTCCGCCGTCTCGCGGGAGTCGATCTCGTGGCGCGACACTCCACCCATGCCGTTCACCATGTCTTCGATGAGCCAGCCGAAAGCTTCCACGGTGACGCCGTCGATGTCGCCGGCAACGAGGCGATGTTCCCGTCGCATATCCAGAGCGAGATCGATCGAGCTGTGGATAATGTACGCGGCCGGGTAACGCTTGAGGCAGGTGCGCGGCAGGCGCCAGTCTCCGAACGGCGCGACCAGCAGCTCCCAATCGCACTCGCCGAGCATGAGCTTGGCCATGCCGCGCTGACCCTCGAACACTGCGCGCGGCCCGGTCATGCCTGCCCCGGCAAGATAAGCCGCCTCGACCCCGCGCGTGGCGGCCAGGCCCGCGCTCGCCGCTTTCATCATCGAGAGCTGGCCGACGCGTATTTCTCCGATCCCCGGATAACAACCCGCGATCGACAATGCGTGCGCCATGCGCGATGGATCGAGACGCAGCAGCACGCCTGCGGCCGCGGCGGACGCCAAGGGCACCAGCGTGGTCTGGTCCCACCCTGTCTCCTTGAAGAACGACTTGGCCGTGAACTCGCATGCGCGCATCTGCACTTCGAAGGCGACGAGGATCGCGGTGATGATCTCGCCCGCGCTCGCGCCCTGCACTTCGCCCACGGCGAGGCAGGCGCCGAGGTTGTCCGAGCTGTGCGCCGGATTGCGCGAGAAGTAGGTGTCGTTGAGATCGAGATCGCGCACCATGGTGGAGTTGACCATGGCCGCGCCCGATGCGGATGATTGCTCGCCGGTGCCGAGCAGTGTGGCCGATGGCCTGCCGGCCATGCAGTTGGCCCAGGCGCGCGCAGCGCGCACCGACGGTGAATCCGTCGCCCCGAGCGCGCAGGCGAGACTGTCGAGCAGCACCCGTTCCACCCCGTGGACCACCTTGCGGTCCGCGACCGGTTCAGCCGCCGCGAGACAAATTTGTGCGGCGAGTCTTTCGGCAATCGATTGTCCGTTCATGCCTGCATTGTAATACGCCCGATGATTACCTGTTGATCATGACGAGTGTCGACAACCACGCGATCGATTCCGGTTTACGGACGGCCGCCAGTCCTGATAAAGTCGCGGCCATGAATACCAAATTGAATGGTTGGGGTCTAATCGGTACCGGAAAAATTGCGGAAGACCGCGTGCTGCCGGCGATCAACGCCTTCGCCGGCAACAAGCTCGTCGGCGTCGTCAGCCGCGACCCGGCGCGCGCCGACAAGTTCGCGAAGAAATTCGGCGCGCAGCACGCCTACACGAGCTACGCCGAGATGCTGCGCAACCCCGGGGTTACGGTGGTGGCTGTCCACACGCCCAACTCGCTGCATGCCGAGCAGGCGATCGCCGCGGCGCGCGCCGGCAAGCACGTCTTTTGCGACAAGCCGATGGCGACCAACGCGGCCGACGCGGAACGCATCGTCAAAGAATGCGAAAAAGCCGGCGTGACGCTCGGCGTGTTTTTCCACAACCGCTACATGCCGTGCTTCATCGAGACCCGGCGCGTTATCGAAAGCGGCGAGATCGGCACGCCGCTGGTCGTCCAGCTCGAAGCAAGTCCCGGCGAAAATCCCGCGAGCACGCGAGCCAGCTGGCGGGTGGACCCGGCCGTCGCGGGGCTCGGTACTACCATGAGCATCGGCGTCCACGTCTACGACGTCCTGCGCTACCTGCTGGCCTCGGAGATCGTGTCGGTGTCGGCGTTCTTCGATACCCCGCGAGGCGTTATGGAGAAGACCAATCTGTCGATCTTCCGCTTTGCGAATGGCGTCATGGCGCAGTTGAACGTCAACCAGACGACCCCCAACCCTCACAACGATTTCGTGATCTACGGCACCCAGGGCCGTATCACGGGCCGCGGGCTTACCCGCAGCCGCTTTTCCGGGGAGTTGCAGGTTCTGACTGGAGACGGCAAGACCCGCAGCATGGAATTTCCGGCCGTCAACGCCCACGAGCGGTGCATCGCAGCTTTCAGCCAGGCGGTGCTCGATGGGCGCGCTTGCAGCCCTTCCGGCATCGACGGCCTGCGCAACGTGCAGCTCACGGACGCCATGGCGCGCTCCGCCTGGGATGGCGTGCACGTCAGCTTGACCTGACCGCGCACCCCGCCTTGCCGCGCTGCGGCGAGCCGGGCATACTGTTAACCGGATCAACGGCCCGGCGGGCCGCAATGCAGGCAAAACGAGGTCTCACGATGGAACTCAAGTCGCGTCACTATACAGCGCCCGACGTGGACGCAGCCATGGAGCTTTGCGACGCCAAGGGGTGGACGGACGGCTTACCGGTCGTGCCGCCAACCGAAGCGCGCATCAGCGCAATGCTGGCCGCGGCCGGTCTTGAACCTGGCCTTGAAATCGCTTTCATCGAAAACCGCCAGGTTTCGGTGACCGCTGAAAAAGTCGCGATCAATGCGGTGCTAGCCGGGTGCAAACCCGAATACATGCCGGTCGTCGTCGCGGCGGTCGAAGCGCTCGCGGATCCGCTCTACGGCTACCATGGTCCCGCCACCAGCACCGGGGGCTCGGCAGTCTTCATGGTCGTGAACGGCCCGATCGCCCGCGAGCTCGACATCAATTGCGGTGACAACCTCTTCGGGCCGGGCTGGCGCGCGAACGCAACGCTAGGCCGCGCAGTGCGGCTCACCATGCGCAATACCATAGGCACACTCCCCGGCATCCTCGATCGCAGCAGCCTGGGACACGGCGGCAAGTACAGCTTCTGCATCGCCGAAAACGAGGCGGAAAGCCCGTGGCCGCCGCTGCATGTGGCGCGCGGCTTCAAGCGTGAACAGAATGCGGTCACGATCATGGCGGCGCTCGCCCCGCACCAGTACTCGAACGGCCTGAGCAACACGCCGGAAGGCATACTCACCACCGCCTGCGCGAACATGCGGATTTGCGCTGGCACGGGACGCCATCCGCAGTACGCGCTGGTATTCGCCGGAGAACACATGGCCACCATGGCCAAAGCCGGCTGGACCCGCGAAGACGTGCAGCGCTACTGCTTCGAACACACCCGGATTTCAACTGCCGAATTGAAACGCATCAACCTGCTGGACGGCGCCGTCGGCCCCGGCGACGAGAGGGATATGCAGACGCTGGTCGAGGCGCCGCAGGACTTTCTCGTCATCGCGGCAGGCGGAAATGCGGGCGTGCAATCGGCCTACATTCCCGGCTGGGGCAGCAAGAGCGGTTCGCAAAGCGTCACCAAGGAAATAATTCGCCGTAGTTAAACCAAAGGAGGGCATCATGACTATCCAGATATACGATCCCACCACCGAGGCCAAGGGGCGGCACATCGCGTACGCGCCGCGGCCGAAATCGATCTCCGGCCTGCGCGTCGGCCTGGTCGACAATTCGAAACACAATTCGGACCAGCTGCTGCTGCGGATCGCCGGGCTGCTCGAGAGCGATTACGGCGCGAAGGCGCATGTCATGCGGCGCAAGGTCAGCGCAGGCGTGCCGGCCTCGCCCGAAATCATCAAGGAGTTCAAGGACGCCTGCGACGTGGTCGTCGCCGGCGTCGGTGACTGAGGGTCATGCAGCTCGGGCAGTGTGCTCGACAGCATAGTATTGGAACAGCAGGGAATCCCGACGGCGTCGATCATCACCGATGTCTTCAACGTGACCGGCCGGGCGATGGCCAATTCCTGGGGACTCAAGGATTTCAGGTTCCTCAGCATGAAGCATCCGATCGCGAATCTGACTGACGACCAGCTCGACCAGCGCGCACGCGAAATCGTGCCGCAGGTGGTGAAGCTGTTGCTCGAAGGACAGCCGTCGCATTAGATGAGCAAGAAAATCGCCGTACTCGGCTGCGGCGCGATCGGCAGCAGCGTCAGCGCCGATCTCACCAGGGCCGGGTACGACGTCACCATCTTCGATCAGTGGCCCGCGCAGGTCGAGACGCTGCGGTCGAGCGGCCTGCACATCCAGATGACGGACGGCGAGGTGCGGGTTCCCGTCCGCGCGCACCATCTCTGCGACCTCGCGTCACTCAACGTGGAATTCGACATCGTGTTTCTGGCGGTCAAGTCGAACGACCACCGCTGGATGGCGGAATTCATCAGGCCGTATCTCAAGGCGGGCGGCGTGCTGGTTCCGACCCAGAACGGCATGAACGACGATTCGATCGCTTCCATCATCGGCCGCGGCCGCACGCTGGGCTGCGCGATGGAACTGTCGGCGGAATGCTTCACGCCCGGGCTGGTCAAACGCAACACCACGCACACGTCGACTTGGTTCGCGGTGGGCGAGCTCGACGGTTCATACACGCCGCGCGTGCGCGAAATCGAGTCCATCCTGAGCCACGTGGGCCGGTGTGACGTGACCAACAACATCTACGGCGCGAAATGGACGAAGCTGATCGCCAACACCATGACGATGGGGCCGTTCGGACTGCTGGGCCTCGGCAACTCGGAGGCGGCCGCCCTGCCCGGCATGTTCGACCTCTCGGTGAAGCTCGGCAAGGAATCGCTGGCAGTCGGCACCGCGCTTGGCTACCGCATCGAGCCGGTGTTTGGCCTGCGCGCCGACGAGTTCGCGGGCTCGGGCGACGAACTCCTCGTGACGGCGATGAAAACGCTGCTCGGCCACATCAGCCGCGGCCGCACCGCCCCCATTCACGATCACATCAAGGGCCGCAGGAGCGAGATGGAATTCATCAGCGGCGTGGTGTCGAAGCAAGGCCGCGAACTCGGCATTCCGACCCCGGGCAACGACGCGGTGGTCGAAATCGACCGGCAGATCAACACGGGGCAAATCAAAATGGACCGCTCGAACTTCGAGCTGCTGAAATCCAGGGTCGGGTAAAACGGAGGAGGAAACATGAACGCCATCGATAAGATCACCCTAGCGCTGTGTGCCGCGGCATCGCTGTTCGCGCTGTCCGCTGTCGCGCAGACGTTTCCGTCGAAGCCAATACGGGTCATCGTGCCCTATCCGCCGGGCGGCACATCGGACATTCTGACGCGGCTGATCGGCGCGAAGCTCACCGAGAGCCTGGGGCAGCAAGTCATCGCGGACAACCGCTCCGGCGCCAGCGGCAACATCGGCGCCGGGCTTGTCGCCCGCGCCGCACCCGATGGCTACACGTTGCTGCTGACGGACGTCGGCAATCTCACGATCAGTTCCGTCGTGTTCGCGAAGCTGCCTTTCAACGTACTCGAGGATTTTACGCCGGTGACGACGGTCTCGTACTCGCCGCACCTGCTTGCCACGCATCCGAGCGTGCCGGTGAAAACCACCAAAGACCTGATCGCGCTCGCCAAATCACAGCCCGGCAAGCTCAATTTCGCGACCGCGCTCGGCGGCTCGCCGCACCTCGCCGGTCTCAGTTTCGAGCAACGCACCGGCATCAAGTGGGTATATGTCCCGACCAAAGGCGGTACGCAGTCGAGCGCTGCTGTGACGACCGGTGACGGCGATGTACTGTTCCTGGGCGTCCTGCAAACCTTGCCTCTGGTGAAGATCAGCAAGTTGAAGGCAATCGCGGTATCGAGCGAGCAGCGTCTTCCCAATCTGCCGGACACGCCAACCGTCGGCGAAACCCCGGCACTGAAGGGTTTCGTGACGGGATCGTGGCAGGGCATGCTTGCGCCGGCGCGCACGCCGCCGGAGGTGATTGCCAAGCTCAACGGCGAAATAACGCGGATACTGGGGCTGCCCGATATCAGGCAAAAACTCGGTACCCAGGGCACGACTCCGCTTCCCAACACCCCGCAGGCCACCGGCCGGTGGCTGGCAGACGAGCGGGAGCGATGGGCCAAGGTCGTCAAGGCAAGCGGGCTCAAGCTCGAGCAATAAACCCGTCCCTATGCACGGAGGGCTTGCCATGACATCCATGCGACTGCTCGCCGGGCTTGCGCTCGCTGCCTGCGCACTCGCCGCCCCCGCGCAGCCGTATCCGTCGAAATCGATCCGGGTGATCATCGGCTTCCCGGCGGGCTCGGCGGGCGATACCCAGTTACGCCTCATCGGCCAGAAGCTGACCGAAGCGTGGGGCCGCTCTATCGTAATCGACCCGCGGCCGGGTGCAAGCGGCAACATCGCCGCGGAGCTGTTGGTGAAATCTCCCGGCGATGGCTACACGCTGCTCTATTTCCCGGCGGCGCTGGTGATCAACCCGAGCCTGTTTCCGACTGTCCCTTACGACATCGCGAAGGATTTCACTCCGATTACGCTGCTCGCTTCGTTTCCGCTGGTGGTGGTTGTGCATCCCTCATTGCCCGCGAAGAACATCGCGGAGCTGGTCGCGCTCGCGAAAGCGAAACCGGGAGCGATCAACTTCGCCTCGATCGGGAACGCGAGCCCGCCGCACCTGGCAGGAGAATTGTTCAACCAACTCGCCGGTGTCAGAACGGTGCACGTGCCCTACAAAGGCTCCGGCCCCGCGCAAATAGACCTGGTCGGTGGCCATGTCCAATTGATGTTCGATACAGCCGTTGCGGCCATGCCGCAGGTCAAGGCCGGCCGCACCCGCGCACTCGCCGTGACGACGAAGAACCGCTCGGTGCTGCTGCCGGATCTGCCCTCGCTGGACGAGGCCGGCCTGAAAGGCTACGACCTGTACGGCTGGGGCGGTCTGGTCGGGCCCGTCGCCATGCCCATCGACATCGCACTGAAGCTGCAGCAGGAAATCGCGAAAGCGCTCCGGCAGCCGGACGTGGCCGAGAAGCTGGCGGCGCTGGGCGCCGAACCGAGCGGCATGCCGCCGCAGGAATTCGGCCGCTTCATCCTCGCCGAAGCCGAGAAGTGGAAGAAGCTCGTGGTCAGTACTGGCGCAAAGCTCGACTAGAAGAAAACCTAGAATTCGAATTCGTCGAGATCGTTCGCCAGATGCACCGGTCCGGCGTAATCGCGCCGCACGTCCTCCTCGATTTCCCGCAGCAATGCGGGCGTCGTACCGCGAAAATGGGTGAGCACCAGACGCTTCGCGCCGGCGCGCGCCGCAATCTTGCCGGCGGTGTCCGAGCACGCGAGCGTATATTTCGCCAGCCCCGCGAAATGCTCGTTCGCCTGCATTTCCGAGCGCGCGAGATAGCAGCACTGCAGGAGCAGGTCCGCATCCGACGCGAGGCGCAGGAGCGAGTCGCACATCACCCCATCACCGCTGAACGTAAACAGTTTTCCGCCGGCTTCGACGCGGTAACCCAGGCAGATCCAGCGCGAGAGGAACTGCGGCCCGAACGGGAGACCGTGGCCGTGCTCCATCTCCTCGCAACTGACCTTCCAGCCGCCGGCGTCGAGCACCGGACCTGCGCGTACTTCGGTCACTTCTGTGCCGACAAACGGGCCGAACGCCGTTTCACCCTCGGTACGAAACGCGATGTCCCGATCGTAGACCGACTTCATCAGCACGTCGACGACCTCCGCAGTACCGGGCGGCCCGAAGATGCGCAACGGTTGCCTGCGGCCGGCGATCCAGCTGGTGATCAGGTAGTTCGCCAGCTCGCCGATGTGGTCGATGTGCAGATGCGTAACAAAAAGCGGCCCGAGCGCGGCGAACGGCAGCCCTTTCTGCGCGATGCGCTGGATCGCGCCGCGGCCGGCGTCGAATATCAGGCGCTGCGGGCCGATTTCAAGCACATGGCAGGTCGAGTTGCGGTGCGGATCCGGCCGCGGTCCGCCGGTGCCCAGCGTGTAAAGCTTCATATCTTCACTTCCCTCGGCGTCAGCGTGCAAATCGCCGCGCGCGCGCGGGCGGCAAGCGTGCCGCGCAAGTCCATTTCTAGCGCTTCGCCGCGGCTTCGATCTTGCGTGCGAGGTCGCGCATGAAGGCGACGTCCTGCGCGACGAATTTTGCGAACTCTTCCGGCTTCGATGCGACGATTATGTATTGCGTCTCACGCATGCGCTGCTTCACGTCGGCTTCGCCGAATGCCCGCACGATCTCGCCGTAGATGCGGGAGACGATTTCCGGGGATGCGCCGGCCGGCAGCCACAGGCCATGCCAGCCGACAAGGTCGAAGTCCTTCAGGCCGGACTCCTGCATGGTCGGCACAGCGGGCAGCACTTCCTGGCGTGTCGGCCCGGTAGTCGCGATCGCGCGCACCCGCCCGGCCTGAATCAGCGGAAAGGCCGCCTGCATCGGCGCAAAGCACAGGTCGACATGCCCGCCCACGAGGTCGCTGATCGACGATCCCACGCCCTTGTACTGGATCGCGACGATGTTGACACCGGTCAGCGACTTCATCAGTTCGGCCGCGATGTAGGTGATATTGCCGACGCCGAAGGAGGCATAGTTGATCTTGCCGGGTTGCCGGCGCGCCAGCGCGATCAGCTCGTTCACGTTTTTCGCAGGCACGGTCGGATGCACGATGAGCACCTGCCCGTAGCTGCGGACCAGTTGCGTCACTGGCGTGAAATCGCGCACCGGATCGTAGGGCACGTTCTCGTTGAACGCCGAATTGGAGGTATGCGACCCGGTGGTGATCAGCCAGGTGTAGCCGTCCGGCGGCGACTTGGCCACGAGATCGCTGCCGAGAACCGCGCCGGCGCCGCCGCGATTTTCGACCACCACCGGCTGGCCCCAAAAAGTCGTGAGTTTCTGCGCCAGCACCCGCGCGCTGAAGTCCGGCGGTCCGCCCGCCACGAACGGGATGACTATGCGCACGCGCTTGTTCGGATAATCCTTTAGCACCGGCTGCGCGGACAGCGACGCAGGCAGTCCGCACAGCATCGCCGCCCCCGCGAAAACAACGAACTTCCGTGCGATCCCTGCCGTGCGCATTCGACAACGCGATTGAACGTGCGTCATAGCTCTCTCCATCGTTGATCCCGGCGGTGCGCCACCGTCCACGGCTGCAACTTTGAAGCGGCTACTCTACGCCATACCGCGCTCTCGCCACAACCCTGTATCAACCGGGTAACATGCGAAGATACCAAGACTCCATCAACCAATCACGAATCACCAATCACGATTTTTGACAGGAGGCGCAATGTTTGAATACTTCCCCAATAACTACACCTGGAGCCTCGGCGTGATGGGAGCGCTCAACCGTGGCGGGCAGATTTCTGAAATCGACGAAGCGTGCCGTCCGCTGAAGGAATACGCGGGCATCAAGGCGCTGGGCGGCGATCCGACGGCGCAGCGCGTCTGGTTCGAAAACTGGATGAAGCTTGCGGAGCGCGTGGAGGGGCTGGGCAGAACGGACGAGAAAGCCGGGAATACGCTGTCTGCCGGACGCAAATATCTGCGCAGCGGTTTGTATTATCTGCTGGCCGAACGCATGCCCAGCCACAAGGATCCGCGCCGGCTGGACGCGTATCAGCGCGGCATCGCACTCTACCGCCGCGGACTCGAGTTGCGCCGCGACCCGGTCGAATTCGTCGAGGTACCGTTCGGGAAACACCGGCTGCCGGCGTATTTCTCGAAAGCGCCGGTGCCGGGGCGTGCGCCCTGCGTCGTGCACTTTGATGGTCTCGACGTTATGAAGGAGTTGATTTATCCCGCGGTGGCCGATGAGTTTCGCCGGCGCGGCGTGTCGGTGCTGATCGTGGATCACCCCGGGGTGGGTGCCGCGCTGCGTTTGCTTGGCTTGCCGAGCGGTCCGGATACCGAGAAGCCGGCGGGCGCCTGTGTGGATTACCTGCAGACGCGCGCCGATGTCGATCCCGATCGCATCGGGATGATGGCCTTGAGCCTCGGTGGCTACTACGCGCCGCGCGCGGCCGCGTTCGAGAAGCGCTTCAAGTGCTGCGTCGCATGGGGCGCGATATTCGACTACGGCAAGTGCGTAGCGGACCGCATCGGCGGCACGGGCGAACCGTCGGTGCCGGGCTACGCCGAGCATGTCAACTGGGTGTTCGGCAAGAATACGATCGAGGAAACCCTCAAGGTGGTCAACCAGATGACGCTCGAAGGCGTGGCGGACAAGATCACCTGCCCGCTGCTCGTCGTGCACGGCGAGAACGATCGCCAGGTGCCGCTGTGGCACGCGGAACGCACCCTAGCAGCCGCGGTCAACAGCCCGCAGCGCGAGCTGAAGATCTGCAGGCTGGCCGACGGCGCAGCCGAACATTGCGGCGCCGACAACGGCCCGCTGATCGTCGATTACATGACCGACTGGGTCGCCAGGAAGTTGGGAGGCAATCCCGCCGGCATATGACCCTAGCCGGGTTTGAAACCGGCAACCAGGCACAGTCTCTATTGACACCATCGTGAAACGGTGCAGAATCTAAGCGGTTGTCGTCCATTCAATCAGCATCAATTCGGGGGGAGATCACCATGAAACGCTTGTCTATCATCGCCATGGGGCTGCTTGTTGTCGCGTTCGCTTTTTTCGGCTGCGCAGGCCAGCCGTCTGGTCACGGCTGGGTCACGCTAATTGACGGGGCCGCCGGCCTCGAAAACTGGAACCGAATCGGCGACGCCAATTGGCGGATCGAGGGCGACGCCATCGTGGCCGACAAGGGCAAGGGCGGGCATCTCGTCTCGAAAAAATCCTACCGGGATTTCGAGATTTATGCCGAGTTCTGGGCAGATCACAACACGAATAGCGGCATCTTCATCCGCGCTTCCGATCCCAAAAACGTCGGTGCCGTCAATGCCTACGAGGTAAATATCTTCGACCAGCGCCCCGGCCAGGAATACGCTACCGGGGGCATCGTCAATTTCGCCTCGGTGCCGGTACCGAGCATCTACAAGGCCGGCGGCAAATGGAACACCTACGAGATCTACGCGGAGGGTTCGGAGGTGACCGTCAAGTTCAATGGGGCCGTCACGGTCAGCATGCGGGACAGCAAGTTTGCCAGCGGGCCGTTCACGCTTCAGTTTGGCAATCTCCCCAAGAACGTTCCCGGCGGCGCCATCAAGTGGCGCAAGGTGCAAGTCAGAGAGCTATAACCCGCGCCTTTCACCCGGCTTCCTGCACACTTGTCCCGTCAGGAAGCGTAGCCCGGGGTTCCCATCGTCTGGGGGCCTTGGGCTTCAAATAATTTCGCGTCCCGTGAGCGCCGTGTGTAATGATGTTTGAACGCTACTTTCAGCTCGCGGCGCACGGCACCAATGTACGGACCGAAGTTCTCGCCGGCCTGACGACTTTCCTGACGATGGCGTACATCATTTTCGTCAACCCGGACATACTTTCCGCCGCCGGGATGCCGAAGACCGCGGTGTTCGTCGCCACCTGCCTCGCCGCCGCGCTCGGCTCGGCGATCATGGGCTTGTACGCGAACTACCCGATCGCCCTCGCGCCCGGCATGGGGCTCAACGCCTACTTTGCGTTCACAGTCGTCGGCGGCATGGGCTTCACTTGGCAGCAAGCCCTTGGCGCCGTCTTTATCTCGGGCCTGCTGTTCATCGCCGTCAGCCTGTTGCGCATACGCGAAGCGATCGTCAATGCCATCCCGCGCTCGCTAAAATTCGCGATTTCCGCGGGGATCGGCCTGTTTCTGGCCATGATCGGGCTCATGAATGCCGGTCTGATCTCGGCCCATCCGGCGACGCTGGTAACACTCGGCAACCTGCACGCGCCCGGCGCACTGCTCGCGATCGCCGGTTTCATCCTCATCGTCGCCCTCGAGCAGCTCAAGGTGCGGGGCGCCATCATCATCGGCATCCTTGCCGTCACGCTCGCCTCAGTGCTGTTCGGGCTGACGCCGTTCAACGGTCTCGTCGCCATGCCGCCGTCGCTGACGCCAACCTTGCTGCAGATGGATATTCGGGGCGCGCTTGATGCCGGCTTGCTGACCGTGGTTATGACTTTCTTTCTGATGGAACTGTTCGACGCATCGGGGACGCTCATAGGCGTCTGTCATCGCGCCGGACTGCTCGATGCCGACGGCAAACTGCCGCGCCTGAAACGCGCGCTGCTCGCCGATTCGACGGCCATCGTCGCCGGCGCCGCGCTCGGCACATCGTCGACCACCGCCTATATCGAATCTGCGGCCGGCACCTCGGTGGGCGGACGTACCGGCCTCACCGCGGTCGTCGTCGCCGTGCTCTTCGTTGCCGCGCTGGTCTTCGCGCCACTGGCCGGGACGGTGCCCTCCTGGGCGACGGCGCCCGCGCTGCTCTACGTCGCCGTGCTGATGATCCGCGGTCTGGCCGAGATCGCCTGGGACGATCTCACCGAAGCGGCACCGGCGGTCGTGACCGCGATCGCCATGCCCTTCACGTTCTCGATCGCGCACGGCATCGCCTTCGGTTTCATCTCCTACGTGGCGATCAAGCTGCTGGCCGGCAGGATACGCGATGTCTCGCCGATGATCGCGGTCATCGCCGCCGCGTTCGTCTGCAAGTTCGCATTCATGTAACTTGACTCGGGCATTCCGTCTCACGCATGATCACGGATTCCGGCGGTCGCGCGGATGCATGCTGAACAAACCCTATGACCCCGATACCCGAGAATGCGATGGACGATTTGCTCGGCAAGACGGCGCAGAAAAGCGACGCCCCGCCGCGGCAAGGCGTCCTCAACGAATTAGCGGCGGATTCGGAAGGGATGGAGCATACGACCGGAATATTGCCGTCGCAGGAACTCGAGCGGCAGGTCAGGGTTACGCGGGAAATAATCGCGGTTGAGCCGATCCAGGACGATCAATTTCAGCCGGCGAGCCTTGATCTTCGCCTCGGGGCGGTGGCTTACCGGGTACGTGCAAGTTTCCTGCCGGGGAAAGATACGACGGTCGAACAAAGGCTCGAAGACCTCGCGATGCACAAGATGGACATCAGCAGCGGCGGGGTCCTGGAACGTGGCTGCGTCTACATCGTGCCGTTGCTCGAGCACTTGTCACTACGGCGCCGCACGTCTGCGATGGGCAATCCCAAGAGTTCAACCGGCCGTCTCGACATATTTACCCGGCTGATTACCGACTACGGCACGGAATTCGACCGCGTCCGCGAGCAATACAGCGGCCCGCTCTATGCCGAGGTCTCGCCGCGGACCTTCAGCGTATTGGTGCGCAAGGGCTCCCGGTTGAACCAGATTCGGATACGCCGTGGTAACCCGCTCAGCTCCGACGAAAGCATGAAACGCCTGCAGCAAGAGTACCAGGTCGTCGAAGCAATCAATGAGGATCAGATTCGCAACGGCGTCCCGGTTTCTGTCGACGTGCGTGGCAACGCATCGGGGGGCCTCATCGGCTTCAAAGCCAAACGTCACGCCGGACTGATCGACATCGACAGGATCCGGCACTACGAGGCGCTGGATTATTGGGAACCGGTCTACGCGCCTCGCCACGGCGGATTGATACTGGACCCGGAAGACTTTTATATTCTCGCGTCGAGGGAAGCCGTAAAGGTCCCTCCAAAGTACGCGGCCGAAATGATCGCCTACGACACCTTGGTCGGGGAGTTCCGGGTGCACTATGCCGGTTTCTTCGACCCCGGATTCGGACACCCGGAGGCCGGCGGAGAAGGTTCGCGGGCCGTGCTTGAAGTCCGTTCCTACGAAGTCCCGTTCGTGATCGAACACGGCCAGGTCGTCGGCCGGCTGGCTTACGAGCGGCTCACCGCGCAACCGAGCCGGCTCTACGGTAGCGGCGCCAGCTCATCTTACCAACGCCAAGGGCTCGCGCTGAGCAAGCACTTCAAACCGCTGCCGCGCTCTGACGTGCATCCTTTCTGACAGGCAAGCATGCGGATCGAAGTCATATGCACGGGTGACGAAGTCCTCACCGGCAAGATCGTCAACACCAACTTCAGCTATATCAGCCAGAAGCTGGAGGACTTCGGACTCTCGTTACGATGGGAAACCACGGTCGGTGATGATCGCGAAAGCCTGTTGCTGGCATTTCAGCTCGCCGGGCAACGCGCCGATGCGGTCATCGTCAACGGCGGGCTCGGCCCCACGATCGATGATCTGTCGCAGGAAATTGCGGCCCAGGCCGCCGGCGTCGAACTCGCTTTGAGCGAGGAGTGGCTGGGCCGGATGGAAGCCTACTTCCAGCGGCGCAGCCGCGTGATGCCGCCCAACAACCGCAAGCAGGCCATGCTGCCCGCCGGCGCCGAGGTCATCGACAATCCGGTCGGCACCGCCTGCGGCTTCGCGCTGGACATCGGCCGGGCACGGTTTTTTTTCACGCCGGGGGTACCGCGCGAACTGCGCCGCATGCTCGAGGAGCAGATCATTCCGCGGCTGCTTGCGAAAAGCGGCATGCAGACGGCGATCTATTTGAAGCGGTTCCATTCCTACGGGATAGGCGAATCGCACGCCGACACGCTGCTTGCCGGTGTGGAAGCGCTCGCGCCCGACGGCAGCGTGAAGCTCGGCTTCCGCGCGCATTACCCGCAGCTCGAAACCAAGCTCACGGCGCGTGGCAGCGACATGGACGAAATCCGCAGGAAGCTCGCGCCGGTCGAGCAGGAAGTGCGTAAACGCTTCGGTAATTTCATCCTGGCGGAAGACGATCGCACGCTCGAAGGCGTGGTCCTTGCGGAGCTTGCGAACCGCCAGGCCACGCTGACGATCGTCGAAACGTTCACGAGCGGACAGATCACGGCACGCATCGCGCATTTGCCGGGCGCCGAGAAGATCGTCAGCCGGGGCATCGTCGCGCGCGAGTTTGATGAAGTGTGCGCCGCGGTCGGGCTCGATGGCACGCCGATGGCAGCCGGCATCACGCGCGAAACTGCGGAGGCCGTGGCGCGTGCCGCCCGGCGTCAAACTGGCTCGACGCACGCGCTGGCGGTCCTGATCGATCTCGATGAAGGCGTGGACCGGATCGAATTCGCGGGCACCATCTGCCTTGCAATCGCGACCGAACACGACGTTGTCTCGCGGCGCAGCCGGATCGTCGGTGGCCGCGATTGGGTGCGCCTGGGCGCGGTGGAAATGGGCCTGGATTGCCTGCGCCGCAGGCTTCAGGACCTGCCCGTCTACGAGCGCATCGACTTCGAGAAGGTGGAGTAATAACAAAAACCCCGCCGCAGCGGGGTTTTTGCGATGGCGAGTAAACTTGATCAGGCATATTCTTGTTCCTGTTTCCGACGCCGTGCCACGAAACCCATCAGGCCGAGGCCGGAGAGTATCATCGCATAGGTCCCGGGTTCCGGAACCGGCGCAAACACCGCGAGATCCTGGGATGACCCGGTCGCCCACACGCTGGCCGTCATCGTAACGGGGCCCGAGAGGTTGTTCAGCCAGGTGTTAGCGGTTGTGACCGCGGCGGTGTTTCCGCTTGTCGCCCTGAAGTTGCCGGCACCCAGACTGTAGCTGCCGCCTGACGCCTCGTTGACGATTTCCCATACCGCGAGCTGAAACGCCCCGGAAGTCGTCGCGTTGGCTACGCTCGAGAGATAGTTGGATGCCAAGTGCGAAAGCGCAGTGGCCTTGCCGGGGTCAGCCGAGTAAAAAGTCGAGGCGCTCTGAAGGGTGTAGCTCGATGGCGAAGTCAGCGTGTGGAAGATGTCTACGCACCACGCCTGAAACGAGACATCGGGACTCGGCGTCGTGTTGGTCATGGAAAACCCGCCCGCCCCCGCCCACAGCGAGATGGGGGAGGTGATGCTGGCAGAGATGTATCCGTTCGAGAAGCCGTTAAAGGTGAGTGAATCAGCCACGGCCGGCTGGGCTGCAAACAAACCCGCGACTGCCATCGCAATTGCCGTTGATTTGATCGTGGTGTTCATCGTGATCTCCTGATTTTGGGGCGGCGATGTAGGTAAGTTCCATACCGTTCCGCATGGAGACATTTATACGCACGATGCCTTTTTATTCCTGTGAAGTTGTGCACATTCAACAATCTAATTCATCGACTTTCGTGACGTTCCGCACAATCAACCCAAGAAAGTTTTGTCGTATGTGATTAACCGCACAGTTGCTGGAAAAGCATTTGCGCCGGGCAAACTGTCCAGCTCGCGCGGGGTTTGTGTTTTAATATCCCCCGTTGAAGGTCACTCGAAGCGAACTCGACCCGCACTCATGTCTAAGCGAAGACTTCATGGCTCATCCCGTGATGGCGGCAAAACTGAAATGCCATAAGCACATGGATCGTTCTGGAAGGAGCGAAATTGCCCGGCGCGCTGTGCTTGGGTCAAGCGGGTTGTCGGGGCTGCTTGCGATATTGCTCGCCGCGTGCGCGCCGCTGCCCCCTGCCACAGAGATCCCGATGCAGTGGCAATCGTCGCCGAATTTTGACGAGCGGCGACCCAACTTTGTGATTATCCACGCGACCAGTAACGACACGGCCGAACAGGCGCTGCGCACGCTGACCGATCCTCTGCGGCGCGTCAGTGCGCATTACCTGATCGGACGCGACGGCAGGATTTACCAGCTGGTCGATGAACGGGCCCGGGCCTGGCATGCCGGGGAGTCGAAATGGGGTGCCCACACCGATCTGAATTCGGTTTCGCTCGGAATCGAACTCGACAACAACGGCGACGAGCCGTTTCCGGATGTACAGATCTCGGCGTTGCTCAAGCTGCTGAACGGCATACACGAGCGATACCGCATTCCGGCTGCCAATTATCTGGGCCACGCCGATGTTGCGCCCAGACGCAAAGTCGACCCGAGCCACTACTTTCCTTGGAAGACCCTTGCCCGGCAGGGATACGGTCTGTGGTGCGATCCGCCATTGCCTGAGCCGCCGGCCGCCATGGATACGACACTGGCGCTGCGTGCCCTAGGCTACGACGTGTCCGCTCTCGAGCCGGCGATCCGCGCATTCAAGCGGCATTTCGTGCAGGACGATACGACACCGGAATTGACCAGCCGCGACCGCAGCGTGCTCTACTGTCTGTTATCCAAAGGAACCGATTAACCGGTACTATTGTGCGCATTTCAATCCGCCTCCAAAGGAGCACACGCCGTGAAACTTGCAATTCCGAGCTGGGAGATACCGACGCTGGCCATTTCCGGAAGCACCGACCGGTTCCCGGTGCGCAGGGTCTTTTGCATGGGACTCAATTATCTCGATCACAAGCGGGAGATGGGCATTACCGGGGATGTGCCGCCGTTCATGTTCGCCAAGGCGGTGACGCACGCAGTGCCGTGCGAACCTGGCGCAATCACCGAGATCAAGTACCCAAGCAAGACCACTGACTATCAGTGGGAATGCGAGCTTACCGCGGTGATCGGCAAGCGCGGCGCGAACATTCCTGCGGCACGCGCGAACGAATACGTTTGGGGTTATGCCGTTGGACTCGACATGACCCGCCGCGACCTGCAGGTGTGGGCAAAACAGAATGCGTTGCCTTGGGAGATCGGCAAAGACGTCGAACAGTCGGGGCCGGTGGGCGCAATCACGCCCGCCTCGGTCATGGGGCATCCAACCGCCGCGCCGCTATGGCTCAAGTGCAACGGCGCGATCAAGCAGAAATCCGACATCAGCCAGATGATCCTGCCCACACCCGGGATCATTGCGTTTCTGTCGGAGTACTACACGCTGGAGCCCGGCGACATCATCATGACCGGCACCCCCGGCGGGATAGGTCCCGTCAAGCCGGGCGACGTGATCGAAGCGGGAATCGGCGATCTGGCCGTGCTGAAAGTCCGCGTAGTCGCATAACGCCCGCAGTGCGCGAGTCGCGCTGCGCTGTTATCAACAGACGCCGTCGAAAAACGCCGCCATGTCCGGCAGCATCTCGATTTCGCTTACCCGCCTGGTGAGCGCGGCGATCTGCGCCGCGCTGAGCGGACGGACGCCGCAGCGGAAGCATTCGTCGAACTTCTCGTCGATCTCAGCCTGCGTGAATGGATCGTCAGTGCCGCCGCGCACGTCCTTCACACCGCAGGAAATCTCGCCGTGCGATTTCGTGCGCATGCGCACCGTGACCGGGCCGCGGTTACCGGTCTGCTCCGGATCGACTTTCAGCGACACCTTCGAAATATGGGCGGCGATGGCGGGATCGCGCGCCGCGTCCGGCTGGATTTCGGCAAGCCCCAGCTTCCTGCGCACCAGCAGGCAGGCGACGGTATAGCGCAGGTTGAACTGCGCTGCTACCTGTGGGTCGTGGCTCGGGTCGTACGCGCCGCCGACGATGCGCTCGATGTACGGCGTCACGGCGACCTCGACCGACAACACGTCGTCGGGCTTGAGATCGTACTTGCGAATCAGCGTGAGCACGGCTTCGATCGTCGTATGGTTGCAGCCGCAGCTCGGGTATTTCTTGATGCTGACGTTAACGCCGTCGAAGCGGCGGCCGAGTTCTTCGACGAGCCGCTGCGGGTCGCCCGGCTGATAAAGCGAGTAGAAACCGAATTTGCCCTCGAACACTTCGCTCGGGGCCGTGATCCCGCGCTGCGCGAGCAGCGCCGCGTAGACGCCGCCGCGTGCGGCAAACGCCGACAACATGCGCTTGCACAGCGAAGGCTGGATGTTTGCCTGCTGGGTGCCCGCCGACTGGAAGAATGCAATCCCGAGTGCGTGTTGCGTGGCGGTGGCGTCGAGCCCCAGCAGCCGTGCTGCAGCCGCCGCTGCGCCGAACACGCCGAGCGTCGCCGTGTAGTGAAAGCCGCGGTTCGGCCGCGCGGCCGCGACCCCCAGCCGGTAGACGAGGTCGGAGCCGATTACCAGCGCCGTCAAAAACTCCCGGCCCGATGCGTGCTGCTTCTGCGCGATCGCGAGTGCCGCCGGCAGCACGGCGATATTGATGTGCACCGCCGCGCCGCGTCCGATCGAATCGTAGTCGAGCGCCGAGGCCGACATGCCGTTGATGAATGCCGCCGACGCGGCGGGCAGCAGCCCGCCATAGACCCAGGCGGTGCTGTCCGCGCGGCCTCCTTCATCCACCACCAACGCGTGGGCCTCGCGGCAGCCGGGCGCGTCCGAGCCGACCCATGCGACAGCCAGCGTATCGAGCATGAAGAGTTTCGCGGCATCGAGCGCCGCTCGCGGAATTGCATCAAAGCGCGTGGTGGCCGCGTGGCGCGCCAGTTGGCCCGATAGTGTAACTGCCGATATCTCCCCAATGCCGGCTGTCGATAGGTCGTTCATGCTCTGCTCCTTCGTTTCATGCATACGCATCGGCACTATTCACCTCCCGTCGCCGGACGCTCTCGATCCGACAAGCTGCCACCCTCACAGCGCCGCGGCGATCGCATCACCCATGCGCCCCGTACTCGCGGTTCCGCCGATATCCGGCGTCAGATATTTCGCGTCAGCGATTATCTTGTCGACCGCCGCGTCGATGCGCTTCGCAGCCGCCACCGCAAGCGCTTCACCGCGCCTATGCCCCAGCCACTCGAGCATCAGCTTGCCCGACATGATCATCGCGTACGGATTGGCAATGCCCTTGCCCGCGATGTCGGGCGCCGAACCGTGCGTCGCCTGCGCCATCGCCTGGCGCTCGCCGGCGCAGATCCCCGGCGCAAGGCCTAGCCCGCCGGCCAAGCCCGCGCCGAGGTCGGTCAGGATGTCGCCAAACGTGTTGGTCGTGACCACGACGTCGTACTGCTGCGGCTTCATCGCGAGCTTCAGCGCAAAGCTGTCGATCAACACGTCTTCGAGCGCGACATCCGGGAAATCAGCCGCCGCTTTATGGCATTCCTCGGCAAACATGCCGCAGACGAGTTTGAACGAAGGCGCCTTGTGTACGGTCGCCAGTTTCTTGCGGGGGCGCGTGCGGGCGATCTCGAACGCCACGCGCGCCACGCGGTTAGCACCCTTACGCGTCACCACGCGCATGCCGATTGAGATCTCGTCGTTGGGACGAAACTCGCCGCTTCCCGCCACCACGGTCCCGGAGCGCGCCAGGCCCTCGGTGGTCTCGCGCACGAACACGAGGTCCATGTTCCTGTGCACCGACGGCAGGTTCGGATATGACTTGACCGGTTTTACGCTCGCGAAGAGCTCGAACATCTTGCGCAGCGGCGGATTGATCCAGGTCGGGTCGTTGCGCGGATAGGCACTGTGGCCGATCGGCCCCAGCAGCCAGCCATCGAGCCCCGTCAGCGTCTCGACGGTGCCCGGCGGCATCGTGTGGCCATGCGTCTCGTGCGCCTTGCGCCCGATGGGCAGCGGGTGCCACTCGATCGCGAGCCCCGTCCGCTCCGCGGCCGCCTTCATCACCTTGACGGCCTCGGGCACGACTTCGAGTCCGATATCGTCGCCGAGCAGGATTCCGATTTTCAGCATCGCAGATGCCCTCTCCCCCGACTCATCAATTCCATTTCATGCGCCGCACGGCCTTCATCCGCTGCACCGAATCGCCGGCCAGATGCGTCCAGATCACGGCGTCGCGTACAAGCTTGTCGACTCGCGCGTCCATCGACCGCATTCCCGAGTAAGCGTGGACGTCCATGTTGAGCGCGGTGACGCGCTGCACGACGTCGGTCGCGAAGTTCATCAGCAGCACGTTATTGACCGAGTGGTTGCTGGTCTTCGCGTCGCCTTCCGCGGCAACCCGCATCACGAACGAGCGCAGCGCCTCGGTCAGCATGTGCATTTCCGAGAGCTTGAGCTGGATCGTCTGATTGTCCCTGAAGTAGCGCGCGTCTTCCCAGCGCGTGCGGGCGTGCGTCATCGCCATTTCGACTGCGTCCTCGCACACGCCCAGCGCGTTCGCCGAGAGCTCGAGATCGCCGAAAGTGCCGTGGCGCGTCTTGTACGCGCCGTTCACCTCGCCCACCACGTTGGCATGCGGCACGCGGGCGTTCTCGAATATCAACTCCGAATTCTGATAAAAGCGCCAGCCGCTCTTGTTGAAAACCTTGCCTACCCGCAGGCCCGGCGTGTCGATCGGCACCAGGAATTCCGTACCGCCTTCGCGTATGCTGACCTCGGGGTTGGTGCGCGCGTCCACGAAGAAAAGCTTCCCCACCGCGCCGTTCGCGATAAAGCATTTCTCGCCGTTGAGGATCCACTCATCGCCGCGCCGCTCGGCCTTGAGCCGCCAGCCCGACTTCGGATCGTCCTCCGGCGGCAGCCGGTGATCCGAGCCCGAGTTGGGTTCGGTGCCCGCATGCCCGAGCAGGTAGGTGTCGTCCGCAAGAAATGGTTTCAGAAATCGCTGCTGCTGGTCCGGTGTGCAGAATGCCGCGATCAGGTGGCTCCATTTCCAGCATTGGCTGAAAGTCTTGGCGATCGCGCTGTCACCACGGGCGAGTTCCGCGATCACCAGCGCCTGCGTCACGAGATCGATGCCGTGCCCGCCCCAGTCCTTCGATACGACTGCGGTGCGAAAACCGAGCTGCGATCCCCTGCGGATGATGTCCCAGTCGAAGGTCTCGCGCGGGTCGGAGATGCGGTCGCGTTCGAGCGAAACCGGCCGCAGCTCTTCCTGCGCGAATTGGCGCGCCTTGAGTTGCCACGCGCGTTGCTCCGCGGTCAAAGAAACATCCACGCGCTGCCCTTAGATCGTCATCTCCAGCACGTAGAGGCCGCCGGTAAAGCGGTCGCCGCAGAACGCGAGACCGCGGTCATCGATGAACACGTCGTTGATCTGGACCGCACCCTTCGGCGACAGCGCGGGAGCGCCGGGAACGAAGTAGGCGATCTCCTTCGGCTGGTAGGGATTGGTAACGTCGTAGGCGCGCAAGCCACCGTTGAAGAACGTGCCGACGACGATGTCATCGGAACGCCACGATAGCGGGCCCGGATAGTTCTCGTGCACGTTATGCGCGCCGAAACGCCCGCCGCGTTTGCCGAAAACCTCCACCGGCGGCAGCGGCAGCGTCGAGATCGGCACCAGGTTCTTCTCGTTGCGCGCGTCGAACACCCACGCGAGTTTGGGCCAATCCTTGCCGTTGTCGTTGGTGCACTCGTCGGTCACGATCAGCAGGTTCCTGCTGAAGAGCGGCATCGCGGTATGCGTGAAGCCGTTGTAGGGCGGCGAATAATTGTAGCGCGAGACCTCTTTGGGATGGGACTTGTCGCTGATGTCGAGGATGACCACGCCGCCATCGATATAGCCGACGTAAGCACGGTCCGGCCGCTGCGGATAAACGTTGATGTTATGCGGGCGGTAACCGCTGTCGAACGTCGGGTTGCGCGGCACAGGCGGCTCGGCGTCCCCTTTGCGCTGTCCGGGATACCACCACCGGCCCGCCTCCACCGGCCTGGAAGTGTTGCGGATATCGATGATGCGGTAGATCTGGTGATCCTTGGGATCGACCGGCTCGAAATCCGGCGCGCCGGACGACATGTGCACGTACTCGCCGTCGACGCACCAGACGCAGTGCACGCCGAGCGAATGCGGCCCCGAGGCATCGAAATGCGAAATCCTGCGCGGCGTCTCGGGCTTCGCGATGTCCCACAGATCGAAGCCGGCCGGCGTCATGCCGAAGTCGCCGCGGATCTGGTGCGAGACGATCATGAGGTCGCCGCAGACTTCGAGCGAATTCGAGCGCATCTTGTTGTGCGGCAGCTCGGTCTGGACGATCATTTTGAGATTGCGCGGGTCGGTGACATCCACCGCGGTGAAATTCTTCGGCGCGCACTCGTGCCCCAGCCACATGATGCGCCGGCCGTCGGGGGTCCTCGACATGCCCATGCCTTCGCCGATGCCACCGAAGCCGCCGAGGTCGTGCTGGGCGATCAATTTCATGTTCAGCGCCAGCGTTTGCGACGCCGACTTGCCGGGGTTCAACGTTCCACTCAAAGCCATACTCTCCTCTTTCGCGTGATGCGTCCGCGGGGCTAACCCGCCAGGCGCGTTGGGTAAATGATTCAGCTCCCGGGAATAATTCCCGGTTGCATTGCCAGACAGTAATCGGCGATCTCTCCCGGACGGCATTTCCAGACGCGGCCGATGAGCTTGCTCGCCAGGCAATGCTGCAGCGCCTTGCGCAGCGGGCGCAGCCGGAACGGATAGCCGAACACGTGCGGATGGATAGAGACATTGAACACCAGCGGGTGCTGCGCGCTCTGCTCGACCATCTCCTCGAACTGATCGACCAGCATATCGCAGAACTCGCGCGCGGTGTGCTGGCGGTGGATGATCTGCGGTGAATCGTTGAGTTCGACCGGGTACGGCACCGCGAGGATGCGCCCGGAGCGCGTGCGCAGCCACAGCGGCTGGTCGTCGCAGGGCCAGTCCGAAAAGTAAATGTAGCCGGCTTCCTGCAGCAGGTCCGGCGTCCACGAATGCTCGTACGACCCGCCGGAAAGCCACCCTTTCGGCGGCTTGCCTTCGTTGCGCGTGAACGTCTCGGTGACCTCGCCGATGATGCGCGCCTCGTCCGCTTCCCACCGGAAGTCGTTGAAGTTCTCGGCGTTGGTGCGGCCATGCGCGATGATTTCGTCGCCGCGCTTCCTGATCCGCTCGAAGATTTGCGGCGCTTCGCCATAGAGCATGCTGTTGGTATTGTGCGCGAGCGGGATGCCAAGCTCGTCGGCAAGATCGAACAGCCGCCAGACGCCGATGCGGTTGCCGTAGTCGCGCCACGAGTAGTTGCGCGGGGTCTGCGGCTCGCCGTGCTTGGCGTTGTCGTGCCCGCGCCCCTGCATGAACGCATGTACCGAAAGATTGGTCGTCAGGCAGAACGCGAGCCGCCTGCCGCCCGGCCAGCTGTAATCCTTGCGCCCGGTGAGCGGCGAGTACTCGTAGCGGTTGTGATGTGGGAGCATAAGAATCAGTGAAAGGTGAAGGGAAGACCCCCTCTCCTCCATCTACTGGGGGAGAGGGTTGGGGTGAGGGGGATCACGCATTCACTCATTCACTCGTTCACGTTTCACTGATCGCCTTTCGCGCCGGAGTCCTTGACCACCTTCGCCCACTTGGTGATTTCCGCCCGCACGTAACGCCCGAATTCTTCCGGCGACATCGGCGCCGGTTCCGCGCCGAGGCCCGCCAGCCGCTCTTTCACGTCCGCCAAAGCCAGCAGCGCCGCGGTATCGCCGTTCACTTTCGCGACGATGTTCTTCGGCAATCCCACGGGACCGAACAACCCGTACCATGAGGATACTTCGAAGCCCGGCAATCCCGCTTCGTTGACCGTCGGCACCTCGGGCAGCAAAGGTGAACGCTGCGCGCCCGTCACGGCGATTGCGCGCAGTTTGCCAGCCTTGACTTGGGGTATCGCGGGCGGAAATCCCATCGAAGCCAGTTGCACATGACCCGCCAGCAGGTCCCCGACCATCTGTCCCGACCCGCCCTTATAGGGGATATGCATCATATTCACCCCGGCCATGGTCTTGAACAGTTCCATCGAAAGATGATTCGGCGAGCCGATATTCGGCGAGCCGAAATTGAGTTCTCCCGGGCGTGACTTGGCCAGCGCAATCAGCTGTTTAACCGTTTTGACGGGGAGCGTCGGGTGCACCACGATCACGCTGGGAAACGTCGCCGCGGCGCTGATCGGCACGAGATCCTTCACGAGATCGTAGCGCAGGTTTCTGAAGAGGCTCACGCCGATCGCGTGCGGGGCCCCGGCCATCAGCAGGGTATACCCGTCGGGCGCGGATAACTTCGCGACGTACTCGGCGCCGATATTCCCGCTCGCGCCGACGCGGTTGTCCACGATCACCGTATGGCCCCACCGCTCGTAGAGCTTCTGGCTGACAATCCGGGTCAGCACGTCGGTCGAACCGCCCGCAGCAAACGGCGCCACGATCCTGACCGTCTTGTTCGGATAGTCCTGTGCAACGACCGGCGCGGCCAACCCCGCAAACGCCGCGGCTGCAAAAACGCTCGGCAAAAATCTCATCGTTCCTCCCTGTTTTCCGGACATGTGAAATTCGAACGCGTGAAGTGCCTAGTGTAGAATCACAGGCGGCATCAGCACAACCCGAATTTCATTCACACACTCATTTCACCAATGCAGTATCAGCCAGCGTCTGCACGAGCGGCGCGCGGCGTCGAAAATTTATCAATGCAATGGCGGGAGCGATATGGACTTGGGACTTGCAGGCAAGGTGGCGATCGTAACGGGGGGCAGCCGCGGCGTGGGGCGGGCGTGCGCGACATCGTTGTTACAGGAAGGCGCGCGTGTAATGATCAGCGCGCGCGATCCGCAACGGCTGGAAGCGACCCGCTTGGCGCTTGAGCAGCAAACCCATGGCGAAGTGCGGGCAGTGACGGCCGATCTCGAGCGCGACGCCGAAGCACGCGCCCTGATCGACGCCGCGCTCAGGACGTTCGGTCAGATCGACATCCTCGTGAACTGTGCCGGCACCGTCAATCCAGCCGAATTTCTCTCGCTCACCGAGGAGCGCTGGGACGCGATGTTCGAACAGAAGTTGAACGGTTATGTGCGCTGTCTGCGCCACGCGATTCCGCCGATGCGCGCCCGCCGCACCGGGCGCATCATCAATCTTTCCGGGCTGGCTTCGCGCGAGCCCGGAAGCAATACCGTGCCCGTCGGCCTCAACAACGCCGCAGTGCTGAATCTGACCAAGTCATTGGCGCTGGCGTTAGCGCCTGATAATATTCTGGTGAACGCCGTCGTGCCCCACATCATCAACACCGACCGTCAGGACGAAACCATGCGGGAATTCGCCGCCCTGACCGGCAGGCCGGAAGCGGAAATCCGCAAGGAGCGCGTGGCCAAATTGCCGCTGGGGCGCATGGGACGGCCGGAAGAAGTCGGCGACGTAGTGGCCTTCCTCGCGTCCGAACGCGCGAGCTTCGTGACGGGCGCCGCATGGCACGTGGACGGCGGCGCTTACCACGGCATCTGAAAACACTATGCCCGTTATCGATTTCCGGCTGCGCCCGCCGCTCAAGGGCTTCCTCGACATGATCATGTACGCCGGCGGCGAGCGGCGCGACCGTTTGACGCGCCAGCACGGCATGGAGCCTGCGCCGTCGGCGCAAGCGCAATCGATGCCGCTGTTGCTCGCGGAGATGGACGCGGCCGGCGTCACGCTCGGTGTCGTCATGGGGCGCTGTTCCGGCCTCTACGGCGCGGTGAGCAATCAGGACGTTGCCGATATCGTGCGGGCCTACCCGGGCCGCTTCATCGGCATCGGCTCCATCGACCCGAGCAGCCGCAAGGCGGCGATGCGGCAGATCGAGGAAGCAGTGGCGCTGGGACTCAAGGGCATCAACATCGAGCCGGGCGCGTACGCCGAGCCGATGCTCGCCGATGACCGGCGGCTGTATCCGATCTATGCGTATTGTGAAGATCAGGGAATTCCCGTAACGGTAATGGCGGGCGGCAGCGCAGGACCGGATTTGAGCTACACCATTCCCGTGCATATCGACCGCGTGGCGGGCGACTTCCCCGGCCTGCGCATCGCGCTTTCGCATGGCGCCTGGCCGTGGGTGCAGCAGATACTCCACGTCGCATACCGGCGGCCCAACGTCTACGTTTCGCCCGACCAGTACTTGTGCAACATGCCCGGCATGCACGACTACATCCTCGCCGCGAACGGCTTCCTCGCCGAGCGCTTCCTGTATGCGAGTTCCTACCCGTTCATCGGGGTGCAAGACTACGCCGACTGGTTCCGGCGGCTGCCGCTCAAACCCGAGTTGATGGAACAACTCATGTACCGCAACGCCGCGCGCTTTCTCGGCATCACCATCTGATCGCCGCCGGGCGATCGGCGCCTGCTAAATACCCAGCAGGCCCGCGGCGTTCTTGTAGACGCACTTTTCCATTACGTCCGGCTTGAGTGGCAAGCGCACAAACCAGTCGGCATATTCCTTGAGCGGCGTAAGCGGATAGGCACTCGCGAAAATAAAACGATCGGCAAGCCAGCCGTTTGCCGCTTTGAGCCAGTCGTCCATGCCCGGCATGTTGTATAGATACATGTCGGGTGACAGATAAACGTTCGGGCGGCGAAACGCGACGTGCAGAATCTCGTGGACCCACGGCCAGTTGCCGTGCGATACCACGATTTTGAGCGTCGGAAAATCTCCCGCGACCCGATCGAGTGGAACCGGACTGGAATAACTCAGATCAGGCCCCGCGTTGCCGCCGGTCATGATGACTACGGGAATCTTGCGGTCTTCGAGGTGCCCATAGAGCGGATACAGCCGCCGGTCGTCCGCATACATCGGTACCGGATACGCACCGGGCTCGATCGTGATGCCTCGAAAGCCCGCTTTCATTGCGTCATCAATCTGTTGCAGCGCCGCCCGGCGTGAAGTCGGGTCGACGCCGGCGATGCCCACGAAAACTTTCGGATATGCCTTGCAGATATCCTGTACATCCTTGTTGCTGATGCTGCCGAGCATATCCGAGAGCCGGGCCATGATCACGCCGCGGCTGACACCCGCGTCTTTCATCTCCTGCAGCAACAGCGGCATGGATTTTTTCTGCGCCGACGGCGCCGGCTCCAAACCGAGCTGACGTGTAAAGCGGTCGCGCCGCGGCGCATTCGCGTACATCGCGGTCTTGAGTATGCCTTTGAGCGGCGGCCTGACACGGAAATCGATGATTTTCATTGAAGACTATTCCTTGATGACGGTTGGCAGGTAACTGCTCTGTTGCCTATTTCTCGGTGCCGATCCCGGATTTCTTTATCACGGCGCCCCATCTTTTGAGTTCGGCCGCAATATGCGCGGTGAGTTGATCGGGCGTGCTGCCCGCGATTTCCGCGCCCAGACCGGACATACGCTGTTTGACATCTGGCTGCGCGAGGGCCTTGTTGATTTCGTCGTTCAGCCGGGCGATCACGTCCCGCGGCGTGCCTGGCGGCGCAAGTATCGCCTGCCACTCATTGAAATCGAACCCCCGGACGCCGCTTTCGGCTACCGTCGGCACCTCGGGAAGCGTCGGCGAACGCCGGGCACTGCTTACCGCGAGTACGCGCAGCTTGCCGGCCTTGGCGTGCGGCAGCGCCGGCGGAATCGTGATAAACATCATCGGAATCTGTCCGCCCAGCAAATCGGTGACGGCAGGGGCTCCTCCCTTGTATGCGATGTGCGCGACATTGAGTCCCGTCGCGTGCATGAACAATTCCATCGCCAGATGGTTGGCGCTGCCGCTGCCGGCGGACGCGTAATTGAGCTGCCCCGGCTTTGCCTTGATCAGTGCAATCAAATCGGCTGCAGACTTTACCGGCAGCGACGGATGCGTCACCAGGATCATCGGCAACAGCGCCAGCAACGACACCGGTGAAAAGTCCTTCACAGTGTCATACGGCAGCTTGGCGTTCAGATAAGGATTGGCGCCGTGCGCGATGTTCACGTGGATGATCGTGTAGCCATCCGCGGGAGACCTCGCAAGAAGCTCGGACGCGATGATTCCGGATGCGCCGGGCCGATTCTCGACGACGACTTGCTGGCGCAGGCCCTCGGTCAGCTTCGCCGCGACCAGGCGGGCGACGATGTCGGACGCCCCACCGGCGGCGTAAGTGACAAACAGGCGCACCGGCTTGTTCGGAAAAGCCTGCTCTGCGGCTTCGCCCCGCGGTGCAGCGGCCAGCAGCGCTGTGAATGCCGCGGCTGCGGTGCGGACAGTCAATCTCATTTCGTTTTCTCCTCCTGAAGTCTTACACGACGACGAACGCACACTCGTCATCCGACGGGCATCGGATTCGACGCGAGAGCCCTCGTGATAATATGTCGAGCGCCATGATTATGCAATGCGCATCCCCGAGGTAATCACATCAACGCACACAAAGTCGCCATCGTAATTGGCGTCAGCGGAGTCACCGGCACGCCGCTGGCCGAGCAGTTGCTGCAAACGCCAGAATGGAAAGTATACGGCGTCTCGCGGCATGCTCCTCAATTCAATGCCGACACACCGCGCGGCGCGTTCTCCCACATCGGCGTCGACCTGATCGACCCGCAGTCGACGCACCGTGCGCTTGGCGCGTGCTCAGCCATCACTCACGTGTTCTACTGCGCCAATCACGGCGACCCACACACTCGCCTCGCGATGATTAGGAATGTCATCGATGTGGTGGAGGCGGCTGCCCCGAACTTCTCCAATATCAATCTGCTGCAAGGCACGAAGTATTACGCGTCGCACCTGGGACCGTTCAAGACTCCAGCCAAGGAGTCGGACCCGCGCACGCCCGGCGCCGACTTCTATTACTCCGAGGAGGACCTCGTTATCGAGCGTCAGCGGGGCAAGCGTTGGACGTGGACTGCGGTGCGCCCGCACTCGGTCTGCGGGTACGCGGCAGGCAATCCGATGAACCTCGCAACCCTGATCGGACTCTACGGCTCAATCCTGCGCGAACTTGGGCAGCCTTTCGGTTTCCCCGCCTCGCAACGCTGCTTCGAGACGTTGTTCGACGTGTGCGACGCCGGCCTGCTGGCGCGGGCGGCGATCCGGGTTTCGACCACGGCCCGATGCGGCAATCAGGCGTTCAACGTCAACAACGGCGACTATTTCCGCTGGAAAAACCTATGGCCCGCGCTGGCCGGGTTTTTCGGGCTTGCGCCGGCGGGACCGCAGCCGTATCTGATGGCGGAATTCCTGCAGGATAAGCGGCAGCTCTGGGACGACATGACCGCCAAGTACGGCTTGACGCCGTTTCCGTTCGACCGCGCGCCCGGCTGGGCGCAGGGTGATTACACGCCGCCGCATTCGCGCTTCGCCTGCGAATACGATCTCATTTCGGACTTGGTGAAAATCCGGCAGCACGGTTTTTGCGAAGTGATGGACAGCGAGAAAATGTTTCCTACCATATTGGCGCGCTTGCGCGCGGAGAAAGTGATTCCCTGATCGCGCCGCGGAGTTTTCCCCGCGCGACATCGGGATTCATGCTAAATTTTCTTCAATCACCCACTCATACAGGTCCCCCGCAATGATTATCGACATGAGACTCCGCCCGCCGTTGAAATCGTGGAAAACCACCGCGCAGTTTACCGAAGGCACCGGCTATTACCCCTCGCGCATGGGAATGCCGCGTCCGCCATCGGTCAAATCGCAGTCGGTCGACGATCTTCTGAAGGAGATGAAGGAAGCCGGCGTCCTGGGCGTCATCATGGGGCGGCAGGCGCCGCGGCCTTTGGGCATCATTCCAAACGACGAGATTACGGAAGTCATGCAGCAGCACCCGGGCCGCTTTGTCGCGTTCACCGGAATTGATTTGCGCGACATCGAAGCGGGGCTGAAGGAGATCGACAGGACGCACCGGATAGACGGCTATCGTGGCGTGTCGATCGAGCCCGGTGCATCGTTTACGCCCATGTATCCGGACGACAGGACGTTGTATCCGATTTACGAGCGGTGCCAGGAACGCGACCTGCCCATTTCAATCACCATCAGCGGCATGTTGTGCACCATGGTCGGCAACGATCTCGCGTATGGCTCTCCGACCCCCGTGGCGAAAGTGGCCAAGGACTTTCCCAAGCTGAAGATCGTGATCTCGCACGGCGCGTGGCCCAGCGTGATGCCGATGATCGAAGTGGCATTCATGCGCGAGAACGTCTACATTTCGCCCGATTTGTACATCAACGGCATCGACACCCCCGGCTCGCAGGAGTACATCAAGGCCGCCAAATCGTTCATGCCCGACCGTTTGCTGTTCGGCACGGCGTATCCGAGCCGCCCGCTGAAGGAAAGCGTCGCGGCCTTCAGGCAATGGGACTTGAGCCCCGAGCTGCAGGACAAAGTCCTCTACCGGAATGCCGCGCGTTTACTGAAGCTCAAATGAGCGCAATGGGCAGGTTATTGGCGGTAGTCCTGATCGCAGGTTGCGCGGCCAAAGCCGGCGCTCAGGAATACCCGCTGCGGCCGATCCGTTTCATCGTGCCGCACGCGGCCGGCGGATCGAACGACATACTCGCGCGCATCATTGGGCCGCGGCTGTCCGATACGCTGGGGCAACCGGTCGTCGTCGATAATCGCGGCGGTGCCGGCGCGATGATAGGCACCGCGCTCGCGGCCAAAGCCACGCCCGATGGCTATACGCTGCTCCTCGCGGATGCGCCGCACGGCGCGAACCCCGCCCTGCACAGTAAGATGCCCTACGACACGCTGCGCGATTTCGCTGCGATATCACTGGTCTCGCTCATGCCGAGCGTCCTGATCGTGCATCCCTCCGTTCCCGTGGCGTCAGTCGGTGAATTGATCGCGCTCGTCAAAGCCAAGCCCGGGCAGCTCAATTACGGGACTGCGGGCGTCGGCAGCTCGATATTCCTCACGATGGCTCTTTTCATCGACCGCACCGGTATCAACGTATTTCATGTCTCCTACAAGAGCGGGGCCCCGGCGCTCATCGATCTCATCGCCGGTCAGACACAGATGCAATTCGTGAACGTCCCTCCTGCCCTGCAGCACGTGAAGGCGGGCAGGATCAAACCGCTGGGCGTGACGAGCCTGAAGCGTGTTGCGACGTTGCCACAGGTGCCGACGATCGCGGACTCCGGTGTGCCGGGCTTCGAAGACCAGCAATGGCAGGGTGTCATAGGCCCGGCAGGCTTGCCTCGCGCGACAGTTCTGAAGGTGAACGATGCGATTGCCAAAGTGCTGGCGGAGCCGGAAGTGCGCGAGCGGCTTGCCGGAATGAGCGCGGAGGTCGTCGCGAGCAGCCCCGAGCGGCTTGCCGAATTCATCAGGATCCAGGTCGACCGCTGGTCGAAAGTCATCACCCCGGGCATGCGCATCGATTGAGGCAACGGGGTAACAAAGCAATCCCCCATTGAGCGAAATTGTAGGGTGGGTGGAGGCGTAAAGCGCCGATACCCACCGTGGGGAATGATGGGTATCGCGTGCGCTCAACCCATCCTACGCCTTGGAGGACGTCGGGGAACGCTGCGCGTACCCCGACCTACTAAGGCTCGAAGCGTATGCCGGCCCTCTGGATCACCTTCGCCCATTTCTCCACATCGGCCGCGATATACGCGCGGAATTCTTCGGACGTGCTCGCCACAGGCTCGGCGCCGTCGCGCACCAGCCGTTCCTGCATGTCAGGCGTGCGCAACGCTTTCGTGATCTCACCGTTCAGGCGCGCGATGATTTCCCGCGGCAAACCGGCCGGTGCAAGGACCCCGTAGAAGCCGACGACTTCGTAGCCGCGCACACCCGCTTCGTCGATCGTCGGCGTGTCCGGCAGCGATCGCGATCGCTTGAGGCTGGTGACCCCGATTGCGCGGACCTTCCCCGCCTTGATTTGCGGCATCGAAACGAAAGTCGTCGGAAATGCAAGCTGGAGATTACCCGCGAGCAGGTCGACCAGCGCCTGGCCCGAGCTCTTGTAGGCAACGTGCAGGAACTCGACACGGGTCATGATCTTGAACACCTCGCCCGCGAGGTGTCCGGGAGATCCGGTACCCGAGGAACCGTGCGTCAGCTGACCGGGCCTGGCGCGCGCGAGGCCAATGAATTCTTTCACCGTCTTCACCGGTAGCGAAGGATGCACGACCAGCACGTTCGGGATGAACGCGACCTGCGTGATCGGCGAAAAATCCCGGACTGGATTGTAGGCAATCTGCTTGTAAAGGCTGGGATTGATCGTGAGACCGTTAGCCGCCATCAGCAGCGTGTAGCCATCGGGCGGCGCCTTGGCCGTTGCTTCGGCGGCGATATTGCCGTTGGCGCCGGTGCGGTTTTCCACGACCACCGGCTGCTGCAGCGCCTCGGTGAGCTTCTGTGAGATCAGGCGCGCGATGATGTCCGTGGACCCGCCCGGCGCGAATCCGACCATGAACCGCAAAGGCCGATTCGGGAAAGATTGCGCTTCCGCGCCCAGCGCGTTGCACGCGGCGCAGAACAGCATTGCAAGGCTCGCGACGCGAAACATTCCGCAGTTCATCGCAGGCACAGTTCGCGCGTCACCGACCTCACATCAGCGCACGCATCAATATTCAGGATGGCGTCACGGACAGCTTCGGCGCGCGCTTTCGGGATCACGCGTTCAGCATTCTCCAGAAACTTCCCTTCGATCTCCGCGCGGGTCAGCGGCCGTTCCGACGAACCGCGGTTCACGTCTTCGCGGCGACTCAACCGGCGGCCGTCGTGAGTGACGATCTCGACTGCGCCGGAATAGTGTCGCGGGAAATTCGACTGGGGATCGACCGCATATTCGACCTTCGCCGCGAGCGCGAGCACCTCCGGATCGCTGAGTGCCGACGGTTCGAGATCGGCCAGCGTGTAGCGCCGGCGCGCGGCCGCGCAGGCCGCCGCGTAATAGACGCTGAACTGGGCGGCATAGAGATCGGTGAGGGCGAGCTTGTTCGCTCTGGGCTCGCATACCGCGTTGATCGCCGCCTCCGGCAGCAATGCGCGCAGGGACTTGATATCGCGCGGCGCGAGGTCGTGCTCAGTGACGAGCGCGATCGTGGCGTCGATGATCGGGTGATTGAAGTGGCATGAGGCCACGGGCTTGTACGCCACATGCTCGATCTCCCAGCGCGTGCCGAGCCGTGCCGTGATCTGCGCAAGATCACAATTGGCTGCGCCTGCACCGAGGTAAATCCGGTACAGCCCGAACTTGCCTTCATACGGCGTGCGCGGTCCCACGAAGCCGCCGCGCGCCAGCATCGCCGCGGTGATTCCGCCGACCCCGGCCCACCCGGCGTGCATGCGCTTGGTCCACGCGTCGTTCGCCGTGAACTCGTTGTTACCCGCCGCGGTACTGTAGGCGATGCCTTGCGCCATGGTGAGTTGCGCGGCATCCAGACCCAGCAACCGTCCCGCGGCGATGGCGGCGCCGAACGCGCCGACCACCCCGACCGGATGAAAACCGGCGTGCTGGAAGCCGCCCCTGGCAGCCGCGCCGATGCGGACGGCGCACTCTACGCCCGCGATATAAGCCGTAAGGACGTCTTTGCCACTCGCCTTGACGAATGCGCCCATGCCGAGCACACATGGAGTGACGAACGCGCTCGGATGCACGCGCCCCACGCTCGAAGTGTCATCGAAGTCGAGCCCATGGATCAGGACGCCATTCATCAACACCGCATCGCGCAGCGCAAGTCTGCCGGACATGCCGATCACTTCGTAGTCGCCGGAGCCGAAACCGCTCACGCTATCGAGCGTACGCCGGGCGAAATCAAAGCTCGCAGAAGCGTAGGCGACACCAACAGAATCGAGCAGGTGCAGCTTCGCAGCCACTCGTGCGGTGGCCGGAATTGCTGCGTAGTCCAGCCCCGCGGCGAAGTCCGAAAGTGTTTCCGCTATCGTGCGCGCCGAATCGATGAGGGTGTTCCGAAGTTCCGCGCTCATGATTCAGTCGGCGCGAAGGTTGGCCTGCTTCACGACTTTTTCCCAAAGCCGCAGTTCCTTGCGGATGAACTCAGCGAACTCAACGCGAGTGCCCCCTCTGACGTCGGCGCCCAGTCCTGAAATGCGCTCACGCACATCCGGTAGCTGCAGCACGTTATTGATCTCTCTGTTCAGGCGCTCGAGGATCGCCGCGGGAGTGCCGGCCGACACGACGACGCCTTGCCATTCATGGACTTCAAAATCCGGAACACCTGCCTCGATGACGGTCGGAACGTCCGGTAACGCGCCCGAGCGCTGGTTGCCGCTGAGTCCCAGCGCAACGAGCTTGCCCGCCTTCACGTGCGGCAGCGCCGGCGGTACCGTCAGGAATATCGCGTGGATCTGCCCGGCCAGAAGATCGATAACCGCCGGACCGCCGCCTTTGTACGGCACGTGGACGATATCGGTGCCGGTCGACACCTTGAAGAGCTCCATCGTGAGATGGTTGGCGCTGCCGCTGCCCGCCGTCCCGTACGTGAGGCGTCCGGGCTTCGACTTCGCCAGCGCGATGAACTCCTTCACCGACCGCGCGGGGACGCTCGGATGGATGACCAGCACGCTCGGCAGCAACGCCATCAGAACGACGGGCGCGAAATCCTTCACGGTATCATACGGCAGTTTCTTCTGGAGAAACGGATTGGCGCCATGCGCGATGTTTGCCGTCATGATGGTGTACCCGTCCGGCGCGGACCGGACGAGAATCTCCGAGCCGATAATGGCCGAAGCCCCCGGCCGGTTGTCGACCACTATTTGTTGCCCGAGGCGCTCGCTGAGTCTTTGCGCCACGATGCGCCCCAGGATGTCGACGCCGCCGCCCACCGCGTACGGAAGAACATATCGGATCGGTCTCGCCGGATAAGCCGACTTGTCCTGTGCCAGGGCCGCTGGCGCGGCAATCGAGCCGGCGACTGCAAGAACGGCCAGACAGAGAATTTTTCTCATGCGCCTCCCCCCACGTTGCAACATCCCACACTGACCTCGCGTGGATGTTGCTTCCGGCCGCAAAAGTAGCACATCGGGACCAATCTTGCAGGTCCGATTCACTGTTTTTTGCGCCGCGTCGGTGGGCCGCCCCCTGCCGTGCGGTAAAATCCGAATAGCACATCAATCCGAGGAGCCATGCAATGGAAGGATCGTCGAACACCCCGCAGCTTGCCCGCAACGTCAAACGCCTCGCGCATCTCGATCTGCCCGGTGCCGGCCAGGTCTACGTGCAGGGCAACTACGCTTACCTCGGGCATCTGCCCAACCAGCAGAACCTCGGCACCACCATCGTCGACGTGTCCGACCCGCGCAAGCCGCGCGTGGTGTCGCAGATCAATCTCGAAGACCCGACCTCGCACAGCCACAAGGCGCGCGTGATCGGCGACATCATGATCGTCAACAGCGAGCGCAACATGACCCGCATCGGCCGCAAGGCGGACGAACTGCCGGGCCTGCGCACGCGGCTTCGCGAAGAACTCGGGCGCGACCCGAGCCACGCGGAACTCGCTGCGAAGCTCGGCGTGAACGAAGCCGATATTCCGGCGGTTGAAGCCGCGCAGAAGAATCCCTATGACAAAGGCGGCTTCAAGATCTACGACGTCTCGGACCGCGCGAAGCCGAAGCTCATCAACTTCCAGAAGACCCACGGCATCGGCGTGCACCGCTTCGACATGGATGCGAATTACGCTTACATTTCGACCGAGATGCCGGGCTACATCGGCAATATCCTGGTGATCTACGACCTCCGCAACCCGGCCAAACCCGAGGAAGTTTCACGCTGGTGGATACCCGGACAGCACGCCGCGGGCAACGAGGCAAAATCGTGGCCGGGGCGGCAATACCGCCTGCACCACGCGCTGCGCTCCGGCGACCGCATGTTCGCCGGCTGCTGGCACGGCGGCGTGCGCGTAGTCGACGTCTCCGACATCCGCAAGCCGCGCACCATCGGCGAATACAACTACCATCCGCCGTTTCCCGAGCCGAGCCATACCTTCATGGACGTGCCGTTCCCGATCGGCGGCAGGCGTATCGCGCTCGCGATCGACGAGGAGGATCACGCGCACGATGCGGAGGAAATGGAACGCCGCCGCGGCCGTCCGCACGGCTGCCTGTGGGTGTTCGACATCACCGATGTGGCAAAGATGTACCCGCTCGCGATCTACCAGGCGAGCGAGCTCGACTCACCGTACAGCCGCGCCGCCCCGGGGCGCTTCGGCGCCCACCAGTTCCACGAGCGCATGGACGACACGCTGGTCTACTGCACGTGGTTCGCGGGCGGCTTGCGGATTGTGGATATCGCCAATCCGGCGGCGCCGCAGGAAGTCGGCCACTTCATTCCAGAGCCCCTGCACGGTCAACCAGGCCCGCAGACCAATGACGTCGACGTCGACAAGCGCGGCGTGATTTATCTCGTCGACCGCGGTCCTGGGTTCAATATCCTCGAGTTCAACCGCCCGCACTGAAGCAGCAGTTATTCCAGCCGCACGCCGGCGTCCTTGATGACCTTCGCCCACTTCGGGATTTCGCGCTGAATGTGATCGGCGAATTCCTTAGGGGTGCCGCCGATGATTTCCGCGCCGAGCGCTCCCAGCCGCTCGCGCACGTCGGGAAGCTGCAGTATCCGGTTGATCTCCGCGTTGAGCTTGTTGACGATGGCCGGCGGCGTGCCGCCGGTGGTCAGCACGCCGTGCCAGGTCATCGCCTCGAAACCCGGCACGCCGGCTTCGGCAATCGTCGGCAGCTCCGGCATCAGGCGGCTTCTCTTCGCGGTTGTCACCGCAAGCGCGCGCAGCTTCTGCGACTTGATATGCGGCTGCACCGACAGCGATGTCGCAAACATCACCTGATTCTGGCCCGCGATCACGTCGATCAGCGCCGGCGCTGCGCTCTTGTACGGGATATGCACGATGTTGACCTGCGCCATGGTCTTGAACAGTTCCGCGGCAAGATGCGCCACCGCGCCCATGCCCGAGCCCGCGTAGTTCAATTCACCCGGCCGCGCTTTCGCCAGCACGATGAGTTGCTTGACTGAAGTAACCGGGAGCGACGGATGCACGACGAGGATGTTGGGCTGTGTCGCCACCAGCACCAGGGGCGCGAAATCCTTGATGGGATCGAAGCTCAGATGCTTGTAGAGACTCACATTGGCGCCGAACGTCGCGTTGTTGCCGGTCACCAGCGTATAGCCGTCGGGCGGCGATTTAGCCGCTGCTTCGGTGCCGATGTTGCCTCCCGCGCCGGCGCGGTTCTCGATCACGACCGGATGGCCGAAGCTTTCCGCGAGCTTCTGCCCGATCAGCCGCGCCAGAATGTCGGTCGGCCCTCCCGGCAGATTCGGCGCGATGAAGCGGATCGCCTTGACCGGATATTCCTGCGCCGGAGCGTTCGCGCAGACGCCTGCGAGCACCGCGAACGACAGCGCACAAGCCGCCTGCGCCAGCCTGATAGTCATGATGGTCTCCCTCTGTTGTTTGCGTTTCTGAAGCACATGCTCTATTCGATTCCCTGGGCGGTGAACATCGCTTTCACGACCGGCGTGGCGAGCTCGCGCAGCACCGCGCGCGCGGCGTCAGGAGATACGGCGCCGGTCATCACGACCGCGTCGTAACTCGTGTAATTCTGCACTTCCGCCGGCAGCGGCCCGACCAGTTTCAGTCCTTTCGGTTCATACATCCTGATCTCCGGGATCGCGCCGAAGCTGATCTCGTTGCCCTTGCCATTGATCACGTGTTCCATCACCGATGGGCCGTTGGGATAGCGCGTCGTTTTCGGCTTCAATCGATCGAGGATGCCGAGTTTGCCGAACAGCGTTTCGAGATAAAGTCCGGTGGACGCGGTGTTGTAAACCACGGAGTCGGCGCCGAGCAAAGCCTGCTTCAAGGCCTCCACCGTCGCGACGCCGGGCACATCCGCGCTCGCGCGCACGACGATGCCCGCTCCGACGCGCCCGACCGGCACGCGCGTCCCGGCCACGGCCCTGCCGTCCCTGATGGTCTGGTCGATCGCCGCCGGCGGCGCTATCAGAATGTCGTACACCTCGCCCGCCGCCAGACGTTGCGCGATCTGCGGCGCGGTGTTGAACTGGATTCTCAGCTCATGCCCCAGGTCGCGTTTGACCTGCCCGGCAAACGCGTGCAGTCCGGGCTCGACCGAGCCCGCGCTCAAAACACTAATTGTCGTCATCATGGTCTATTGCAATTCCCGCCATCCTGCCCAGCACCTCGCATACCGACGCCGTATCGTGCTGGCTCAGATCCTGCGCCATCGCCGCACTGTAGAGCGGCGCGCACGCGGCAAACAGCGGCGTCGGGCAGGCGACTGCTTTCGCCATGTCACCGATGACCCGCATATCCTTCTGCCAGACCTCGACTTTCATCGTCGCCGGCAGGTATTGGCGGTCGACCATGAACTTGCCGCGCAGCTTGAATATCCCCGTGCCGATTATCGGGCTGGTGGCAAACAATTCCCATACCTGCTGCGGATCGAGCCCCATCTTGCGCGCGAACGTCAGCGACTCGGCAACCGCCACGTTCTGGATGGCGACCATGTGATTGGCGATGAATTTCATGCGCGTGCCGTTGCCGAACGCGCCGACGTAGGGCGCGTTGCGGGTGAACACGTTCAGGACCGGCTTGACACGCTTGCACGCGCCCGCGGCCCCGCTCACGAAGATCGTCCACGCTCCCTGCTTCATCCGCACGGCGGTCCCGCTGATCGGGCAATCGAGCAGCGTGATGCCGGCACGCCGCAGTCGCTGCAGCGCACGCTGCTTGTCCTCGATCGGCAGGGTGCTGGTTTCGATGACGATCAGGCGAGGCCTCGCTTTGGGTCGTTTGGCAGTCGCGATTTTCTCGACTGCGTCATCCAGCGCCGCGACCGTGGCGAGCGACGTGATCAGGACGTCAGCGCTGGCGGCCACCGCAGTACTGGATCGCAACGGCTGCCCGCCGGCATCTTTCAGCCGCTGTCGCGGTTGTGCGCGCACGTCGTAGCCGACGACCTTGTAAGCCGCGGCACGCAAGGCTTCCGCCATTGCGCCACCCATGATGCCAAGGCCGATAATCCCGATGATGGGTTTCATTCGTTCCTGCCTCCCGGAGATGTGCTTCGCGCAATTGTAGCGCCATGCTGAAAAACCGCTATGATTCGAACATTGTCATTTTTGAGGAGGGCTGAAAAATGTTTACGCTGCGCAAACCCTATCGATTGCTGTCGGTGCTGGTTGCAATGTCACTGTGTCCCGCCGCATCTTACGGCCAGACCTCGGCCCTGCCGAACAAACCCGTACGCATCGTCATTCCCAATGCGGCCGGCGGACCCAACGACTTTGTCGGCCGCATGATCGCGCCTAAATTGAGCGAAACGATGGGCCAGAACGTGATCGTGGACAACCGTCCGAGCGCCAACGGTGTGACCGGCGCGGAACTCGTTGCGCGCGCGGCGGCCGACGGCACGGTTCTCTCCGTGGGTAACTCCGGCACCCACGCGGTCAACGCCACGCTCTACAAGAACGCGACCTACCATCCGGTACACGATTTCGCGGCCATCAGCGAAATCATATTCAGCAGCCTGGTACTGGTCGCACACCCCAACGTTGCGGCCAATAACATCAAGGAACTCATCGCCGAAGCCAAACGCGCGCCGGGAAAGATCAATATCGCGGTCGCCGGGGCGACCGGCGAGGTCGCCGGCAACCTGATCAAGCTGCAGGCGAATATCGACCTGAACAACGTTCCGTACAAGGGCGGCGCACCCGCGGTGATCGCCGTGGCCTCGAATGAATCGCAGTTGCTGCTGACGCTGTATTCGAACCTTGCCGCGCTCATCAACGCCGGCAAGCTCAAACCCATCGGTACGACCGGGTTGCGGCGCGATCCACAACTGCCCAAGGTGCCGACATTGGCCGAGAGCGGGCTCGACGGCTACCAGGTCGAATTCTGGGTCGGGGTCTTCGCGCCCGCGAAAACGCCCGCCGCGACCGTGCAGGCGCTGGGCCGGGAAATCGCGCGCATCGTCAATCTGCCCGAAGTAAAAGCGCGCTTCGTCACGTCCGGCTATGAAGTCGTCGGGAGCGCGCCGGAGCAGTTCGCCGAGCGCGTCCGGCGCGATACCGAGATGTATCGCAGGATTATTCTCGATTCCGGAATGCAGCAGCTTTGATCCGATAACTAACCACTCGATGCAAAATAGAACAAGAAAGGATCTGTGAATGAGCGCTGTCAAAAAAGGGGACGCGGGCTGTGCGATAGTCACGGGCGCCGCTGGAGGAATCGGCCTCGCCGCCGCGCGGCAGCTCGCTTCCCAGGGATTCTCGGTGTTCCTGGTGGATCGCGATGAGGCCGGCCTTCAGACCGCGCTGGAAAGCGTTAAGGCCGGCGGCGCAAATGCCACGGCCTGCGTGGCGGATGTGACGTCGACCGAACAGGTCAATGCGGCAGTCAAGGCCGCCGCTGAGTGGGGACGAATCAATGCTCTCGTCAACGTGGCCGGAGGGTCGGGCCCCAAGCGGGTGCGGGACATCGAGGGTATAGACGACGCCGACTGGGATTTTGTCATCAACCTGAATCTCAAAAGCGTATTCCTCTTCTGCCGCGCCGTCGTTCCGCACATGCGCGCGCAACGCTACGGCCGCATCGTCAACACCTCGTCGTCCTATTCCCGTGGCCGCAAAGGGCCGGTGACCACGCAAGGCACGCGTCTCGTTTATGCCGCCGCGAAGGCGGGGATCATAGGTTTCGGTGCACAGCTATCCAAAGACGTCGCCGACTGCGGCATCACGGTGAATACCGTCGTGCCCGCCCTGACCTTGGGCGAGCCGGGGTCGCGCATCCGCTCGCGATTCGAAAAGCTTCCCGATGCCGCGCGCAACGCGGTGCTGAGCGAGCTGCCCATGGGCCGGCCCGCAGAGGCTTATGAAGTCGCCGCCGCGATCGGTTTCCTCGCCTCGGAGAGTGCGAGCCACGTGTCAGGCATCGCGTTGCCGGTCGACGGCGCGCTCTGACACGATCCAACGCTGCAGAACTACTGGGCCTTGATGTCGGCTATTTTCACCACGTCGCCCCACTTCCTGAATTCGGAATTCATGTAGGCGGTAAATTCCTCCGGGCTGGAAGGGGTAGGCACGGCGCCGTCCGCCAGCATCCGGTCGATGACATCCTTTTGCTTCAGGGTGTCGACGATTTCCCTGTTGAGCCGCTGCACGATGTCTTTGGGCATGTTCGCGGGCCCTACCATGCCGACCCACCCGGAGGCTTCAAACCCGGGCAGGCCGGCTTCGGCGACCGTCGGAAACTCGGGGAGCGACGGAAGGCGTTGGGCGTTGGCGACTCCCAGCGCCCTGACCTTGCCGGCGCGCACATGAGGGAGTATCGACGGGATGCTGCTGTGGGTGATATGAGCTTCACCGGACAGCACCGCAAGGATGGAAGGCGCGTTGCCCTTGTACGGAATGTGCAGTATCTCCACCTTCGCCATCGAATTGAACAGCGCCGTGGCGAGGTGCTGCCCGTTGCCTGTCCCGGGCGAGGAGTAAGTAATCTCGCCGGGCCTCGCCCTGGCGAGCGCGATCAACTCCTTCACGTTCTTCACCGGCAGCGACGGATGAGTGACCAGCAGGTACGGGAAACTCGACATGTTGGCGATGTGCGTGAAGTCCCGCAGGCTGTCGTACGGCAGCTTCGCGAAAATATGGGGGTTGATCACCAGCGGTCCGGCGGAAGCGGCCGCGATGGTGTAACCATCCGGCGCCGCCGCCATCATCGCCTGCAGGCCGATGATGCCGCTCGCGCCGGCGCGGTTATCAACCGCGATCTGTTGGCCGAGGCGATCGGACACACCCTTGCCGGCGATGCGCGCAATGTAGTCCACCCCGCCGCCGGCCGGAAATGGCACGATCATTCGGATCGTTTTGTTCGGCCACGCCTGCGCCCAGGCATGACTCCCAGCGAGCCCCGCAAGCGCCAATACGATCAAACGCTGCATGACTACTCGGGCTTGATGCCGGCCAGCTTCACGACTTCGCCCCACTTCCTGAGCTCGGACTTCATGTAGGCGAGGAATTCCTCGGAGCTGGAGGGCGCCGGCACGGTGCCTTCGGAGAGCATGCGGTCGATGACGTCCTTTTGCTTCAGCGTGTCGACGATTTCCTTGTTGAGCCGCGCAACGATGTCTTTCGGCATGTTGGCCGGGCCGATCATGCCGCCCCATGCGACGCACTCGAAACCCGGCACGCCGGCTTCGGCGACGGTCGGGAAATCGGGCAGCGACGGGATGCGCTGCGCATTGCCCACGCCGAGGACCCGGACCCGCCCACTGCGCACGTGCGGCAATATCGCCGGGATGCTGCTCCAGGTGAGCTGGGTTTCGCCGGACAGCACGGCGAGGACAGCGGGCGCTGTGCCCTTGTACGGAACGTGCACGGTCTTCACCTTGGCCAGGGACTCGAACAGCGCGGCGGCAAGATGCCCGGTGTTGCCGACGCCGGGCGAGGAATAGGCGATCTCGTTCGGCCTCGCCGTGGCGAGCGCGACGAGGTCTTTAACGTTCTTCACCGGCAACGACGGGTGCGAGACCAGCAGCAGCGGGAAAGTCACCATGTTGGCGATATAAGTGAAGTCCTTCACCGTGTCGTGGGGCAGCTTGGCGTAGACGAATGGATTGACCGCCAGCGGGCCGGCGGAAGCGGCTGCGATGGTGTAGCCGTCCGGGGCCGATACTTTCAGGGCTTCCAGGCCGAGGATGGCGTTGGCGCCGGGGCGGTTGTCTATCACCACCTGCTGGCCGAGGCGATCGGACAGACCCTTGCCGACGATGCGCCCGATGTAATCCACTCCGCCGCCGGCCGGAAACGGCACGATCAGGCGGATCGTTTTGTTCGGCCACGCCTGCGCGAGCACCGTGACCGGACACAGGCTTAGCACGCCGAGTGCCAGCGCGAACGTTCTCGATAAAGTGCTCGTGATCATTGCGTCCTCCTGTGGTTTCGAATTACTTGTCCCATCATTTGGCAAAACGCCTGACGACTTTCATCCGCAGCACGGAGTCTCCGGCAAGATGCGACCAGACGATGGCGTCGCGCGCCAGCTTGTCGGCACTCGCATCCATCATGCCTCCCGCGCTGCCGTGGACATCGATATTGATCCGGGTGACTTCCTGGATGACGTCGGTCGAATAATTCACCAGCAGGCCGGCGTTCGGGGAGTGCATCTTCTGGTCGTGCTCCCAGGCCACCCGCATCACGTAGGAACGCAGCGCCTCGGTGAGCATGTGCATGCGGCCGAGCTTGAGCTGTATGCGCTGCTGGCTGAACAGTGGTTTGCCGCCCTGCATACGGGTCTTGGCATGCTGCATCGACGCGTCGCACGCGGCCTCGCAAACGCCGAGTGCGTTGGCAGCAAGCTCCAGATCGCCGAAGAGGTCTCCGCCGGTGCGCTCGCCCTTGTCGTGCTTCGTGTCGCCGCTCGCCTCGCCCACGACGTTGGCGTGCGGCACGCGCGCGTTCTCGAAAATCATTTCCGCGTTCTGGTAGAAGCGCCAGCCGCTCTTGTTGAAAACTTTGCCGATCCGGAAGCCGGGCGTGTCGCGCGGCACCAGAAACATCGTGGTGCCTTCCTTGATGCCGACATTCGGGTTGGACCGCGCGTCGATGAAGAAAAGCTTGCCCACGCTCGCATTGGCGATGAAGCATTTCTCGCCGTTGAGTATCCATTCGTCGCCATGGCGTTCCGCCCTGAGCCGCAGGCCGGCCTTGGGCGCATCCTCGGGCGGCAGCCGGTTGTCGGAACCGGCATTGGGCTCGGTAATTCCCTTGCCGAGCACGAACGTATCGTCCGCGATGAACTGCGGCAGAAAACGTTTTTTCTGCTCTTCGGTGCACGCCCGGGCGATCAGATGGCTCCATTTCCAGTTCTGGCTGAAAGCCTTGGAAATCGCGCTGTCGGCCCTGGCGAGTTCCGCCATCACCAGCGCCTGCGACACGAAGTCGGTGCCGTGCCCGCCATATTCCTTGGGCACCGCCATGGTGCGAAACCCAAGTTTGGAGCCCTTCTTGATGATCTCCCAGTCCCAACACTCGAACGGGTCGGCGATCTGTTCACGCTGCAGTGAAATCGGGCGTATTTCCTCGTCCGCGAATTTGCGTGCTTCCATCTGCCAGCCGCGCTGTTCTTCATTCAATGAAAAATCCATGCCATTCCTCAAAAATAGTGAATCGTGAATTCGGGAAGTTGCAGATGCGTGGTTACTCAGGCTTGATGCCGGCGCCCTGCGCCACCTTCTGCCATTTCCCGATCTCGGCCTTGATGTACGCTGCATGCTGCTCGGGCGTGTTGCCGACCGGGACGGCGCCGCGACTGATCAGTTCCTTGCGGATCGCCGGATCCTGCAGGACCTTTACCAGCGCCCCATTGAGTTTGTCCACCACCGGCCGCGGCATGCCCGCCGGCCCCAGAAAACTGAACCCGCTGCTGACGACAAAACCGGGAAGTCCGGATTCCTGCATGGTGGGAACATCGGGCATCGACGGCGAGCGCGTCTCGCCGCACTGCCCGATCATGCGCAGTTTGCCGCCGCGCACGTGCTCGATTACCACCGGGATGCTCGGAAACGACAACTGCACGTGGCCCGCGATCAGATCGACGATGCCCGGGGCTATGCCCTTGTACGGTACGTGCACCAATTTGATCCTGGCCTGGGAATTGAGCAGTTCTCCCGCCAGATGGCCGACCGCGCCGGCGCCGGAACTGGAAAAGAAAACCTGCCCGGGCCGCGTTCTGGCAAGTGCAATGAGATCCTTGACGCTCTTCACTGGCAGCGACGGGTGCACGACCACCGAAGTCGGTATGTCGACGACGAGCCCAAGCGGGGTAAAGTCCTTGATCGCGTCGAACGGCAGTTTCCTGATCAGCGAGGGATTGATCAGAAAACTCGCGGCGGCAACCAGCGTGGTATAGCCGTCGGGCGCGCTTTTCGCCACCATTTCCGTGCCGATATTGCCGCCGGCGCCAGGCCGGTAATCGAACACGATCGGCTGTCCGAGGGTTTCACCCATCTTGCCGGAGAGCAGCCGAAAGATGATGTCGCTGTTGCCGCCCGGCTGGTTGGGATTGACGAGCCGGATCACCTTGGCGGGGTAGGCCGGCTGCGCGCCGAGCCCGCCCGCGGCGAGCCCCAGCGCCACTGCCAGGCTCGTCAGTACGAGCGGTAACAAGTGCAGACGCATTTCCATTTGAATTGGTCCTTGATTGCGGCGTGGGATAGACACCGCAATTATCCGCTAATTTTTGCGCCGCGTGGATTTCAGAAAGTCAGCGGCTCGCATTATGCCAAGTTCCGTCAAAGACTGCAGCCCGGACAAAAGCCGGCGATTTGCGGCGATGGTTCATGCTCCTCCCCCCTTATGCCGCGGCGGCTTTCTCATAACTGTAAAGCCAGTAGTACTCGAGCGCGATGAACCGTGGGCTGCGCCCGAATACCGAGATGTCGGCATTGAGTTCGGATTCAGACGGGAAGTTCTTGAGCACGACATGTTCCGAACCATCGTCCAGTCGGCGAACTTGGTAGGTATTTCCTGCGTCATCCCGGTGTGATATCGGGGTACTGCTGCCTGCGACCAGCAGGTTATCGAGCAAGACGACTGTTGCCCCCGGGACCAGTCGCCGGTCGAGCCCGCTCAAAAATCGTGAGCGGTCGCGCACGGGGACGTGGGACCACCAGAATCCGGCGAACACTGCATCGAACATTCCAAGTTCTGCGGGCAGTGAATAGGCATCCGCCGTCCTGAAATGAACGCGCCCGGCAGGCCATGACTTCCCGGCGGCAACCTCAAGCGTTTCCGGATTGGCGTCGACAGCGACTATGCTTTGCGCCGCCCGCGCCAGAAACTGAGTCCAATACCCCGTGCCGCAGGCAACCTCCAGCACCCGGCGGTCTGCAAACATCGGCGGTAACAGCGCTCTGAGCCGCGCGAGATCGGCTTGTCGTTCGGGCTTGGCATAAATGCGCTCGTATTCCCGGGCGCGCGCGGCGTAGTACTGCTTCAGCGCTGCATCGGTGTGCCGCATGATAGTGACTATTTTGCGCCGTTTCGCCCACCAACGTCGACCCCCGGTATCTCAGGATACGCGTTTGACTTGCAATGCCCGGGGGCTGCATGATTTGGCGCCCCCGGCTAGCACTGATGAAGGTGGAGAGATGCGTACCAGGTCCAACGACATGCCCAATGGGATCGCCGCCGCTGCGTCGTCCCAACCCGACGTCATCGTAATCGGCGGCGGAGGATCGGGGCTGGCGGCCGCCATCGAGGCGGCAGCCGTCGGCCGCCGCGTGCTGTTGCTGGAGAAAGCCCCGCGGCTGGGCGGCACGACGGCGTGGTCCGTCGGATCGATCTCGGCGACTTTGTCGCCGCAGCAAATCGCTCGCGGCATCAAGGATACGCCGCACGATCACTTCGAGGACATGCAAAAATTCGCGGTGCACCTCAAGGCGACGGACAACGATGACCTGCGCCGCATCCTGACCAGCGAAGTGCCGGCGACGTTGCGGTGGTTGATGGGCTTCGGCGTCGAGTTCTACGGTCCCATGCCCGAACCTCCCCATCGGCGGCCGCGTATGCACAATGTCGTACCCAACTCGCGCGCGTACATCGCGGTCTGCGCGCGGCAGGCACGGCGCCTCGGCGTCGACATCCGGGTTGACGTGCGCGCCACGGGTTTTATCGTCGAAGGCGGCCGCGTGCGCGGGGTGCGCGCAACGCTCAAGAGCGGCGAGGCGGTCGAGTACCGCGCGAGCGGGGCGGTCGTCCTCGCGAGCGGTGACTACAGCGCGAGCCCGGAACTCAAACGTGAATTCATTTCTCCGACCGCCGCGACCATTGAACCGGTCAACGTGTACAGCACCGGCGACGGTCACCGCATGGCGGCGGACCTCGGCGCCACGGTGATCAATCGCCACCTCGCGCACATCGGCGTGCGTTTCGTTCCGCCGCCCCGCAGCAGCATCGCGGAGTCGCTCCCCGCGTTCCGCCCGCTCGCCCGTCTGATTCGCATGGCGATGCAGCGCCTGCCGATGGCGCTCCTGCGCCCCTTTCTGATGAAATTCCTCGTCACGGTGCTAGAGCCTGCGCCTAATCTGTTCGCGGCCGGTGCGATTCTGATCGGCAGCAACGGCGAACTCGTCGCGGATTGGAACGACGACCGGATGGCGGGACTGAGCGCGGTGGACGATCACTGCGGCTACATCCTGTTCGATGGCGCGATCGCGGATGCGTTCGAGTCCTGGCCGAATTACATTTCGACCGCGCCGGGAATCGCTTACGCTTACGTGTCCGATTACCGCCGCAATCGCGCGGACCTGTTTCACAGCGCGCCGACGCTGGAAGCCGGCGCAGCGCAACTGGGCATTTCGGGAAAAGCCATCCGGGCTACGGTGGACGCGGTCAACGCAAAACGTGACCGCGCCGGCGAACGCACTCCAAGGCCGCTGTCGAACGGGCCCTACTACCTGCTCGGGCCGGCAAAGCTCCTCATCACGTTTACCGACGGCGGACTTGCAGTCGATACTTCCCATCGCGTGCTGGACGCCGGCGGCGCGCCGATCCCCGGACTATACGCAGCGGGATCCGCGGGCCAGGGCGGCCTCCTGCTCGAGGGCCATGGCCACCACCTGGGATGGGCGTTTACTTCGGGTCGTCTCGCCGGGCGCAATGCAGCGTTGGAAAGCGTGTCGCCACCGCGCTAGCGCGCGGGAAGCGGGGTCGACCGGCGCTGCGCCATCGTCGCGGCAAAGGTGGGCGGCACCTGGCAACTCCAGTCCAGCGTGTGCACCCGGTCGCTGATCCGCCATCTGTCTTGCGTGCGGCGCAGCCGCTC
>Ga0082335_1001408_pt1 | contig 51263 bp, 59 predicted proteins | sample Subgrocontami58m_FD_72375 | JGI IMG/M metagenome (GOLD analysis project Ga0082335, IMG submission 72375) | Subsurface groundwater microbial communities from S. Glens Falls, New York, USA - GMW37 contaminated, 5.8 m (SPADES assembly) (version 2) ... | reverse complement strand
TGAGCCATGTGCCGGCCCGCCACGCCGTTCTCGCCAGCGCAGACGAAGTGGCTTCCGGGTTGGCCCGCACCGGCAAGATGTTCGCCTGCCAGCATGAAGGAATCAGCCCGGATATCATGACGATTGCCAAGGGCATAACCGGGGGTTATCTGCCGCTGGCCGCCACATTGACTACTCGAAGAATATTCGATGCTTTCTGCGGACCTTACGAATCGGATCGCACGTTCTTTCATGGCCACACATATACCGCTAACCCGCTGGCTTGTGCTGCCGCCCTGGCTAACCTGGAGGTGATGGATAGGGAAGACACGCTGGGAAGGCTGCAGGAGAAAACAGCCTGCCTCAGCAGCAGATTGCAGGAATTCAAGAAACTTGATCATGTCGGGGACGTGCGACAGTTGGGTTTCATGGTTGGCATGGAACTCGTAGCCGATAAGGGCACGAGGGAGGAGTACCCAAAGGCGGCTAAGATGGGTATCAGGGTCATCAAAGATGCCCGCAATCAGGGGCTGATAATCAGACCTTTGGGTAACATTGTGGTGTTGATGCCGCCGCTGGGAATCAGCAATTCGGAGTTGGAACAGGTACTGGACATAACGTACCAGTCTATTAAGACTGCTACCGAGGAGTGAATATCCTGTACCAGGGAACGTCTCCCCCGAAGGAATCGCCGTTTGAATAGGAAAGGCAAGGCATTGGTGATTGCCGGCACAGATACCGGGGTTGGCAAGACCCTGTTAAGCGGCGGCCTGGCGGCTGCGCTTAGAACGGCGGGCATCGATGTTGGTGTGATGAAGCCGGTAGAATCCGGATGCAGGATCGAAAAAGGCAAGCCGGTGCCTGAGGACGCCATCTTCCTCAGGAGAATGGCGGAAACCAGGGACGAACTGGGACTGATTAACCCTTATGCGTTGGAGCATCCCATAGCGCCAGCCCTGGCAGCCCGCAGAGAAGGCGTCGTAATACGTATTGAGGTGGTCAAAGAGGCCTTCTTCCAATTGGCCGCACGCCATGACCTGGTGCTGGTTGAAGGGGCCGGGGGGTTATTATCGCCGCTGGCAGAGGACTGGTCTTTGCCTCGCCTGATAGAGGAACTGCGTGCGCCAGTCCTGATAGTAGCCAGGAACACGCTGGGCACGATCAATCAATGCCTTCTTTCGGTTGATCACGCCAGGAGAGCAGGCATCATGGTAATGGGGATAGTCTTGAACCACACAAGACGTGAGAGCGGCCTTGCAGAACAGTTGAATTCGGATGCTGTCCGGGCTTGGGGCAAAATCCCTGTTTTGGGGGTTCTGCCATATATCTCGCGCAAAGGACCAAAAGGTATTGCCTCGGCCGTAAGGAACAATATCGACCTCAATCCTATCATTGAATGGGCAAGGAGCAATTGATGGACTACCTTGGGTTAGCTGAAAAATCGTTACGGGGGGAGACGCTGGGGCGGGACGAATGCCTGGCGGTACTGGACTGCACGGATGAACGGATACTGGAGTTGCTCCAGGCTGCATTCGTTGTCCGGCGGAAGCATTTCGGGAAAAAGGTTGTCCTTCACATGTTGTTGAATGCCAAGAGCGGCCTCTGCTCCGAGGACTGCTCCTATTGTTCGCAGTCGGCAGTTTCCCGCGCTCCCATAGAGAAATATGCAATGCTTGAAGAGGAAAAAATCGTCAGGGGTGCGCACGAGGCCAAGTCAGCGAAGGCAAGGCGCTATTGCATAGTGACGAGCGGTGCAGCGCCGGGAGCAGTCGAGTTGGACCGGCTCTGTCGGGCAGTGAATCGTATCAAAAAGGAAGTTGGGATAGATATCTGCACATCATTGGGCTATCTGACCGATGACGCGGCGCGAAAACTCAGGCAGGCCGGGGTCAACCGGTACAACCACAACATCAACACGAGCCAGCGGTACTACTCAAGTATCTGTTCGACTCACAGCTATGCAGACCGGATCGAGGCTTTGAGGAATGCGCGGAATGCTGGCCTTGAACTCTGTTGTGGGGTGTTGTTGGGGATGGGTGAAAGCCAGCAGGATATCATTGATGCAGCGATGGCATTGAGGGAGGTAAAGCCGGACTCGATACCGGTGAACTTCCTGCATCCTGTCGAAGGCACTCCACTGGGAGACCAAGACTCGGTGTCGCCGGTGCGATGCCTGGCGATGTTGTGCCTTATGCGTTTCCTCAATCCTTCGACCGAAATCAGGGCGGCCGGCGGGAGAGAATTCCGGTTGAAGTCGTTACAGCCTCTGGCACTATATCCGGCGAACTCCATCTTTGTATCAGGCTACCTGACTACCACGGGGCAGTCGCCGGAGGAAGCCTGGCGAATGATCGAAGACATGGGTTTCGAGGTGGAGCAGGAAGCGGTGGAAGAGGTGGGGGCGGCGCTTTAGCATTCGTTTCGCCGATGAAACATGTCTCTCCCCGCTGGGAGCGCCGTTCGTGGCGATCCGGGACACAGGTGCGGAAGAGGAAACGGAAGCTTATTGGGGTTCCGTGTATTCACGAGGTAGATTCTTCACTTCTTTCAGAATGACGCCATATCTGTCATTCTGACGGGCGAAGCAAGGAAGAATCTACCATGCGATTCCGGGACTGGCGATGCCCCGGGGAACATGGGGCAACGGTTTTCCCTTCCATTCAACTGACTTGAGAGAGAGGACCTGTCGATCCCCTGCCAGTTAGAGGTCAGACTCGCGGCAATAATCTGGAAAACGAAGATCCCCCTCAACAAGTCCAGGTCGAGGGGGATCTTCCGTATTGAAACAGGGGCCCGCGGACTAGTTGTTCAGGGCGCCCTGGTTAATCCAATTGGCCACTGCCTGTATGCTGGCTGATGGTAAACGCCCTGAAGGGGGCATCTGCTCGCCGCCGTTGCCTGTAAGGGTCCTGTAAAGTTTGCTTCCAGCCGCGTTGCCGGCGTTTATCTTGTGGGAAGCCATTGCGGAAGCATATGTCCTGAGGTCAACCCCCCCCGTCGCCGATGCGCCGTGGCATTCTGTGCAATACTGGTTGAACAGGGGCTGAATGGTCGCCGCATAGCTGACCGGAGCCACGGTTGTCGTGGGGGCGGGAGTGGTTACAGGTGGCGTATTGGTGCCCGCAGGCGGTGTAGTGGTGCCTGGAGCAGGGGCTACTTTTTTGGCCTCGATTTCGCTGGCGACGAAGGTGCCGTCCGGCAGCGTGGCGTATTCAACTTCAACCGTTGCGCCGACTTTGATTTCGCCCTCTTTTTCGGTATCTGCAGTTATCTTGAAGGTGCGGTCGCCCACAGTAATCGAGTTAGCAGTCAATGTCTTCACGATTCCGGTGAACTCGTCGTCGCCCTTTTCTTTGTTCCGGTTCCCTTCGCTGCGGCCGCTATTGCCCTTGTCCTTCTCCTTGTCCTGAGGTTCACCCCGTGCGCGAACGCCGTTATCTTCATGCTTCTCCCTGATCTCAATGGCGAGGAGGGAACCGTCTTCCTGTTTGGCGAAAGTTACTTTCACCGTCATGCCGGCCTTCAGTTCGGGGTCTTTTTGTGTCGACGAATCGATTTTGAAGGTCTTCTCTTCAACCACAAGGTTGTTCGCAGAGAGCGACTTCACAACTCCGAAGAAGACTCCCTTGTGCTCGTCCTTCCGCACGCTGACCAGTTGTCGCTTACCCTCTTTGTCGGTATTGACCTTGGCGGTTACAGGCTGACCAACAAGGGCTTCTGCCTGCGCCGTATCGCCGGCTTTGGTCACGGTGATACGCACGGTCGTCCCGTCGTCCATTTTGATTGTGACTTCTTTGCCATTGGCGGCCTCCAGTATGCCTTTCACGTCTTGCGCCGAAACGTTGGCGCAGGCCCCGCCAATCAATAACAGACCGGTGGCAGCAATCACGCCCGCCGCAATGCCGAGCCTCTGCGGGATAATCCTGGATTTCATATTAATACTCCTTTTGTTGCCGTTCCCACGGCGTCGTCTGATGTTTATAACGGCGTGGGGTTGGTCCAGGATTGGCCTTAGAAGCGAAAAAGAGCCGAAGCCATACCGAAAGCAAACAATGATGCCCACGAGAGGAGAATAGACACGCGGTATTTGACATTCTCTGGTATCCTTAGATTGAAATGGCTGTACCGTGAGGCATGCCTCTATGGCCATTAGAAGAAAGAGGTCCAGGGTTTGGCCAGGGAAATGACATTCAAAATCGAGGGGATAAGTTGTGCAGACTGTGCGCCGAAGATCGAGGATGCGGTCTCGAAGGTCAAGGGTGTTGCCGTAGCCCAGGTCTTGTTGGGAACGTCTCAGCTTGTTGTTAAGTATTTCGACGGCCTGAACCCGGACATGGTGGTCAGGGCGGCTGGCGCGCTTGGCTACAAGCTGACGCGTGAAGTCCCCGGCAGAACGGTGACGGTGTACGTGGAGGGCATGGACTGCACCGACGAACTGAGCATCATCGAGAAGAAGCTCAAGGGGCTTCCTGCCGTTTCAGGGTTTCAGGTAAACTTGGTCAACCAGAAACTGGATATCAGTTATGACCCTGGCCTGACGAGTGCCAACGATATCCTGAGGTCTATTGCCGAGACAGGCATGAACCCTCGCCTGGAAAGGCCTAAGGCGAAGTCGAATCCCTGGTGGAAGGACAACCGGGTCAGGCTTATCTTTCTTTCGGGTCTTCTTATCCTGGTCGCTTTTGTTTCCTCTCTGGCGGGGTTGGGCAGTGGGGCCACAAGGTTCATCTACGGGGCGGCGATTCTGACAGGTGGATATTTTCCGGCCAGGATGGCGTGGGCTGGAGTCCGCACGCGCACACTGAACATCTACGTCTTGCTTGTGGTGGCCACGATCGGGGCGCTTTCACTCGGATTCTGGAGTGAGGCGGCTATCCTTGTCTTTGCCTACACCTGGGGAGCAGTCCTGGAAACCTTTGCCGCGGACCGTGCCCGTAACTCTCTCAGACAGCTTATGGAATTGGTGCCTCGTGAAGCGAAGGTCCGCAGAGAAGGCAGAGAGATAACCTTGCCCGTGGAAGAAATAAGAATTGGCGATACGGTCATCGTGCATCCGGGTGAGAAGATTCCGCTCGATGGGATTGTAGTGGCCGGTTCGTCCGCTGTGGACCAGGCGGCCATTACAGGTGAGTCCATACCGGTGAGCAAGTCTACTGGCGATAGCGTGTTCGCCGCAAGCGTGAACCAGAGAGGTTCGCTTGAAGTCAGGGTAACAAAGGGATTTCAGGACACTACGCTTGCCAGGATTGTCCATTCGGTTGAAAGGGCAGAAGCCAAGAAGTCCAGCTATCAACGTTTCAGCGAGCAGTTCGGCAGGATATATACCCCTGCCATCTTCCTGCTGGCCATTGTGGTGGCGACGGTGCCTCCCCTGCTCTTTGGACAGCCGTTCACCAGCGAAGACGCGAGGCAAACAGGCTGGTTCTACCGGGCGTTGGTCGTATTGGTAGTATCCTGTTCCTGCGGTCTCGCCCTGTCCGTACCCATGGCGGTGCTGGCCGCGATAAGCAACGGGGCAAAGAAGGGCATCCTGATAAAAGGTGGCGCAGACCTCGAAGCGTGCGGCTCGGTGGACGTGGTGGTGTTCGACAAGACAGGCACCCTTACAATAGGCAGGCCGACGGTTACCGACGTGATACCCCTGACTGATGGTAAGACGCCTGCACCGGACCTGCTCGCGCTTGCCGCGGCGGTGGAATCACGCTCGGAACACCCCCTTGCCGAGGCGATCATGCGAAAGGCCAGGGAGGAAGGCCTGGATGTCAGCCCGGCCCATGAATTCGAGGCGCTTCCCGGTTTTGGAGCCAGGGGCACGATTGAAGGCAGAACCTTTTACGTATGCAACAAACGCCTGTGCGAACAACTGGAAATCCCAACCGACAGGATTGAAAAGGAACTCATCAGGCTGGAGCAGGAAGGCAAGAGCATCGATCTGGTAACAAGCGAGACCGAGGTGTTGGGGGTGTTAGCCGTGGCGGACCAGCTTCGAAAGGAGGCCAAAAACACCGTCAAGGCCTTGAAGAAGATGGGTGTCAAGCGGGTTGTGATGCTGACGGGTGATAACGAAGGGACTGCCCGCAATATCGCATCACAGGTTGGGGTGGATGAATATCGCTCCCAGCTATTACCGGAGGACAAGGTAAGAGCGGTCGAGGAGCTTAAGAAGAAGTACGGTAGGGTAGCCATGGTTGGTGATGGGGTGAACGATGCTCCTGCGATGCTCGTGGCAGATGTTGCCATTGCGATGGGCGCTGCTGGTACAGATGTCGCTATGGAGACTGGTGACCTGGTGCTGATGGCAGACGATCTGTGCAAGGTGCCCGATGCCTTCAAATTGAGCCGTCGTGCTATGAAGAACATAAGGCAGAACATGGTTGTTTCCCTGGCCTTCATCGCTGCCGTGGTATCGCTGGCGATAGTCGGACGGATAAACCTGGTCCCGGGAGTGATACTGAATGAAGGTAGCGCGTTACTTGTGATGGCCAACGCGCTGAGGCTGCTTCGAGGATAGGGGAGAGCGTAAGCCCTCATCCGGCGGCCCTTCAGCGCTATCCCTGTGGCTTCTGTCCGCCGGGCGCAGAGGGCGGGTGCATAAGGCCTGCGATAGTTACGTCTTTTGCCTTCTGATATTGTTCGAACTTCTCCTGGGTTATCTCGCCCTCTCCCCGGCAGGTGCGGCAAGCCCGCCATGCGCAATATTGAAGCATGCCCTCGCCCCTGCATTCGGGGCAGGTTACTTTCTTGGCATCGTCCATTGACTGTACCTCCGGTGTCGAGAATTCTAGCATAACGCCGCGCTTGACGGTAAGCAGATGCGAGAGACAGCGCCCTCCCGAAGGGTCCCGGTCTTTACCCGGCCCTCCGATTCACAGCAACACTGCCGACATGGTAATATTCGCTGGTATTTCCAGTATGGAGGGTCGAGATGCCCGCACAGACGGGTTTCCTTCGTTCACTGCCGTATTTCTCAACTTTGAACGAAGCAGACATGGGTCGGATCGAGAGGGCCGTGATAGAACGGCCTTTTGATCGCGGGGAGGTCATGTTCCTGGAAGGAGACCCATGCAAAGGCATGTACGTGGTGAAGTCGGGGATGGTCCGCGTTTTCAAGAGTTCACCGGAGGGAAGGGAGCAAGTCATCATGGTAGCGAAACCTGGTGACACTTTCAACGATATCCCCGTCTTCGATGATGGTCCCAACGCAGCGAGCGCTGCCGCCCTTGAACAGAGTACGGTACTTATCATTCCGAAGGAAGCCGTCCTGTCTCTGATATCCGGATGTCCCCAGGCTGGAGCAATAATAGGGCTGTTCGCCAAGAGGCTGAGGCGGATGACCACGTTGATCGGTGACCTTTCGTTCCGGAGCGTATTGAGCCGCCTGGCAAAGGTCCTGTTGGAAGTGGGTGTTAGTGAAAGTGGCCAAAGCGCGCCTCAAAGGCTTACGCAGGAGGAGATGGCTGCCATGGTCGGCACGGTGAGGGATGTCATCGGAAGAGGGCTGAGGCTCCTGGAGAAAGAGGGCGCAATCAAGCTCCAACGCCAGAGGATAGTCGTCGTGGACCGCAAGAAACTGGATGCACTCGTATAGGCGAGAGACAAAAGTCGTGTTTCGATTCTGCAGATTGCCCTAGGATATGACTGAGCTTACGGTATCTATCAGTTCGCCTTACTAAGGAGTGTTGTTATGGAACTGGCTGTGCCTGAGGTGAATTCGGCAAAATGCGAGGGATGTGGTGACTGCATCGAGTTATGCCCCGCGCACGCTGTGGGTATGGTGGCAGGGAAGGCAAATATAGTCAGGCCGGACGACTGCGATTATTGCGCCGATTGTGAAACCTTCTGCCCCCGTTCGGCAATACGGTGTCCCTTCGAGATTGTCATCAGTGTTGGAGAACCGGCATGATTTATACTTAGAAAGGGCAGTATGGTTCTTTGCATGGACCAGGCTGCCAGGATAAGTTGGAAAACATACTGAAGGAGGAACATGGAGAAGGAACAGTCAATCAGCGAAGCTAAGAAGTGCCTGGTATGCAGAAGCTCCAGCGAGGGCAGAGTACTGCTCAAGGGAGTGCAGGATGAGAAAGATGTCTGGGTCTGCACCAGGTGCCTGCCGATGTTGATACACGGTGCTCATTAGCAATCAATCAGGAGATAACGCGTGAGTAAAACTACGCTGGGGTTCATCTACATTGGTATGTTGTACCTGCTGGTAGGAATAATCTTAGGCGCTTTGTTTATCATAGTTCCCGATTCCGGGCGTCTTCGGTTCGTACATGTACACCTGAATCTGGTCGGGTTCGTCATATTCCTGATCTTCGGAATCGGTTATCACATTCTGCCACGATTCCGTGGAAGGCCGTTGCATAGCGAAGGCCTTGCATGGTTCCAGTTCTGGGTGGCGAACATCGGGCTGGTCGGGCTTGTCACATTCAACGTATTGGTGGCCTACGGGGCAATCCGCGACGGGAAGACGGCTATGGCGCTCTTTGGTAGCCTGCTGGTTGTTTCCGTCTTTTTGTTCATTTACAACATGGCTCGCACACTGTTGCCGCCCGTACCCAAGCCGGCGGCACGGCCGGCTTCGGCCAAATGAGACCACACCCGAGTTCATAGAACATATTGGAGGAATTATCAAGTGGCAGAAACAAAGACGGAGAGGTTTCACAAGGAAATGATCATCGGGGACATCATCGATGCTCATCCCGATGCCATAAAGGTCATTGAAAGCCATTTCGGCGGCGGTTGTTTCACCTGCCCCGGGATGCGTGTTGAATCGCTGACCTTCGGAGCGACAATGCATTGCATGGACCCGGACATTATCGTGAAAGAGTTGAACGAGCTACCATAGCCAGGAGTTCAAGATGGCCGACCCGATTACCAAAGACCAAGTCATAAACGATGTGATAAAACGTTATCCCAAGACGATAGCGGTATTCAATCAGTTCAGGGTCGATTCATGCTGCGGAGGCGGGCAGAGTATAGGTACGACTGCAACGCGTGATGGCGTTGATCTTGACGCCCTGGTCAAGGCGCTGAACCAGGCGGTCGGGAAGTAACTGCTCCTCCGTTTCGGAGACCCGAAGAAGGTGCGAAATGCCCAGGACAGAGGCCTTATCTATCCAGCAACTGGCTGAATTCGATCCCAAACGGCATGTCTCCAAGCTACTGCATGACTCTGAGAAGAGCCGCGTTGTGCTCTTTTGCCTGGAGGCACGACAGGAACTGTCTCCTCACCAGAGCCCCTCGGAGGTGGTCTTCTACGGGGTTGAAGGCGCACCGCAGATATTACTGGGCGACGAACGAGTTCCCCTGAGTCCGAAGTCGCTCCTCGTTTGTCCTCCAATGGTGCCGCATGGCATCGCTTCCGGCGCTGGCAGGTCGGTCGTCCTTGCGGTGATCACCCCGCGCCCTGCTTAGCTTGAATCGCCCGCAACCGATTTGCATCACGCAGAACTCAATGATATGATGCCGCGGGGATAAGAAGCTGATGAATGATACCGCAGTTCTAGTTTTGGCAGTATTACTCGCACTTGCTGGCATATTCGTTATTCCGCAATTTATGGTCAAGAGGGCCATGACGGCGGTCATCCGCATCCTCAGGCAGGCGGGTGCGACAACCCCAGGTGGTGCAAAGACGGACAGAGAATTGGGGCTCGAGCCACGTACCTTCGTGCAAAGGATGTTTCGCGGACGCGATTACAAACCCGTGGCTTTGAAGGCACTTGTGGACGCGAAAATCGTCTTGACCACCCCTGATGGCAGATTCTATCTCGTAGAAGAAAAACTGGCGGGCACTTCGCTTTCCAAGAAGTAGACGTCTATGCGGGGCTTACCTGCCTGGAGTTCCGCCAGAGGCAGCCTTCTTCGAAGACTTCGATTCGTACATCGTCTCGTCGGCTATCGCGATCAACGTTTCTGCGTCGTCCCCGTCGCGCGGGAATTCTGACACTCCGGCGCTGAAACTCACCGGGTTCTCCATCTCTTCCAGGCCCGGAAGTTTCATGGCCTGCCATGCAGACCTCACGCGTTCCACCACGTTCCAGGCAACCTCGGAACTGGTGCTTGGCAGGATAATGCTGAATTCGTCTCCGCCCAGCCGGAATGCCGTGTCGGTCTTCCTGGGGGCGGTTTGAAGCGCTCGTGCAAAGGCCCTGAGCACTCCATCACCGCTCTGATGGCCGTACCTGTCGTTGTGGACCTTAAAGGAGTCCAGATCGATCAAGACCAAAGAAAACGGTCTCCAGTCGCGCTTGGACCGTAGCATTTCGGATTCGACGATCTGGTTGAAGTGACGCCTGTTATGGAGTTCGGTGAGTTCATCGGTCAATGAAAGCTGGGCCATTCTCTGGAAAAGTCTGGCATTCTCAATTGCGATGCCGATTTGTCCGGCAATCGCCTCCAGAAGCGATATTTCTCCAGAAGTGAATTCGCGGGTAACGGAAGCAGCAGCAATCAATACTCCCAGTGTCTTACCCTTGGACCTTAATGGCACGAAAATGGCCGAAACGATCTTCTCTGACTTCAGTGTGGGGCCCACGATATCGCCGGCCGCCGATACAATGTCAGTGAACGCCCTGGCTGTGCCCGACTTGGCGACGCCTCCAGTTATGCCATCCCCGAACGGGAACACCTTCATGGCTTGAGCGGAGTCTTCGCTTATTCCGACCTGGAATGCAAGTTCGAGGCGGGAAGAGTCCTCGGTCAGCAGGTATATGCCGCCTTTGTCCAGGCGGAGACTGTCAAGCACCCTGGCTAATGCCGTTTCCAATACTTCTTCAGTCCTGATGGTATCGGCAAGTGATAGGGCGATGGAACTCAGTACGGTGAGTTCGCGGTTGCGGCGCTCCAGTTCCAGCTTTGTTTGGTCGCGAGCGATGAGTTCCCTTTGCCAGCCTTCATTGGAATCTCTTGCGTGCCCTGTCAGCGCGGCTATGCCGAGGATTAGTCCCGACCCAATTACGAACTGTATTAGATCGGATTCATCAGGATATGCGAGAAACAGGAAAAGGTTGGCCGTTAAGGCCGCAAGTCCGGCCAGAACACCAGCCCGCATACCGAAAAACCAGCCCGCAAGTCCCGCGGGCACCAGCGCCACCGCGAGAGCGATATCGCCGGCCCATCGGTGCAGGAGAGGGTATACAAGCAAGTAGATTATCGCCAGCGCCGCAACGAGAGCGATCCGCCCGCGAACCTTCGCCATCCCATACCGCTTGAAAACGGTGAATGCCTGGGTCATTTCGCCTTGCGTTTCCAGGATATCCTCACTCTTGTTCAAAACGCAACTGTCTGTCTGAGGATACTAACACAGGATTTCTATTGTTGAATAGGGGGGTAAACACTAAGAAGGAGGGGGTGGGGGTGGAGCTTTACGAGGTACCGCCTCGGCGCGAGAGTCAACCGCGTCGTCCCACGGTATTTCACCTTCCATCAGGCACACCGGGCAGGGAGTAGTCCACCCGGCGCCCGCTGCATCATTCAGAAACCCGGCTCCATCGCAATTGGGGCAGGATACCTTCCTCTTTTGATTCATCGTTCCTCACACCTCCCGGAATGCGTGCCAGATTCTAGCACATTTGATGTGTTAGCTCAGGCGCGAAGACCATCCCTGCTCGCAGCAGCGTTCAAGTGGGCTCAGCAGGCTACTCACTCTGACCCACCACCAATCAGTCCCGGCACATCTCTGCCCTCAACCCGCGTTTCTAGGACAGCTTATCAGCGAACCTCTTGACCTGGATGTCCCACTCTGTTGATAGCAGCTCAACGGATGTGCCTTTGTCGTTGGTGCAGGAGACCACGTCCACTGTTCCTCCCGCCCCTTCGAAGTAGGCACACGTGGGCGATTGCTCCCTCAGGCTTAAGCCCTGAGAGTCTTTGAAGAACGCTATGGCTCGCTTCGTCACCTCCTCGGGAGACAGCTTCGTCGAAACGGACATCCTGAGCATATTTCATCCTCCAACATCAGAGCCACCAGCATTCACAGATTGGTGTCTCCATCCCAATAAGAGTAACACAGGTTGTCTCATGGCCTCGGAATCATCCTTTACCTGGCTACTACCGTCATGTCCTTTCCCAGTGTCTCTCCTGACACTCCCGGGTTGTAGTATGAGTATGCCCGCGATGTCACGCCTTTGGCCGACACGGGGTACATTGCCTTGACGTCGAAGCTGAAGTTCACTTTGTCACCGGGCATCATGTTCTCGATGTAGAAGATGACCTTTCTGCCGGCGATATCGAACCGCTTTACTCTGTCGTCCTTCTTCATTATGGATGCTATGGACTCGTTGACCGGGGCGAATCCGGTGGGCACGGATATGTCGATCACTGTCATACCGGCTTCCATTGGCTCCGGAGGATTGAAACTGACAACGACGTCAATCTTGACCAGGTCGTTCACGGCCACCTGGGTGACGTCATACTTCACGTCTATCTTGAGTATTTCGTCTGCGACTTTGCCTGAGCCAGGCACGCTGAAGCGCCGTACGAGTTGGCCTACCGCCTGGCCCTTGCCGGTCACTCTGACTGCGACTTCGGAATCGTTGGGCACTTCTATCACCTGAAGCACATCGAAGTTGGCCTGGGTAATCCTGAATTCTTTGGCCTTTCCTCCAGAATCAACAATCACTTTGAGGTCGATGTCGCTGCGGACGCCCGTGGCGTATTGGGTCAGCGCCTCAAGGCCGACAACCGTGTCCTGGGTTGAGCCGAAGCCGCCGAACGCGTTCCTCTTTGAAACCAGCCATTTGGCAGCTTTGCCGGCGTTCAGATTGTCGCCATGCTTCAAAAGCGCCATGACGGCATAAGCCGTGGCTTCTATATTGGCAGGCCTGGCCTGGCCCGGGAAAGGCCGGGCAATGATGCCACCTTTAGGTTGCTGCACCGGGGGCTCTAGAGGCAACACGTCGCCGCCCCAATGCAGGCCGTTCTCGTCTTCCCTGGCCATCTTCATCAGCCTGTCGTGGGCCTCATCGGACTTCTTGCTGCCTGACAATTCGAGTGCAACCGATACCAGCGCCATCGCGTAGGGGTCAGTAATGCCGTCGAGCATAGTTTCCAGGTATTTTGCCGCCTTCATTCCGGCAGCCTTTTCCCCGCTTTGCATCAAAGCTGTGGCGATGTATGCCGTGAGGGCCGTCTTGCCCTTCACTCCGCCCATCATCTCCTGATGAATCACCAGTCCGACCTGGTCGAAGGACCCATCCGCGTTCTGGTGCGAGACGATCCAATTCCCAGCCGCATCCAATACGCTTTGATCGATGAAGATTATGTCCTTGGCCTGCGAAAAACTCTTCAGGACGAACGCTGTGAGCCATATGCTGCCTTCCTTGTCCTGGTTGCCAAACGCGGAGAAACTCCCATCGCTGTGCCGGTATGTAAGCTCCCGCTGGTACCCGGTGATCATCAGTTTTTCAGCCTTTGCCATTATTTCTGGTTTGAGCTGTCCGCTGTCGCGAAGATACCTGGTAATGAAGACATCAGGCGCGAAGACGATCATGTTCTGCTCACCGCAGCCGAAGGGCATTTGGAGCAGGGCCTCTAACCCGTCCATTGTTTGGGTCAGGTAGTTTGATGTCAGCGCCAGATAGGTCCTCCCAGATCCCGGGACTATGCTGCCAGGCAGCGATGTGTCCAGCTTCAGGTCGTTCCCGGCCATCAGGGTCAGATTGTCAACGATTTCCCTTGCGATGCCCTCTGGCTCGACTATTAATGTCTTGACGATGGCATCGGCTGCTTCCTTGCTGCGAGCGGTCACCTTCATCTCGTTGGCGCCGAGTTTGGTCGGCCTGATCTTGAACTGTGCTCCGCCGATGTCATTTGGCTTGATATCTATCGTCTTTGTGTCACTATCCAGCAGTTCGAACCAATCGGCCTTAACTACCTGCACCTGGACGCTCTGAGGCTTGTCCAGGTAGTTGTAGATCGCGAGGCTCAGGGGGAACTCCTCACCCCGGATGGCCGAATAAGGCAAGTCTGCAGTGATGAAGAAAGGTTGGAAGGCCCTGAGTTGTGCTTCTCCTATGCCAAGGCCTTTGCTCTTTGAGATGGCGACTGCCCGCAGCATCCAGGTTGTGATCGAGTCCGGGACGACAACCTTTATTGTAGCCTTCCCGTTAGCGTCTGTGGTCACTTCTTGCCACAGCCAGGTCTCGGGAAAGAACTGGCGCACTCTTTGCACTTCGGCCAGCCCGGTTCCAGAGGCGGCTTGCACTGTTGGGGCAGGTGGCGCTGCCTGCGGGAACAACGCCTTGGCAACGTCCTGCACGGCTATGCCGCCGAAACCGCCCGCTCTTTCCCTCAATTGATTCTTGTATTGTGTGCCGTCCGGGAGTTTCTTGTTGCTGAGGACGACGACTCCTGCGTCTTTGAAGGTCTCGGCGACCCCGCGGGTATCAATGGACTGAAAGAAGGAGACCTCATGCAGTTCGGCTTGAGGCTTCATGTACAAGCGCTCTAACTCATCGAACACCTGCTGCAGGTTGAGCCTGTTCTCCGCCAGTATATATACTGACCTGTCTACTGCGGCGATGCCCACTTTGGCCGGGCCATCTGTCGAAACATTGATGCTGACAGTGTCTCCCGGCTTTGCCTCCCCGTTGGAAAAGTCGACCTTGATGTCCTGGGGGTAAGTTGCGGAAACCTTGAAGGGTAGATAGTCTGCGGCCACCTCGCTGTTCGGCAGCACCTGGTATACCAGTAGTTTCGAACCTGGCGCCATGGAAGGCGCAGCGACGAACGATATTTCCCTTTCTCTGGTGAAGTCGCTGAAGGAAACTACCCCACGGGACACCACTTCGTAGTAGAAGTTAGAGGCCTCGCTAGTTGAGCTAATCTTGAACGATACTCGCTGCCCGATGCCCGCAGTGCCCGGGTTTGTCTGTTCCACATGGATGAAGTTCCCCGAAGGCGAATAGCCAGACTCGATGGACTTTGTTGCGGATGCCCCCTCTGAGGAAGCTTCGATGGTCATTGCAACGGCGTCCCTGGGCGGAGTTATCTCGACCAGCGCCTTGCCTCGTAAGGTGGCAGTCTTCTTCTGTTCTATTCCGAATTGGGTGAAGTCCTTGCGGAAGTAGGTGATACGTATATCGGCCCTGGCGTCGACAAGGGTATTGTCTGGCTTCTGGCTTACCAGAAGGAAACTGAAAGGGAGTCCGGGCTTGAAGACGGAACCGGAGGGGATCAGTTGCAGCACGGTTGAAGATTGGGCCACCGTGAGCAATCTGGTCGATTTTTCAGCATAACCGGTGGAAGGTTCTTCAACGGTGAACTCCAACTGCACATTGCCCTGGCCGCCAGCGCCTGGCACCCCGGCCACATAGCCTGCAGCAGGTATGGTGAAATCTGCCTGGCCGTTTATCGGAATGTTCACGGTGGAGTAGGTCTGCCATTGACCGACGTACCTGGTAGCCTTTATCTTTAGGTCGCCGTTCACCGGTTTGCCGAAGGTGTATTCGGCTGTTACCTTCCCCTTAATTGGCTCATTCACCAGGAACCAGTCGCGGGGCAGTTCCGCCTTGACCTCGTATTTGGGGAGGACGTACTCCTCGACCCTTACATCTAGCTGGGCTTTGTTCTTGGCGGTCGTGGCGGTCAATTTCCAGACGCCCAGGTTGGGCTCAGTGGACAATGGCAAGTCGAAAGTGGACATGCCGAAAGAATCTGTGTCGACGACACTGCGGAATATCTTTATCCCCTTAGCGTCCATGGCATCCACGGTGACCTTGTCTGCGACGGGCTTGAGGTCGGGGTCGAGCGACATCACGCGGATGTGGATGGTCTGGCCGGGCTTGTATATCGGCTTGTCTGTTTCCAGGAAGACCAGGTAGCTGTTCGCTACCGCCACGTTGGCCTGGTCTTTGAAGCCAGGACCGCTGATTGTGACCTGATACGCGCCTTCAGGAACGTCAGGCACATTTAGCTGCACCGTCCCGGCGCCATTTACTCTCCGGCTGGCGGTGGCTACTTCACGCCCGTCCTTGAGCAGGGCCAGTTGTACCTCCCCGCTGGCCGGAGAAGTCCCATTGAACAAAGATACCTGGATGTTATGGATCGCGCCTGACCGTAATGCCGCCGGAAGAACGGCAGTGTAGCCATCAACATTCACTTCGGGGTTTTGGATACATCCAGGTACTGTGGTCGCCAGCATTATGATGAGCATGACCGTGGCAAGTATCCGGTTTCTCTTAGTGTTCATAGCTAAGTTCCTTTCGCAATCCGGCGCCTTATGGCCGGCCCATCCGCGGCAGATGTCCATCAGGTATAACGATGGGAATTGAAAAAGGAGAGGAGCAGCAAGGGTAAGTAACAAGTAACGGGTGGCAAACAAACCAGGCAAGAAGAGGCTGGACGATGTGGCTGTTATGAACGCCCAAGCCGAAAGAGCCCGGATTCCGGCTCAAGTCCGGAGGCGTTGTCAAGTTTTACTGAGACATAACACTGGATGCTGTTGTGTGAGGATTATCCCGGCACGAAAACGGCATTCGCGTTAGAATAGAAAGGCAGACAGTCTGTTCCAGCAGGGACACTTCGAGGAAGGATCAATGCAAGAATCTACCGGTCTTCTGGAATTGCTTGGCAGGACGTTGCAGGTGGAGCATGCCATGGCAGGGACTTACTTCAAGCTGGTTGAAGCCTGCGCAGATGAAGAAACGAAGGATCTTGTGAGAAAACTGGAGCACGAATCTGAGGCGCATGTGCGGATTGTGCAGGAAGCGATAGAAGGTCTTGGCGGGCAGCACCAGGGGCCTCAAGGGGTGGTCCATTCTCAGGGCGCAACGCTCAAAGTATTCCATGACCAGTTGGAGTGGGAACGTCTCGCCCTGTGGTGCCACAAGAAAGCCTCTGGGCTTGCCTCCGACCCCAGGCTCAAGAAGACCCTCGCAGGAATCGCGGAGGCTGAAGTGAATCACATGGCGATAGTGGAAGAAATCATCCTCAAACTGGGAAAGTAGTCCCGGGGGCCGTCGCCACAGCCGGACGATGGCGTGTATCGTTTTCACGTTCGCCGACAAAACGGGAATGCCTTGCTCCGTGGCGTCCGCGGCAGGCTATTTCACCAGGCCCAATATTATCTTGAACCGGTCGCCCTCTGCCTTCTTGAGCAACTCGAACAGGACCGTTTCCGTGCTGGTTATGCCTGCCCCTTCTGCCCTGGCCCTGTCGAGGCCGATGCTCTTGTTGGCGGCCGTCCGCGAGGACACGGCATCGGCCACTACCTGCACCTTGTAACCCTTCGCTGCCAAGGCGACCGCAGTCTGGTAGACGCAGACGTGGGTTTCGATACCGGCCAGGAGTATGCTTTCCCGTCCTATTGCGCCCAGTTCGTCCAGAAAGGGCTTTTCGTCGCAGCAACTGAAACACATCTTGAGGGTGGGCTGGACCCCCGGCATGAGCGCGGCAATTTCGGGCAGGGTCGGGCCGAGGCCCCTTGGGTTTTGTTCGGTCAAGATTATGGGTACTCCGAGTGCCTGTGCCCCTTGAAGCAGTATCTTCAGGTTCTTGAGCAGAGATTCCTTTTCGTGCATGGAGGGGACCAATCTCTCCTGTACGTCGATGACAACCAGGACCGTGTCTTCAGAGTTGAGCATGCAGATTCCCTCCTGACAAGGCCATTCTTCAACTGCTAATGATACGTCCAAGTTGGCTGGGGAGGCAATGTCAACGGTTGCCGCAGCGATGAGCCCGTATGACTCTGGAAGAAACGCTCCATTGGGGGGCGCGTTGTCCGCGGGTAGGGGTTGTTGAGGCAGGTTTTCTCGCCGACCGTCTGCACGAGCGGTATCAATCCCTGCGTGGACGTGCCGGAACTCCCTCAAGACTCGGGCGGCGCTGGAAAGGAAAATGGAAAAGGTGCTGGCTATACTTCAGAAATAAGCGCTTTGAGTCGTACCAGAGTCAACGGACATCGAGCGCAACGCTGATGGACGAACACGACCGTTTAGGCTAATATAGGCCATCGCTATTCCCCCCATGGGGCCTGAAGGCAGTATGCTGGAGACGGTGAAACGAAGAGGCTTCGCCAATGCAGGAACGCGGCGGTTCGATCGAGAGGGACTCATTAGGCTGCTGGGCGAGGACCTCGATTTCCACGACCAGGCAAGCGGATACGCGTCTCACAATTTCCACTCCTTCCCTGCGAAGTTTCCCCCTCAGTTGCCTCGCAAGTTCATCTCTGCACTGACCGATCCGGGCGACATTGTGCTTGATCCCATGATGGGTTCAGGTACTACTGTCGTGGAGGCTTACCTTGCCGGAAGGCAGGCCATCGGGATCGATATCGATCCGCTCGCCGTATTGATATCGAGGGTCAAGACAACTCCAGCAAGCGTTCAGCAGATCGCCGATGTTGGCGACATGATCACGCTCCAGTCAAGGATTGCGGTCGACAAAGGGCGGGCTGAATTAGGAAAGGCGCTTGAAACGCGCTGGGATGCGAAAACGAAGGAGTTCATCGACAATTGGTTCGCACCGGAAACGCAGCTAGAATTGCTGGCCCTGCTGGAGCAGATCAACAACGTCTCGGATGCCGATGTGCGGAATTTCTTCGTATTGGCTCTCTCTTCGATTATTATCACCAAGTCCGGCGGGGTCTCGCTCGCGCTAGACCTGGGTCATACTCGCCCTCACAGGGCCAGAGTCGTCTTGGACAGGGCGGGCAAAGTAATTGTTGGAAAGGACTATCATGGCGCAAGGAAAGAGGGGGTGGACTGCAAGACCGTCGGGTCGCCAATAGATGAGTTCAAACGTAGATTCTGCAAGAACCTCAGTGGCCTGGTGGCATCGAATGAAGGCAGAATCGTTCCCTTGCTTGCCTTCGGGAACGCTCAAAGCCTGCCAATCGGAAATAGCTCGGTGAGCTTGATAGTAACGTCTCCCCCATATGCATCCAACGCCATCGACTACATGCGGGCTCACAAGTTCTCATTAGTGTGGCTGGGACATGCCCTCGGTGAATTGAGCGACAGGCGAAGAGAGTACATCGGCGGTGAAGCAGTGCGGGACGAAAGCCTGGAAAGCCTGCCGCCCGGGGCGTCGGCAATCGTGGATGGTATCGGGAACCTGGACAGGGCAAAAGGTCGGGTGCTGCATCGGTATTTTTCGGAAATGACGCGGAGCCTACGTGAGATGTTCCGGGTGCTCGGGCCCGGGAGGATAGCAGTTGTTGTCGTTGGGGCCTCGGTGATGCGGGGCAAAGATACCGAGACTGCCAATTGCCTGGCTGAAATCGGGAAAGCCATAGGGTTCGATGTTCCCAGGATTGGCGTCAGGGCACTGGACAGAGACCGCCGCATGCTTCCAGTTGGGAATAAGCGTGACACTGTCTCCCAGATACAGAATCGGATGCATGAGGAATATGTGATCGGCTTCTTGAAGCCTGAGAGCCAGGGGCGGCTCCTGTGAGGTAAAGCTATGCGAATTGCAGAGCTTCGGAAAGAGTACCACAGCCGTATCTGCCGCGAAATCATAAGGGTGAGCCGGGACCCACGCAAGGGCATCGAATACCCTAACTTCGCCGACAGCGGCAATAAATCAAGCGTGAGCATCGCTCATGGGATAACCGGGCGCATGGCGTGCAAACCCAACTACGAGCGTGTCAAAGAACAGGTTGTTGGCGACCTGTTCGAACTGGCCACCCGGGACTTCCTTCGTGACTCTTTCGGACTTCTGCAACACGTACGGCCGGGAGACTGGATATACTCAACTGACCGGCCCAAGATTTCGGGTTTTGACCAGTATGAACACCTGGCATATCTGGAGGACCTTGTAAGGCGGGACAAGGCCTTGAGACCTGCGTTGGGGGGAGACTACATCGTTAAGCCAGATATCATTGTTGCCAGAAAGCCGTTGTCGGATGCCCAGGTCAACGGCAAAGGTAAGTTGGTCGGGAAGCGAGAGCCTGTCGCCAGGCTTACTCCACTAAGGGCCTCCAATCGTGACAAGCCCTGTGCAATCCTGCATGCAAGTGTTTCCTGTAAGTGGACCATAAGGAGCGACAGATCGCAGAACACCCGGACGGAGGCCCTTAATCTGATCCGAAATCGCAAGGGCAATTTGCCTCACATAGTCGCGGTGACCGCAGAGCCTCTGCCGAGCAGGATTGCTGCTCTCGCCCTTGGAACCGGGGACCTGGATTGCGTGTACCATTTCGCGTTGACCGAACTGACGGAGGCGGTCAGGCAGGTCGACAATCAGGACCAACTGGAAATGCTGGAAGTCATGGTGGATGGGAGGCGTCTCCGGGACATAAGCGATCTGCCTTTCGACCTGGCAGTCTGAGTTGTGGGTCGGTCATGGGGCGAAGGCCATAGCGAGGCATGCTGCCGGTTCTTAGCAAACCGGACACTCGACGGACGCGCTCCGTCCGGTCCATTGGTAGCCAAACCGGGCTAGCCCGCCTCGGGCGAATAGGCCAGACCCCTCTGTTGAGACCAGGGCAAAGGCACCCAGCCCTTTTTCTATTGGCGGGAGCGGATGGGAGTCGAACCCACCTCCCGATATGTTAGTATCGGGACGAACGGATTTGAAGTCCGCGGAGCCCACCGGGACTCATCCGCCCCCGTTGGCTCATGTTAACCCGAGCGGGGAAAGGCCGTCAATACACGGGCTGTGTGGTCAGGGAGCGACTATGCTCGAAAAGCATGGAATCGTGCTGGCGTTCTCGGACGACACGGCAGGGGCAGACCCTTCGTTGCACTCTGGTGATGATCAAATCAGCGGTTGGGTCATGCTTCAGCCATTGTTAAGAGGGCTGAGAGCCTGCGGGCGCAGGCTTCTTCTTGCCAATCCGCGCGAGATGGGCCATTACGATGCTTAAGCCGTACAGGCCGATAAGCGGGCCAGCCACAAGGCTCATGTTCAAAGGGTCCGGCGTCGGAGTGATGACAGCTCCTGCAACGAACGCTCCTACGAGAGCGAGGCGCCATGCCCTGATAAGCCTCCTGGCAGTCAAGATGCCGATCTTGGCCAGGACGAATGCCACCACCGGGAATTCGAAGACTATTCCCACCCAGAACAATAGACGCGTGACCAGGCTGTAATAGCTTTCCACAGTGATTTGAGCTTCGGCGATGTTGGAGCCAAAAGTGAGCAGGAAGTGCAGAGCGGGCGGAAGCAGCACGAAGTAGGTGAAGGCGACCCCGGCGGCAAAGGACACAAGCACAGCGGGAAGCATGAAATAGACGAACCGTTTTTCGCTGGGATACAGGGCGGGTGCAACGAACCTTATTATCTGGAGCAGAATAACAGGCGTGGCGGCTGCAATTCCCATCTGTAACGCCATGTTGAAGTAGATTGTAAGGAGCTCTGTAGGTTTTATGAAGATGAGCTGTATATCGCCGGCCGGCCGCTTCAGGATTTCGAAGATATTGTTGACAAAGACGAATGAGGCCGCAGTTGTGAGGGCGACTGCTATCGCGGAATAGACTAGCCGCCGTTGCATCTCGACGAGGTGCTCCCTCAGGGAGAGCTTGTGGCCAATATCCTGCCCGGCCCCTCCGCCAAGGTTGTTTTGACTGCCCGGGATTTGGTTTGCCGTTGGTTCTGTTTTCAGGGAGCTTCGCGCCTTTCTGAGGCTGCTCGTTCAGGCTTATTTTCCTGCTGTACTGGCTATTGAAGGCCTTTTACAGCAACCATTCCGCCGGTCCCCATTCCCAGTAGTTCCAACGTGTTCCTATCCGTACTGTATAGGGACATGGTTCAACGCTTGCGCAACGGTCTGCTCCACAAGGGGATCGTCGCGCCAGAGCGCCGAGCTGAATTCCCGCTAGCTCTTGGCCTTCTTTTTGGGTTCTGCCTTGGAAGACTGTGTCGTTGCGTCTGCTTTGGGTTCTGCCTGGGTAGATTTCGTCATGGCCTTTTCATCGAGCTTCTCTTCTTCTTCGCCCTTGGACGACTTTTTGAACTCCTTGATGCTCTTGCCTATTGCACCGCCTATCTGTGGCAGTTTGCCCACGCCGAAAATGATCAGTACGATCACCAGGATGATGATCAACTCCGTTGCGCCGATTTTTGGCATTGTGCTTTACCTCCCCTGACTGTACGCCAGGACGTTCTCCTGAGCTTTGACCCGATGCTGATGTGTATACACCGTAAACCGTTCGCCACGGGCATACCCGATGACAGTAATCCCCAGTTCGGTCGCCAGGGATATTGTACGCCCTGTGACGGCACCCCGCGAAATAACCACGGGCGCTTCCATCCGCGCGGCCTTCAAGACCATTTCCGATGAGATCCTGCCTGTGCTCACCAAGAGGCAATCGCGAGTCGAGATGCCCTTCATCATGCATTGGCCGATTATCTTGTCCAGGGTATTGTGTCTCCCGATATCCTCTGAGACCAACACGAGCTCGTGTCCATTGCCTATTGCCGAGGTGTGCATGCCGCCGTACTCACGGTGTGTCTCGGCGGCGGCGAGGAGTCCCTTCATCGCGTTCGTAATCTGTTCCGGTATCAGGGACATCTGAAAATCCAGCCCGAGCGCTTTGACAGGCTTCCCCGGTTTCCTGGCTCCTCCGCCGCACCCTGAAGTCAGGGTGCGAGGCTCTGGCAACTCGACATCCTGGCGAACGAGCCGCACGTCCACTTCGAGTTCATCGTCGCAGACGCGCATGCTCGCGACATCCATCTTGCTGTCGATCAGGCCTTCGGAAAACAGGTAACCTAGCGCCAGAAAGTTCAGCTTGACCGGGGTACAGAGGAGAGTAGCCAGTTCCCGGCCGTTAACATAAACGGTTACGGGACTCTCGCGGGCTACGTGTGCCGGCTCGGCCGTCGGATTCCCTCCCGAGTAGCGGACGCAACTGACTTCTTCTACTAAACTCATGATTCCTCGACAGGATATCTACGAGCAGAATCGGGCCGCATGCCCAACAAAGTCATTCTAAACGCGATTCTGGTCGCCGTCAAACCTATCCTTTCCATAAAACCGATTATGGATAGCACAGCATTTCCCGCCGCGGCACAATGACGATCGTACCTTCTTCTCTTGCCCCTTGCGATTGCCTTGCCGCCCCTCGCAAAAACAACTGGAAATCCTTTGAAGGCGTTGACAGCTTGTGGTATTCTCAAATAGGAAAACGCTTTCAGTTAGATACAGTGGGCCGGCCCATATCCTATTGAGGTCGGGCCTGGCGGTTCTTCTTTCGGATATGTTCCCCCGCGTGGGTGTGCCGCCCTGCCGGCAGTCGGCGGTCCAGGCAATTCACGGAGTATTGATTGTATGCCAAACACAGGTGCAGGCCCTTTGCTTGATGAGATGCTCGATGCGGTGCATGGCCACGAAGCCGACCATGTCGAAATCCGCGTGGACGAGGGCGACTCGACCCAATTGAGCTACCGCAGCAAAAGGCTCGAAGAAGTCGGCCGCGTATCTAGCCGGGGAGGGTGTATTCGTGCCCTGGTAAAGGGTGGTTGGGCTTTCGGTACCTTCAACGATACTTCTGACTTACGTTCGAAGGCTGCCGCTGTGGTGAGACAGGCCCGTATGACTGCCCGGGAAAAGAGCGATTTTTCCCAGGTCCCGAAAGTGACAGATACGGTCAGACCGCCGGAGAATGTCAAGAGCCCCGGGGCCGTTCCCCTCGGCAAGAAGAAGGAAATACTCGACCAGTACAACGAGATAATACTGGGGACGGCAGGAGTTACGACCTCGACAATATCCTACGCTGACGGCGCCCGTAAAATCGCTCTGGCGAATTCAGCAGGCACGTATATCGAGCAAAGCCGTGAGGATGTGGTGCTTCGATTGGTTGCAGTTGCCCGGGATGGAACGGAGGTGCAGCAGGCTGGACTGAGCCTTGGCAGCCGCGACGATTTCTCGCCGGTCGAGAGCTACCACGACCATGTGCGTCAGATGGCGCAAAGGGCGGTGGAACTGCTGAAGGCGCCAAGAGTCAAGGGAGGCGAATACACGGTCATATTGGACCCGGTGCTGGCCGGGGTCTTTGCTCACGAGGCCTTCGGCCACCTTTCGGAATCGGACTTCATCTACGAGGACAAACGACTGCAGGAGATAATGGTATTGGGTCGCAGGTTTGGCGGCAATCATCTCAATATTCTGGACGACCCCACCCTGCCAGGGCTGAGGGGAAGCTACAAGTATGATGACGAAGGCACGCCCACCCGCAGGAGTTACCTGATAAAGGAGGGCGTCCTGGTCGGCAGGCTTCATTCCAGGGAGACCGCGGCCAAAATGGGAGAGGAGCCTTCAGGGAATGCCAGGGCGATCAGCTACCGGCACGCACCAATCGTGCGGATGAGCAACACGTATATCGAGCCCGGCACGGCATCGCTCGATGAGATCATGAGCGAAGTTAAAGAAGGCGTCTACGCGAGGAACTGGTACGGTGGCACTACTAGCATGGAGATGTTTACCTTCTCTTCTGGCGACGCCTACATGATCCGCAATGGCAAGATAGCGGAGCCCTTGCGCCCGGTAGCTTTGACCGGCAATTTGTTCGAGACGCTTGGCCAGATAGACGCAGTCGGTAACGACCTGGACATGAACCAGGGTGGGGGTTGCGGCAAGGGTGGACAGGCGCCTCTTCCTGTTTCAAACGGTGGCCCGCATATCAGGATCAAGCGGTGCCTCGTGGGGGGGAAATAGCATGTCCGGCGTCGACCATGTCTCCTTCTTTCATGATGTACTGACCGAAGCCGTCAGGGCAGCGGAACAGGCGGAGGTTTTCGGCGCCATCGCCAATGAAACTCCAGTGAGGTTCGAGGCCAACAAGCTTAAAGAAGTCCAGAGCAGAAACAGTACCACAGTCGCACTCAGGCTGACAAAGAACGGAAGAATCGGACTTGCAATGTCTTCCGGAGTTACTGATCCAAAGTCAGTGGTCAAGATGGCTCTCGAGACTGCCGTGTTCGGAGCTCAATCGAAGTTCGAGTTCCCTGGCAAAGCCAACTACCCCGAGGTCCCGGTCTACGACGAGGCGGTGGACAGGGTTTCGGCCGAGCAAATGGTTGAAATCGGGCAAGGTCTTATCGATAGAGTGAGGCATCGTTCGCCTGAACTTATGTGTGAAGGTGGGGTCAGCAAATCGTCAATTGAGATTCACATTCTAAATTCGAACGGGGCCTCCGCGCAATACAGGAGAAGCCTGTTCTCTGTAGGGGTAGAAGGTACCCTGATACGCGGTGAGGACATGCTCTTTGTCGGCGACGGCGAGGTCTCGTGCCATCCTATCAGAAACACTTCCGAAATAGAGGCAGTGACGGTCTGGCAATTGGAAAACGCCAAGAATAGGGCGAGGGTGCCAACCAGGTCTATGCCTGTCATCCTCACGCCAAGAGCGGTTGCCGGCACCATCGGTACTCCTCTGTCTATTGGGTTCAACGGACGGACTGTATTTGAAGGCGCTTCTCCCCTCAGAGGTAAGCTGGGAGAGCGATTGCTCGATGCAAAGCTGTCCCTCTATGATGACCCTGTCACCGCAATGATGCCCGCAAGCAGGCCGTGCGATGATGAAGGCACGCCAAGCAAACGGAATACTCTTATCAGGCATGGAGAGATAGTTACATTCCTGTATGACCTGCAGACGGCGGGACTCGCGGACGCGGTGAGCACGGGTAGCGCCAGCAGATCCCGTGGCCCGATGCCGGGTCCGAGCGCCAGTTGCCTTGTCTTTGAGAAGGGCGACATCGCCTTCGAGAAGATGGTCTCCGAAATTAAAGAAGGTCTCATCGTGGAGCATCTCATGGGTGCTGAGCAAGGCAACGTCCTGGGTGGGGATTTCAGTGGCAATGTGCTGCTTGGGTTCATGATCGAAGGCGGGAAGATAGTTGGTCGTGCCAAAGATGTGATGGTTTCAGGCAATGTGTACAAGGCACTGAAGACGATAGTGGCCATGGGGAAGGAATCCAGGTTGGTCCACGGCGGCATTAACACTCCACATATCTGGCTGCAAGAGTTGAGCGTAGCCGCCAAGGGGTCCTAGTTGAGCGACGAGATGGTCAACCTGATAAAGGAACCTGCCCGAGGCAGGAGGCCTGTCATGCTTGCCGCCTGGCCCGGGGTGGGACAGGTCGCACTGATCGTGGCCAGGTACCTGCAGCAGAAATTGGGAGCCGAGGATATCGGGGAGTTGGAGTCATTCCACTTCTTTGAGCCCACAGGAGTTGCGGTCAAGGACAACGTTGTCCAGGAGCCCCAATTCCCTTCAAATGTCTTCTTCTACTGGAGAAATCCTGTTAATCCGCGTGCGGACCTGTTGATATTCCTTGGTGAGGCACAACCTGCGAGTCGTGCCTACGAACTGGCACACTGTGTCATCGATGTGGCGCAACGGTTCAAGGTGAAGAAGCTGTATACCTGTGCCGCTGCTTTGGTGCGGATGCACTACACAGAGCCGTCCAAGGTCTGGGGTGTTGCCACAGAGCATCGCTTGCTTGGGGAATTCAAGGGACGGGAAGTGGTGATGCGCGGAGAACTGCAAATAGCGGGAATGAATGGCGTCTTGCTGGGGGTGGCCAAAGAGCGAAAAGTAGAGGGTTATTGCCTGTTGGGGGAAGTGCCCATGTACGCCACGAGAATACCCAATCCAAAGGCCGCCCTGGCTGTCACCGGCATTCTTGCCAAGATGCTCGAAGTCACCATTGACCTGAATGATCTGAAGGAGCAGGCCAAGGAGGCTGAGGAGGAAATGAAGCGACTCGCCGTACAGGCCATGGGTGAGTTCATAGATCATTTCACCAAACCTATTTGGCCGCCGCCGAGCGAGGAGGAAGAGGAGGATGAGGGATAGGCCTGAAGGCCGGGCCAGACCGCGTGCCGAAGGTGTCTTGACCGAAATACTCGACGCGTCGAGGCCTTTGAACGTGACCAAACTGGCCGAGCTTTCAGACCTCAATCGTGCCGAGGCGGAAGTCTTTCGAAAGAAATGGGAGGACGTGCCCGTCGAAAGAAGAAGGGATATCATTTCCCGAATGGCAGAGCTAGCCGAAGACAATTTCGATCTCGACTTCGCCAGAGTATTCCTGGCAGTGATACAGGACCGCGATCCGGCCGTCCGGTCCGTTGCGGCCTCGGGACTCGTGCTTTCCGAAGAAAGCGAAGTTGTTGCCCCTCTGGTCAGATTACTGACACAAGATGAGTCGGAACCCGTTCGAATCGCGGCGGCGTTGTCGCTGGGCAAATTCGTGTTGCAGGGAGAATTGGGCAAAATAGGAGCCGTCCAGACCGAAAGGGCCAGGGAGGCGCTCTTGCGCGTGGTCGAAGACAGGAGGTCGAGTCCAGAACTCAGGCGTCGCTCACTGGAGTCAGTTTCTCCCTGGTCTTCTCCGAGGGTGACAGAGTTAATCGCGAATGCCTTTAGAAGCACAGAACCAGGATTCAAAGCCAGTGCCATATACTCCATGGGCATGAATTGCGACGCTAGGTGGCTCCCGGCTCTATTCAGCGAGATGGCAAGCGAAGATGCCAGACTGCGGTATGAATCCGCCCACGCTGCAGGCGAAATAGCTGAACCATCGGCCCTGCCTCACTTGTTTCCCTTGCTCAGGGACGATGACATCGAAGTCCGGGTGGCGGCAATCTGGGCGCTCGGGCAGATAGGCGGCAAGGCTTCGAAAGAAGCCCTTCGCAGGCTTCAAGGCGACCCCGACGAAAAGGTCAGAGATGCGATAGAACAGGCTTTGTCAGAGATCGCACTTGGAGACGATACGTTACCCATGTAGGCCGGGTTAAGGAGTGAGATGTTGATGGGGCGCAAGGTCAGGTTAAGACCCAAGAGGGCGGAAGATGCCTGGCAAGACTTCCAATGGAGACAAGACGCTGAACTCGCCGAACTGGATGCATCTGCGCCTCTCGATGAGTCTTTCGAAGAATACCAGCGGGGTTACCATTGGGAACTGCAGCACCCTTCGAGACACCGGAAGCGTTTTGCGGTCGAGACAATTCAGGGCAAACACATCGGAAACGTGGCTTATTTTGACGTCGACGAAAAGGCGAGAGAAGCCCAGTTTGGCATATTGATTGGCGACAGGGACTATTGGGGGAAAGGGTATGGAACAGAGGCTGTGGGGTTGGTCTTAGACTACATGTTTGGAGAAGCGGGTATGGAGAAGGTGTATTTGCGCACTCTGGATTGGAACATGCGGGCCCAGGCGTCCTTTGGCAAATGGGGCTTTGTTCCCGACGGCAAGTTGAGAGAAGGCAGATACAACTTCGTCATGATGCGCCTCGCTCGCTCAGAATGGGTGAAGATACAGGTAAAGCGGCCTGTTTGCACTGCGGACGATGGGAAGCAAAGCGCGCAGGGGGTGAAAGGCAACAATTGAATTGGCTTGACCTGGTACTAATCCTCATATTCGTGGTTGCAGCCATAGGGGGCGCCAAGAGCGGCCTGATAAAAAGTGTCATCGGTCTGGTCGCATTGACAGTTGGAATTGTTCTGGCTGTGAGATTCTACCCTGAGTTTGGGAAGTGGCTGCAACATTTCATTGCAAACGGGACCTGGGCCAGGGTAATCGCGTTTGCTCTGATTCTGGTCGGCACGATCATTGCCGGGTCCATTGCCGGCTCCTTCGTTAGAAAGCTGGCTTCGGCAATCGGGCTGGGCTTTTTTGACCGCATTGGGGGGGCATTATTTGGTCTACTGATAACAGCGGTGGTATTCGGCGGGATACTGTCGCTGGTTTCCTCAGCCCCGGGTGCTTTGGGCCTGCAGAGTTCCATAAATGATTCCCTTGTGGCTTCCTTCCTCATCGACCGGGCACTGCCGGTACTTGGTCCGCTCTCCCCGTTTTTCGGCGACCCCCGCGGCTGGTTCGACCGCCCCATCTTTTAGCCCGATGGTACATTTTTGAGTCAAAGGTGGCATCTTGACGCCCCTTTGCGATAAGATATGCGCGGGAAAGAAAGTCACAGACAGGAGGAAACTCTTGGCGACATCGAGCGTATTGCAGACTGCCATAGAAGAGGGCAGAAACCAGTTGACCGAAATCGAGGCCAAAGACCTGGTGCAAAAGGCCGGAATCCCGGTTGTTGAAACCATGCTTGCCCGTTCCAGGGAAGAAGCGGAAAAAATTGCCCGCAAGTTGGGTTTCCCGGTGGTACTCAAGGTCGTTTCGCCTGAAGTGGTACACAAGAGTGATGCTGGCGGGGTGAAACTGAACCTGAAAAACGGAAAGCAGGTTGGCCTGGCCTATGACGAGATAATGAAGTCCGTAAAACAGAAACAGGAGTCGGCCAGGATTCTTGGAGTTTCTGTCCAGAGAATGGCTCCCCCTGGGGTAGAAGTCATCGTAGGCATGAGCAAAGACCCTCAGTTTGGCCCCGTGTTGATGTTCGGCCTCGGCGGCATATTCGTGGAAGTGCTCAAGGATGTTTCGTTCCGCATCGTGCCGCTGGAAAGGCGGGATGCCTCGGAGATGATCAGAGAAATCAAGGGATTTCCAGTGCTGCAGGGAATCCGGGGGGCCGAGCCCGTGGATCTTTCAGTACTTGAAGACATTCTGTTGAAAGTCTCTAATTTGGCTGAGAAGGCCCCCGAAATCAAGGAAATGGACCTGAACCCGATCTTCGCTTACAAGAACGGTGCTCTCGCAGTTGACGCCCGCGTCATCCTGGAGTCTAAATAGTGGATATTTACTGGCAGGGACATTCGTGTTTTCGTCTCAAAGGCAAAGGGTCAACCGTTGTCATAGACCCTTTCTCTCCGGACACAGGCTACAACCTGGGTAAACTGGAGGCCGATGTCGTCCTGGTGACCCACCAGCACCCCGGGCATAACTATGTGCAGGGCGTGGGTGGTGAATTCAGGGTGATAAACGGGCCAGGTGAATATGAGATTGGCGGGGTGTTTGTCACTGGGGTAGCGAGTTTCCACGATGATAAATCGGGGGAACTCAGAGGGAAAAACACGATCTACGCCGTTGAGTTCGAAGGCGTTACTGTAGCGCATTTGGGGGACCTTGGTCATGAGTTGTCGTCTAAGACGGTCGCAGAGTTGGGCAAGATCGATGTTCTCCTCCTCCCTGTTGGAGGCGTAACAACTCTTGATGCGGTCGCCGGGGCTGAAGTGATGCGCAGGCTGAGCCCTAAATGGGTGGTGCCCATGCATTACAAGACCCCCGCTATCACACGCGAACTGCTTCCTGTGGGGAAATTCCTGGCCGAGACCGGTGTCAAGGATGCTGTCCCTCAACCACGGCTATCAGTGAGCGGAGGAGCCCAGGCTTCCCTCCAGGTTGTCTTGCTGGATTATCCCGGAAGCCGGTCTCAGTAATCTTGAACATTTACATAAGTGGTCGGAACTGTTGTGGGCCTGCCCGTTCCGAAATTGTAATTGAATTGCGGCACATGGAGGTCTACAGATGAGCCAGGTCAGGACTGAATTGAGGAGGCTGTGTGAACTGCAGAAGGTCGACGACGAAGTCACCGTGGCTGCCACTGCTCTGAAGCAAGTGGAGAGCCTCCTGGGGTATTCTGGAGAGATGGAGCAAGTCCGAAAAGCCCTGACGGACGAACAACAGAAGTTAGCTGAAATAAAGGTGGCGCAGAGGCCGGTTGAGACTGAGATGCAAGACTTGGAATCGAAGATATCCAAGCTTGAGTCCAAGCTGTATGAAGGTGGCAAAGGGAGCAAGGAGTTGACGGCCATACAGCAAGAGGTTGAAACGGAGAAGACGCGCCGCAAGGCACTGGAAGAAAAAGGGCTGGAGCTATTGTCTCAGGCAGATGCCGTCCATAGTGAAATAGAAACCAAGTCCAAGGCCCTCGAAGCGCAGGAAAAGGAATGGGCGGTCCAACAGGCAGAACTGCAGAAGAAACAGGCGGAACTGAATCAAACGCTCTCTGACCTTCAACAGAAGCGCGCACAAGCATCTGTCCCCATTAGCGCCGAAATCCTGAATCTTTATGAGACTGTCCGGGCTTCCCGTGGCCAGGCGGTGGCCAGGGTTGAGAGGGGAATGTGTAAGGGATGCCGGCTCATTCTCCCGGTGAGCGAATGGCAAAGAGTGCGCACCGGCGCTCTCGTGCGCTGCAGCAGTTGCGGGCGGATACTCTGCCTGGACTAGTGGTAACGGGGAAACGGAGATGTTCGCGTCCAATCCCGGCCCACAACTTAGTACTGAACCTGTTCCCCCCGCAGTGGAGCTTCGTGGCGTCTCCTATTCCTATGGGGGTCCACTTGCGCTGGATGACCTGTCTTTGACCATTCCACGGGCAGCCAGTTTCGGTCTGGTTGGCCCAAATGGTTCGGGGAAGTCCACATTGATCCGCATAGTGGTCGGACTGCTTGCCCCCAAACGAGGTCAACTGCTGGTCTTGGGGCGTCCTTCTCCCCATTCTGTTTCAGAGTCAATAGGGTATATGCCGCAGCTTTCTGCCCTGTACCTGGAATTGTCGGTCTCTGAGAATGTAGAGTTTTTTGCCCAGGTATATGGCCTCAAGGACCGGGCCGATAGGACGCTTTCCGTGGAACGTACAGTCAGATTGGTGGACCTGTGGGCCAGAAGAAACGACCCTGTGCTGAAACTAAGCGGTGGAATGAGGCAGCGGGTAAGCCTGGCGTGTGCCCTGGTACATCAGCCTCGGCTTTTGGTGCTGGACGAACCCACCGTGGGACTTGACCCGGAGTTGAGGGTAGCCTTCTGGGAACATTTCAGGACGCTTACGGGCGAGGGAGTTACCATAGTTGTTTCCAGCCACACGATGGACGATGCTGCCCACTGTGACCGCTTAGCTTTCTTGCGCGAGGGGAGGGTAGTCGCTGAAGGCACACCTGGCGAACTTGTAGCTGCCAGCGGTGCCCCGAAGGCAACACTGGAAGAGGCTTTCCTTCACTATCTGAGGCGAGGAAGGAAGGACAATGGAACTCAATAGAGCATTGGCCATTGCTAAGAGGATCGTGAGGCAGTTCCTGCGTGACCGCAGGACGATGGGAATGCTGTTCCTTGTGCCCGTGTTGGTGATGACGCTTGTTGGCCTTAGTTTTCCTTCTGATGGAGGGGTCCTCGATTTCATTGCGCCCGCATTGCTGGCAGCCATGGCCCTGTTCTTTGTCTTCATACTCACCGGAGTAAGTTTCCTGAGGGAACGTTCGCAGGGCACCCTCGAACGGGTAATGGCTTCACCTGTTTCAAGGTCTGAAATAATCGTTGGCTATTTGCTTGGCTTCATCCTCTTTGCCGCCGCCCAGGCCTTGATCATCCTGTTCTATACGATCTTCGTCCTCAAGGTGCATTATGTCGGGGCACTGTGGCAGATATTCGTCTTTCAACTTGTGATCACGATAGTTGCCCTGAATCTGGGGCTGTTCGTTTCCACCTATGCCAGGAATGAGCTGCAGGTGATACAGTTCATTCCGCTGGTGCTGGTACCTCAATTCTTCCTTTCTGGACTTCTGTGGCCTGTCGAACAGATGAACCGCTATCTCCAGTACCTGTCGAAGGTCATGCCTTTGACATATGCGGTAGATGGGCTGAGGAAAATCATGCTCGAAGGTCGGACGCTGGGTAACGTGTTGCCAGATCTGGCAATACTGGTGGGATTTGCCTGCGCAATGACCCTGCTGGGGGTATTGGCCTTGAAACGCGGAAGCCAGGCCTAGTTCCGAGGTCGCTCTCTCAATCGGAGATGCGGATGAAAAGGCCGATAAACAGGAGGGCACCGCCCACAATAATCGCGATTGTCCCCCCCAGGTGTAGTGTCTTGAGCCACCAGCGAGGTGGCCAGTTTGTAAGGAACTCCCGCAAATCGTAGCGTTGCGCGAGTTGGTCCCGATAGGCGAGTCTCTCGTGTCTCCCCCACAGGAAAAGGATCACGCTAAAGACAACGAATGCCCCCCCGATTATCATTAGCACGACAGACTGTTCCATGCCTGTCACCGCCTTATCTCAGGAAACCCTTTCGGCACTAATTCGACCACTAGCTTATACCCAACAGTCCAGGATGTAAAGGGGGGTAGCATGAGCAGACCGACTTTGGTACCTTGGAGGGGTCATAAACCCTGTGCCGCTCCAGTAGGCATGGAAGGGCACAGGGCTGCAAATCACTGCTGAGGCTATTTGACGTCTGCTTTAGCGCCGGCGGCCTCAAGTTTCTCTTTTGCCGCTGCGGCATCGGCTTTGCTGATGCCTTCCTTAACGTTCTTGGGGGCGGCTTCAACAAGTTCCTTGGCTTCCTTCAGGCCCAGGCTTGTCAGTTCGCGGACAACCTTGATCACATTGATCTTGTTTGCGCCGATTTCTTTGAGGACGACGGTGAACTCGGTCTGCTCTTCAGCCGCAGGAGCTGCTGCTGCGCCGGCGCCACTGGCGGCAGGTGCTGCGGCGGCCATCGGAACAGCCGCGGTCACCCCGAACTCTGCCTCCAGAGCCTTGACTAGCTCAGACAACTCCAGGACTGTCATACCCTTGATTGCCGCGATCATTTCATCTTTCGTAAGTGCCATTAGAATCTCCTTCCGGTTTTGTGTACAGGGACTTCCTGCACACCACTTTCCTGTTTATTGATGAGAAAAGATAGCCTAGGCAGCCTGCTGCTGGCCTTCCATCTGTCTTACGCGTGCCTGAAGAACACCGACAATTCCCCTGATGGGCGAACCCAGGACGAAAACGGTCGCCGAGATGGGTGATTTCATCTTGCCCAAAAGGTCCGCGATCAGAGCCTCGCGCGATGGCAGCAAGGTCAGTGCTGTGATATCTTTTGCATCGATCGTCCTGTTGCCGAGAATCCCACCCTTTATCTTCAATGGGGTTCCCGTTGTCCGAATATAGTCAGCCAGGACCTTTGCCGTAGCTATTTCACTCCTCATGCCGAAGGCTATCGCTGTGGGCCCTTGCAGCATGGGCTTGATCCCTGACTTGTTGACCTTCTGGGCGGCTAGAATCATCAGCGTATTCTTAACCACCCTGTACTCGACCCCGGCCTCGCGCAGTGCTTTGCGTAATTGGGTTATGGATGCGGTATTGACGCCCTTGCTTTCCGTGACAATGGCAATACTGCTGCGGGACAGGGTATCAGCCAGTTCGTCGACTGTCTTGACTTTGTATTCTTTTACCATTTTCCCCCCTGAAAACAGAAGAACCCTGTGCCGTAGAGTGACACAGGGTTTGGAGTCCACAGAATTAGACTCTTTACCTCGGCGGGCTTGACATTAAGTCCCCTGTCGGGACGCCTGCTGTCTACGGCGGCCATATTCGATTGGCCACAGTATACCAGCAAACGCAGAAGGGACGCAAAAGGAACAGAGTCCCGACCCTTCGTTTATTGATCGCAGTGGCTGAGACGAACGGGTCTCGGCCCCGCCTCAGGGCGACTCCTTCCTCGCTCCGCCACCTCAAAAAGACAATTGGCCAGGCTTCGTGGCCCTATTTGCTGTTCTTCCTGGGCTCTTGTGTTTTTGCCTGCGGCGTTATCTCTATCTGCTTGGGCTTTATTTCTTCTGCTTTCGGCATCGTCAGTGTTAGTAGTACGCCGTCCTTGAAATTCTGCCGATGCCTTGGACGCCTGGATGGCTACAGGGTATTACCATGGAGCGGGTGAACGAGCCGCAGGACCGCTCCCATCGAACGGAAATAGGGGATAAGTCGTGGAGGCGAAAAAACAGAAGGCCCGCAAAGCGGGCCTTCTGGGGGAATCAGAATAGAGTGGCGTTTCTACGACGCGGTCATTGCCAGTGTCGGCTTGATATCCAGCTTGAGTCCGGGCCCCATGGTGGTCGTAAGGTAGGCCGACTTGATGTACTGGCCCTTAGCCCCGGCAGGCTTAGCCCGAACGATGGCTTCCAGTGCCGTGTCAACGTTTTCCGCCAACTTCTCTTCTTCGAAGCTGATCTTGCCCACGGCCACATGTATTCCAGAGGTCTTGTCCAGTTTGAACTCAAGGCGGCCCTTTCTGGAGTCACCTATGGCGCGGGGCAGGTCCCCGGCGGGAACGACGGTGCCTGACTTAGGGTTGGGCATCAGCCCCTTTCGACCTAGTATCTTGCCCAATTTGCCAAGTTTACCCATGGCATCAGGGGTGGCGATGGCAACGTCGAAATCTGTCCAGCCTTCTTCGACCCTCTTCACCAGGTCGTCGGCGCCAACGAAATCAGCGCCGGCTTCCTGGGCAATCCGGACACCTTCGCCCTGGGTGAATACAACGATGCGTATCTTCTTCCCCAGGCCGTTGGGCAGAAGTGCAACGCCCCTGACCATCTGGTTCGAGGCGCGCGGGTCCACGCCCATCTGGAGGTGCAACTCAACGCTTTCATCGAATTTGGCGTGGGCCGCCTTCTTGGCCGCTGCGATTGCCTCTTTTATGCTGTAGGCCTTATTGGGGTCGACCGATTTCATAGCTTCAGCATGTTTCTTGCCGATTTGTGACATAATAACTACTCCACTTCGATGCCCATGCTTCGGGCTGTGCCAGCGACGATTCGCATCGCCCCATCAACATCGGCTGCATTAAGGTCTTTCTGTTTCAACTGGGCAATTTCGCGCAGTTTAGCCTGCGGGATCTTGCCGATCTTCTGTCTGTTAGGAATGCCACTTCCCTTTTCCACACCGAGTGCCCGCTTGAGCAAGTCTGACGCCGGGGGAGTCTTGGTGGTGAAGATGAAGCTTCGATCTTCGTAGACGGTTATTTCTACTGGAATGATGAAACCGGCCTGGGAAGCAGTCCGTTCATTATATTCCTTGCAGAAGCCCATGATGTTCAGGCCGTGCTGGCCCAACGCAGGGCCGACCGGCGGAGCGGGAGTAGCCTTGCCCGCCGGGATTTGAAGTTTTACGATTGCCTTTACTTTTTTTGCCATGGATTATTGGCTCCTCGTGGAAGGCACAGGTTACAGGCGCTCTACCTGTAAGAAGTCCAGTTCCACCGATGTCTCTCTTCCGAAAAGTGATAGAAGTACTCTGACCTTGCCCTTTTCCTGGTTGACTTCGTCCACAGTGCCGACGAAATCGATAAAGGGGCCGTCGACGACGCGGACGCTTTGACCTTTGGAGAAGCCGACTTTTACCCGTGGTGCTTCCGCTGCCATCTGGTCAAGTATCTTTTTGACTTCTGCTGCTTCCAGCGGCGTAGGCTTGTTGCCGCTGCTCACGAACCCGGTAACACCGGGGGTATTCCGCACGATATCCCATGACTCATCGTCCATTGCCATGTGGACCAGAAGATATCCCGGAAAGACTTTCTTGGTAACGGTACGCCGCTGGCCGTCCTTGATCTCCACCTCGTCTTCGGTAGGTACAACAACCTGAATCACCTTCTCGCCAGCACCCATGAACTTGATGCGCTGTTCGAGGTTCTTCTTGACCCTGTCCTCATAGCCAGAATAGGTATGGATCACGTACCAGCGTTTGTCGGCTTGCTTGATGTCCATTAACTGCCCGCACTCCCGAAGAATCCGATCAATCGGGTGAACCCGAAGTCGATTGCACCCAGTATGACGCCCAGGATGGCAGTTATGGCGATGACTATAGCTGTCAGTCGAAACGTTTCTTGCCTGCTGGGCCAGACGACTTTGTTGAACTCAGACCAGGTCTGCACGAAGAAGTTCACAATGCCGCGCTTTTTTGCGGTCTGAACCCCGGTCGCTGGCAGGGCCCTGGCTGGCTTACGCTGAACCGTCATTTTGATTCCTTGTGTAACGTGACGCGACGTTCGCGCGGGCAGTACTTCTTCAGTTCCAACCGTTGCGGGTCATTCTTCTTGTTCTTGGTGGTGGTGTAAGTCCTCTCCTTGCATTCAGAGCAAGCGAGATGGATGATTACCCTGGCTTCACCCTTCTTTTTCGCCATCTAATCTCTATCCTCCCCCGGGCCCTGAGCCTGCGAGGGTTTCTCTATTCGAGTACCTGCGTGATAACCCCGGATGCTACTGTCCTGCCACCTTCTCGAATGGCGAACCGAAGTCCTTGTTCGATAGCCACCGGGTAGATGAGCTCAATGGTCATTGTGATGTTGTCACCAGGCATCACCATTTCTACACCCTCCGGGAGTTGGATGCTGCCTGTGATGTCCAGAGTCCTGATGTAGAACTGTGGTTTGTACCCGTTGAAGAACGGGGTGTGTCTGCCACCTTCTTCCTTTGACAGAACGTAGACCTCTCCCTTGGCCTTGTTGTGAGGCTTAATTGAACCGGGCGCAGCAAGCACCTGGCCGCGCTCGACATCCTCACGCTCTATACCTCGGATGAGGCAGCCAACGGCGTCTCCGGGCTCGCCGGCATCCAACAGCTTATGGAACATTTCCACCCCGGTGATGGTTGTCTTTCGGGTCGGCTTGATGCCCACAATTTCGACTTCGTCGCCGACTTTTACCAGGCCTCTTTCTATTCTCCCGGTTACTACAGTGCCGCGGCCCTTGATTCCGAACACGTCTTCAACCGGCATGAGGAACGGTTTGTCCTTGGGCCTCAGTGGTACCGGGACATAGGCGTCGACCGCATCCATCAGTTTCCATATTCTGCCGCACCAATTGCATTCCCTCTTGCCGCAGCCGCATTCCAGTGCCTTGCTGGCGGCGACCCGGACCACAGGTATGGAGTCGCCAGGGAAGTTGTACTTGTTGAGGAGGTCGCGCATTTCGAGTTCGACCAACTCAAGAAGTTCTTCATCTTCCATGAGGTCGCTCTTGTTCAAGGCAACCACAAGGCTTGGCACTTGCACCTGCCGGGCGAGAAGGATGTGCTCTCTCGTTTGTGGCATTGGGCCGTCCGGGGCGCTGACCACCACGATTGCACCGTCCATCTGGGCGGCGCCGGTGATCATATTCTTGATGTAATCTGCATGGCCAGGACAATCGACATGGGCGTAATGCCGTTTCTCTGTCTCATATTCGACGTGTGCGATGGCGATGGTCATGCCACGGGCCTTTTCTTCAGGGGCGTTATCGATGGTGTCGAAAGCCCTGTACGAGGCTCCGCCTGCCTTGGACAATACCATCGTGATCGCCGATGTGAGGGTTGTTTTGCCGTGATCGACGTGGCCGATGGTGCCCACGTTTACGTGAGGCTTGTTACGTACAAAGAGCTTTTTTGCCATTTCTTGAGATCCTCCTTCTCAGTGCGGATAGGCTGGAATCATAGCCGTCCGTTTTACTATCGAATAACTCTTGAACTACTTTGAATATGGAGCCCACAACCAGATTCGAACTGGTGACCCCGTTCTTACCAAGAACGTGCTCTACCGGCTGAGCTATGTGGGCCCTGACTCAGCTCATCTGGTGGAGGGGGGAGGATTCGAACCTCCGCAGCCCTTTCAGGCGGCAGATTTACAGTCTGCTCCGATTAACCACTCTGGCACCCCTCCACAGGCTGAACCAAAGGTCCAGAGCCCGAGAGGGGAGTCGAACCCGCTAACCTACCGATTACAAATCGGTTGCGCTGCCATTGCGCCACTCGGGCATTTGTGCGCTAGGCCGCAAAGTTAAAGAAGCGAACAGCCGAAGGGCTGCTCGCCGAATGCGTAGTATAGAAGAACGGCCCGACGAAAGTCAAATGTAGCAGGAATACTCCAATGTGGTCAAACCGGCATACCGCAAAGCGCTGTGCAGGCAGCGCCCCACCGAATGGGCCATGGGTAAAATGCTGTCGGACTGCCCGTCACAGACGTTTGCCATGTTGGATTTCATGCCTGTACCAGACGATGCTTGCCAGAAGCAAAGCCAGGGATGTGAAGAGCAAAGCCAACATCTGTTTCTGCATGCCTGAGAAGAATGTCCGGACCACATTGAGTGCGACGGTATCGATCTTTGCAGAAATCAGCGATTGGAACGCCGACCCTTGATTGAAGGACGTACTCAACTGGTCGTGCACCGCGGTCTGTACTGCTGATGACACAGGTGGTGCCGCAATCATAACGAGGATCGCCGTTGCCAGGAGCGTAGCCGCTACCCACATCAGGCGGCTGCTCCAACGGCGCCCACCGAGGAATCCTATGGCGACCAAGACGAGGCCAGGCAGCACCCACAACACCATCTTCCAGCGCCGGGCCGATCCGAGATCCTGGCGTATTCTTTCGAAGTTCTGCGCATCCTTACCTTGCAGATCTGTGAACATCCGCGTCTTCAGGTCTTGCTGTGTAAGAACTAGTCCATCAGCAACGTACTGTCGTGCCTTGTCCAGGCTGCCTGCTTTTGCACCTAACGCATCGCGCAGATTCTGGTCAGTCAACGTATACCCGCTGCGTATTACGTTTCTAATGCCGTTCAGCAGTTCGCCGCCTTGCCCTGCACCAAGTATCGAACTCATGTCAGAGTCCGAGAGGACCCACCTGTCAGGAATATCTCTGGTCACCAGGGGGGCGATTTGTGCCCCGATATCGATTCTCAACAACTGCTTTATTTCGGCATACGAAAGCGCCAGCGGGCGGCTGTCCGGAAGGCGCCCTATGGGAGGGTTGGCCAGCATCTGAGCAAGTTGCAGAGGGGTACTGACAGGCAACGAGTTGACATAGGCTTCCAGCTTCCGGTCTGCAAGCTGGGCAACGGCAGTGTTCAGCGCTGGTTTCCGGTCGGCCAACTGTATGGTGACCTGCAATGAGTTAGTGTTACCTTTCAGATAATCGAAGACCTGGTTGACGACCTGGGGAACAACAGACTGGTACCATTCCAGGGTAAGCACCTGCTTCATCACAGTCCGTATGTCGCTGCTTGTCAATTGAATTCCCACGGGCAATTGGAAACCAGACTGCCAACCGGAACCCAGTGCGGTCTCAGAAATATTGTCGAATAGCGAGTTGTAGTTTTCAGGTTTCTTGAGATTGTTCGTGACCACCGTCTGCAATGCGTTAATGCGGTCCGAAATATCTACCTTGAAGGAGAAACTGTCCTTTTCTTTTGTAAGGTAGGGGACCATCTGGTCAATGCCTGTGATTAGCTGTGCCTGCATCCAGTCCAGAGGCACCATGGTCCGCAGCGTGCTCTCCAACTCGTCTCTGGTGAGGGCCAGCGGGATTTGTCCTGTGTTGTCAGAGGCAGCGTCCACTAATTGTGAGATCATATTGTCATAAAAAGCCGCAAAGAATTCCTTCTTGGCCAGTTCGGTCTTCGCCGCGGCAGCAGCAGCCTTCACACGGTCTTTCAAAGGTACGGTCAAGGTAAATGAATCTACATCCCCAAGCAAGTAAGGCAGGACGGTCTTGACGGATGCTTCTGTCTCTTCCTGAACGTACTGTCTGGGCAGCGCCTGTTCGATGATAGCCATGACATTGGCCTTGTATCTTGAAAGGTCCAGTGCAGTATTATCGTTGCCGGTGTCCATCTCATCTATGGCGGCGGGGATCGCCTTGTCATAGATGAAGTTGTATATGTCGGCCTTGCGCAGTTGGTCGACATAAAAATCAGGATTGCCCGCGGTGTCATTCACCCGGAAAACCACCAGTACTGGCAGGTACAGTGCGACAAAAACGAACGCCAGTATTACAGCTAGGATCCGGCGAAAAATCATCATAAGTTCTCTATGCCTCTCCGCTCGATCAGAACGGGCAATAATCGAGACGACATCTTATTTGTCGTTTCCGCATAATAGACGCTTCTCTGCGGAGGTATCCGTCATTTCAAGTATAGCAGCAGTATCATGATGCTGGTTGGCGTTCAGCGGCATTCCCCTGGGACCGAGGCAACCTGACTCTCCTGCAAGTCTATTTCCACCAGGGATAGTGCGGCGGCATATTGCTGGAGACGTTGCCCTTGAATTCGGGCTTGCGCCTTTCCAGGAATGCCCTCACTCCCTCTTTGCCGTCCCCGATGCTCGTGTAGAACATCGAAAGGGATTCGACCATGTGGGCTTCATAAGGATCAGTCCGTGCCGAATTGCGGTACATCATCTGGCGAATCAGCGCGATGGAGACTGGCGAATGCCCATCGGCGAACCGATGCGCCAACTTGTTTGCGGCTGCCATGAGCTGCTCAGGTGGGACAACTTCCTTGACCAGTCCGGCGCGGAGGGCTTCGTCCGGTTCCAGGATGTCCGCAGCGTATGCCCATTCAAGTGCCTGGGCCATCCCCACGATCCGTGGCAGAAACCATGTGGAGCAGGCTTCGGGGGTAATGCCGATCCTGCCGAAGACGAAACCGATGCGCCCCTTCTCTGACATGAGTCGGATGTCCATGGCCAGAGTCATTGTCGCACCGATGCCGACGGCCGCGCCGTTTATGGCTCCGATGATAGGCTTGGCGCATTCGTACATTGACAGCGTGACGCGTCCACCCGTGTCCCTTACGCCACGAAGGATCGCGGGATCGTTGGCGCGCTTCAACAAGTCCTCCATCGTCGGCTTCAGGGATTCGTCCAGCCCGAACACGTTGCCCGGCCTGGTCAGATCCATGCCTGCGCAGAAGGCCCGCCCCGCCCCGGTGACTACGATTGCGCGGACTTTGTCCTCGGAGTTGACCGCTCTGTAAAAGTCTTCCAACTCATCAGCCATTTCGACTGTGAAAGCATTGAGTTGCTCGGGGCGATTGAGTGTGAGGGTCAAAACGCCATCATCGATTTGAACAGAAAGTGTGTTGTACTTCTTCACAGTCCGGCCCTTTTCTCAGATTGCTCCAATGACACCATTGTCTCCGGGCTCCAGGGCCTCCACTCCCAACTGCGTCGAAATCTGCCCCGGGAAGGTGCTCAAGGTCTCCAAGACGTCTGCACGCCTGGTGTCAGGTCGGCTGCGCAGAATCAAGTTTCTTCTTCAGGTCCCTGGCTTCTTCAGCCATCGAGGCAATGCGGTCGGCAAGTTTCTTGAATGCTTCCTCAGTGCGCAGCCGCATCTTGAGATGCTGCTGGAACATCGAGTTCAAAGCCGAGAGTTCCTTGACTCTCTGTTCAAGTTCCTTGTTCTTGGCTTCCAGTTGATGGCGCAGTTTTCTTTCCTGTTGGTAGAGCCCGGCGACTTCTTTGGCGTACACCTTGAGCTGTTCGCCGCTCATTTGTTCCCAGGTAGTCCCAACCGGATTTGAGACCTGTTCAGGTTCCACGTTCACTCACTCCTCAATTTTCCGGCTGATTATATCACACACAAACACGAATGAACCGTTCAAGACAGGCGCTCCTTGAGGTCAGTTTGGAATCGGGTGAGAGGCAAAAGCCTCAGAACTCAGGTTGCGGATATCGAATTGTATGGGGTATCATACTTGTCGCGCGCGGGCCGTTAGCTCAGTTGGGAGAGCGCTTGACTGGCAGTCAAGAGGTAGGGGGTTCGAGCCCCCCACGGTCCACCAAGGGTTGCAATAGGTAGAACCGTCTTGTCGGTTCCGCTCCCATCCAGGCTCAGAGGGAGATGGTACAAGATGGTCACCTTTCCGCTTTCGACCTCGATCCGCTTGATGAATGATCTCAAGAAACCCTTTCTCTCCGTTATCTCCGTCTGTTGAAGGATGGCCTGCATCTCTCTGGCGCGCGCCTTCACCGCGCTCATGTCGAGGGGCTCCACTCCCCGAACCACCATCTCGGCCTCAGCCTGCACCCTGGACTTGGACAGATTCTCGATCCGCTGCTTTAGCTCCCTGATGCGAGGGGCCAGATCGTCGAGTTCGAGCTTCCCCGTCTCGATCGCATCGTACAGCTTCCCAAGCCTGGCCCTGGCATCGTGCATCTCGGCGTCGATCACTTGCACCTTCTCGTGAAGCAACTCGGAGGATGAGCGAAGCTCTTCGTTCACTAGGCACACAAGCTCCTCGATGTTCTTCTCGGTGAGGACTTCGCGGCGCAGTTGCGCCACCACGGCTTTCTCCAGCTTCTCCTGGGGCACCATCCTGGCGGAACAGGCGTCGCTGCCCTGCTTGTACTTCCTTTGGCAGATATAGTAGAAATTGCGGCCCGACTTGGCCTTGTGCCCCGTCATGGCACGGCCACAAGAACAGAAGAGCATGCCGCTCAGCAGATAGTTGCTGGGCACGGTCCGGGGATGCACCATGGCGGGCCTCCTGCCGCCCATCTTCTCCAGGACGAGCTGGAATGTCTCCCTGCTGACGATGCCCGGCCAGGCATCCGCGACGCGCACCGGCGCCAGTCCGCTACTCATGGCGGAGTGTCCAGGCCGACCGCCGAACACCAGCGTGCCGCAGTTGGCCTCGTTGGTGAGCACCTTGTGCACGGTGACCCGGCCCCAGCGCTGGCCGCCGGCGGTGCGCAGGCCTTCCCGGTTCAGGGCCATCGCTATTCCCTTGCAGCCCACGCCGCTCAGCACCATGTCGTACATGCGACGGACCACCTGCACGGCCGGGCTGCCCTCCGCCTCGGGCTCCAGCCTGTGGCGCACCCGGCCTCCATCCTTGACCTCTGCCACCCGGAAGCCATAGGGAGGCTTGCTCCCGTTGAAGAAACCCCGCGAGGCGTTCTCCCTCATGCCCCGCCTGATGTCCTGTCCCAGGTTCTCGCTGTAGAACTGGTCGATGGACTCGATCATCCCCTCGACGAGCCTTCCCGTGGGGCTGTCGTCGACCGGCTCGTTGATCGAGACGACCTCGATTCCCCGCTTCCTGAGCAGGGTCTTGAAGGTCACCGAGTCGGCGCGGCTGCGGGCGAAGCGGTTGAGCTTCCACACCAATATGACGTTGAAGGCGGGCTGTTTGGCGCGGGCCAGCGCGATCATCTCGCGGAATGCGGGGCGGTTGGCGGAGCGCCCGCTCTCGGCCTCGTCCACGAACTCCCTTACCACCTGATGGCCGGCCTTCGCAGCATATTCCCTGAGCGCCCTCAGCTGCGCCGACAGCGAGAGGTCGGTGTCCTGCCTGTCAGAGGACACCCTGGCGTACAGAGCGGCCATCTTCGCATTCGTTGTCTCAGTCATCGCATTAGTCCTCCTCGTAGTCCGGCTCCATTATCTGGGTGCGGCGTTCGTCCCAGCAACAATTATCGATGCAACCCCTGAAGCCTTCCTGGAACTGGCAGGCCAGCACGGCGTTCGCCGGCACCAGCAACGGCTCACTAGCCAGGCTCTCCACCTGGGGCCGCAACAGCGTGTCCTCATCATTGGGCACGGCGAGCAGGAGCACCCGGCCCGGCGCGCGGTTTCGCCACGGTATCGGGCGCACCAGCACCGCCGGCGCTCCTGGAGCCTCGTGGGCCTCGTCCGGGCGGCACAGCACCGGACGTCCGCTCCTCGCCGCCAGGCATACCAGCGACCCCGCCTTGGCAACGGCGCCTTTTGCGCCGACGGCCTGGCAGGCGCACAACCGCCGCACGTAGCGCGCAGCGGGGCTACGGACCACCATTGTGGCGGAAAGGTCGTCCAGACAGAAACTCTTCGAGCCTTCCGACGGAACGTAGTCGTACACCGCGGCCACGAAAGGGATATCCTGGAGCCTCTCGACGAAGGAGATGAGCAATGCCTGGTGCGACAGTTCGAGTTCCACGCCCAGCAGCACCGGGTCGCAGCCACTCTCGTCCATCTTCACCGAGATGAACTTCGGCGGCATGAGCACGGCCGCCGCGAAACGGTCGGCGTTGCGGCTCAACGCCGGCTCCTTTATGCCCGGATAAAAGGAAAGCATCTTGGTGAAGGTCTTGTCCACGATCTCGTAGGCCTCGTGCAGCAGGTCGAACTTCTGCGTCCCGGGCGGGTCCTTGAAGGCGAAGTGCACGTGCCAGCCGTCCTTCCACATGTTGACCGCGCCCGTCTCCAGGTACTGCACCTCCTCCAGCATAACTCCCAGCGAGGACATCAGGTCCAGCACCCGGCTCAGCCCGGGCGTGCCCTCCAGGCCGAAGAACTCCCGGAACTGCTCGGCCAGGGCCCGCGGGTCATCGGAGCAGGGACCCTCTTCGGTCTCCACTACCCGCCGGCAGAAGTCCTCCAGCCGGCTCATTTGGTGAGCAGCCTCTTGCCGGTAAGGGTTTCGTAGACGATCACGATTCCCTTCTTAGCCTCGGTATCGAAGCCCTCTCCCCTGATCCGGGCCCCCAGCTTGTAGTCGGGATCGGCCATCACGTAATCGAAGGCCGCCTGCACCCTCTCCTCCTCGTCCGAGCTCGGCCCTGCATCGTTCAGGTACCCCGCCTGCTCCATGAAGTACTTGACCGGCACCTTGTAGGCCTGGGCCAGTTTTTGCACCATGGCGGCGCTGGGATGCCGGTCCCCCTTCTCGATCTGGGCCAGGTAGGGATTGGAGATCCCGGAGCGGCGCTCCAACTCCCGCAAGCTCCAGCCGTTCTTTTCCCTGAGGTGCTTCAGGTGTTCACCGAAGGTAGTCATAGTCCTTGACCTCCAAGCTGATGTTAGCACACCGCTGCTAATATATGCAAGCACTTTGGGACATAACGACAGAATTCTATTGACGGCTCAAGGAACCGATGTTACAGTGTTTAGCGAGCACTCGCTTGCAATAATGTTCAAGCGTTCAAGCCCGCTGGAGGTGGTTTTCCCATGGTCAAAGTCATGCTCAACCGCAACGTAGTTTACCAGCTTTTAGGCCGGCGCAACATCTCCCAGAGAGGCCTGGCGCGATCCCTTGGCGTGTCCAGCGGCTACCTGACGCAGCTGTTGAACGGAGACCGCTGCCCCAGCGCAACGCTGCGGCAGAAGATGCTCCAGGTGATGAACCCACTCACTTTCGACGATCTATTCCTTATGGAGCACCAAGATGGAAAGCAGCCAGAAGAAGCCATCAGAGGGTGACGGCCGGGTCCGGGAGGGGCTGCGCCTGCTGGCCCGCATGATCGCCAGGGAATACCTGGCGGAGCTGCAGCGGGATGGCAAGCGCTTGTCCGCCTGCGCGGAAAACGCTGCCGACTTGGTAGCTGTCCCGGTCCTCACGGGGCCGAGGGAAGGGCCGATGGGAGACCATGACTGCCGCGAATTGGCCGGAAAGGCCAACGCAGACAAAGGAGGCAGTCATGGAAATCAGGGAAGAGTGGCCCAATCCCCAGGAGATGACGGAGGCGGAGAAGAGGAAGGCGGCGGAACTCCTCGAAGGAGGACTGCGGGCGCTGGCGCGCATCATAGCCGAGGTCCATCTAAAGAGGCTGACGGTGCAACGAGGGCAGGGAACGGGAGATGCAGGTTCAGTGAATCGAGGAGCACCGCCCGTATCGACCGAGGGAATCGGTCCCAAGGCACGAGACGATACCAAAGCGGCGCCGAGCCGCAAGCATAAAGGAGCAGGAGAAAAGAAACATGCTGTACGAGAGAACGGAACAGGGTCTGCGTCGCTTCCAGGGAGAGCTTCCCGAAGCAATCGCCGGCGCCCTCGAGAGGGCCGATGAAGATTCCATCGTGGCCGCGCTGGGCGATGGCCGGTTTTCCGACGAGTACCTGTACTGCCTTCACGCAGACGGAAGAGATCTGGTGGGCATTTCCGCCGGGGGCGCCTTCGAGATGGCGCGGTTATTGGGATGCGTTGAAGTGCTGCCCGACGTGAAGACCGACCGCGACGAGGCAGGATACCAGGTGGTGGTCCGCGTGCGCGACAACCTGCGCCAGGTCACCCTGCTGGGGGCGGCCAGACAGCCTCTGCTGAAGCGAATTCCTGCCCTGGACAGAGAAGGACGCCAGACCGGCGAGACGACCGGGAAGCCAGATGACAATGCATGGACCGTGGCGCTGAACAAGGCCCAACGCAACGGGATACTGCGCCTGGTATCCGCCGATGCGAGACGGAAGATCATCGACCAGTTCCTCGCCCGCGGACAAGAGAAGGCGCACGGCGAGACCGGGCCGGTCCGTCACCAAACCCGGTCCGAGGGGACGGATAAGGCTACGAATGCCAGCCATGCGGACTTGGCTGGACATAAGCCGGATGCGGTCACACCATTGATGACCACAGCCGACTTCGCCGCAGGCTGCAAGCAAAAGGGTTACCAGACTTCTGCCGAGGTGTGCTCCGCACTGGGGTTTGCCGACAAGATAGAGTTGGTTTGCTTCGGACTGGCAAGGGCGCTGGAAAAGCTGCCCGACCGCCACGTGGATTCCCAGGACTTCCCGGACGAAACCGATCTGGACGAGGTGGACCTGGGCTTCTAGCCGGATCCCCGCAGCACATATCGAGAGGACTTCATGGCCCCGCATGCCGCGCCAAGACCACCATTCGAGTGCGCCGCCGTCCTGCTGGAGCGATTCGCGGGACGGCGGGACGCCTACGCCCTGCAGCAGCGCGGCGGCTACACCGCCTTGCGCCGTCTCCTGACGCCGGAGATCCTCAGCCGCCATATCGCCGGGACGCTCACCGTCGCCGCCTACCCGCTGACCCCGGAAGGCATGACGCCGGTGGGCGTCCTGGACTTTGATGACCGCAGCCCGGCCACCAGGGACAGGCTGCTCTGGCTGCGGCGCTGGCTGGGACACTACGAGCTGGAACTGCTGCTGGAGCCATCGGGCAACAAGGGCTACCACGGCTGGCTCGTTGCTTCGACCCCGGTCGACGCCGGGAAGATGTCCTCATTGCTCAGGCTTGCTCTTGCCAGGGCCGACGAGGCACTTGGCGCCGGCGCCAGGGCCGAGGTATTCCCCAAGCAGGCCCGGGCGGCCGACCTGGGCAACGCCATCAAGCTGCCCTGGGGCATCCACCGCAAGACCGGGCGGCGCACCACCTTTGTCGACGAAGAGTTCCGACCCCTGCCCGGCTGGGGTCTGGCGGCGATTCAGGACATGCCGTCCATCGACGACGCGAAGCTGGACTCAGTCCTTGCTGAGTACCCCCGGGCCGGCGAAAGAGAGATCCTGCCTGCCTTTTCCGGAACGCAGAGCAAATGCGGCCTGCCCTGCTTCGGCGCCATGCTCCGGGGCGTGGAGGAAGGCTTCCGCCACGTGGCCTCCTTCAACCTGGCCCTCATGCTGCGCCGGCAGGGCTTCGACCCGGACATGGCCGCGGCCGTGCTCTCGCGCTGGGACTCCGGCCGCAACGGCTCCCCCCTGGGCGAGGATCACCTGGCTCGCAACCTCACCGACGCGTACAAGGGGACTTACCGCCTGGGGTGCTCCGAGATCGAGTCCGCCGGCTATTGCAGCCTTGAATGCCCGATACGGCAGCGGCGCGGCCTGTCGCGCTCCACCGCACAGGTGGAGCTGTGAAGCTCGTGGGCAAGCGCCTGTCGCTGGACCGCTGGCAGCTCCAGCTGCAGCGCGACGGCGAGGTGGCGTACTCCGACCTGCACAACCTGGGCCGCGAGAAGGAAAGGACCCGGGTGGCGGCGCTCCTCAAGGAGCGCTTTCCCGAGATCAGGGACCGGGACCTGGAGCCCTCGCTGCTGGGGCTGGTGGCCCTGGAGCCGGAGCAACAGGCGAAAAGGGAAGGCCAGGCGGACGTGCTGCTGCGCATGGTAGAGAGGAGCGGCGCCCTCCTCTTCCACGACGAGCACGGCGATGCCCACGCACGGGTCCCATTCAATGGACACACGGAGACGTTGCGCGTAAAGGGAAGGGAGTTCCGCAAGTGGCTCATACGGGGCTACCTGGAGAAGGAAGAGGGCAAGGTGCCCTACGGCGAGGCGCTGTCCTCGGCGCTGGGCGCGGTGGAGAGCAAGGCCGGGATATCCGGGGAGAGACAGACCCTATCGAACCGCATCGCGGTGCGCAAGGGAGACATCTACTACGATCTGGGCGACGACTCCTGGCGTGCGGTAAAGATCACTGCCACTGGTTGGAGCATAGTGGCTGACACGCCGGTTCCCATGTTCCGCCGCTACGTCCACCAGCGGCCGCAGCTGACCCCGCTGGGCGGCGGCGACCCCTTCCTGCTCGCCCGCTTCGTGAATATCAAGGACGACATGGCCCGGCTGTTATTGGTGGTGTACGCCATCGCCTGCCTGGTGCCGGACATCCCGCACCCCATATTGATGGTGCACGGCCCGGGCGGCGCGGCCAAGACCACGCTGTCACGGCTGCTCAGGCTTCTGGTCGATCCCTCGGCCCTGCCGGTGATCTCCTTCCCCCGCGAGGAGCGGGAGCTGGTGCAGAAGCTGGCGCACCACTGGATGGCCCCCTTCGACAACGTGTCAACGCTTCCCGACTGGGTGCAGGACTGCCTGTGCCGGGCTTCCACCGGCGAGGGCTTCTCCAAGAGGGAGCTCTTCAGCGACGACGATGACATCATCTACTCCTTCCGGCGCTGCCTGCTGCTCAACGGCATCAACGTGGCCGGCACCAATTCCGACCTGCTGCGCCGCGCCATACTGCTGGGGCTGGAGGAGATATCGGAGGAAGACCGGAGGCCGGAGAAACAGGTCCTCGCCGATTTCGAGGAGGCGCGCCCCCAGATACTGGGCGGCATGTTCGACACCCTGAGCAAGGCCATGGCCATACTGCCCACGGTGAAACTCGTTGGCATGCCCTCCATGGCCGACTTCGCGCTGTGGGGCGCGGCCATATCGAAGGCGCTGGGCAAGGGGGAGCAGGCCTTCCTCCAGTCCTACGCCGCCAACCTGCGCCAGCAGAACGCCGAGGCCATCGAGGGCTCGCTCATCGCCGGCGTAATCCTGGCCTTCATGGAGGGGAAGGAAGACTGGGAGGGCACGGCGTCTCAGCTGTACTCGGAACTCAAAGGCAAGGCCGAGGGGCTCAATATCTCGGTGACTGACAAGCAGTGGCCGCGCAACCCCAACTGGCTGGTGCGCTCCATCAACCGCGTGGTCACCAACCTCCGCGTGGAGGGCCTTCTCGTGGAGTTGGAGCGCAGCGCCAGGAAACGGCTGATCCGCCTTTTCTGGAAAAAGGTGAAAAATGCCGTCACTGAGGTCACGCCGTCATCCCAGATACGAATTACGGGCGAGCCAAATATGACGGCATCCTCGCCCCTGCCGTCATCCCCTCCGGAAATGCCGTCACAGACGCAGGGGCTGCCGGCACCTGGCTCAACGCCTTCCGCGCATGCCGGTGACGCCAGTGACGGTAATGACGCCAATCCTGCACCTCCTGCGGAAGACGCGCAGGCCGAGTGCGAGCCCTGGGACGAGTTCCTCGACGATTCGAAGGAACCCGATGTCGACAGGAATGACGTCATTGCAGCCCATGCGATCGATGGCGCCGTCATAGCTGAGTCAGATACCGGTGACGGCAATGACGGCATTTCCCCTGATCCTGAGAAGGGGGCTGAGGACACTGGTGACACGAGAAAGGATGGCCGCGCCGGAAGTGACGGTAACGATGACGTCATCGGGAAGAGTCCCGCGCAGGATGCCGTCATATGCGGTCCAGCTACACATGACAGCAGTGACGGCATTCCCTCTGATCCCTGGGAGGGGGCGGAGAGGACTGATCCCGTCATGAGGGAGCAGCGGTGAGTGAGACGGGCGGCAAGCATCTGGCCGACAGGATCAGGCGGGGCCGCGAGGCCGTGGCGCGGGCGCGGGCCAGGGGATCCGACTGCGCCGCGTGGGAAGAGCGGCTGGCGCAACTCGAGGCCGAGGAGACTGCCTCGCTCACGGCCGGCCTGCTGGCGACGCGGGGCTGGTGCCTGTGGCGATGCGACAAGCTCGACGGCCGCGTCATCGCCGTCGCGAACGATGAGCATGTTCGGGACCTTCGGGAAAGGGTGGCGGTTTTCACGGAAGCGGAGATGAGGGAACTATTCAAGAAGCCGCCGGCCGGACACGGCCTGTTGAAGCTGGTGATCGAGGCCAAGAAACTGGGAGGGGCGCGCGTCCTGCGACGCGAGTTCAAGGAGCATGGAGATGGAAACGAAAGCTGACAAAGGGTACCACATCAAGGACTTCCCCGAGGAGGCCAGGAGGCTGGCCAAGGCGGGCGCCATCCTGGAGGGCATGAGCGTGGGCGAGTGGATCGCCGGGGCGGTGCGCGACCGCTGGCACCGCAAGAATCCGAAGCGCAGGATAGCCAGGCGCCAGCCAATGAACGGGCCGGACCAGCCGCAGGAGAGAGGGAACGCATGACGAAGAAGAAGACGCTCTACGAATGCTCTCATGCCAGGGTGCTGGGGAAGCGCATCTACTGCGAGAGGGGCTACCCGCTGTCGACGAAGTCGGGCGTCGGCAGCCTGGACGTTAAAAGGCTGGCCTGTGGCGAACCCCTGGAGCTGGATATATGCCAGCCCTGCCCCGACTTCGACCGCCTGGGGCCGCCGCTGCCAGCTGGAGAACGCGGCTGGAAGAGGAACGGCAAAGGAGGGAGTTGACCATGCTGGAGAAGCTGTACGCGAAGATATGGGGCCGCATCGGCGGCAGGCCGTGGACGGAGATCGTGAGGGACGAGCAGAAGCAGGAGCCGTTGCTCTTCCTGCTTATTTTTCTGGGGCTGGGGATACTGCTGGTCAAGGTAGCGGGCAAAAACTGGTGGCAGATACTGATCGGCTTCCTGCTGGGCATCATCGCCGGGCATTTCTGGTGGTAGTCATGGAAGACCCGGTGTGGAGGCTGTTCAAGGACCAGGAGCAGATGCTGCGTGCCACGGGTCAGGAGATGC